>FTIH01000089.1_pt2 | contig 13327 bp, 13 predicted proteins | sample 1658451 | NCBI WGS metagenome assembly FTIH01 (sample SAMEA3914826, study PRJEB12502) | metagenome | biome: forest; material: soil | place: Canada | collected 2011-07-03 | depth 0.3 m
AGCGGGAAGTTCCACGGCCCCAGGATGAGGCACACGCCGCGCGCCTCATAGACGATCTGGGCCCTGTCCTTGGGGTTCACGGAGGGCGTGATCTCGGTCGGGGTCATCCACTGGTCGAGGTTGTCGATGTTCCGCTGGATATTGCCGGTCACGTTCAGCACTTCGGTGACCCGGATTTCGCCCACGGGCTTGCGGGTGTCCTCCCGCACCGCCGCGATGATGTCGTCGGCATGCGCCTCCACGGCGGACTTCAGCCTGGCGAGCTTGGCCTTGCGCTGCTCGGCCGTCGAGGCTTTGACATCCCACTGATGCTCCTGCTGCAGGGCGAAAACCCTGGAGATGTCCTTGGATAGATCGGGGGCATTCGGCGCGGCGTTGGTCATTTGGCGTCCCGTCCATGATCGGGTTGGATTGGCGACCCTGTATGGCGTCCTTGCGCGGCGATTGGCCCGGCCTTGCATCGCCGCGCAAGGACGCCATACAGGGTCGCCAATCCAACCCGATCATGGACGGGACGCCAAATGACCAACGCCGCGCCGAATGCCCCCGATCTATCCAAGGACATCTCCAGGGTTTTCGCCCTGCAGCAGGAGCATCAGTGGGATGTCAAAGCCTCGACGGCCGAGCAGCGCAAGGCCAAGCTCGCCAGGCTGAAGTCCGCCGTGGAGGCGCATGCCGACGACATCATCGCGGCGGTGCGCCAGGACACCCGAAAGCCCGTGGGAGAAATCCGGGTCACCGAAGTGCTGAACGTGACCGGCAATATCCAGCGGAACATCGACAACCTCGACCAGTGGATGACCCCGACCGAGATCACGCCCTCCGTGAACCCCAAGGACAGGGCCCAGATCGTCTATGAGGCGCGCGGCGTGTGCCTCATCCTGGGGCCGTGGAACTTCCCGCTCGGCCTGACGCTGGGTCCGGTCGCGGCCGCTGTCGCCGCCGGCAACTGCTGCATGGTCAAGCTCACCGACCTGTGCCCGGCCACGGCCGCCATCGCCGGCGTGATCATCCGCGAGGTCTTCGAAGAGACCGAGGTCGCCCTGTTCGAGGGCGATGTCGGCGTTGCGACCGCCCTGCTCGAGCTGCCGTTCAGCCACATCTTCTTCACGGGCTCGACGCGCGTCGGAAAGCTGGTGATGGCGGCGGCGGCCAAACACCTGTCGAGCGTGACGCTGGAACTGGGCGGCAAGTCCCCTGTCATCATCGACAAGGGGGCGGATATCGAGAAGATCGCGGCGGACCTGGCCGGGGCCAAGCAGTTCAATGGCGGCCAGGCCTGCATCTGCCCGGACTACGTCTTCGTCAGGGAGGACCAGAAGGCGCGTCTGGTCGAAGGCTTCCGGGCCAATGTCGCCAAGAATCTCTATTCCGAAGCCGGCGAGATCAACAAGGAGAGCATCGCCCAGATCGTCAACGAGCCCAATTTCAATCGGGTCAAGGCGCTGGTCGACGATGCGGTCGCCAAGGGCGCCACGGTGGCGGTGGGCGGCAAGCTGGACGGCAGCGACCTCACGATCCACCCGACCATGCTCACCGACGTCACGCCGCAGATGAAGATCCTGCAGGAAGAGATCTTCGCCCCCGTCCTGCCGGTCATGACCTACGACAACCTCGACCAGGTGATCGGCTATATCGAAGCGCGGGATAAGCCCCTGGCGCTGTACGTCTACAGCGACGATCAGGCCAACGTTCAGAAGGTGCTGGACCGGACCTCCTCAGGCGGCGTCACCGTCAACGGCGTGTTCTCCCACTACCTGGAGAACCAGCTCCCCTTCGGCGGCGTGGGCCAGAGCGGCACGGGCAGCTATCACGGCTATTTCGGCTTCAAGGCGTTCTCGCACGAGAGGGCCGTCTATCGGCATCAGTGAGCGTGGGGGGATAGGGGTCCCGTCCCCTATTCCCTCCAGAACTTCATTCGCCGCTGTGGCAGGGCCGCCGAGAAGCACCTTATCATACAGTGTCACCGTAATTGGCGGACGTTGGCGGACGCCTGCCATTTTAGCTGACAACCTCGGCCAACCTTCTGTAGCGTTGCGACCGAACCCGCGCGGGCGGGGCTGACAGCGAAAATGACCTTGCAGATGGATCGCGGCGCCTTCGACTACGTCATCGTGGGCGCCGGGTCGGCGGGGTGCGTGCTGGCCAATCGGCTGTCGGCCGATCCCGAGATCAGTGTGGCGCTGATCGAGGCGGGGCCCTCGGACCAGGGCCTGCTGGCCAGGCTGCTGGTCAACATCCCGGCGGGCGTGTTCTCCACCATCGGCAGCCCCCGCTACAACTGGCTCTACCAGTTCGAGCCCGACCCCCGGGTGGGCGGCAAGCCGATCTTCTGCCCGCGGGGGCGGATCCTAGGCGGCTCCAGCGCGATCAACGGCATGATCTACATCCGCGGCCACCGGCGCGACTACGACGGCTGGGCGGACGGCGGGGCGGACGGCTGGAGCTATCGCGACGTCCTTCCTTACTTTCGCAAGTCGGAGAACCGCGAGGCGGGGGCCAACGAATTCCACGGCAAGGGCGGCGAGCTCAACGTCGCCCGCCAGCGCGACCCGCACCCGATCAGCGAGGCGCTGATGGACGCAGCGGGCCAGCTGCAGTTTTCGCCGACGTCCGACTTCAACGGCGCCGAGCAGGACGGCTTCGGCCACTGGGAGGTGAACCAGAGGAACGGCGAGCGGCTCTCGGCCTCGCGCGCCTTCCTGCGCCCTGTCGCGAACCGCCCTAACCTGAGCATCGTCACCGGCGCCCTGACCCGCCGGGTGCTGATCGAGAACGGGCGCGCCACCGGTGTCGAGATCGGCCGCCGCGGCCAGGTCGAGACGATCGCCGCACGCCGGGAAGTGATCGTCGCGGCCGGGGCGATCAACTCGCCGCAGCTGCTCATGCTGTCGGGGGTCGGGCCCGCCGAGGAGCTCCGTCGCCACGGCATCGAGGTGAAGTGCGACCTGCCGGGGGTGGGTGAGAACCTGCAGGACCACCAGGACGTGATGCTGTGCTGGTCGAGCCCGGGTCACACGCTCTACGGCTATTCCTGGCGCGCGCTGCCGTGGATGCTGGCCGCGCCGTTCCGCTACCTGTTCCAGCGCAAGGGGCCCTTCACCAGCAACACCGTCGAGAGCGGCGGCTTCATCCGGTCCCGCCCGGGGCTCGAGCAACCGGACATTCAGATCCTGCTGGGCCCCGAGTTCATGAACCAGAACCGCTCGATCCCCAAAGGACACGGCTTCTCGTTCCACGCCCAGGTGATGCAGCCCAAGAGCCGCGGGCGGCTGGTCCTGGCCTCGGCGGACCCGGCCGAGAAGCCCAAGCTCTACGGCAATTTCCTGAGCGATGAGGGCGGCGAGGACCTCGAAACCCTGGTGCGCGGCTTCAAGATCGTCCGCCGGCTGGTCGCCGCGCCCGCCATGGACGCCTATCGCGGCGAGGAAGTGTTCCCGGGCCCGGCCGTGGCGACGGACGAGGAGGTCCGCCGGTTCACGCGCGAGAATGTTGGCACCGGATTCCATCCGGCCGGCACCTGCAAGATGGGCCGCGACCGCATGGCCGTGGTCGATCCCGAGCTGCGGGTGCGGGGCGTGGACGGCCTGCGCGTCATCGACGCTTCGATCATGCCCACGGTGATCAGCGGCAACACCAACGCCCCGGTGATCATGATCGCCGAAAAGGGGGCGGACATGATCCTCGGCCGCCAGGCCCAAGCCGACGCGGCGTGAAAGAGCGATTGGCGCGCGCTTGGCGCGCTCGGCGCTGAGGAGATCAGAGTTACGGTGACACTGTATTAATTGTCTGTGCCGCTGTGGCAGGGCCACCGAGGAGCGCCTTTGCATACAGTGTCACCGAAACTTCGTCCCCTCAACTCACTCACCTTTCGAAGGTCTCAAAAGAATCGAGGCCGTTTAAGAACTCGCTCCTCAGGTCGAGATGCGGGCCGACCGGAATAGCTGCCGCTGCGCCTCGTTGATGGCGTGCTCGTTCCAGTCCACCTCCCGCTTCGAAATGGGTAGATGCCCGCGTTTGCGATCCCAGTCATAGTAGAGCGTGCCGTGGATGCCCCGGGCGTCGCGCTTGAGGATAGGGCGCTCCCAGATCGGCGTGAGGACCGCGCGAGCACGCTCATCGCCAACGCGCTCGTGGAAATCTTCGGAGAGCTCCATGTCCTGGCCGTTCGGAAAGATTTCCGCGAATTCCTCGTCGGTAGCCTGAAAGACGCTGAAGGTTGCGTTGTCCGCCCCGTCGATGATCTGGATGTTCTTCATGGAGGGAGATTGGCCGCTTGCTGCGCCATGCGCAAACTAGGCGGGGTATTAGCATTCGACGATGTCGCAGTTACGGTGACACTGTGTGAATTGTCTGTGCTGCTGTAGTAGGGGCCGCCGAGAAGCGCCTTTTTAATACAGTGTCACTGTAATGGGACATAGGCCCGCTTGTGGACTGACCCCCATGTGTGAGACAGGGAAATTAGTGACAGTCGTTGATGGCCTGGGTCATGGGCTGCTGCGCAGCAGCCCATGACGCGGACCGGGTTTCGAACTCCACAGGCGACAGATAGTCGAGCGCCGAGTGGAGCCGGGACGTGTTGTACACGGTCTGCAGGAACGCGCCGATGGCGGCCCTGGCGGTGGCGAGGTCGGGATAGGCGGAGCCATCGACCTCCTCGAGTTTGAGCGTTTTCATGAAGCTCTCGGCCATGGCGTTGTCATAAGGGCAGCCGGCCCTGCTCATGCTTGGCTGGATGCCGGCGGCTTGCAGGCGGTCGATGTAGTCTCCGCAGGCGTACTGGACGCCGCGATCGGAGTGGTGGACGAGCCCGCCACGGATCACCGAACGGCTGTCGAGCGCCATCTGCAGGGCTTCCAGGGCAAGCTCCGCCTTGAGGTGGTCCTGCATGGCCCAACCCACCACCTTGCGGCTGAAGGCGTCCAGGATCACCGCCAGATAGACGAAGGCGCCGCCCAGCCGCACGTAGGTGATGTCGGCCACCCACAGCTGGTCGGTGGCCATGGGAGCCAGGCGCCGGGCCAGGTTGGGCCAGACCCTGAAGTCATGGCGGGAGTCCGTCGTCGGGGGGGCGAAGGCGCGCCGGCGCAGGCACAGCAGGTTGTCCTCGGCCATCATCCGGGCGACCCGCTTCCTGTTGACGGCGAAGCCTTCGCGTCGAAGCAGGGCCGTGACCCGCCGGTAGCCGTAGAAGCGATGGGCGAGCGCCAGCCGCTGCAGGACGTCCCTGAGGGCCGTCTCCTCGCGCGCCGGCTCTGCCTGACGCAAATGACGGTAGAAACCCGCCCGGTTGACCCCTGCGAGCGCGCACATCCGGTCGACCCCGATCGCGGTGGGGCCACCGTCGCCTTGCGGGCGCATCATCGCCTGGATGAGGGCGAAGACGCCGTCGCGCCAGGCTTGTCGTCCGCCTGGTTCAACGCCTCGAAATGCCGCAAGGCCTGCCTGAAAAAATCCAGGTCCAGCTGCTGCTGGCCCACCTTCCGCTCCAACTCGGCGATCTGCCGGCGCGCCTCCGCCAGATCCTTCGCACGCCCCGCCGGACCTCGCGCCAGAGCCATCTGCGCCGCCTCGGCCTTGGGCGGCCGGCCAGGCTTCTCGCGCAGCGCCACCTCTCCGCCGTCCCGCAGCGCATCGCGCCAGCGATACAGAATGATCCGGTTGATCCTCAGTTCGCGTCCCAACGCCGTCGCGCTCTCGCCCGACGCCATCCGCCCAAGCACCTCAAGCTTGAACTCGCGACTGAAGCTTCGTCTCGATGCCTTCGGCATGCAGTCCTCTCCTCATGAGGACTGTCACCATTTTAGCTGTCTCAAACTAGGGGGTCACTCCAGGGGTCGGTTCACCCGCTCGCCTGAAGAGGGAATGCAACTCCACTCGTGGTGAATCTCCAGTAGTTTGGACGCCGGCCCAAAGTGGGTCGACAAATGTGGGGCTTTTCAATGACTAAGTTCAACGCGGGTCGCCGAGTCCTGGCGCTCGCCGGTGCTGTCGCGGCCCTGAGCGTGGGGGCGAGCGCCAACGCAGCTGTGACCTTCTCGACGGGACCGCTCCTCGCGTCTCCGACGTTGTTCAATGGCTTCGAGGGCCTGAACGCCGATGGCGGCGGCTTCTTCGGACCCTATTCCGAAGGCGGCATCACGGCGCAATACTCGGATCCCGGACATGACGTCTGGAGCGCTTCGCAGGCCTATGAGGGCGTGCGCAGCTGGTACCCTGACGGCGGCGACGCCGGCGCCTACACGATCATCACCCGCACGGGCGGCGGAGAAATGTCCGCCATGACCCTGGCGATCGGCAGCGGCTTCTTCGGCTGCTGCGGCACCTTCTTCTATACAGTCCTTGATAAGGGCGTGATCGTTGGGTCAGGCAGCGGGCCCACCATTCCGACCTATCAGGCTGGCTGGGTGACGGGCGGCTTCTCTGGCGGCAACTTCGACGAAGTCGACCTCTCGGTGTCGATCGGCGGAGAGGATGCTGGGGCCTATGACGCCATCGGCGTCAACACTGCCGGCGTGCCGGAGCCTGCCACCTGGGCGATGAGCATCGTGGGCTTCGGCCTGCTCGGCTCAGCGATCCGCCGCCGCAAGGCCTCGCTCGCCGTCTGAGCTTGGGTCCTGGACGTCCAGGTTGAAACGCAGCGCCGCCGGCCTTCGCGCCGGTGGCGTTTTTCTTGAGCTGAACGCTAGGGAAATCCCGGGACAGGATTCTGGAGTGGACCCCTAAAACGACAACCTCACCGCCGACTGCACCTGGTTCTGGCCCTGGATCTGCGCCACGTTCTGCTGCAGCCGGGTCGGGCGGTTGCTTTCGATGTGCAGGGCTTCCAGCAGCAGCGTGGCGTGGGGCGAGAGGGTGTAGCGCCAGGCGGCGGTCAGGGCCCAGCCCTTTTCGCCCCAGTTCTCGTCGAGGTCGTCCGTGGCCGGACGGTAGTTGCGGTCGCGGGTCTCGAACCAGTCGAAGCGGCCGGTGACGGCGCCCTTGCCAAAGGCGCGGGTGGCCGAGACGTAGGCTGAGGTATAGCCGAGGTTGAACCAGACGCTGCGCGCGGTGGGAAAGCCCATCAGGGTCTCGCCGGTCATCACCTGCGACAGGATCTTGGTGCGGTCGTCCGGCTTCCAGACGGCGCCGAAGTTCCAGAACCGCGTGGCCCAGGCCCACTGGTGCTGGTGGTCCACGCCCACCAGGTTGCCCCGGTTGTCGTAATAGAAGGCGTTGAAGCTGACGCGTCCGGGCGGGCGCCAGTCGACGCGGCCGTAATAGCCCAGGCGGTTGTCGATCTCCCGCAGGGAATAGGTCTCGGGCGGCTGGCCGATCAGGTACTGGCGCTCGACCGTCGGCAGGGCGAACTGGCTGAGCGCCCCGGCCTTGATGTCGTGCATGGCCCAGCCGCGAAAGGTCAGGAGCGTGCCGGAGGTGTCGTCATAGCCGAACACCGCGCCGGTCAAGGCCAGCTCATGGCCGCCGAACATGTGGCTGACCGTGCCCTCGGCGCCCACGACCTTCACCTCTTCCCCGACCCAGGTGTTGATGGCCGAGGGGGTGATGGTGTCGGCCACCGCCCAGGTCGGCCCCTCGTGCTCCTCGGAGATCTGCGGATAGAACAGCCCGATGCGGGCGGAATAGCGCGTGCCCCCGTGCGGCACGGGCTTGTAGGCCAGGTAGGCCTGGATCAGGTCGGCGTGATAGCCGTCCGTGTGCTGCACTTCGCCGTCGACCACGGCGCTGATGTCCCAGGTCAGGCGCGGCCGCCAGGCCAGGGCGGCGTCGGCCATGTCGACGTGGCCGGCCCCCGCGCCGCCGTCGCCGTAGCGCAGCTTGCCCATGCCCTTGTTGAGCCAGCCGGCCTCGCCATCCACCGCCGCGGCGCGCAGGTCGAGCACGCCGGTGAAGACATCGGGGGAGATGAGATCAGGTTCAGCGCAGGCGGCGGTATTGGCGCAGGCCGCCGCGATCAGCACGCTCAAAGTGGTGAATACCCGACCGAACATGCTTGAGATCCGTTAGCCGTAAATTCGTTCGCCCTGCTTCTCTAGCTCCAGAAACCTCAAGAGTTCCTTGAGAGGCAGGGGCCTGGCGATCAGATAACCCTGGGCCAGGTCCGCCCCCATGCCGGCCAGAAGCGACAGGGCCACCTTGGTCTCGACCCCTTCGGCGGTCACCTTCAGGCCCAGGCTGTGCGCCAGGTCGATGGTGGAGCGGACCAGAAGGGCGTCCTTCTGGCTCTGGTCGATGCTGAGGACGAAGGCCTTGTCGATCTTCAGCTCGTCGGCCTTGATCCGCTTCAGATAGGCCAGGGACGACAGGCCCGTGCCGTAGTCGTCGATGGAGATGCCGATGCCGGCGGCGGAGAACCGGTCGATGACCTCAAGCGCGATCTCGGGATTGTCGATCACCGCCGTCTCGGTGATCTCGAAGCACAGATGGCCGCGCGCGCCCCTGGCCATGTCCACGGCCATGTCCGCGAAGTCCATGTCGCCCAGGAGCCGCCCGGACAGGTTCACCGAGACCGCCATGTCGTGGCCGTGGTGGGCCATCAGGGCCTGCTCCTCGATCGAGCGGGCCAGCACCCATTCGGTCAGGGCGCCGATGTGGCCGGTCTCCTCGGCCATGGGGATGAACAGGTCCGGGCCCAGCATCCCCCGCGTGGGGTGGCGCCAGCGGACCAGGGCCTCCACCCCCGTGACGGCGCCCAGGCGCAGGTCGAGCTTGGGCTGATGGTGGATGGCGAGGTCGCCCTCGGTGATGGCGCGCCGCATCTCGCTCATCAGCGACAGGTTGCTCGACGGATCGCCGTACAGCTCCGGATCGAACACCGCGATTTTCTGGCGCGCGGAGCGGGCCTGATCCAGCGCGATCGTGGCGCGTTCAACCAGGGAGCCGGCCAGGTCGGCGTGGCGGCCGTCGACGGCCATGCCGGCGGTGAGGCTGACGTCGATGGCGTTGTCGCCCAGGCGCAGGGGGGCCTCCAGGGCGGCGAGGGTCTCGGCGACGATGGCGGTGGCGCCCGCCAGGTCGTCGGCCCGGAAGAGGACGCCGATCACGTCGGTGGACAGGCGGGCCAGCTGGCGGTCGGGGCTCAGGCGGTGAAGCCGCGCGCCGATCTCGCCGATCAGGGTCCCGGCCATGCCATAGCCGATGGCGCCGCGCACGTGGGTGAACCGGTCCACGCCCAGGGCCGCCATCACCACCATGCCGCCCTGGCCCGCCGGCGCAGAGGTCTCGATCATGTTTTCCAGGGCCCGGCGGTTGGGCAGGCCGGTTTCCTCATCGTGCATGGCCAGGTGGGTGATCCGCCGCTCGCGCTCGCGGATCCCGGCCGACATGGCGTTGAAGCTGGAGGCCAGGCGGCCGATCTCGTCCTTGGTATCGACCTCGACCTGCGTGAACTCACCGCGCTGCAGCCGGTGCGCCGCTTCGTCCAGGGCGCTGATGGGCCGGGTGACGCTGCGGGCCAGGGCCCAGCTGCCGATCACCAGCATCAGGAACCCCATCACCCCGGTTGCGGTCATGGTCTCCAGCAGCAGGCGCCAGGGCGCCAGGGCGCGGGCCAGGGGATAGCGTAGCAGCAGAGCGGCGGGCGCGCCGGCGTTCAGCGCGGGCAGGGGCTTGACCAGGGCCACGGTCTTTTCGCCGGCGATGGCCAGCTGGCGCGCGGCCGGGGTCCTGGCGGTCAGCTCGCGGTCGATGAAGCGGCTGAGCCCGGCGCGGTCGGCGCCTGACCGGGCGGCGCGGCCGGCGGTCCACTGGCCGTCCTTGCCCCGGTGCAGCACCGTCGCTGTGATGGGGATGGAGGACAGCCGCTCCAGGGCGGCCATCTCCTTGGCGTCCAGGCGGGTGGCGAACACCACCCAGCCGGTCAGGGTCGGCGACATGATCGGGGCGGAGATGGCTTCATAGGGCGTATCGCCGATGGTGAAGACGCCCGAGGCGTTCTGGTCGGCGTTAAGGGACTCCAGCACCGCCGAGGCCGCCCCGCCGACCGGCCGGCCGTCGGCCGAGATCACCCCGCCGTCGAGGCCGACGACAAAGGCCAGGTCCGTCCCGAACCGGACCCTGAGGTTCCCGAGCGCCGAGGTGATGGTGGCGGCGTCGCGGGTGGCGAAGGCCTCGCGGAAGCCGAAGTCCCGCGACAGCAGGGCCGCACCGTCCTGCAGCTGCTGCGCGCGCAGGGCCCAGATGCGGTCGAACACCGTGCCGGAGGCTTCCAGCTCGCCGCGGACCGCCCGCTCGGCGTTGGAGGCGATGGCGGTATAGACCGCCGCCGACACCAGGATCAGGCTAACGGCGAACAGGCCGGCATAGAGCACGGTCAGCCTGGTGCGCAGACGCCGGAACATGGCTGGGGGTCAGTAGGCGGAGGGGCGCATGGGCGGGGAATGGACGTCCATGGCCACGGTCTCGCGCACGACGCCGTCTTTCGGGACGGTGAGGGGGCGGACGATCTCGTTGCCGGGGCCCTTCTGGTAGGGGTGCCAGACGCGCAGGGTGACCGTCCCGGCCGGCACGCCGTGCAGCACGGCCTGGCCGGCCGCGTCGCTCTTGATGGCGTAGGGGGTGTCCACGACCTTGATGAAGGCCACCATGCTGTCGTGGATGTTGCAGCCCACGGCCACGACGCCGGCCTTGTCGAAGCGCACCGTGCGCGTCTCGTCCTTGCCGTAGAGCTTCAGCTCGAAGGGATGGGTCGGCGAAAAGGAATAGACCTGGTGGCGGACCGCGTCGCGGTTGGGGAACGACACCACCGCGCCTGTCGGCACGACCAGGACGAAGGGATCGAACATCAGGTTCTGCTGGGCCAGGCGATAGGGCCAGTCGAACTTGACCGGTCCGCTGGAGGGTCCGCCGGCCACATAGACGGCGACGACGGCGTCGCTGACGGGCTGGCCCTTGGCGTTGCGCAGGGACACGGACACGTCCGCGGCGTTGGCCGCCGTGGCGAAAGCAGCGGCGAGCAGAAGGCAGATGAGACCGCGCATGGCCGGACGCTAGGTGATCTTAGTGAATTGGCTGTGAATGGGTGAACGGCGGCGCGGGCCGGGTTTGAGTCCCGCGCCGGGGCCGGGCATGGTGGCTGGTCCGCCGCTTTAGGGGAGGGGAGCATGCGCGCCTTGGGTCCGGGATCGATGTCCAGCCTGCTCAAGCTGGCCCTGGACGTGACCTCCGTGGCGCTGTGGGTCACGCTCGGCGTGCTGCTGCTGGCGGCGCTGCTGGCCCTGCTGCTGCCGGCGGATCTGGAGATCTGGCGCCAGGTCTCCCAGTCGGGGGCGCGGGGGCCCATGCTGGCCGCGGGGCTGCTGGCCTTCGCCCTCTACGTCGGGGTGGTCCTGTTCATCGTCGCGCGCCTTCGCCGGATCTTCTCCACCCTGACGGCGGGGGACCCGTTCCAGCCGGAGAATGTGCATCGCCTGCGGGCCATCGGCTTCGCCCTGGCGGCGCTGGAGGTGATCAACTATGTGGCCAATCTCGTCTCGGCCTGGATGTTCCGCGATCAGTTCAAGTCGGTGCATTTCCCGTTCAACCCGACCGCCTGGTTCGCCGTCCTGGTGGTGTTCGTCCTCGCCGAGGTGTTCCGCGAGGGCGCGCGCCTGCGCGGCGAGTCCGAACTGACGATCTGAGGAGAGGCGCCATGGCCGTCCGCGTGATGCTCGACCGCGTGCTCGTCGAGCGGCGCATGTCGCTGAGCGAGCTGTCGGACCGGGTGGGCCTGACGGTGGCCAACCTGACCATCCTGAAGTCGGGACAGGCGCGGGCGATCCGCCTGTCCACCATCGACAGCCTGTGCCGCGAACTGGACTGCGCGCCGGGCGACCTTCTGGCCTACGAACCGGGCGACGGGGGCGACGGGCTCTGACCGCGCAAGGTTAAGCCTGTTTTGGTGCATTGCAGCACGAAAATAGCAATAATCAACCCCAATCCAGAGTGGCGAAAGCGGCCCGGATCACCTATCTATGTTGCACCGCAGCATCAGCGGTTCAACCTAGTGGAGTTTACCATGCAGTCCCACCTTCAAAGCGGCGGACTGGTCGAACGGCTCGCCCTGATCTTCAGCGCCGCCCTCGTCGTCATCCTGCCGGTGGCCGCCGCCTTCATCGTCCTCGAGTCGCTCTAAGCGACCCGGGGACGATGTCACCTGCTCGATTATTCGGGCCGGACGACCGCTGTTTTCTGCAGCCCGATCAATTCATTGATCCCGCCTCTGGCCAGGGCGAACAGCTCTTCGAATTCCCCGACCGAGAAGCCCCGCTTTTCGCCCGTGGCCTGGATCTCGACTATCGCGCCCGATCCTGTCAGCACGAAATTGGCGTCGGCCTCGGCCTGGGAGTCCTCCTCATAGTCCAGGTCCAGCACCGGGACGTCCTTGAACACCCCGCACGACACCGCCGCGACCTGATCCTGGATCGGATCGCGCGAGATCACCCCCTCCTGCAGCAGGTGGCTGACGGCCAGCCGCAGGGCCACCCAGCCGCCGGTGATCGCCGCCGTGCGCGTCCCGCCGTCCGCCTGGACAACGTCGCAGTCCAGCGTGATCTGGCGTTCCCCCAGCGCCTTCATGTCGCACACCGAACGCATCGAGCGGCCGATCAGCCGCTGGATCTCCTGGGTGCGCCCGGTCTGCTTGCCCTGCGCCGCCTCGCGCCGGCCCCGGGTGTGGGTCGCCCGGGGCAGCATGCCGTACTCGGCGGTGATCCAGCCCTGGCCGCGCCCCTTCAGGAACGACGGCACCCCGTCCTCGACGCTGGCGGTGACCAGGACGCGGGTGTGACCAAACGACACCAGGCAGGAGCCTTCGGCGTAGCGATTGACCCCCGTCTCCAGCGTAATCGGGCGAAGGACGTTGGGCGCACGTTCGGAAGGGCGCATGCTGACAATTACTCCTGGAGGGCGCCGTGCTTGCGCAAGACAAACGCGCGCTTATCCTAGATCGCGAACGCCGCGTCCACGGCGAGGCGCCATGCTGATGCCGCATCACCAATGATGACTATGCTCCCTCCGGGACTGACCGGCGCCTCCGGACCGACCCTGGCCCAGCTGGACGCCCGCGCGCGGGAGATCTTCCGCCGGGTGGTGGAGACCTATCTGGAGACGGGCGAGCCGGTGGGATCGCGCACCGTGTCCAAGGGCGGGGTGCAGCTGTCGCCCGCCTCCATCCGCAACACCATGCAGGACCTGGCGCAGCTGGGCCTTTTGGGCGCGCCGCACACCAGCGCCGGGCGGATCCCCACCCATGCCGGCCTGCGCCTGTTCGTCGACGGCCTTTTGGAGCTCGGCGAGGTCACCAGCGATGAGCGGCTGGAGATCGAAGGCCGCCTGGCCGGCCGCGGCC
>FTIH01001724.1_pt3 | contig 12946 bp, 8 predicted proteins | sample 1658451 | NCBI WGS metagenome assembly FTIH01 (sample SAMEA3914826, study PRJEB12502) | metagenome | biome: forest; material: soil | place: Canada | collected 2011-07-03 | depth 0.3 m
GGCTCCGGATATGGCTCCGAAGGCGTCTTCGATGAAGAGGGCTATAGCGACTTCTTCTCTTCGCTGTTCGGCGGCGGTGGAAGTGGTCCCTTTGCACAACAGGCCGGCACCCGTCGTCGCGCCGGGCGCGATCATCACGCCGGAATTGATATCGATCTGCAGGAGGCGTTTGCTGGGACGACGCGGACGCTCGAGCTCAAGCGACCACAAGTAAAGTCGGACGGTACGCTGGAGGTGGAGCCCCATACTGTACGGGTCACCATCCCGGCCGGCGTCACCGAGGGCCAGCCAATACGCCTCGCGGGACAGGGCGAGCCTGGCCCGGGCGGTGGCCGTGCCGGAGACCTGTATTTGGAAGTGCATATCCGGCCCGACAAGCTGTTTCAGCTGGAAGGCCGCGACGTCACACTCACTTTGCCGGTCGCCCCCTGGGAGGCCGCGCTGGGAGGTCCCGTAAAGGTTCCGACGCTCGCGGGCACCGTTGAAATGAACATTCCCGCCGGAGCACAGTCTGGTCAGAAGCTGCGGCTGCGGGGACGTGGCCTGCCCGGTCAGCAGCCGGGAGACCAGTATGTGCAGCTCAAGGTTGTGCTGCCACCGGCCAACTCGCCAGAAGCCAAGGCGGTGTACGAGGAAATGCGCCGGACCCTGGCGTTCGATCCGCGCGTTGATCTCGAGAGGTGAGTCCATGACGGATGGCGGTGATCTGCTCCAGGCCCATTTGCTCGACGAGCACGATTGGATCGGGGCGACCGAGATCTGCCGGGTGTGCCGCATCGAGCTGACCGCCGTGGTGGAGCTCACCGATCTGGGTGTCGTCTCTCCGCGCGGCTACGCTCCGGAACAGTGGCAATTTCCGGCAACGGCCCTACCGCGTCTGCGTACGGTGGGGCGTTTGATGCGCGACCTCGGTGTGAATGCGAGTGGCGCGGCGCTGGCGTTGGAGTTACTCGAAGAGCAGCACGATCTGCAGCGGCGCTTGCGCAGACTCGAGCGGCTCATCCACGAGTAGCAGCGCCCGATTCTCACTGCCCCACTCACTCCCCGCCCGCGCCTAGCCACGCTTCCTCCTCTCGCGTGCTCACCCTTTCGAGGGCACGGTTACGATGTGGAAAGCGGCCGAAGCGCTCAATGATCGCGCGATGCTCCTCGGCGGCTTTCAGCGCATCATCGAATGCACCGCGCAGGTCCGGCGGTGCCTCCGTGAGCAGGCGCCGATAGGCCGCAACCGATTCTTCCTGTACCTCCCGGACTTCGCAGTGCTGGAGCGGCATGTAAAAGAAGATGCGCTCGACAATATTGAGCGCGCCGTCGGCGGCCGACTCCATACCGGACAACGTGATAGCGACCGCTTGATCATCACCGGCGAAAGCGCGCGCGGTGTCTCGGTAGATGTTGCGCGGAAATTGATCGAGCAGAATGAGAAGACTCAGACAGCGTCGCGGGCTGTCCGCCCAGCTCGCGAGCTCTCCTAGCATCGCGCGTTCGACAAGGCTTCCGAAGCGTGCGCGAATGGCCTTGTCGCGGTTTTGCCGTACGTCCGGCGCCTCGTCTTCGGGGAACCAGAGCTTGAGGCGTTGGTCGAGCGTCTGCGCTGTCATCGGCAGCTTGCCGAACCAGAAGTCGCGGACCTGGCGTGCCTCATCCATGCGTCGAGGATTCCCAACCTTTAAAGAGGGCTAACCGTGAAGACAGGGCCCCAATCGTACGGATGTTACTCCGTCTTCACTTCATCCGTTTCGAACAGCTTCTCCAACTGCTGGGCGGATTCCTGTGTGGTGGCGCGGAACTTCGTCTCGTCTTCCTTCACCGCGTACTGCGCCGCGAGCGTCGCCTCGTCGTGTTGCCGGAATTTGCGGACGGCACCGCGGGCCGACGCCTGGGTCTCCCCCAACTCCTGCAGGACTGAGGCGGCGAGGTCGAGACTCGACAGCAACGTCTCGCGGATGATGTGGGTTACTCCAGCGTCCATGAGTGCGAACGTGTGCTGCCGGTTGCGTGCGCGAGCGAATATTTTCAGCTTGGGGAACTGAGCGCGCACCAGTTGCGCGGTGCGAATGGACGCGTCCACGTCGTCGATGGCGAGCACGAAGATCTTCGCCGTCTCGGCGCCTGCGGCACGCAGTAGATCCAGGCGCGACGCATCTCCGTAGTAAACCTGGTTACCGAATCTGCGAACGAAATCGACGTGAGTCTGATTGCTGTCGAGCGCGGTGAAGGGAATCCGTCGTAGCCGCAGGATGCGCGCCACGATCTGTCCGAAGCGCCCGAATCCAGCGATGATCACAGGAGTCTCGCGGTCGTCGATCTCGTCGAACGGCTCCTTGGGGTCGGCCAGCCAGCGGTTTTCGACGATGTCGTGGGCCATCAACAGCAGCGGCCCCAGCATCATCGATAAAGTCACCGCAAGGATGAGCAGGTCAGCCGTCTCGGTGTCCAGGATCTTCTGCCGTGTCGCGAGTGTGAACAGCACGAACGCAAACTCGCCGCCCGCGGGCAGCGTGAACCCGAGACGCCACGCCGAGGATCCCTTGTGATGGGTGAGACGCCCGAGCAGCGTGACCGCCAGGAGCTTGATCAATATCAGTCCGGCCGTGATGCCGAGCAATCTCAGGGGTTGCGAGGTCAACAGTCCGAGGTTGGCCGACATTCCGACGACGATGAAGAAGAGGCCTAGCAGCAGTCCCTTGAACGGCTCGATGTCCGCCTCGAGTTCGTGGCGGAACTCGCTGTCGGCCAGCAGAACGCCGGCTAGGAAGGCGCCGAGTGACATCGACAGGCCCGCCAGGTTTGCCAGCAACGCTGTCGCGATCACGGTGAGGAGTGCCGCGGCGGTAAATACTTCGGTGACCCGGACGCGCGCGACGACTCGCAGCGCCGGCCGTAATAAGAGGCGGCCGCCGATGATGACGACCGCCATTACAGCGACGAGCTTCAGCAGAATCGGCCACAACGCACCGTTGGCCGTCGGTGTCGTCGAGGCCGTGTGCGAGATGAGAGGAAGGATCGCGAGTACGGGTAATACCGCGAGGTCCTGAAAAAGCAGGATGCCGAACGCGGACCTGCCGTGCTGGGTCTTGAGTTGGCCACGCTCGGCGAGCACTTGCAGGACGAGGGGCGTGGAGGACAGCGACAGACCGAAGCCGACGATGGCGGCCGTCACGGGTTGCAGTCCCAGCAGGTAGCCCGCCACACCCAGCAGCACGGTACACAGAGCAACCTGTGCGGCACCGAGTCCGAAAACGAGTCGCCGCATGACCCACAAGCGTGTCGGCTGCAGCTCGAGACCGATGATAAAGAGGAGCAGCACCACGCCGAACTCGGCGATTTTCGTGATGTTGCCAATGTCGTGGATGAGGCGCAGGCCCCACGGTCCGATCACGAGGCCCGCCGCCACATAACCGAGGATCGAGCTGAGGTTCAGCAGTCGGAACAGCGATACCGCGAGTACGGCAGCGGCCAGCAGGACGGCGGTCTGGGCGAGTGAGATCATGAAAACGGTGCGGGGTTGGTCTTACTGCGGCCGATTCTGGCAGGAATCCGTCCTCTTGAGTTTGCCGGGATGGGTCCCCATCCCTGCCCGATGCTGGAAGAAACTTCTCCTATTGATGGCTCGGTGAGTGATCCCGCGTCTGACGACGTCCTCGATGCCTACTCGAAGGCGGTCGTTGGCGCGGTCGAGCTCGTCGGTCCGGCGGTCGTGAGTATTTACGTTGGCGGTGATCCGGCTCCGGGCGACTCCCCGCGCGAGCGCGGCGGTGGCGCGGGTTCGGGCGTCGTCGTGACTCCGGACGGCTACGTGTTGACCAACGAGCACGTCGTGCAGCGTGTCGATGAAGCGCGCGTCTCGTTTGTCGATGGCCGCAGCGTTCCGGCCGTCGTGGTTGGCCGTGATCCCGCTACTGATCTCGCCGTGCTCCGAGCGCAGGCGGCAGCACTTCCGTACGCCCGGCTCGCGACCTCAAAGCAGCTTCGTGTCGGGCAACTCGTGGTGGCGGTCGGTAACCCTCTTGGATTCGAGTCGACGGTGTCCGCAGGTGTCGTCAGCGCTTTGGGGCGTTCGCTGCGCAGCCGACAGGGTCGTCTCATCGAGGGCATCGTGCAGCATACGGCGGCTCTGAACCCCGGGAATTCAGGGGGCCCGCTGGTCGATGCGCAGGGCCGGGTGGTCGGAATCAACACGGCCATCATCGCCATGGCGCAGGGAATCGGCTTTTCAGTGCCGGCCGCGACGGCGCAGTGGGTTCTGACAGAGATTCTGACGCAGGGGCGCGTACGGCGGGCTTATCTCGGAATTTCCGTCAGGGACCGGCCGATCGATTTGCGGCTCGTCAGGGCGCTCGGCCTGTCCGTGAAGCGAGCCACTGAAGTCATCGGTCGCGATGACGCGGGACCCGCGGTTGACTCCGACCTACGTCCCGGTGATCTGATCGTTGGCGTGAACGAGACGCCGCTGAACGGGATCGATGCGCTCCATCGACACCTGAGTCGGTGGCCGGTGGGTTCGCCACTGACACTCGACGTCGTACGTCGGACGCAGAGTCTCAAGATCACGCTGACGCCGCGCGAGCCGCGATAAGGCGCGCCGCGCTAAAGCACTAAACAACGCCGCGCCAGCCCATCAGGCCAGCGCGGCGTCACGTCAGTCACTCGCAGAGACTTTCCATATAACCCTGCGCCACGGGTGAGAGTCGCTTGAGCGCGAGCGCACGGGCTTTCGGAGCATCCACGATATATTCGAGCGGTCCGGAGACGAGCATTTCCCGGATGCGCGGATGCCGGGCGGACACACGTGCCATCTTGTTCAGCACTGTGAAGCCGCGGTTAATTTTTTCTCGGGAGGCCCGGTTCTGCTCGATGGTGCGGGCCAGGTACTGGCCGAAGCGGGCGTAAAGGAAGTAATCGTCATCCCCGACCTGGAAACGGGCTTCGGCGAAGAAATCGGGGAAATTCTTCTCCAAATACTGGTTCACGCCTTGCAGGCGGGGTCCAGGGTCGCTGTCAGTCGACGCTTTGATGGTCTTCATCTAAGTTTCAAACACCTCTCGCGGGCCTGCGCCCTGCTCGAAATCCGGTACCACACTTCGCAACGCGGGCGCATGTTGAGGTCTGAGGTCGCTCGATGCAATAGGTTGGAAAAGAAAATGCGAAGTGAGTTCCCGCACGCTGCGAATGCTGCGTGAACACCGTTGCGCACACGCATCGGCGGCACTACTCGCAGCACGTGTTTCTGTATCGTCGCACGACATATTCAGTCTCATATGTGTTCCAACGACGACAGCCATGCCCGCTCTACCTATCGCCGCCCATCCAGCGGAATGCCGTCGTCCGCGCCCCGACAATCCCGCCGTCGCCGGTGGGGCGGTGTATGCACGGCATATGCATATAAGAGGGCGCACTTGAAAGCGTCCCTCGGGCCGGTATTATCGGGAGCATAGTGACGGTGTAGACAGGCGACCAAAGCGCGGGATACAAGGCCTCGTACCCGGGCGATTTCGACTGCTTATTCCCGCGGTGTTGTCCGTGGGTCTCCTGACCGCAAAGAATTGCCGCTCGAGCTGATCTAGGCGCTACTGCCTGCAGCCGGCGGCCACGTGCGCCTTACGAGAAGGGGGCGCCAGATAACGAGGCCATGACAATGAGCGCTGCCCCACAGGGACTCTACAAAGACGCCTACGAACGCGATAGCTGCGGGTTTGGCCTGATCGCAAATCTCGACGATCAGCCGAGCCATTGGCTCGTCCGTACGGCCATTACGTCTCTCAACCGCCTCACCCACCGTGGGGCGATCGCCGGCGACGGAAAGACCGGCGACGGCTGTGGTCTGCTGCTGAAGAAACCGGAAGGGTTCCTCCGGGCCGTGGCGGCCGAGGCCGGCATCGAGCTGGCCGAGAAATTCGCTTCCGGTCTGATTTTCCTGAATCGCGACCCGGCGCTGGCCCAGGCCGCGCGGAGGGCGGTGGAAGCCCAGTTGGAGCGCCAGGGGCTCGAGCTCGCCGGCTGGCGCATCGTGCCCGTCAATCCCCAGGCTTGCGGTACGCAGGCGCTCAAGACCCTCCCGCATATCGAGCAGATCTTCGTGAACTGCCGCCTTTCCGACATCGACGAGGCGTCGCTCAACCGCAAGCTGTACATGGCCCGCCGTATTGCTGAGAAGGAAATCCAGCAGAAGGACCCGGTCTTTTACGTGCCGAGCCTGTCGGCCACCACCATCGTCTTCAAAGGCATGGTGATGCCGCAGCACCTGACGCAGTTCTACCCGGATCTGCAGGATGAGCGGCTCGAGGCGTCAGTGGCGGTCTTCCATCAACGCTTCTCGACGAACACGCTGCCGCAGTGGCGGCTCGCGCATCCGTACCGCTATCTCGCTCACAACGGTGAGATCAACACGGTGCAGGGCAACCGCAACTGGGCCCTCGCACGGGGCCCGTTATTCCGCTCGCCCCTGCTGCCGGAGTTGCAGGAGGCGTTGCCGCTCGTTTCCCTGACGGGGTCGGATTCGCAGAGCCTCGACAACATGCTCGAGGTGTTGTTGATGGGCGGTCTCGATGCCTTGCACGCGATGCGGCTGCTCGTGCCCCCGGCTTGGCACGGGCTCGACTCGATCGACGCGGACCTGCGAGCGTTCTACGAGTACTACTCGGTTCACATGGAGCCCTGGGATGGTCCAGCGGGCATCGTGCTCACGGACGGCCGATACGCCGCTTGTACCCTGGATCGCAACGGCCTCCGTCCCGCTCGCTTCGTCATCACGCGCAACCGCTTCCTAACTATCGCGTCCGAGATCGGCGTGTGGGACTACGCGCCCGAGGACGTCGTTCGTAAGGGAAAGCTCGGACCCGGCGACATGATTGCGCTGGATCTGCAGACGGGCAGGCTGCTCGAGTCGGCCGACATCGATCAGATTCTGAAGACGCGGCATCCCTATAAGACGTGGCTGAAGAAGGGCGTGCGTTACCTCGAGAGCGATCTCGTGGATCCGCGGCTCGCTGCCGAGCCCTTCGATAAGGACACGCTGGGGCTCTACCAGAAGATGTTCAACGTCAGCTCGGAGGAACGCGAGGAAATCATCCGCGTGCTCGCTGAGGACGAGAGCGAGGCTGTCGGCTCCATGGGCGACGACACGCCCATGCCCGTGCTCTCGCATAAACTCCGTTCGCTCTATGACTATTTCCGGCAGCAGTTCGCGCAGGTGACGAACCCGCCGATCGACCCACTGCGAGAGTCGATCGTGATGTCGCTGCAGACGCAGATCGGCCCCGAGTGCAACATCTTCGTGCCGGCGCCCGAGCATGCGCGCCAGATCGTGCTCGGCTCGCCGATTCTGTCGCAGCGGAAACTGAGGCAGATTCTCGCCCTGAAGGAAGTGACGCACGAGTTTATCGACCTTCAATACGATCCCGGCGAGGGTCTGAAGAACGCCATCGTGCGCATGTGCGAGCAGGCCGAGAACGCGGTACGCGAGGGTAAGCTCGTGCTGCTGCTGTCCGATCGTTACCTCGTGAAGGGGAAACTGCCCGCTCACGCACTGCTGGTGACCGGCGCTGTCCATCATCATCTCGTGAAGACCGGCTTGCGCTGCAAGTGCAACCTGCTCATCGAGACCGGTACGGCACGTGACCCGCACCATTTCGCCTGCCTCATCGGGTATGGCGCGACGGCCGTCTATCCCTACATGGCCTACCAAGTCCTGTTCGAGATGATGCGCAAAGGCCGGGTGAAGCTCGACTTCGCGACCCGCCTCGAACTCGGACGCAGTTACCGCGCGGGGGTTCGGAAAGGCCTGTTCAAGATCATGTCGAAGATGGGGATCTCCACGATCGCCAGCTATCGCAGCTCGCAGCTGTTCGAGATCGTCGGCCTGTCGGATGACATCGTGAACCTGTGTTTCGTGGGCACCGAGAGCCGTATCCAGGGCGCCGACTTCGACGACCTCGAATCCGACCTGAAGCAGCTGGCGACGCGCGCCTGGAATCCGCGCGAGCCCCAGGAGCAGGGCGGTTTGCTCAAGTACATGCACGGTGGCGAGTACCATATGTACAACCCCGACGTCGTGGCTGCCCTCCAGGCGGCTGTGATCTCCGGGGATTACGAACACTACAAGTTGTTTTCGCAGCTGGTGAACAACAGGCCGGCGGCCACGATCCGCGACCTGCTGGCCCTGCAGCCGGGGCCGCGCCCGATTCCGGTGAGTGAAGTCGAATCGGTGACAGCGGTGTTGTCGCGCTTCGACAGTGCCGGCATGTCCCTCGGCGCGCTTTCGCCGGAAGCGCACGAGGCATTGGCTATAGCCATGAACCGGCTCGGCGCCCGTTCCAACTCCGGCGAGGGTGGTGAGGATCCGGCGCGTTACCGCACGGAGAAGAACTCCAAGATCAAACAGGTGGCCTCGGGCCGCTTCGGCGTGACGCCCGAATACCTCATCAATGCCGAGGTCCTGCAGATCAAGGTCGCCCAGGGTGCCAAGCCTGGCGAGGGCGGACAACTCCCCGGACACAAGGTGAACGACATGATCGCCTCGCTGCGTTTCGCGCGCCCGGGGGTCGGTCTCATCTCGCCGCCGCCGCATCACGACATCTATTCGATCGAGGACCTCTCGCAGCTCATCTTCGATCTGAAGCAGGTCAACCCGCAGGCGCTGGTGTCTGTGAAGCTCGTCGCCGAGCCCGGAGTGGGGACCGTGGCGGCGGGTGTTGCGAAGGCCTATGCCGATCTCATTACCATCTCGGGCTACGACGGTGGCACGGGCGCGAGCCCGTTGTCCTCGATCAAGTACGCGGGCACGCCCTGGGAGTTGGGGCTGTCGGAAACGCATCAGACCCTGAGGATCAACGATCTGCGGCACCGGGTGCGCCTGCAGACCGACGGTGGTCTCAAGACCGGCCTCGACGTCATCAAGGCGGCAATCCTCGGCGCCGAGAGTTTCGGCTTCGGTACCGCGCCGATGGTGGCGCTCGGTTGCAAATATCTGCGCATCTGTCATCTGAACAACTGCGCAACCGGCATTGCGACTCAACACAACGTTTTGCGGTCGAAGTACTTCACCGGCCTGCCGGAAATGGTGGTGAACTACTTCCAGTTCGTGGCGCGGGAAGTCCGCGAGATCCTGGCGAGCCTCGGCGTTCGCAGCATCCAGGACATCATCGGCCAGACGGAGTTCCTGCGGATTCTCGAGGGTGAGACGCCGAGGCAGCGGAAGCTGGATCTCGCACCGATCCTCTCCACGGCGGGACTTGCTCGGGATGTCCCGCAATTCTGTGCGACGCCGTCGAACGCTCCCTTCGATAAAGGGGAACTCGCCGAACGCATGGTGAGCGAGATGTTGCCCGCCATCGAGGCTAAGAGCGGCGGCGAGTGGAGCTACGAGGTGCGCAACTACAACCGCTCGCTCGGAGCCCGGGTGTCCGGTGAAATCGCCCGCCGTTGGGGTAACTACGGCATGGAGGATTCGCCGTTGGCGGTGCGTCTCACGGGTAACGTTGGGCAGAGCTTTGGTGTTTGGAATGCCGGCGGCCTGCATATGTATCTCGAAGGCGATGCGAACGACTATGTCGGTAAAGGCATGGCGGGTGGAAAGCTCGTTCTGCGTCCGCCGCGCAACGCCCGCTACGTCGCGAAAGACACGATCATCATGGGTAACACCTGCCTCTACGGTGCTACCGGCGGGCACCTTTATGCGGCCGGTGTCGCAGGCGAGCGTTTCGCCGTCCGCAACTCGGGCGCCATCGCGGTCATCGAGGGAGCGGGAGACCACTGCTGCGAGTACATGACCGGCGGTGTCGTCTGCGTGTTGGGTCGCACGGGTGTGAACTTCGGAGCGGGCTTCACCGGTGGTTTCGCTTACGTGCTCGACCTGGATCGCAACTTCGTCGATCGCTACAACCATGAGCTCATCGATATCAGCCGCATTCACGCCGAGTCGATGCAGTCCCATCTGCAACACCTGGAGAATCTCCTCGAGCAGCATGTCGCGGAGACCGGGAGCGCCTGGGCCGAGGAAATCGTGAACGACCTGCGCTCGTACATCGGCAAGTTCTGGGTAGTGAAGCCCAAGGCGGCCTCCATCGATTCGCTGATCGAGAATCTGCGGCGCGCCGCATAACGCGCCCCGCGACGGACAAACATGGCTGACAAGAATCTACAATTTCTGGACATCCCGCGCGCGGATCCGGCGAAAACGCCGGTGGAGACGCGGGTCACCAACTTCAACGAGATCTATGCGCACTTCGAGCCGCAGGGGGCGGCGCAACAGGCCGGCCGCTGTATCGCCTGCGGCAACCCGTTTTGCGAGTGGAAATGCCCGGTTCACAACTACATCCCCAACTGGCTGAAGCTCATCCAGGAAGGCAACCTGTTCGAGGCGGCGGAGCTGTCTCACAAGACCAACTCCCTGCCGGAAGTCTGCGGGCGCATCTGTCCGCAGGACCGGCTGTGCGAGGGGGCCTGCACGCTGAATGACGGCCTGGGCGCAGTCACGATCGGCTCGATCGAGAAATACATCACCGACGAGGCATTCAAGCGCGGCTGGAAGCCTGACATGTCGAATGTGCAGCCGAACGGCAAGCGGGTCGCCATCATCGGTGCCGGCCCGGCCGGTCTGGGTTGCGCGGACATCCTGGTGCGTAGCGGAGTGACGCCCGTGGTGTTCGATCGCTACACCCGGATCGGCGGGCTGCTCACGTTCGGCATCCCACCGTTCAAGCTCGAAAAGGAAGTCGTGGAAAAACGCCGCGAGATCATGGAAGGCATGGGTGTACAGTTCCGGCTCGGCGTCGACGTGGGCAAGGATGTCTCATTCGAGGGTCTCGTCGACGAATACGATGCCGTGTTTCTCGGCATGGGCACGTACCGCTACGTAAAGGGCGGTTTCCCCGGTGAGGATCTGCCGGGCGTGCACGAGGCGCTGCCCTATCTCATTTCCAACATCAATCACGAGCTCGGTCTCCCCGGCAGCGCTGAGGCGCTGGTGAGCATGCGCGGCAAGCGGGTCGTGGTGTTGGGTGGCGGCGATACCGGCATGGACTGCAATCGCACGGCCATCCGCCAGGGTGCCGAATCCGTGACCTGTACCTACCGGCGCGACGAGCACAACATGCCCGGCTCGCGCCGCGACTACAAGAATAGTAAGGAGGAGGGCGTTGAGTTCCTCTTCAACCGCCAGCCGATCGAGATCGTCGGCTCGGAGCAGGTCGAAGGTGTGAAGGTCATCGAGACACGTCTCGGCGCGCCGGATGCACGCGGCCGCCGTATTCCGGAGCCGATTCCGGGCTCGGAACAGGTGGTGCCCGCGGACGCCGTGATCATCGCCTTCGGCTTTCTGCCCAGTCCGCCGGAGTGGTTCGAGCGGCATGGGATCCGCTTGCATACCAACGGGCGGGTGCGAGTCACGGCGGCTCGCGACACGCCGTTTCAGACAACCAACGTCAAAGTGTTTGCCGGCGGGGACATGGTGCGGGGGTCGGACCTGGTCGTCACCGCGGTGTTTGAAGGGCGCGAGGCGGCTAAAGGGATTCTGGGGTACCTGGGCGTCGGTTGAGTTGGTTGCGGCGCAGCAGCGCAGGCCCCATAAAAAAGCCCCGCCTTGCGGCGGGGCTCGTAACGTTCTCATGCCATCGATGTCCCAGTGGATCGCTGTCAGCTCCAACCGGTGGTGGACGTTATCTAACGCCTCGTTCCTCCGGCGGGTCGCGCCATCACGAGCATCTATACTTTGCGGCTGAAACGATGGAGCGTCTGCTCCGGCCTAATCGCGGCCCGCGTGTCAATACACGCGCCGACCCGTTCCTGACAGTCACAGTAAGTTAGTGGCTGCCGTTACCCGTGCTCGCGTCGATCACCCGAGTTTCTTGTGCTGTACCGCTCCCTCCCCAACTCATTTCAGCTGTTGGCTTACACGCATCAGGGTGTAAGCGTTGCTGTACCGCAGAACCAGGCAAGTCGGGTGCCAGTATTTGGGATTCCCAAGAGAAACCGGGACTTGCGACTGACCGCCTGGATCCTAATGAGCCAAAGTGTACCGCTTCCGCGCGAAAATGCCATGTAGTATTTTGACTACATTGCAACATTGTGCTGTCGAGCAGACAGGCATGGCACCCGCTCCCGGGCGCCCCCGGCCGCGGGCTACGACCGTGCGAGCCGCACCGTAAAGCGGGCGCCGGTATCGCCGGGCAGGTTCTCCGCCGAGGCACTTCCGGCGTGAAATTCGGCGATCAGGCGGACAATGTACAGGCCCAGGCCAAAATGCGGCCGGCTGTCGCTATCTCCGCCGCCCCCACCGCGGGATTGCCAGAGTGACTCGAAGAGCCGCCCATGCGCCTCGGCCGCGATCGGCGGGCCGGGGTTGTCGACTTCAAGCACTGCGAGGTGGGATTCGAGGGCGAGGCGTAGGGTGATCGTCGCTCCGGGCGGGCTGAAGTCCACGGCGTTGTCGACGAGCTTGTCGAGCAGCTGCATGATCAGGTCGGGAGCCCCGTCGATCATGACGGTTTCCGTTGGTAATTCAGTGGCAAAACGCCTCTCGGGAAACGCGATCCGATAGGCGTCCGCGGCCGATGCGACGAGAGGCACTATGTCAAACCTCGAGCGCTCGGCGTTGCTGATTGCCTCCTCAACCCGTGTGGCGGCGCCCATGGCGATCAGAATTGCGTTCAGTCGCTCACTGCCCTGCCTCGCGCGATCGAGATAGATGCGCGCGCTGGCTGGGACGTCCTTTTCCGACTCGAGATTCTCGAGCGACGATCGCACGATGGTCAGGGGAGTGCGAATCTCGTGGGCCAGCTTACCGGCGAGCGTTCGTAGGTAGCCCGTGTACTCATTGAGGCGCCCAAGTAGCGTGGAGAAGCCGCGCGCCACGTCGCCGAGCTCGTCCGGAGCTTCGGTTTCCGGGAATGTCGTAACGAGCCCCTCTCGAGTGAGCGCGGATTCACTCGCGCGTCGCAGCCGCGAG
>FTIH01002833.1_pt2 | contig 12762 bp, 13 predicted proteins | sample 1658451 | NCBI WGS metagenome assembly FTIH01 (sample SAMEA3914826, study PRJEB12502) | metagenome | biome: forest; material: soil | place: Canada | collected 2011-07-03 | depth 0.3 m
GGCCTGGCGCGCGGCCAGGCCCGAGATGTTGATGATCCGGCCCCAGCCCTGGGCGATCATGTGGGGCGCGGCTTCACGGGCGCAGCGCAGGTAGCCCATCACCTTGACGTTCACATCGTCCCAAAAAAGCGCGTCTGTGATCTCGGCGAGCTTGGGCGGCGGCGCCTGGCCGCCAGGCTTGGCCGCGGCGTTGACCAGGATATCCAGTCCGCCCAGGCCCATGGCCGCGGCGCCGACCATGGCCTTGACTGAGGCGTCAACTCCGGTGTCGCCGACCACGGTGATGACGATCGGGGTCTTGGGAAGGGACGCGGCGGCGGCGTCGAGCGCAGCCGAATCGCGGCCGGCGAGGGCCACACGGACCCCCTCCAGCGCCAGCTGACGGGCGATGGCGAGGCCGATTCCCCGGCTCCCCCCAGTCACCAGAGCGCGTTTTCCAACCAGTTGAAGGTCCATTTTCGCCGTCTCCCGTTAAGGTTTGCGTCCGGCCCTCGGTGACCAACAACCCCTTGGCCGATAAGGGGATAGCGGTTGTGCAGCTCAGCTGGATCCGTGACGAAATCTCCCCGTTCACCATCCTCGGAAACCGGGAATTAACCATGAGCCCGGTAAAACCTGCCTAGCCGCGGGGGTCAAACCCCGTCTTTGGGGGGTTGGTGCGGGTGAATCCGTTCGCAGGTCTCATTCAACGATTCGGTTTCGGCCGACTGATCACGATCCTCGGCGTCGCTGCGGGGGTCGCTGCGGCGCTCTTCGCCCTGGTGCTGAACGTCGCATCAGAGCCGAAGGCGCTGCTCTATTCGAACCTGGACCTCAAGGAGGCCGGAACGATCACCCAGGCCCTGGACCAGGGGGCCATCAAGTACGAGCTGAAGGGAGACGGCTCCACGATCCTGGTGCCGCGGGACAAGGTCGCGTCCACCCGCCTGATGCTGTCCAGCAAAGGGCTGCCGACATCCGGCTCGGTGGGTTACGAGATTTTCGACAACGCCCCCGCGCTCGGCCAGACCGATTTCGTCCAGAACCTGAACCGCCAGCGCGCCCTGGAAGGCGAGCTGGCGCGCACCGTACGCTCGCTGCAGGGCGTGACCTCCGCACGGGTCCATCTGGTGCTGCCGCGCCGGCAATTGTTCGATGACGACACCGGCCAGCCCTCGGCCTCGGTGGTGATCGGGGTGGGCGGGCGCGAGCCCTCGCCGGAAGAGGTGCGGGCAATCCGCAACCTGATCGCCGGCGCCACGCCGAACCTGAAGCCTGAACGGGTCACCATCGTCGACGACAAGGGCAAGATGCTCGCGGCGGGCGACGACGCCAGCGGCAACGCCGACCAGATGGCCGCCGACCAGCGCGCCGGCACCGAGGACCAGATCCGCAAGACGGTGAAGGACCTGGTGGAGGGCGTCGTGGGCCCGGGCAAGGCCCGGGTGACCGTCAACGCCGACCTCGACCTGAGCCGCGTCACCACCTCCGAGGAGAAGTACGATCCCGACGGCCAGGTCGTCCGCTCGACCCAGACCACGGACGAGAATTCCAAAGAGACCAAGGCCGATGGTGGCGCGGTGGCCAGCGCCGCCAGCAACATTCCCGGCGGCGCGGCCGCGCCTTCAACCACCCAGGGGGCCAACTCTACGGGCCACACCGAGGAGACCACCAACTACGAGATCTCCAAGTCCACCCGCACCGAGGTGCAGGAACCCGGCCAGATCAAGCGTCTGTCCGTCGCAGTGGCCGTGGACGGCCTGACCACCGTCGACAAACACGGCAAGGTCACCTACGCGCCGCGCTCCGCCGACGAGATGCAGAAGATCGAGGCTCTGGTGCGCTCGGCCGTGGGCTACAACCAACCCCGCGGCGACCAGGTGTCGGTCGTGAACGTCCGTTTCAGCCACGACGAGGACATGGAGGGGGTCAGCTCCGGCTCCCCCCTGATGGGCTTCGACAAGAACGACATCATGCGCTCGGTGGAGCTGGTCATCCTGCTGATCACCGGCGCCCTGCTGATCTTCTTCGTGGTGCGCCCGCTGCTCAAGAACACCGAGGGCGGCGGCTTCCTGCCCATGCTCTCCTCGGTCATGCCGGGCGGGGGCGGCAGCGGCGCGGCGTTACAGCTCTCCCTGGCCCAGGCGGCCGCGGCGGCGGGCGACGGGGGCCACCTGGCCTTGCCCGGCGGGGACAGCGACATGGATCAAAGGCTCGATATCGCCAGGATCGAGGGCCAGGTGAAGGTGTCCTCGGTCAGACGCGTCTCGGAGTTCGTGGAGAAGCACCCCGATGAATCGATCTCCATCCTGAGAAGCTGGCTGCACGAGTCCACATGAGCCGGTCTCCCAACAAGAAAGCCATCACTGAAATCTCACGCCTGAACGGCGCGGAAAAGGCCGCCGTGATCCTGCTGTCGCTCGGCGAGGAGCACAGCGCCCTGTGGCAGAACCTCGACGACGAGGAGATCAAGGAAATCTCCCAGGCGATGTCGACGCTCGGCACGGTGGCCTCGAGCGTGGTCGAGGACCTGCTGATCGAGTTCGTCTCGGGGATGTCGTCCACAGGCGCGATCATGGGGTCATTCGAGCAGACCCAGCGGCTCCTGGCGTCGTTCCTGGACCCCAATAAGGTCGAGACCCTGATGGAGGAAATCAGGGGTCCGGCCGGGCGGACCATGTGGGACAAGCTGGGCAACGTGAACGAGGCGGTGCTCGCCAACTATCTGAAGAACGAATACCCCCAGACCGTCGCGGTGGTGCTGTCCAAGATCAAAGCCGACCATGCCGCCCGCGTCCTGTCGGCCCTGCCGGAAGACTTCGCGCTTGAGTGCGTGCAGCGCATGCTGCGCATGGAGCCGGTGCAGCGCGACATCCTGGACAAGATCGAACAGACCCTGCGCACGGAATTCATGTCCAACCTGGCGCGCACGTCCAAGCGCGACAGCCATGAGATGATGGCGGACATCTTCAACAACTTCGACCGCCAGACAGAGGCCCGCTTCACTGCGGCCCTGGAGGAGCGCAACCGGGAGTCCGCCGAGCGCATTCGCGCCTTGATGTTCGTGTTCGAGGACCTGGGCAAGCTCGACCCCGGCGGGGTGCAGACCCTGCTCCGAGCCGTGGAGAAGGACCGCCTGGGCCTGGCGCTGAAGGGCGCCTCGGACACCCTGCGCGAGATGTTCTTCTCCAACATGAGCGAGCGGGCCGCGAAAATCATGCGCGAGGACATGGAATCCATGGGTCCCGTGCGCCTGAAGGACGTCGACCAGGCCCAGATGGCCATGGTGCAGGTGGCCAAGGATCTCGCCGCCAAGGGCGAGATCATGCTCGCCGGCCAGGGCGGCGAAGATGAGTTGATTTACTGATGAGTGACAAAGTGACCTCAGAATTCGAGTTCTTCATCCCTCGTGCGGCTGTCGCGGCGAGCGGCGTCCGGCGCGCGGAGCCGCTTTCATGACCGCCCCACAGAAATTCAGTTTCGAGGCCGTGTTCGACGCCGAAGGCGACGTCGTCGTCAACACGCCGCGCCGCAAGGCGTTCTACACCACCCAGGAAGTCGATCAGGCCCGCGCCGAAGGTGTCGCCGAGGGCCAGCGCATGGCGGGCCAGCAATCGCAGCAGGCCGAAGCGCAGAGCCTGGAGCAGATCCGTCTGGCCCTCTCCCAGGCCATGGGGACCCTCGCCGAGGTGGTCCACAATCACCGGGTCGGCGCCGCCGAGCTGGCCATGGCGGCCGCGCGCAAGATCGCCGACGCCGCCCTCGCCCACCTGCCCGAGGCGCCGCTGCAGGCCGCGCTGGACGCCCTGATGCGCGAAATCGAGGCGCATCCCCGGCTCCTGGTCAGGACCTCCGAGGCCCAGGTCGAACGCATGCAGGCGGCGTTGGACAAGGCGGCCGAGGCCGCCGGCTATCCCGGCCAGGTGACCGTCAAGGCGGATCCCAAACTCGCGGGGGCCGCGTTCGTGTTCGAATGGGGCGAAGGCCGAGCGGCCTTCGATCCGGAACAGGCCGCCACACGTGTCGCCGCCGCGCTCGCGGCCGCCCTCGCCGCCGAGGGACTCCACGGCGAGCCCTTGAACCTGACGACCGGGACCTGACATGGCGGACGAAAACGAAGAGGGCGTCGGCACGGCGGAACTTCCGCCGCTCCCGCTCGACGAACTGGGGCCCAGTGAACTCGCCGGCGAGATCCCCGGCGAGGCCGATGAGAAGACCGCGTCGGACCTGGCGCCGGTATTCGACGTCCCGGTCAACATCTCGGCCGTGCTGGGCCGCGCCCACCTGACCGTGGCGCAGCTGTTGAAGCTCAATGCCGGTTCGGTGCTGGAGCTGGACCGCAAGGTCGGCGAGGCCATCGACATCTACGTCAACAACCGGCTGGTCGCCCGCGGCGAGGTCGTCATCATCGACGAGCGCCTGGGCGTGACCATGACGGAAATCATCAAGGACGGCGACAGCAACGCATGACGCGCGCCCTTAGGATACGAGGAGAATACCCATGCGCCTCTTAGTGGTCGGACGGCTTTCGGGCCTGATCACCCAGGCCGTGAAAATGGCCATGAGCACCGGGGCCAAGGTCGCCCACGTGGAATCCTGCGAGCGGGCGACCCAGGCGTTGCGCGCCGGCCAGGGCGCGGACCTCTTGATGGTCGACTATGAGCTCGACATCGCCAGCCTGATCGCGGCCAACGAGGCCGAGCGCATCCGCGTGCCGGTGGTGGCCTGCGGCGTGGGTTCGGATCCGGAACTCGCCGCCCGGGCGATCCGCGCGGGGGCCAAGGAGTTCATCCCCCTGCCCCCCGAAGCGGACCTGATCGCCGCCGTGCTGGCCGCGGTGTCCGACGACGAGCGGCCGATGATCGCCGCAGATCCGGTGATGCAGCAGGTGATGGCCCTGGCCGACCAGATCGCCGCCTCCGACGCCTCGATCCTGATCACCGGCGAAAGCGGGGTGGGTAAGGAGGTCATGGCGCGCTACGTCCACAAGAAGTCACGCCGGGCCGAGCGGCCGTTCATCAGCGTCAACTGCGCCGCCATCCCCGAGAACCTCCTGGAGTCTGAGCTGTTCGGCCACGAGAAAGGCGCTTTCACCGGCGCGGTCGGCCGGCGCATCGGCAAGTTCGAGGAAGCCGACGGCGGGACCCTGCTGCTGGACGAAATCTCGGAAATGGACGGCCGGCTGCAGGCCAAGCTGCTGCGCGCCCTGCAGGAGCGCGAGATCGACCGCGTGGGCGGCGCGCGGCCCGTGAAAGTCAACATCCGGGTGCTGGCCACCTCCAACCGCGATCTGGCGCAGGCCGTGCGCGAGGGCCGATTCCGCGAGGACCTGCTCTACCGGCTGAACGTCGTGAACCTGCGCCTGCCGCCGCTGCGCGAGCGGCCCGCCGACGTCATCACCCTGGCCGAGCACTTCGCCAAGAAGTACGCCGCCGCCAACGGCGTGCCCGAACGGCCTCTGTCGACCGAGGTCAAGCGCCGGCTGGTCCTGCACCGCTGGCCGGGCAATGTGCGTGAACTCGAGAACGCCATGCACCGGGCGGTGCTGCTGTCGGTCGGCCCCGAGATCGAGGAGCAGGCCGTCCGCCTGCCCGACGGCCAGCCGATGTCCACCACCGACGCCGGGTCCCAGGCCGCCAGCCGGGCCGTTCAGGCCGCCGACGCGGCCGCGCGCTCGTTCGTGGGCCAGACCGTGGCCCAGGTGGAACAGCAGCTGATCCTCGACACGCTGAGCCACTGCCTGGGCAACCGGACCCACGCCGCCAACATCCTCGGCATCTCGATCCGGACCCTGCGCAACAAGCTGAAGGAATATTCCGAAGCCGGTGTCGCGGTCCCCGCCCCGCAGGGGGTGATGAGTGCCGCTTGACCAGGGCATGACGCGCGGTCGGCGGGACGTCCCCAATGACTGACGTCGGCGTTCCGCTTTCAGCCGACAAGCCCCTGACCGCCCGGGAAATCTGGGGCTGGATGGCGCGCGGCGAGGTCGGCCTGGCGCTGGGCGTGCTGGGCATCGTCGTGCTGTTGATCCTGCCGGTGCCGTCGATCCTGCTGGACGTCCTGCTGTCCATCTCGATCACCGGCGCGATGCTGATCCTGATGACGGCGCTCCTGATCAAGAAGCCGCTGGAGTTCACATCCTTCCCGACCGTGCTGCTGGTCACGACGCTCTATCGGCTGGGGCTGAACATCGCCTCGGTGCGCCTGATCCTGGGCCGAGGACACGAGGGCGCCGGCGCGGCCGGCCACATCATCCAGACCTTCGGGCGGCTGATGATGCAGGGCAATTATGTGATCGGGGTGATCGTGTTCGCGATCCTGGTGATCGTGAATTTCGTGGTGATCACCAAGGGCTCGAGCCGCATCGCCGAAGTGGCGGCCCGCTTCACCCTGGACTCCATGCCCGGCAAGCAGATGGCCATCGACGCCGACCTGTCTGCCGGCTTGCTGGACGAGCAGGAGGCCCGCAAGCGGCGCAAGGAACTGGAGCAGGAATCAACCTTCTTCGGGGCCATGGACGGCGCCTCCAAGTTCGTCCGCGGCGACGCCGTCGCCGGCCTGATCATCACCTTCATCAACATCATCGGCGGCATATTGATCGGCGTGGTCCAGCACCACGTCGCCATCGGCGAAGCCGCTTCGACCTATACGATCATGACCATCGGCGACGGCCTGGTCAGCCAGATCCCCGCCCTGATCATCTCCATCGCCGCAGGCTTCCTGGTCTCCAAGTCGGGCGTCGAAGGCTCGGCCGACAAGGCCCTGGTGGTCCAGTTGGCCATGAACCCGATCAGCCTGGGCATGGTTTCAGCGGCGTCCGGCGTGATCGCCGTGGTGCCCGGCATGCCGATCATCCCCTTCGCGGCCATCGCCATCGGCGCGGGCATGCTGGCCTGGCGACGGTCCAAGGACGCCAAGCTGCCGGCGCCCTCCACATCCCAGGCCACCACCGTGGAGGCGGAGGAAGAGCCGATCTCCACCGCCCTGGCCATCGACGACATCAAGATCGAGCTGGGCTATGGGCTGCTGACCCTGATCAACGACCTGGACGGGCGCAAGCTGCCGGACCAGATCCGCGCCCTGCGCCGGACCCTGGCCCAGGAGTTCGGCTTCGTCATGCCGGCGGTCCGGATCCTGGACAACATGCGCCTGCCCACCCAGGGCTACGCCATCCGCATCCGCGAAATGGAGGCCGGCCAGGGCGAGGTGCGCCTGGGATCCCTGATGGCGATGGACCCCGCCGGTCGCCAGGTGGACCTGCCCGGCGAACACGGCCGGGAACCGGCGTTCGGCCTGCCCGCCACCTGGATCGACGAATCGCTCCGCGAGGAAGCCACCTTCCGGGGCTACACCATCGTGGACCCCGCCACGGTGCTCACCACCCACCTGACCGAAATCCTCAAGGACAATATGTACGATCTGCTCTCCTATTCGGAGATGCAGAAGCTGCTCAAGGAACTGCCGCCGGATCAGAAGAAGCTGGCCGACGACCTGATCCCTTCCACCGTCAACGCCACCACCGTCCACCGGGTGCTCCAGGCCCTGCTCAAGGAGCGGGTATCGATCCGCGACCTGCCCACGATCCTGGAGGGCCTGGGCGAGGCCGCGCCGCAGACCTCCAGCGTCACGACCCTGGTGGAACACGTGCGCGGACGGCTGAGCCGCCAGCTCTGCTGGCAGCACCGCAGCGAGGACGGCACCCTGCCCATCATCACCATGTCGCCCGACTGGGAGCACGCGTTCACCGAGGCCATGATCGGCCCGGGCGAGGACAAGCAGTTGTCACTGGCGCCCTCGCGGCTGCAGGAGTTCATCCGCGGCGTGCGCGACGCCTTCGAACGGGCGGCGATGTCTGGGGAAACGCCCGTCCTGCTCACCAGCCCTGCGATCCGGCCCTATGTGCGCTCGATCGTCGAACGGTTCCGCGGCCAGACCGTGGTCATGTCGCAGAACGAGATCCATCCCAAGGCTCGGCTGAAGACCGTCGGTCAGGTTTGACCCCAGAGGCCGTCATTCCCGTGAACGCGGGAACCCGATCGGTTGCCCCATTGACGCGCCGCTGCTAGCCAGGGCGCCTGAACGGCTTGGAGGCCCAGATGAAACCCCCGCGCAGCGCGGCGAAGGCGCCGGCCAAGCGTTCGGTCCTCGTGGACATCCTGACGCTCGAGCGGCTGATGACCGGCCCTCTGGTGCATCTGGTCTACTGGTGCGGCCTTGGGATCGTGACCCTCGGCGGCTTCGCCATCATCGGCGCGGCGATCGGCCAGGCCATGCGCGAGGGCGGACTGCAGTCGTGGCTGCTGGCCATCCCCATGCTGGTGGCCGGCCTGCTCGTGGTCGGCGGACTCGGCATCATCTGGCGCAGCTTCTGCGAGTTCTATGTGGTGATCGTGCGCCTCGGCGAAGACCTGCACGCCCTGCGCCGATCGGCCGAAGCCGACATTGCCGCCGGCGAGCCGATCCCGCGGCCCTGATCCTTTTCGGCGGCCTCAGCCGGCGCGCGGCCCAGATCTGAACGCGTCGGCAAGCGTCCAGAACACGTCCTTGGCCTTGCCGGCGTCATCGAACAGCAGCGGCGCGTCCAGCTGTGGGCCCGGGTTCTCCTTTGGGCCGCGGAGCCAGGAATCCTTGTCGCGCAGGCCCCAGACCGTGAAGGCGAATCGCTGGCGCTCCGGCAGGGCCAGGAAGGCGTCCGCCGCTTCGGCGTAAAGCCGGGACTGGGCGCGCTCCAGATCGGCGCTGCTGGCGAACATCCGCCGGGCGCGGTTCAGGGAGACATCCATCTCGGACAGGTGGATCTGCAGGCCAAGACTGGCCAAGTCCTTCATCGCGGTCCTGATGGCGCCCGCCGGCAGGTCAGCGGAGAGGTGGGTCTGGGTTCCGAGCCCCTTGAGCGGCGCGCCGGCGCGCAGCAGGTCCTCGGCCATGCGCAGGAACGTCGCGCGCTTGCGGGGAATGCTCTCGAGGAAATAGTCGTTGATGAAGAGGATCGCGTCCGGATCAGCCTCCTGGGCGTGATCCAGCGCCCGGCGGATGTAGTCGAGGCCGAGGTTCTTGCTCCACAGGCAGTCGCGCAGGCCCTCGCCGTCTTCGTTCACCGGCTCGTTGACGACATCCCAGCCTACGGCCTGGCCCCGGTAACGGCCCGCGACCGCGAGGATGTAGTTGCGATAGGCGTCGGCGAACGCCTTGCCGGACCCGTCGATCCTCTGAAAGGCCGCGACCGGATTGGCGTACCAGATCAGGTTATGACCGAAGAGCCGCAAACCATGGCTGCGCGCGAAGGCGGCGATGGCGTCAGGGGCGTCGAACCGGAAGGTCCCGTCGTCCTTGAGGATGTATTCCATCTTCATCTCCCACTCGGGCGTGAGCTGGGAGACGTTGCGGACCAGAAGTTCGGCATAGTCCGCCTGGGCGAGTTCGGGCGCCATCACCGCGCAGCCGATCGGGAACGGGACAAGCGATTTCAGCGGCGGCGGCGGACCGCGGTCGACGGAGAGCTGAGCCCGTGCGCTGCCCTTGCAGGCGCCGAGCGCCAGGGCGGCCCCGAGCACGGTGCGGCGACGTATTCCGACCGGACTCACCGCGCCATCGCCCGCCGGGCGCCGAGTTCATCGAGGACCGCCGCTTCGAGCTTGGACTCGACCGCGCGCGCCTGGATCTCGGCATTCTGCTCCACCTGTTCGTACTTCTTGAGCTCCTCGAACGCGCGGGCCAGGGCGTCACGGGCGCCGGCCTCTTCGGATGCGACGCCGGCGATGTGAGCGACGGTCTCGTCGCGGCGCATCCGCCAGCCATCCATATAGCCCGCCCGGCACCAGGCGGTCTCCGGATCGGCGGCGCGCGCCAGCTCGGTGACCGCTTCCGCGTGCAGGAGCGCCAGTCTCAGTTCGGCCTCGACCCGGCGGTCCACCACCGACGCCAGCCGTTTGCGCAACTGCTCCACTTCATAGCCGGCGATCCGGACCAGGGAAGCTTGCCAGCTCATCAGGCGCCGCCTTCGGCGAGGATGGCTTCGAGTTGATCAAAGCCGGTCTCCAGACTGGTCGCCTCGTCCTTGTCCTGGCCCAGGAAGGCCTCGAGCGCCGGGTTGAGGCGGATGGCGCGATCGATCAGAGGATCGGACCCGATGCGGTAGGCGCCGATGCGGATCAGCTCCTCCATGTTGGCGTGGGCGGCCAGCACCTTGCGAGCCTCGGACGTGATCTCGCGCTCACGCGGCGTCTGACAGCCCGGCATGGTCCGCGAAATGGAGCGCAGGACGTTGATCGCCGGGAAACGGCCACGCTCGGCGATCGCGCGGTCCATCACGATGTGGCCGTCCAGGATGCCGCGCACCGCGTCCGCGATCGGCTCGTTATGGTCGTCGCCATCCACCAGCACCGTGAAAAGCCCGGTGATTCCCCCCGCGACCGTGCCGTCGGCGCGGATCGGACCTGGTCCGGCGCGTTCAAGCAGCTTGGGCAATTCGGTGAAGACGGTTGGCGTATAGCCCTTGGTGGTGGGCGGCTCGCCGGCGGCCAGGCCGATCTCGCGCTGCGCCATGGCGAAGCGCGTCAAGGAATCCATCAGGCAAAGGACCTCAAGGTCCTGATCGCGCATGTACTCCGCCAAGGCCAGGGTGAGATAGGCCGCCTGGCGGCGCTTCAGAGCCGGCTCGTCGGAGGTCGAGACCACCACGATCGCCCGCCGCAGTCCCTCTTCGCCCAGGGTCTCCTCGATGAATTCGCGGACCTCCCTGCCCCGCTCGCCGATCAGGCCCACCACGACCGCATCGCACGAAGCTTCCCGCGCCAGCATGGACAGAAGGACCGATTTGCCGACCCCGGAGCCCGCGAAGACCCCCAGCCGCTGTCCGCGGCAGCAGGTGGTGAAGACGTTCATGGCCCGCACACTGAGGTCCAGGCGCGCGCCCACCCGGCCGCGGGCGTGGGCCGCCGGGGGCGGTGCGCGCAGGGCATAGGGCGTCGGCCCCTTGGGCAGGGGCCCCTTGCCGTCGATCGGCTCGCCGAAGGCGTCCACGATGCGGCCGCGCCAGGCCAGGGTGGGTCGCACGTTGGCGACCTCGGACGCGATCCGGATTTCGGCCCCCGGCGCGACGCCCTCGAGCGAGCCGAAGGGCATCAAGAGGGCGCTGGTTTCACGGAATCCGACGACCTCGCAGGCCAAGGGCGAATCGCCGCGTCGCTCGATTTCCGCGCGAGCGCCCACGGCCAGCCGCGTCAGTCCGCCGCGGGTCTCGATCAGGAGTCCGTTTACGGCGGCGACCCGTCCCGACACCGTCAAGGGGTCGATCCGCTCGATCGCGGTCATCAGGTTTTGCATGCTCACGCGACTGGAATCCCACGAACCCTTATGGCGTCAGGAGTTTCGACGGCGCCGCCGCAGCCTCCCGACCTAGGCCAGCAGCATGGCGCATCATGGTTAATTTCTGGTTCGGCGCCGCTTGCCGCCGCTCGCCAAATCACCCTAAGCGGGGAAACGAAATGTTGAGATTAACGAAGTTTAAGGACCTGTTCCCATAGCGTGCGGCTCGGGGCCCAGCTTCTACTGGCTAAACGCTATAGGCTCTATGAGGCCGTATTCGCCTGGAGGGACGTATGCGCGTACTGTTGATCGAGGACGACAGCGCGACCGCGCAGAGCATCGAGTTGATGCTCAAGTCCGAAGGTTTCAACGTTTACACCACCGACCTGGGTGAGGAGGGCGTCGATCTGGGTAAGATCTACGACTATGACCTCATCCTGCTCGACCTCAATCTGCCCGACATGTCCGGCATGGACGTGCTTCGGCAATTAAGGGTCGGAAAGATCAACACGCCGATCATGATCCTGTCCGGTTCGGCCGAGATCGACACCAAGGTGAAGACCCTGGGCGGCGGCGCGGACGACTACATGACCAAGCCCTTCCACAAGGACGAGCTGGTGGCCCGCATTCATGCGGTGGTCCGCCGCTCCAAGGGTCACGCCCAGTCGGTGATCAAGACGGGCGACATCACCGTGAACCTCGACGCCAAGACGGTGGAAGTCGGCGGCATCCGCGTGCATCTGACCGGCAAGGAATATCAGATGCTGGAGCTGCTCTCCCTGCGTAAGGGCACGACGCTCACCAAGGAAATGTTCCTGAACCACCTGTACGGCGGCATGGACGAGCCGGAGCTGAAGATCATCGACGTCTTCATCTGCAAGCTTCGCAAGAAGCTGGCCGCCGCCGCCAACGGCAAGCACCACATCGAGACCGTCTGGGGGCGTGGCTACGTGCTGCGCGACCCTCAGGAAGCGACCCAGGCCGCCGCCTAGGTTCCCTGCATCGAAGATCGAGCAGCGCCCGCCCTCACCGGCGGGCGTTTGCATGTCTGGAGGTCCGTCAGTCCGCGCGGCTAGAGCGTGTTCCGCAAAAGTGGAACTCGGTTTTGCGGTAGGAACGCGCTCAAACTCTTGAATCTAGAGCACGATTCAACGATCAGACGATTCCGTCTGATCGTTGAATCGTGCGCTGGGCGATCCCAGCAGCGGCAATCCCACCAGGGCGATCGTCGCGAAGGCCGCGCCGACCTCGAACGTCGCCGAGGGACCCGCCCGGTCCCAGACCATGCCGGCGAGGCCGCTGGCGCCCAGCAGCGCCACACCTGACACCAGGTTGAACAGGCCGAAGGCCGAACCCCGCTGCGATTCAGGCGCCGTCTCGGCCACCAGGGCCGACAGCAGCCCCTGGGTCAGGCCCATGAACAGGCCCCACAGCCCGACGCCCGCGAACATGCCGGCCAGGCTGGCGGCGCGGGCG
>FTIH01000111.1_pt3 | contig 12672 bp, 10 predicted proteins | sample 1658451 | NCBI WGS metagenome assembly FTIH01 (sample SAMEA3914826, study PRJEB12502) | metagenome | biome: forest; material: soil | place: Canada | collected 2011-07-03 | depth 0.3 m
AGGAAGCCGTAGCCCGGATGGACGCCTTGGGCTCCGGTTTGCAAGGCGGCGTCGATGACGGCCCTGGCGTCCAGATAGCTTTCGGCAGCGGACGGCGGGCCGATCCGCACGGCCTGGTCCGCCTCCCGGACGTGGGCGGCGCCGGCGTCGGCGTCCGAATAGACCACGATGGCGCTTACGCCCAGACGCCGACAGGTGCGGATGACGCGCCGGGCGATCTCTCCCCGGTTGGCGATGAGCAGTGAATTCAACATCGTTCCTCAGTAGCGCGCCAAGGGCCCGGCCGGAACCTCAGCCGCCCATGCCGTTCAGTCCGATCAGCACCAGCAACATCATCAGCAGCGTGAAGCCGACCGCCGATCCCGCCGCGAGCACGGCCATCCGCGCCAGGGTCCCGGCGATGCTCGAGCCATAGACCCCGCGCATGTGGACGAAGAGATGCACCGGCGCGGCCAGAAACAGCAGGGCCGCGATGTCCCCGATTACGTTGGACGCCAGGAAGAAAGCGCTCACCAGCAGGCCTTGGAACGACAGGGAGTGCATGGTGAAGATCAGGTGGTCATAGACGTAGAACCGCCGCTTGGAGGCGTAGAGCAGCGCCAGGAAGAGCGCGCCGATCGGCAGGGCCAGGATGGCCAGCCTGTGCGCCCAGGCCTCCATCGCCGAGGTGAATTGCTCGGGATTGCGCTGTGCCCGCATGATCCGCTCACGCAGCCAGGCGGACCTGGCCTTCGCCGTCGCCGAACGGCCCAGATCGACCTGCACGTCGCCATGCGCCTGCTCTTCGGCCAGGGCCTTCACCTCCTCGGCCGACTTCGGCAGGCCATGACGGGCATCGACCACGACAGGGCGGAAATTGGCGCCCTGGCCAAGGCCTCCGCACAGGAAGACCAGCAACAGGACCACGAGAAACAGGCGCAACGGAGGGATCTGCGGGGCTCGGTGGCCGTCCAGATAGTCGCGGGTCAGCTGTCCGGGCGCGCGGACCAGCCGCGGCATGGTGTTCCAGATGCGCCCGTCGAAGTGGAACAGGCTCTCGAGGGTCTCGAGGAACAAATGGGCGATCGAGCGGTGATAGTCTTCAGCGAACTGGCCGCACGCATGGCAATAGGGGCCCTGCAATCGTGCCGCGCAGTTGGCGCAGGGGGACCCAGGAGGATCGGCAAGAGCGTTGCGCCGGGCCAGCAAGCCCCCGGCTGCGTCCGCCGCGGCGACCTCGAGTTCGCGCTCCATGCCCCCGCCTGGGCGTCAGCCTGGAACGGTCCAGGACGGCTTGCGCCGCTTCAGGAAGGCGTCGACGCCTTCCCGGCCCTCCTCGCTCACCCGCTGGTGCGCCAGCCGCCGCGCGACATCCTCCATCAGGCTGTGATCGACCGGGCGGCCCCAGACGTCCCAGACCAGCTTCCTGGCCTCGACGATGGCGCCGGGCGCGGCCGCCATGGCCTCGGCCACCAGCCGCGCCTTGGCCTGGGCCAGGCCGGCCGAGTCGGCCACCACCTCCTGCACCAGGCCGATCCGCTCGGCGTGCTCGGCGTCGAAGGTCCGTCCGGTGACGAACAGCGCCCTGGCCGCACGCGGGCCGATGGCGTTCACCACGAAAGGCGCGATCATCGCCGGGATCAGGCCGAGCTTGACCTCGGGGAAGGCGAACTGGGCCTCCTGCGTCGCGACGGCGAGGTCGCATGCCGCCACCAGCCCGGCGCCGCCGCCGAACGCCGCGCCCTCGACCAGGGCCACGGTGATGGCCGGGATCATGGTCAGGGCCTTCAGCATCACGCCCACCGTCATGGCGTCGGCGCGATTGTCGTGCTCGGTGAGGTCCGCGGCCTGGGCCATCCATTCCAGATCACCCCCGGCGCAGAAGGTTCCGCCGGCGCCGGTCAGGAAGACGATCCGCACGTGATCAGCGCCCTGGAGCGTCTCGAACGCCTCGGTCAGCGCCTCGATGGTCACCGTGTCGAAGGCGTTCCTCTTGGCGGGACGGGTGATGGTGACGGTCGCGACACCCTGATGGGTCGCGTGCAGGCTGACGACGTCCGCGAGGTTGTCGACGATGACGTTCTCGACCAGGGGGTCGGCGATGGGATTGGACATGGGTGGACTCTCGCGCTCCTGGCGGCCGCCGGCAAGGCGGTAAACGCTCAGCCTTCAATGTGGCGGCGGGCCGGCCGCGCGGCATTGATCCGTGTCAGCCCCTACATCCGGAAGACGCCGAACCGGGTTGGCGGTATCGGCGCGTTCAGCGACGCCGAGATCGCCAGGCCGAGGACATCGCGGGTCTGGACCGGATCGATGATCCCGTCATCCCACAGCCGCGCGGTGGCGTGGTAGGGGTCGCCCTCCGCCTCGTAGCGCTCGCGGATCGGGGCCTTGAATGCGTTCTCGTCCTCCACCGCCCAGGCCTCGCCCCGGGCCTCCAGCCCGTCCCGCCGGATGGTGGCGAGCACGCTGGCGGCCTGCTCGCCCCCCATCACGCTGATCCTTGAATTGGGCCAGCTGAACAGGAATCGCGGGCCGAAGGCGCGGCCGCACATGCCGTAATTGCCTGCGCCGAACGAGCCGCCGATCAGGACGGTGAACTTCGGCACCTCCGCCGAGGCCACCGCCGTGACCATCTTGGCCCCGTCCTTGGCGATGCCGCCCGCCTCGTAGCGTCCGCCGACCATGAACCCGGAGATGTTCTGCAGGAACACCAGGGGGATTCCCCTCTGGCACGCCAGTTCAATGAAATGCGCGGCCTTGAGCGCGCTCTCTGAGAACAGCACTCCATTGTTGGCCAGGATGGCGACGGGGTAGCCCCAGATCCGGGCGAAGCCGCAGACCAGGGTCGGGCCATAGAGCGGCTTGAAGGCGTCGAACTCGGAGCCGTCCACGATCCGGCCGATCACCTCATGCACATCGTAGGGCGCGCGCACGTCGGTCGGGATCAGGCCGTAGAGGTCCTGCGGATCCAGCACCGGCGGCGCGGGGTCGGCCATGGCGAGGTCCACCCGCTTTGTGGTGTTTAGCCGCCCGGCGATGGAGCGGACGATCTGCAGGGCGTGCGCATCGTCCGCCGCCACATGGTCGACCACGCCCGACCGGCGGCCGTGAGTGTCGGCGCCGCCCAGTTCCTCGGCGCTGATGATCTCTCCCGTGGCGGCCTTCACCAGCGGCGGCCCGCCCAGGAAGATGGTCCCCTGCCCCCGCACGATGACGCTCTCGTCCGACATCGCCGGCACATAGGCGCCGCCCGCGGTGCACGAACCCATGACGCAGGCGATCTGCGCCAGGCCCTCGGCCGACATTCGCGCCTGATTGAAGAAGATCCGGCCGAAATGGTCGCGGTCCGGAAACACCTCGGCCTGGTGCGGCAGGTTCGCGCCACCCGAGTCGACCAGATAGATGCTCGGCAGGCGATTCTGCTGGGCGATTTCCTGCGCCCGCAGATGCTTCTTCACCGTCATGGGAAAATAGGCGCCGCCCTTCACCGTGGCGTCATTGGCGAGGATCATCACCTCACGGCCGGACACCCGTCCCACCCCGGTGATCAGCCCGGCGCCGGGCGCCTCGCCATCATAGAGATCGAATGCGGCCAGGGGCGCGATCTCGAGGAACGGCGATCCCGGGTCCAGCAGGCGCTCCACCCGCTCGCGCGGCAGAAGCTTGCCGCGACCGACATGCCGCGACCGGGCGCTCTCGGGTCCGCCGAGCGCGGCCAGGGCGGTACGCTCCCGCAGCTGCCCGGCCAGGGCGCGGTTGTGGGCCTCGGTCTTGCGAAAGGCCTCCGAGCGCGTATCGGCAGCGGTCTTGATCGGCGGCATGGCGCGGGATGCTAGTGCGCTGAGGGGCGAGTCGAAAGGCTTGAGGCGGATTTCACATCCCGCGCCGATCGACCCGAAGGAGACCATCGCCAAGACTCGGCGGCCAAGCTAGGCTCCCTGCGTGGTCACCCTGCCGGAACATGTCGAGGACACCGCGTTGTCGCGCATGTTCGCGGGGCCCAAGCGCTCCCCAGACGTAGCCTGGTTTTCCCTGCCCGGCGGCCGGGTCCTGTTCCACGCCGGCGAGGAAGCCGACCGCCTGTATTTCCTGCTGGCCGGCCGACTCGGGGTCGTTCGCCGCACCGATGGCCAGGAACCCCAATTCCTGGGGATCATCCGGCCGGGCGAGCCTGCTGGCGAGATGGCGATGATCGCCGGCACGCCCCACACCGCTACGGTGGTCGCCCTTCGCGACAGCGAACTGATGGCCCTGCCGCGCAAGGCCTTCCTCGCCGCGGTCGAACGCGACCCGACGGTGATGTCCGAACTGGCGCAGCTGATGATCCTGCGCGCGCGCCACATCGGCGGCTCCAGCGCCGGCGAACCCGCCGTGTTCGGCTTTGTGGGCGTCAGTCCAGGCACCAAGGTGCGTGAACTGGTCGATACGCTGGAGACGGAAATCGCCGCCATGGGTTATTCCGTCGCCGCCGCCGGCGTGGAGGTGCAGAGCGCGCCGACGGAATGGTTCTCGGCGCTCGAAGAACGCCACGACGTGGTGCTGTACGCGGCCGAATTCGAGGACATCAACTGGAAGGCGGTCGTCGGCCGGCAGGTGGACCGGCTGTTCCGCGTTGGCCGGGGCGATCGGGCGCCGCCCCGCATGCCGGAGACCTTCGCCGCGCCGCCTCTGCTCGAACAGCGCCTGGTGGACCTGATCCTGGTCCAGCCGCCCCAACGAGCCCGGCCGGAAGGCACCGACGCCTGGATCGAAGCCGGACCGGTCGCGCGCATCTTCCATATCCGCAAGGGCCGCTCGTCCGACACGGCGCGCCTCGCCCGGGTGATCATGGGGCAGTCCATCGGCCTGGTGCTGTCCGGTGGAGGCGCCAGGGCCTACGCCCACATCGGCGTGATCCGGGCCCTGCGCGAAGCGCACGTGCCGATCGACTTCATCGGCGGGACGTCGATGGGCGGGATCATCGGGGCCGGCGTGGCGCTCGGCTGGGATGACGAGGAGATCGAGTGGCGGATTCGCAAGGCGTTCGTGACCTCCAGCCCGCTGGATGACGTCGCCTTTCCCATCATCGCCATGACCCGCGGGAACAAGGTGAAGGAGCGCCTGACCGAACACTTCGGGGAGGTGGAGATCCCGGATCTGTGGCTGCCGTTCTTCTGCAATTCCAGCGATCTGACGGCGGGCGTCTACCGCCTGCACCGGCGCGGCCTGCTGCGCGAAGCCCTGCGCGCATCCATCGCCTTGCCGGGCATCCTGCCGCCGGTGCGCGAAGGCGATCACGTCCTGGTCGACGGCGCCGTCATCAAGAACTTCCCCACGGACATCATGCGTTCCATGCACCTGGGGCCCATCATCGGCGTCGACGTCGCCGAGGCGCGGGGCCTGCAGGCCGACGACGTGGAGTCGCCCGTGTCGGTCTGGCGCTGGATCACCTCGGGCGACTGGCGCAAGGGCCCGCCCATCGTCTCGATCCTGATGCGTTCGGCGACCATCTCCACCGCGCATGAGGCCGCTGCGGCGCGGGAATATACCGACGTCCTGATCATCCCCGATATCGGACCGGTCGAGATCCGCGACTGGAAGGCCTATGAGCCCGCCGTGGACGCCGGCCACCGCGCGACCGTCGACATGCTGGCCAAGCTCGACGGGCCGCTCACCGAACTGCGCCGCCGCCCGACCCTGGCCGAGAAGCGCGCTCGCGCCGCCGTCAGCGCCGGGCCACGATGAATAGCCTCGGAAACGGGAACAGGGTCGTCCCGTCCGCGCGCACCGGGAACATGTCCGCCAGACGGGCGCGATAGACCTCCAGGAAGGCCAAGCGCTCGTCCGCTGAGCCCAGGGCCTGGACATAGGGGCGCAGGCCCGTGCCCATCATCCACTGCACGACCGGGTCCTCGCCCTCCAGCACGTGCAGATAGGTCGTCGACCAGATGTCGGCCTCCCCGCACAGGGGCGCGATCCAGTCGTGGTACTGCGCCGGCGGTGCGGTCCGGCGCACGCCCTGGACGGTGGAGAGGCGCGCGGCCCAGGGTCCGTCCTCGGCGGTCTGCCTCAGCGCCAGGTGCCAGGACGTATCGAAACTCTGCGGCATCTGGCAGGCGAAGACGCCGTCCGCCGCCAGGGTCCGCAACAGGCGCGGGAACAGCTGGTCGTGATCGGGCAACCAGTGCAGGGCGGCGTTGGTGAAGATCAGGTCGGGGGGCGTCCCAGGCCGGAAGTCCGCGATGTCGGCCTGGGACCAGTCCACCGCCACCTCGCGGCGGCGCGCTTCTGAGAGCATGTCCTCGCTGGAGTCCAGCCCGTGGACCTCCGCGACGGGATGACGTCGTTTCAGCAGCGCCGCATGTTCGCCCGTCCCGCAGCCCAGGTCCCAGATTTCCCGGGGATCGTGGTCCTGGGGCAGTCGCACCAGCAGGTCCAGCGCCGGACGGTCGCGGTAGCTCTTGAAGCGCTCATAGAGCGCCGGATCCCATTGGGTCATGGCCATGGCATAGCGCGCTGTCGCTGACCTGGCGAGACGCCTCAGCCCTGGCCTGCGGACCTCGCGACAGGGGCCTGTGCGGGCGCCGTCCTGCCCGGCGGCCTGACCGGCGCGGCGGGGGCGTCAAGGTCCACGGGCTGGTCGCCCATGGAGATGCTCGCGCCCCTGGCCATGGCGCGGGCCACCGCCTCGCGCATGGAGATCATGGCGTGCATCGGGGGTTGCGCGCGTTGTGGGTCGCCGCCCAAGGGGTCCGACACCACCGTCCCCGGGGCCAGCATGATCAGCTTGCCGCCGCGCACCACCGACGTGGGCGCCGCGACCGAGCCGCTGACGGAGGCCTGCTGCAATCCGGCCGCCGGCGCGGGCTTGCCAATCTGATCGAGCCTGGCGGCGCGCGCCTCTCCGCCTCGATAGGACTCCTCGAAGGCGGACGCGGCGCCGTCGGGTCCGGTCGGCCGGAAGAAGATATGGGACCCGAATTTCCCTACCTTCACCAGGGTCGGTGTCCAGGCCGCGATGATCCAGTCGGTGTGATAGTGCGTCGCCACGCCCACGGCCTTCATGACGAAGCCATCCAGCGCCTTTTGCGCGACATCGTGGGCCGCCTTCCACGCCCAGGCGGCCGGGGGACGCGCCATCGAGCCGTCGCAGGCGAACGAGAACTGGCAACCCGGCTGGTCGGACCCCTGGAACACCACCCCACAGATCGACTTGGGATAGCCGGCGTGGCGCATGCGGTTGATCACCACCTGGGCCACGGCCTCCTGGCCTTCGCGGGGCTCCAGAGCAGCTTCGTAATAGATGGCGGCGGTCAGGCAGCCGACCGCCTTGTCCTTTTCCCCGGCCCCGGCGCGGAGCACGAACGGCGTGGCCGGTGGGCTGAGGAACTGGGTGTTCGGCATGATGCCATTGATCTTCTGGGCCTGGGCCATGGACAGATGGTCCAGCGTGAGTGTCGGCGGCGTCTCGACGTCCAGGCGCTTCCAGCCTGGCGGCCGGGCCCAGGCCGCCTGGGGCCCGTCAGGATTGTGATCCAGGGTGAAGCGGACCACGCCGGGATCGGCGCCGGTCATCATGGCGGCCAGGTCGCGGTCGGTGAAACCATGCACGGCGGCCATGTGCAGCACCGCCGCGTTGTGCCGACCCAGCGCCCTGGACAGGCCCGCCCGAACGCCCAGGCTCGCCGCCAGGGTCAGGCCAGCGATCACGGCGAACGTCAGTCCAGCGCGCAGTCGGCCCGGCGCGAGCCGCCAGCGACCCGCGATCCAGATCGTCCGCGCCTTCGTTCGGACGCGCTGCAGGCCCGGCTGGGCAAGACTCAAGGTCGGCTCCCTGGCTCGTGTCGGCCCTGCGGGCTGCAAGGTCCGGACCGCCGGCGCGGCGCGGACGCGTCAAAGGCATGTGGCGCCCCTTTCGTGATTGCGAAAGGCTCGCTAAATAGGATTCGTTCCGTTCAACATCTGAAAGGAGGTGATCCAGTGTCTCATTGTCTTCCGCCGCTACCGGAAACCGCGACCTGGACCTCCGCTCTAGAGGTCCGCGCCTAAGGGTTGGTAACCAACCCGGCAAGGTTGCAGGACCGCGGTGCGGTTCCGACAATGGAAGGGCCGCCCCCGACAATGGGGCGGCCCTTCGCATGTGTGGAATCCCGCTAGAACGAGGCGCAGGCGGTGCGGGTGAGCAACAGCACCGACTCCTGGTGGAAACGCCGCTTATAGGCGTCGCGGATATGGGCGATCTTGGCCGGATCGTCGGGGCCTCCGTCGAGAACGATCAGCAGGACCTTTGAGGGCTCGCGCCCGATGACCGAATCCGCGCCGCGCCACTGGCCCTGGGCGTCCATGACGCTGAAGCCGTCCGGGAAACGGGGGGTGACGTCCTCGTCGATGAAGCGGCGCCAGTCGTCGTCGCTGACCGCCAGCCGGTCGCCGGCATTGCGGCCGAACACCAGCTCGGCGGTGGTCGCCCGGCTTTGACCCATGGGACACATCAGCGGCCGCGGAGCGGCGCAGCCGGTGGCCAGGAGCAGGGCCATGAAGGCGACGCCCGGACCCGGCCGTCTCGCCGTCCTCCCCCCGCCCGGGTTCAAGTTTCGGCGCCGATCAGCTCGCGGCCGATCAGGAACCGTCGGATCTCGTTGGTGCCCGCGCCGATGTCATAGAGCTTGGCGTCGCGCAGGAGGCGCTCGACCGGATAGTCCTTTGTGTAGCCCGCTCCGCCGAGCGCCTGGATGGCTTCCAGCGCGCATTTCACCGCGCTCTCGGAGGCGAATAGGATCGCGCCGGCGGCGTCATAGCGGGTAGCCTGGCCGCGGTCGCAGGCTCTGGCCACGGCGTAGACGTAGGCCCGGGAGGAATTCAACGCGACGTACATGTCAGCGACCTTGGCCTGCATCAGCTGGAACGAGCCGATCGCCTGGCCGAACTGGCGGCGCTCGCGCACATAGGGCAGCACCACGTCGAGGCACGCCTGCATGATGCCGAGCGGCCCCGCCGAGAGCACGGCCCGCTCGTAGTCCAGGCCCGACATCAGCACCCGCACCCCGCCGCCAATTTCGCCGAGGATGTTCTCGGCGGGGACCTCGCAGTCCTGGAACACAAGCTCCCCGGTGTCGGAGCCGCGCATGCCCAGCTTGTCGAGCTTCTGGGCGCAATGGAAACCCTTGAAGCCCTTCTCGATCAGGAACGCCGTGATCCCGCGCGAGCCCGCCGCCGGGTCGGTCTTGGCGTAGACCACCAGCGTATCCGCCTCCGGCCCGTTGGTGATCCAGAACTTGGTCCCGTTCAGGACAAAGCGATCACCTCTCCGCTCGGCCCGCAGCTTCATCGAGACCACGTCCGAGCCGGACCCCGCCTCCGACATGGCCAGGGCGCCCACGTGCTCCCCCGAGATCAGCCGGGGCAGATAGCGGCGCTTCTGTTCGTCCGAGCCCCAGCGGCGGATCTGGTTGATGCAGAGGTTGGAATGCGCCCCATAGGACAGGCCGATCGACGCGGACGCCCGGGAAACCTCTTCCATGACCACGACGTGTTCGAGATAGCCGAGGCCGAGGCCGCCCCAGTCTTCCTCGACCGTGACTCCATGCAGGCCGAGCGCACCCATTTCGGGCCAGAGTTCGCGGGGGAAGTGGTTGGAGGCGTCGATCTCGGCGGCGCGCGGAGCGATGCGGTCGGCGGAGAACCTCGCCGTGGCCTCACGGATGGCGTCGGCGGTCTCGCCAAGGCCGAAGTCAAAAGAAAGGGGGCCGTGGTTGGGGATCATGTCCCAGCCTTACCACGGCCCCCCCGCCGGTGGGAGGAGCGCCGCGCGTCCCCACGACACGCGGCCGTACTGACACAACTAACGCTTACTGAACTGCACTAACGCTACTGTACTATACTCTACTCTACTATACGCTACGGCTCCTCCCGTCCCCCCAGGCGTTCCAGAAGGAAGTAGACTGCGGTCGCTACGCAGCCGATCCCCACAAGCCCCAGACCCCAGCCGATGATCCAGACGTGGCTGTCCGGACCGTGCTTGGCGTTGAATCCCCAGAAGATCCCCGCCGCGAAGACCATCAGGCCGAGAAGACCCAGGCCCAGCAGCAAAGGCGTGCCGCCCACCGAGCGGATATGCTCCACTTCGGTCTCCGCCAGGTCCGGCGTGGGCTCGAAATCGTGATGGGCGACCACCCGGGAGTCGAACGTCTCGAACGTGCCGGCGCCTTGTGTGAACAGCTCCGGCTCGTCCTGGATCGGCCGCATGGAAACGCCGCGATCCTCGAACGGGCTCGGCGACGCGTCGGCCGCGGCGGACTCGGGCGGCGGCGTCAGGGTGAACGGCTCCAGCGGACGCATGGCCGGTGGTTCGGCATAGGGAATCTCGGCCGGCTCCGGCGGCAGCTCCAGCGAGGCCGGCGCGCGCGCGGGCGGATCCACCACCTCATCGAACTGGTCGTCCAGGATGGACTGCAGCCGGGCCGTGACCGCGGCGGCGGCGATCTGGCTGGCCGACAGCTCTTCCTGGGGCGGCGCCGGCGTCACCGCCGGCTCCGGCATGAACAGCGGAGGGTCTTCAATGACGCGCTCTTCTACGGCGCGCGGCGGCGCGGCGGGTTCGGGAGCGGCGGGCTCGGGCGCGGCAGGCTCGGGCGTCACCCGCGCGGCGACGGCGCGGTCGCCGTCAAGCGACGTGGAGACCTCCACGGCGCTCTGGAACGCGGTTCCCACGGATTCGTCGCCGTCGATCCTGGGCCGCATGACCGGCGTGGGCGCCGGCACGAAGCCGCGCTGGGGCGTGAGGAACAGGGCCTTCTCGGCCGCGCGCCGACGGACCAGGGCGTCCACGACGATGCGTTCGCCCGCGACGTCGGCCTTGCGCCACTGCTCCATGGCGAACGCCGCCTGCAGCAGATTGCCTTCGTTGATCCGGCGCAGAACGCCCGAGCGGCGGAAGTTATCCGTGCCGATATTGAAGACGAAGGCCGCCAGGGCGTCGAACTGGTTCTGGGTGAGCGGCGTGAAGATCAGCTCATGCAGCGAGCCGGTGATCTCCATCAGGTCGTAGATCAGCAAAGCTTCTGCGTCAGCCTGGGACACTTCCGCGCCCGGCCGGGCGGTCTTGATGTGGCCGTAACCGATGGTCCAGCGGCCGTTGTCGAGCCGGGCCGCGGCGCGACGGTAGCCCTCGAACCGTTCGATCATGTCGATCGCGGTGCGTGAGACCTGAAGGCGCGGGTGCATCGTCGCTTGATCCAGTTTGACACAGACGCGGGCGCGTCCGGCCAGACCGAGCAAGATCGACGCCGTTTACAACAGAATGAGGGCGGCGATCGACAGCACGGCGAAAAATCCCATGAAGTCCGTCAGGAAGGTCACCAGGATCGGCGAAGAGACCGCCGGATCCCGGCCCATCTTCTCCAGGATCAGGGGCGCCAGGATCCCCGCCAGGGCCGCCGTGAAAATGTTGGCCACCAGCGCCAGGCCCACGGTCAGGGACAGCCGCGGATTGTGGTAGAAAGCGAAGGTCGCCAGGCCCATCACGATCGCCAGGGACAGGCCGTTCATCACGCCCACGCAGATTTCGCGCCAGATGATGCGCTTGGCGTTGGCGGCGTTCAGTTCCTTGCTCGCCAACGACCGCACGGCGACGGCGAGGGTCTGGGTGCCGGCGTTGCCGCCCACCGACGAGACGATTGGCATCAGCACGGCCAGGGCGACCACCTTGGCGACCTCCGCCTGGAACAGGGCGATGCTGGTGACCGCCAGGGCCTCGGTGGCGAGGTTCACGATCAGCCACGGCAGGCGGGCGCGCACCACGTCCAGCACGCCGGCGTCGCGGCCGGCGTCCGACACACCGGCCAGGGCCAGGATGTCCTCCTCGGCTTCCTCCTGAATGACGCCGACGATGTCGTCGACGGTGATCTGGCCCACCAGCCGCCCACCCTTGTCGGTGACCGGCGCGGAGACCAGGTGGTACTTGTCGAAGATGTAGGCCACCTCCTCCTGGTCCACGTCGACCTGGATCTCGGTGACCGGCTCCATGATCGAGGCCAGGGTGGCGTCGCGCGACGCCTTCAGCAGCTGGCTGACGGGACAGGCCCCGATGGGCTTGAAGGAGGGGTCGACGACATAGACGTCGAAGAACAGCTCCGGCAGCTCGTCGGCGGTCTCGCGGACGTGGTCGATGGTCTGGCCGACGGTCCAGAACTGCGGCGCCGCCAGCACCTCGCGCTGCATCAGGCGGCCGGCGGATTCCTCCTCATAGGCCAGGGAGCTTTCGATCGCCGCCCGGTCCACGTCGGACATGGCGGCCAGCACGGCGTCGCGCTTGTCTTCTTCGAGATCCTCGACGACGTCCGCGGCGTCGTCGGATTCCAGTTCGCCCAGCGCCCGCGCCAGGGCGGCCGTAGGCAGGTGCTCCAGCACCTCCTCGCGGATGTTGTCGTCCAGTTCAGAGAGAACTTCGGCCAGGGCGTCCGGATCGAGGCAGGGAATCACCTCTTCCCGGTAGTCCGCCGGCAGAAAGCCCATCAGGTCGGCGACGTCGGCGGGGTGCAGGGCGCCGATGAGTTCCTTCAGCCGCGCCGTGTCGCCACGGTCGGCCGCCTGCATCACCATGTCGACGTAGCGCGGATCGACGGCGTAGTCGTCGCGCAGGGCGAGGTCTTCCAGGGCCTCGGAGACGGCCCCCGGCGACGGGGAATGGAGATCGACCGTCGCGCGGGCCAT
>FTIH01000066.1_pt2 | contig 12639 bp, 10 predicted proteins | sample 1658451 | NCBI WGS metagenome assembly FTIH01 (sample SAMEA3914826, study PRJEB12502) | metagenome | biome: forest; material: soil | place: Canada | collected 2011-07-03 | depth 0.3 m
CGCCGGCGTGAACGGCGCTTTCGACGTAGGCCCGCGCGCGTGGCCCGAACTGATCCTCGACAACGGCTTCATGGGCTCTGGTCATGGCTTGCTCCTGAACGGGAGCGCCAGGAAGCGCGGAAAATAGCCTGGTACAAGATGAACATATATCCTGTTATATAATTTGCCATGGATGACGTGGACCAGAAGCGCCTGCTGGGCCAGTTCGTGCGCGCCCATCGAGAGCGCCTTCGCCAGCACGGCGCGACGGGCCGCCGGCGCACGCCCGGCCTGCGCCGTGAGGAGCTGGCTGTCCGCGCAGGGATCAGCACCACCTGGTGCGCCTGGATCGAGCAGGGCCGCGAAGTCCAGGCCTCGCCGCATGCCCTGGGCCGGCTCGCCGGGGCGCTGGAGCTGTCCCGCGCCGAACGAGCCTATTTGTTCGACCTGGCCGGCCGGCGAGACCCGGACGGGCCTCAGCCCCGGCCCGGAGCCGACGCGCCCGCGTCGCTGCTGGCGGCGGTGGGGGGCCTGGCGCACCCGGCGTACGGCCTGGACCGGCTGTGGGACGCCTGCTGCTGGAATACGGCGGCGGCGCGGCTGTTCGGGTCGTGGCTAGGGGAGGGCCGCCCACGCAACCTCTTGCGCTACGTCTTCCTGGATCCCTCGGCGCGAACCCTCATTCCGCACTGGGATGATCGGGCGCGGCGGGTCTTGGCGGAGTTCCGCGCGGATTACAGCCGCGGACTGAACGATCCACGCATGCGGGGGATGGTGGAGGCTCTGCGCCGCGACAGCGTCCTCTTCGCTGAGGCCTGGGACGGCCAGACCGTGATGGACCGCGAAGGCGGCGCCCGGTCCTTCAACCACCCTGAGGATGGCTTGCTGCGGTTCGAACAGCACACGTTCACACCGGCTGACCGGCCGGACTGCAAGCTCGTCCTGCTGACGCCGATCACCGCCTGACGACGGCCCCGGTTAGGACCGGCGCGGGCCGGTGGTCGTCCGGTCGCCTCGACAGACCGTGTTTTCCAAGTTAAATCAACTGGAAAGGGTGGGGGATTGGTTTCGTGAGTGCATCGGCGACGTCCCTGCAGGGCGTATCGTTTCAGGCTGCGCCGGGCTGGGCCGAGGCGGACTCCAGCGCCGAGCCGGCGACCCATCGCCCTGAGCTTACAGCGGGCGGGCTGAGCATCTGGCTGGTGGATGACTTCGTCGACCTGCTAGGGCCTGACCGCGTTCACTTCAGCCGCCAGGTCAAGCAGATCGTCGCGCCCGACGGGCTCCAGCGCGCCGCGAGCTTCGAGGTCGATTTCGATCCGACCTATCAGCGGCTGGTGATCCACCACATCCGCGTTCTGCGCGGCGGCGCCGTCATCGAGCTGGCGCGCCCGGACCGGTTCGAAGTGCTCCGCCGCGAGCGGGATCTCGAGCGCGCGCACTACGATGGCCGGCTCGCGGCGCACATGATCCTCCCCGATCTGCGGGTGGGTGACATCGTGGATGTCTGCTTTTCCGTGATCGGCGCGAATCCCGCCCTCAAGGGATGGCTGGTCGCCAGTCCGCAATTCCAATGGGGCCAGCCTGTGGCGCGGTGCCGATACCGGGTCTTCGCGCCGCCCTCCCGAAAGCTCGCCTTCAAGTCCTGGGGCCAGGCCCCCGCCTACGCGCGGACGGCGCTCAACAAGGGCAACGTCCTGCACAGCTGGACCGCGGACGGATTTTCTCCGATCCAGTACGAGGATCACACGCCGCCCTGGTGGATCGGCCACGCCATGGTGGTCATCGCGGACGTGATGACCTGGCGCCAGGTCGCCGAACTCTTCCAAGCCAGTTACGCCCCCCCGGCGACCCTTCCCACCGAACTCGAGGCGCACCTCCATGCGATCCGGTCGGGCCACGCCGCGGAAGGGGACCGGATCGCGGCCTGCCTGAAACTGCTGCAGAGCGACGTACGATATCTCGCCATCAGCGTGGGCGAAGGCGGCTTCACGCCCCGGAGCGTCGACGAGATCTGGCGGACGCGCTTCGGCGACTGCAAGGACAAGTCGCGCCTGCTCTCGGCCCTGCTCAAGCGCCTCGGGGTGGATGCGGCCCCGGCGCTGGTCAACACCACGATCGGACGGGCGCTCGACGAGTGGCCCCCCGGGGTCGCGGTCTTCGACCACTGCGTGGTTCGGGTGAAGTCTGGCGGCGCCGTCTATTGGCTTGATCCCACCCGCGCGGTTCAGGGCGGGCGGCTGGAGCGCCTCGCCCAGGTGCGGTTCGGCTGGGCGTTGGCGCTGGTCCCGGACGCGGAACTGCAGTGGATGGGCGAGGACGCGCCGGAAACGGTCTACGAGCAGCACGAACACGTGGTCTTCGGACCGGCTCGCCGCGCGTCCGCCGAGGTCAGCATCCGATGCACCCATCGGGGCTGGCGCGCGGACGAGTTCCGTCGGCGACTGGCCAACGAGGGCTTGCCGGCCATGGCCAGGGCCTTCCGGACCTATTACGAGAGCCACTACGGTCTCGTCGATCCGACCGGCGAGCTTTCCGTCGACGACCGCGAGCCTGACAACGAAATCCGCACCACCGAGAGCTACCTCCTGAAGGAGCCCTGGCGGCTGACCGACGACGGCGGCAAGGTTTGGTTCTCGACCGTCGATGAGACCTTCCGGACGCAGATCGCCACGCCCGAAGGCCTGGCCCGGACCATGCCCTTTCACCTCGGGACGCCCCGGAGAGTCATCCAGAACGTCGTCCTCGACCTGCCCAGGGCGTGGTCGGTCCGCACCTGGACGGACCGGTGGGAGCTTGGCGGCGTCACGGCCGAAGAGGCCCGGGACCTCAGCAACGCCGGACGCCGGCTCTCGATCAAGTCGATGCTGGAGGTGAAGGCGCGCGTTCTGCCGCCTGATCTGGCGCCCCTGTTCAAGCAGAACATGGAACGAAGCCTGCGGGCCGCGGGCGTGACCCTGACCCATGGTCTGCGCAATGGCGAGTTCGCCGCCGGCCGCAAGCGAGGCGTCAGGTCCTGGGTCCTGGCGAACTGGTGGCGGGTGATTTGGCTGGCCCTCGTGGCCCTGTACCTCCTGCGCCTGGCGTTGGGTCACTAGCGGCGTTCCCCTGTCGCTCGATTGACAGCGTCAAGGCGCCAAGTCAGGGTCCCTGCTGATCGCGCGAGCATCAGCGCGACAAGACACCATCATAGGGGGACCCCATGGGGGCGAAGCTCTTGAAGACGGGCGCAGCGGTCGCGGCGCTGCTGGCGGCCACGGGACTGGCGATCGGCGGGACCGCCCTCGCTAAAGACAAGGCCAAGACACCCGCGCCGGCGCCTGCCGCGGCGCCCGCGCCGGAGCCGGATGTCGGTCCGCACGGCTACCCGATCTCCAAGACGCCGCAGCCAGCCATGGCCATTCCCGCCGACTGCGACCGGGCCTGCCTCGAGGGTGTGGCCGACCAGATCGCCGCCGCCATGGTCGCGCACAATCCCTCCAGCCTGCCGCTCGCCAAGCACGTCCGCTACACCGAGGGCGGCGCCGAACTGCCCGTGGGCGACGGCTTCTGGGCCACGGCCTCGGGCCTGGGGACCTACAAGCACGCCTTCGCCGATCCGGCGGTGGGCCAGATCGTGGTGATGCGCACCATGACCGAGGGCCATCCGCGCAAGGCGGGCTCCAACGACAACGCCCTGCTTATGAGCCTGCGGGCCCGCGTCGAGCTGGGCAAGATCCAGGAGATCGAGACCACCTTCTACAAGAAGGGCTCCGGCCCCTCATGGAATGACGCAGGGATCGACAATCTCAACACCATGGGGACCGCGCCGTCGCCGTGGCTTGAGACCGTGCCTGTCGCCAAGCGCATGTCCCGCATGGCCCTGATCAACGCCGCCAACTACTATTTCGAAGGCCTGCAGCGGGACGACGGGCACGGCTACTATCCGTTCACGCCCACCTGCAACCGGCTGGAAAACGGCGTCGCCACCACCAACAACACCACGATCCAGGCCGGCCAGGACTTTCAGCCCTTCTCCTTCGGCTGCAAGGAGCAGTTCTCGACCGGATATTACGGCGTGGTCACCCAGATCGTGCAGCGGCGCTGGATCATCGCCGATCCTGAGCGGGGCGTCGCGCTCGCCTACGCCATCTTCAAGCACGCCGGCACAGTGCCCGTGGTGCACCTTTCCAACGGCAAGGACTATGACATGTCCTTTTTCAGCCGGCCCTCCAGCATCCAGATCGTCGAGGCCTTCCGCATCGTGGACGGCAAGATCGACCTGGTGGAGGCGGTGGGCGGTTCCGCCGCCTACGGCATGAACTCGGGCTGGCCGGGCGGCCTGACCGGGGAATGACTGGCCGGGGCGTCTGAGGCATCAGACGCCCCGCCCTTCGCCGAGGTCAGCCGGGCGAGGCGCCTGCCGGCGTCAGCGCCGCCTTCAAGGGTTTGAACAGGATGATCAGCGCCAGGCCCGCGCCGGCGCAGAGCCCCGCGTGCAGGAGCCAGAACTGGACGTGGCTCATCTGTTCGTAGAGTCCGCCGATCTTGCCCACCATCGCGTTGGCGCCGACGAACAGCAGGTAATAGACGCCGATCAGAGTCGCGTTCACAGCCGGCGGCGCCGATCGTGACACCAGCGCGAGCGAAATGGGCAAGAGGTTCGAGAACGCCACGCTGTTGATGAAATGGAAGGCGAGGAGCCATCCTATTGGTACCTTGGCCCCGGTGCTGGCCTGGATCGTCGCGGCTGTCGCCAGCAGCAGGAACGGCACGGCGCCGATCATGCAGCCGATGATCAGCTTGGTCAGCTCACCGGGCTGAAGGCCCCTGGCGGCCATCCAGCGCCAGAACCACACGACCCCCGCGAGGCAGGCGACGCTGATGGCCGCGTCGTAGGACTGCAGCCAGGTGACCGGCATCTGCATGCCGAAGAAGACGAGGTCGGCGTTGTCCCGCGCCCAGATCATGTAGGCGTTGTAGATCTGGTTGTTGCCGACGAAGGCCACGGCCAGGATCGGCAACAGGGCGATGATGGCGGCGATCGTCCACCAGTCGCGCATGACCAGTTTCGGGGCCGCCGCCTTGGCCGCGACCGCTGCGGCGGTGGTGTCCGGCGGCATATGGCGCCCCCCGGAAAGATAGATGGTCAGGGCCAGGAGCATGCCCACGCCCGCCGCGGTGAACCCGTAATGCCAACCGTAGATTTCCCCGAGCGTGCCGCAGATCAGCGGCGCGGCGATGACGCCCGCGTTGATGGCCAGGACATAGATCTGGAAGGCGTCGTCGCGGCGATGGTCGTCGGGGCCGTAGAGCTTGCCGACCTGGGAGGCGAGGTTGCCCTTGAGCAGGCCGCAGCCGAGGATCAGCAGCAGCAGGGCGAAGACGAGCGCCTGTTCGAACGCCATGAGGAAGTGGCCGGCCGCCATGAAGATCGCGCCCAGGGTGACGGCGCGCCGGCGCCCAAGCGCCGAGTCGCCGATCAGCCCCCCGGCCAGGGGAGTCAGATAGACGCTAGCCGTATAGAGGCCGAAGACCGCGGAGGCGAGCGCCTGCACCGACAGGTGTCCGCCAGGATCGACAAAGGACCTGAGGAGCGAGAAGCCCAGGATCCGTTCGATGTGGCCGGGCTTCAGCGCCTGGTCGACCATGTAGAGGACCAGCAGCGCCTGCATGCCGTAGAACGAGAACCGCTCCCATGCCTCGGTGAAGGCGAGATACGCCAGCCCGATGGGATGCCCCATGAAGCGCCGATCCTCGGCGAATGCGGGCGTCGCCCCGTCCACTGTGATCTCAGCCATCCGTCGGCCCGCTCCGAACCCGTTGAATTTGGTCCACGGACTAGAGAGCGGCGGCCGCGGCGGGTCAATCCATTCCCTCCCGCCGAGGTCGGGGGCAGGATCGTGTTCGAAGTGCGCAAGGCCAGGCGATTGATTCGAACAGGAGGCGTTGTGGGGGAAGACCATCAGCTCGGCGCGGACATCAACGCCGTGGCGCGGTTGACCGGCCAGTTCCGGCTGCGGTCCGGGGCCATCTCGGCCACCTATTTCGACAAGTACCGGTTCGAAGCCGATCCGAAGCTCTTGAGCCGGGTGGCCGCGCGCATGCTGGCGCTGCTCCCCGCCCAGGCGGAGGTCCTCGCTGGACTGGAACTCGGCGGCGTGCCGATCGCCACGGCCATGTCGCTGCAGGGCGGCCGGCCGGCCGTGTTCGTCCGCAAGGCCGCCAAGACCTACGGAACCTGCCAGGCGATCGAGGGCGGCGACGTCCACGGCAAGGCCGTCGCCATCATCGAGGACGTCATCACCACCGGTGGCCAGGTCGCGGAAAGCGCGGCGATGCTGCGCGACGCCGGCGCGCGGATCATCTGCGTGATCTGCGCCATCTGGCGCGTGGAGGGCGCGCCCGCGATCGCGGGGCTGGACGGCGTCCCCGTGCTCGCGGCGCTGACGATGGCCGACCTTGACTGACCCCTTGCCGCCCCAATCCTGGCAGGGCGGCCGTCTAGGCCCTGGCGGCTTCCAGGTCCTTCAGGCGCTTCACCTCGCGCTCATAGGGCTTCAGACCCAGCCACGTGATCAGCAATGAGATCGGGCCAAAGATCGCGGCCGGCAGGAAGATGGCCCAGCGGATGTGCCCCTCGCCGACGACATAGGTCGAGATGATCCCGGTGACGATCGGTGCGAAGGCCACGCCGACCACGCTGTAGATCACCAGGAACAGGGCGGTCATCTTGCCGCGCAGTTCGGTGGGCGTGACGATCTGGAAGGCGGCGTTCTGGGAAGGGCCGCCGATGCCGATGCTGAACAGCGCGAGGGTGCCCAGGACCCAGGCGATCCAGGGATTGGGCATCAGGGCGAAGAACATGCCCGGCAGGGCGATCAGGCGCGAGACGATCTGGGTCCGGAGCGCCGCGTCGTCCCTGCCCTGTTTGGCGAAGTGTTCGGCGATCCTGACCCCTATGATCAGACCCAGCGGCATAAGCACGAACGATGGGAAGATGTTGAGGCCCGCCAGCTTGGCCGGGCTCCAGCCGAACGTGCGGCCATAGAAGATCGGCATGAACGCCAGGGCGCCGGTTCCGAGCGAGCCCACGAACAGGCTGGCGAACATCGGCCCGAACACCTTCCAGTGCTTGCCGATATAGGCCAGCGCCATGCCGTAGTCCCGGAAGACCGAAACCACGCCGCCGGCGAAGGACTTGGGCGTCTCGGTGAAGCCGGTGACCTGGTCGGCGATGGTGTGGCGCGCCACCTCGGGCATGGTCCCCAGCATCAGGAGGGCGATGAGCACGCCCGGCAGGCCGACGACGACAAAGATGAGTTGCCAGCCGTGGATCACCCCGAACGGAACCTGGATCGGGGCGATCTGCAGGAACGCCTTCAGGACGAAGAAGCTGATCAATGTCGTGATGGCCGGTCCGAGGATCGAGCCGATCTGCAGGATCGCGATGGCGCGCGGCATCTTCTCGCGTGGGAACAGGTCCGACACGATTGAATAGGCGGCCGGCCCGTTCACGGCCTCGCCGGCGCCGACAAAGAAGCGGGCCACGAACAGCTGGGTATAGTTCTGCGCGACGCCGCAGAGCGCTGTCGCCACGCTCCAGACCGTGATCGCCAGGGCCAGCAGCCGCTTGCGGCTGAAGCGGTCGATGAACCAGGCGATAGGCACGCCCACCAAGGTGTAGAACAGGCCGAAGGACAGGCCGATCATCAGGCTCAGGCCGAAGTCCGACAGGTGAAGGTCGGCTTTGATGCTGCCGGCCAGGTACGGCACGATGGCGATGTCCAGCTGGGAGCAGGCCGTGGACAGGATCAGGACGAAGAGCGTGTAGTAGGCGATCCCGGCCCGGGGCCAGGGAACCGAACCCGGCGGCGATGCGCCGTTGGGTTTTCCGCCGGTTCCAGCGGCCGTTCCAAGGTCAACGGCTTCGGTCGTCATGCTTGGGTTCCTCCCCTGGGGCGCCTGTCATGCGGCGCCCTCCGGCCCATCGAACTTAGAACCTCCGGCGGCGGCGCCGCCGGATCACACCACTCTGCGTCTCGGTTGTTTGATCGGCAAGGCGTTTGACAAGGTCAACAGACAGGGCGCCTGATCGTCGGGCCGCCGCGCTCGTTTCACTTGGCGTCGGGGTTGTCGCGCAGGATGAAGTGGGTCTTGCCCTCTTCGTCCACGGGATTGCGATTGTTCTCCTCGCAGATGAACTCGATCTGATCCCATTCGCGATGGCGGGTGTAGGTCATGGTTTCATGCCACGGCTGGGCCAGGGCCACAGGATCGTCGAGGGTCAGTTCGTCGACGAGCAGGTTTGGCGTCTTCAGATGGATGCGCTCGACGATGTGGAGCTTGTCCGAGTGGCCGGTCGTCACGTTGAGCATGGTCGTGGGCTTCAGCGCGACGGTGTCCACCACCAGGGTGTCGCCGTCCCAGCGGCCGATCGAGTGACCCATGAACGAGGCCTCCAGGTCGGCCGGATGGCTTCGGCCGTCGGTGAAGATCCGGCGCACCTGCATGTAGGCTTCCTGGACGATGGTGACCTTGCCCGGCGTGAACAGGAACTCGACGTTGTACGGCTGGGACATGATCAGAGGCATGCCCGGCGCCAGGCAGTTTGACGGGCGGGGGGAGTCGTCCCCCCGGGCCTGGGCCGCCTTGGCCGCGTCCAGCTTGGCCTGGAAGGCGGCGGTCAGCACTGGCGGCGGCGGCGGCGGACCGAAGTTGTAGACCCAGATGCCGTTCCAGTCGGGCAGTTTGCCCAGGGCGGTGAAGTCCTTGACCGAATGCGTGGCGGAGGCTGGCCCGATCGGCGGCGCCGGCGCCTCTGTTGCGTAGGGATCCTTCGGTCCCGGCGCGGTGGCGGTGGCCGCCGCCGACTTGTGCGGCTTGGCGAGGACGCTGGTCGCCTGTGTCGCTGCGAGGCCCGCGGCGCAAAGTGCGAGCGCGATGGGCAGGGCCGTTTTCGACATCATGCGGGCGCGTCCTCGGGTGTTCGATCTTCGATTTGCGCCGAACGAATATGGAGACGGGCGTGGCGTCAAGGTCGCGGCCCGAAAATAAGGGGTCCTGCTATTATTGATCGCGCGCGGGACGGTTATTCGCGGGGTTTGACGCCGTCATGCGTATGAGGTCGTGAGCGGACCGCGCAAGCGCCGCCGGCCTGGACTTGCGCGATCCGGCAGGGATCAATTATCAGTATCCCTGATTTAGACTGGGCGCGCGGATCGCCTTGGCGGCGGCGATCAGGCGGGTCTTGGTCTGCGCGTAACGTATTGAAAAGTAAGACCTGGGAGCGAAGCTGTGAAATCCTCACTGATGGCATGGGCGGCCGTCGCGGCGTTGTCCGTCGCGGGTCCCGCCCTCGCGCACCACTCCTACGCCATGTTCGACCGGGACAAGGAACTGAAGCTCGCCGGCACGGTGAAGACCTTCGGCTGGACCAATCCCCACTCATGGATCGAGATCGACGTTCCCAACGCGGCGGGCGGCACAGATACCTGGGGCGTGGAGTGCAACAGCCCGAATAACCTGGCGCGCATGGGCTGGAAATCCACGTCGCTGAAGCCTGGCGACAAGGTCACAATCTCGATCCATCCCCTGCGCAGCGGCGAGCATGGCGGCAGCTTCATGTACATCACCTACGCCGACGGCCACACCCTGGGCGAGGTCCCGGGCCAGACCAATGGCGGTGCGTCCGCCAAGAAGCCCTACTAGGCGGCCAGCCTCGGACGCCGGGTAACGGAGGAAACGATGACCAGGACCAAGAGCTTGTTGGCATGGGGCGCGGCGCTGGCCGCGTTCTGCCTGGCCGCCGCACCGGCCGCCGCCGCCGTGAAGCGCCCCCACGCGCCGGCGGCCAAGGCCGCCGCTGACAGCATCGATCCGCGAGGCCCACAAGCCGCTCAGCTGGGCGCCCTGGCGCCGGCGAACCTGAACAAGAAGCGTCCCAAGCCACCCTTCAACCTGACCGGCACCTGGTTCGTGGACCTGTCCAGGGGCCCCTCGTCCTGGATGTTCGGCCCGCCCTATCCCAAGCTGCAGGCCGCCGCCCAGGCGGAGGTCGACGCCGCCGCCGCGGCCGCCAAGCAAGGCCGCGCCTACAAGGACTACATCGGGGAGTGTTATCCGGCCGGCATGCCGGTGATCATGACCCGGGTCTGGCCCATCGCCATGATCCAGGCGCCGACAGCGATCTATATGGTCTCCGGGTTCGAGAACGCCTTCCGTGTGATCTACATCGACGGGCGCCAGCACACCGACCCGGACGTGGTGGTGCGCTCCTACAATGGCGAGTCCATCGGCCACTGGGAGGGCAAGACCCTGGTGGTGGACACCAAGTACTTCGAGACCTCCCACCACACGATCGACTCGGGTATCCCGATCAGCAACGACTTCCACATGGTCGAGCGGATCACCCTGTCGCCGGACGGCAAGCAACTGCGAATCCACTACCAGATGTGGGACCCGCAGAACTGGGACGGGGAGTGGGACTCCGACAAGGCCTGGAACCGCACCGACGATCAGGACATCACCGAAGTCGAGTGCACCCCGGATCTCGACAAGCACCTGCCCTCGACCCAGTCGACTCTCAACATCCGTTGAGGCGAACCGGGTCCGGGTTTCTCCTCTGGCCAGCAGGCAGTTTCCGTCCTAGCATCCATGCAAACGCCTTGTCGGGGGGCAGAAGATTCCGTCGGGAATCCGGCTCGCCCACCAAGGACATGTAGGGACGCCAGGAGATCAGGCCTTGGAGCCGACCGACATCGGGCTTCCCGAGTACTTTCACAAAGTGGTCGATTGCCAATGGGCGTGTCCCGCCCACACGCCAGTGCCCGAGTATATCCGGCTAATCGCCGCCGGGCGCTACACCGACGCCTATATGGTCAACTGGACCTCCAACGTCTTCCCGGGAATCCTGGGGCGGACCTGCGATCGTCCCTGCGAGCCGGCATGCCGGCGCGGGCGGGTGGAAGCTGAGCCGGTGGCTATCTGCCGGCTGAAGCGCGTGGCGGCGGACAACAAGAGCGATATCTCCGGCCGTCTGCCTAGGGTTCCGGATCGGAAGAACGGCAGGCGCGTCGCCTGCATCGGCGCGGGGCCGGCCTCCCTCACCGTGGCGCGCGACCTGGCGCCCCTCGGCTATGAGGTGACGCTCTACGACGCCGACGCCAAGTCCGGCGGCATGATCCGCAGCCAGATTCCCCGCTTCCGCCTGCCCGAGCAGGTGATCGACGAGGAGGTCGGCTACATCGAGGGTCTCGGGATCCAGATGCGCATGGGCCAGCGGATCGACAGCCTGAAGTCCCTGCTCGCCGAAGGCTATGACGCGGTGTTCGTGGGCTCGGGCGCGCCGCGAGGGCGCGACCTGGAAATCCCGGGCCGCAAGGAGGCCAGGGCCAACATCCACATCGGCCTGGATTGGCTGTCGAACGTCTCCTTCGGGCACGTGAAGAAGATCGGCAAGCGGGTGATCGTCCTGGGCGGCGGCAACACCGCGATGGACTGTTGCCGCACGTCGCGCCGGCTCGGCGGCGAGGACGTGAAGGTGGTGGTCCGTTCCGGCTTCGAGGAGATGAAGGCGTCCCCCTGGGAGAAGGAGGACGCGATGCACGAGGATATCCCGATCCTCAATTTCCTCGTGCCCAAGGAATTCACCCACGACAATGGCCGCCTGACCGGCGTGCTGTTCGAGAAGGTCAAGGCGGCTCGGGACGACAAGGGGTGCCGCCAGCTGGTCCCCACTGGTGAGCCGGATCAGCACCTGGCCTGCGACGATGTCCTCGTGGCCGTTGGGCAGGAAAACGCCTTCCCCTGGATCGAACGGGATATCGGCCTGAAATTCGACAAGTGGGACATGCCGGTGGTGGATGCCCGCACCATGGGTTCGTCCTTGCCCAACGTGTTCTTCGGCGGGGACTCCGCCTTCGGCCCGAAGAACATCATCTGGGCGGTGGCCCATGGCCACGACGCGGCCATCTCGATCCACAGGCACTGCCAGGGCGAGGATGTCGCCGACCGGCCCGGGCCGGGCGTCTCCCTCGTCAGCCAGAAGATGGGCATCCACGAGTGGAGCTACGACAACGACATCTCCAACGACGTCCGCTACCGCGTACCCCTGCGCGACAAGGCTGTAGCCCTGCAGGACGTGCGGCTGGAGGTCGAGCTCGGCTTCGATCGCGACCTTGGCTACCGCGAGGCCGAACGCTGCCTGAACTGCGACGTCCAGACCGTCTTCGCCGCGCCGCTCTGCATCGAGTGCGACGCCTGCGTCGACATCTGCCCGATGGACTGCATCACCTTCACTGTGAACGGGCCGGAAACGGACCTGCGCGACCGGCTCTCCGCGCCGTCGACCAACCCGACCCAGGACCTTTACGTCGCCGACGGGCTGAAGACCGGCCGGGTCATGGTCAAGGACGAGGACGTCTGCCTGCACTGCGGCCTCTGCGCCGAGCGCTGCCCCACGGGCGCCTGGGACATGCAGCGCTTCCTGCTGAACATGGCCAACGCGGGGGAGCCTGGCTGCGCCAGCGTCGCCGCGGCGTCGGACCTTCTGGTCCCAAGTCATCTGCGTCCCGCGCAGACAGTTGAACACCCTCGCGGGAGGACCGTGTGATCGGAGCTGAGCGTCGATGCGCCCTCAAGCTCCCTTCCCCCTCGATGGGGGAAGGGTCGGGGATGGGG
>FTIH01329287.1_pt1 | contig 12505 bp, 13 predicted proteins | sample 1658451 | NCBI WGS metagenome assembly FTIH01 (sample SAMEA3914826, study PRJEB12502) | metagenome | biome: forest; material: soil | place: Canada | collected 2011-07-03 | depth 0.3 m
GCGGGCGCGGCTGTCGGCGATATCCGCCTCATCCGCGTAGGCCATGGGCAGTTCGGCCATGCACCGGCACAGCTGGGCTGTCACATTGTCCGGCTCCAGCCGCAGGGCGATGTCGAATTCCTCCCGGGCAAGGGAGGCGTCGCCCCGATCCCGCAGGATCTGGCCGAGGTTCTGGTGGACGGCGGGGCCGGCGGGCTTCAGCACCACGGCCTGCTGATGGCAGGCGAGCGCCTGGTCCAGGTCGCCCTGGTCGCGGAACAGATTGCCGAGATTGGTCCAGGCGTCGGCGAAGCCGGGGCTAAGTTCCAGCGCCCGGGTGAAGAACCCCTTGGCCTCCTCCAGCCGGCCAAGCGCCCTCAGGGCGTTGGCGACGTTGTAATTGGCGGGGGCGGAATCCGGGCGCAGGGCGAGCGCCAGGGCGAATCGCTCGCCCGCCTCGCGCGGCCGGCCGAGGCCCATCAACACCGCCCCGAGGCCGGTCAGCGCCGGGGTCAGCTCCGGCTCGATGGCGAGTGCCTGTTCATAGAGCGCCAGGGCCGCGTCCAGCCGCCCCTCGGCGGCGTCCACCTCGCCCAGGCCGGCGAAGGCGGCGGCGCAGTCCGGCTTGAAAGCCAGGGTCTGGCGGTGGCAGGCGGCGGCGTCGCCGGTGCGGCCGGCGGCGGACAGCAGGGCGCCCAGGTTGCAGCGGGCCTCGACCGAGGCAGGGTCGGCGTCGACGGCGCGGGCGACAAGGTCCAGCGCCTCTGCGTTGCGCCCATCGCCGGCGCGCAGGATTCCGAGGTTGTGCAGGGCGAGGGGACTGTCCGGCTCCAGCGCCAGCACCTCTTCATAGAGCAGCGCGGCGGCCGCCGCGTCGCCCTGGCCATGACGCTCCAGCGCCTTGTCCAGCAAGGCGACGGCTGCGGGGTCGGCGAGGCGGCCTTCCCGGCCGGGCGGCGCGCTGCTGGTCATGGAACGGGCTCCGGCGCAGTTCACCGCCAGGGTTCCGCCCCCGCGTTTGGATTCGGTTAACGATATTGGCGAGGGGAGCGTTGAGGCCCCTCTACGCCCCGCAAAGTCCGTCATCCTCGGCCTCGCGCCGAGGATCCCTGTCGACATGTCGACGACGTCACAAGGCCTGCGCCTCCAGGGAAGCTGCGCGAGGGACCCCGGGCGCGAGGCCCAGGGTGACGGGAGGGGCAAGGGTGATGGGAGGCGGGCGCCGGCCTAAGCCAACGGATAGAGCCTCGGATCGCGGCCGATGCCGCCGAACAGGTCGAAGCCGCGGTTCAGCCAGTCCCAGAGCTCGTCGTCCTTGGCCAGCGGAGGGTGCGACGCCAGCGACGCGCACCAGAGGAAATTGCCGAGGATGATGTAGTCGATCTGGTTGGGCTCATCGCCCGCCAGCCACCTGGAGTCCTTCAGGATGTCGCGCAGGGGCTGCAGCAGGGGGCGCACCTCGGGCAGGCGCTGCTCGCGGTCGGCGACCACCTCCTCCAGCGGGCGGCCCTTGAAGATGTGGTTCTGGTGCGCGTTCAGGACGTAGTCCCGGTCCTCGTCGTGCACGAGCTTGACCTGGTCCAGGGTGTAGCAGGTGAACCAGGGGTGGATGATGGTCCGCCACATCCAGCCGTCGATGAACCTGGCGAAGTTCCGCTCGCTGTCGCTGCGGTACAGCATGGGGCGGTCGGGGTAGGTTTCGTCGAGATACCTGGCGATGTCCCAGCTGTCCGGGACGATCCGGCCGTCGTCGTCGATCACCGGCAGGCGCTTGTAGCTCCCGTCGAGCATCCGGCGGATGCCCATGTAGCTGGTCTCGACGTCGTCGATCTCGAAGCCCTTGTGGCGCAGGGCCAGCTTGGTGCGCCAGACGAAGGGGCTGAGGGTCACCCCGCTCTTCAGGACAAGGTCGTAGAGTCGGATGGTGTTGTTCCTGGCCATGGTCCCCCTCCCCGTCGCCCAGGACGCCCCGGGTGCGGACAAACATTGGCGCCGTGCGCCTGCTTGCGGTTATAGAGGCGCGGGCCGCGAAGTGGACAGAGTCAAATGAACCAAGCCCAGGCCGGAGTCGCCCACGACCCCGAGCGCCAGAGCCGCCGGATCACGGTGATCGCCCTGATCATCGTGCTGCTGCTTGGCGCGCTGGACCAGACCATCGTTTCCACCGCCATGCCGCGGATCGTGGCCGAACTGAAGGGCCTGGAGATCTACGCCTGGGTCACGACGGTCTATCTTCTGTCGTCCACCGTGATGGTGCCCATCTGGGGCAAGCTCGGCGACCTCTACGGCCGCAAGATCGTCCTGATCTGGGGCGTCTCGATCTTCATCGCGGGCTCGGCGCTCTGCGGCATGTCCGGCGAGTTCGGCGCCCTGCCGCTGCTCGGCGGCGGCATGACCCAGCTGATCGTGTTCCGGGGCCTGCAGGGCATCGGCGGCGGCGCCCTGTTCACGTCCGCCTTCGCCGTGATCGCCGACCTCTATCCGCCGCGCGAGCGGGGCAAGATGTCGGGCTATTTCGGTTCGGTCTTCGCCCTGGCCAGCATCGTGGGACCGGTCATCGGCGGCTTCTTCACCGAACACGGGACGGTGCATACGGGCGGCTTCACCCTCGCCGGCTGGCGCTGGGTCTTCTACGTCAACCTGCCCCTGTCGGCGCTGGCCCTGTTCATGATCGCCACCAGGACCCCAGGCCTGAAAGCCGGCCGCGGCGGCAAGGTGGACGTGCTCGGCGCGCTGCTGGTGGTGACCGCCTTCGTGCCCCTGCTGCTGGCCCTGAGCTGGGGCGGGCACACCTATCCCTGGGCCTCCGCGCCGGTGATCGGCATGCTGGCTGTGACCGTCGCTTCGCTCGGCCTGTTCGCCTACGTCGAGACCAGGGTCGCCGAGCCGATCCTGCCGCTGGACCTGTTCCGCAACCGGATGTTCACCCTGGGCAACGGCGCGTCCTTCATCATCTCCATGGCCTTCTTCGGCGCGATCACCTTCCTGCCGCTCTATCTGCAGCTGGGTCTCGGCGTCTCCGCCACCCAGAGCGGCCTGGCCATGCTGCCGATGATGTTCGGCATGATCCTGTCCTCGACCATTTCCGGGCGGCTGGTGAGCCAGATCGGCCGCTACAAGCCCATGATGATCTTCGGCGCGGCGACCATGCTGGTCGGCATCCTGCTGATGACGAGTCTTGGCCCCGACACGCCCCTCATGGGCGTCGCCGCGCGCATGTTCGTGCTCGGCCTCGGCCTCGGGCCCGCCCAGGGCCTGTTCGCCATGGCGGTGCAGAACGCCGTGCCGGTGGAGCGCATCGGCGTGGCCACCAGCTCCGCCCAATTCTTCCGCCAGATCGGCTCCACCGTCGGTGTCGCCATCTTCGGGGCGGTGATGACCCATGATCTGACTGCCGAAATGGCCAAGGTCGGCGGTCCCGCCAGCGGACCGGTGACGCTGGACCGGCTGCAGTCGATCGCGCTCAACATGACCCAGCATGGCCTGGGCGCCGGCCACGTCGCCGTCGACCCCCTGTTGAAGGTCGCCTTTTCGCGATCCATCGTGGACCTGTTCTGGGTCGGCGGCGGCATCGCCGTCCTCGGCCTCGTGACCATCCTGATGATCCCCGAACTGCCATTGCGCGGCCGCGGCCACGCCGAGCCGGTCGCTGAACCGGGCGAGCAGTTCGCCGAGGAAGAGCCGTCGCCCGCCGAGGCCTAGGGTCATCTGCTTCCCGTAGACGGGGACGCAGAAGAGCGGTCAGGCGCCTAGGAACGCACCCCACGCCGCGTCCCCGAGGACAATGTCCGCCAGGGCGGCGTAGCCCGCGGCGCCGGGGTGGGCGCCGTCCCAGGCGGGAACCTCCGCCATCCAGACCGGCGAGGCCTCGAGCCGGGCGAAGACGTCGACGTAAGCGGCGCCCGCCGCCGCCGCGGACTGAGCCAGGAGCGGATTGAGCGCCCGCGCCGCGGCCCTCACGCCGGGATCAGCCGGCGGGGGCGGCCCGACCATCAGGGTCGGCGCCATGTCCCGCGCCGCGCCCAGGATGGCGAGGGCGTTGGCGACCGCCTGCTCCGGCGGGACGCGCACGCCCAGGACCGGGTCGGGCGTGCAGTCGTTCAGGCCGAACGAGAACACCAGCCGCATGGGCTCGGCGTCGGTCCAGCGCAGCAGGGCCTCGGCCCGCCAGCGTGCGGCGAGTTCCGTGGAGGTCTCGCGCCGGATGCCGAGGTTATAGAGCGTGATGTCGCGCCGGCCCGTGATCGCCCGGCCGACCCAGCCGAGGTGGTCCGGATCGGCCGTCCCGTTCACCGTGCTTTCACCGAAGGCGCACAGGCGCAGTCCCATCAGCGGGGCCCTTCCACGTCAAACCCGCGGGCGCGCAGTCGCGCCGGCACACCGTCCGGGCCGATGAGATGGCCCATGCCGACGACGATCACCGTGTGGCCGGAACCGGCCATCCGGGCCGTGATGGCCTCGGTCCAGCGGGCGTTACGCTGGACCACAAGGGTCTCATAGAGGGCGGGCGAGGACTTGCGCAGGGGGCGCTCTACCTCGCGGTCCAGGGCCTTCAGATCGCCGTGCATCCAGGCCCCGACCAGGGTCCGGTAGTCCTTTTCCGCGTCGCCCGCGCCCTTCAGGGTATCCTCCAGCGAGGCGAGCTGGTCCTTCATCGGCGCGTCGGCGAAGAAGCCGACCTGCTGCGCCGGCGTCTCCAGGGCATGGCGGACGGCCCTGTCGGGAACTCCCGCCCAGAGCTGCCGCTCCACGCCGTCCTCGCCCTCGGCGCCCACGGAGCGGAACAGTCCCGCGGAAATCAGGGCGTCGGCGTACCAGGGCGCCAGCCTGTCCAGCTGTTCCAGCGGGAATCCGATCCGCTTGGCCGCCTGGGCGAGGCGGGTGCGACCCCGGGCGGACAGCAGCGCGGTCAGGGTCTGGCCCTTGGGCAGGAAGCCTTTCGCCAGAGCCGACTCGAGAGCGGCGGACTGGCCCGCGGCGTCCATGGGCGCTTCGAACCAGACATCGTCCGCCTGGGCCAGGGCCTGCATGAGCGCCGGCGGGCGCCAGTCCAGACCCTGAGGCAACAGATGCACCGAGCCGAAGATCACGATGGTGGAGTCCTTGTCCCGCACCGTCCACACCGGCGGCAGGGCCATGGCCTGCACCGGGACCAGCAGCAGGGCGAGGATCACGGCATGGACTCGCCTCATGTCTGGCAGACCGGACAGTGGAAGGTCGATCGGCCGGCGTGGATGCTGCGCCTCACCACGCCAGGACAGGATGGAGTCAGGCAGGGCGCCTCCTCACGGCCATAGACCTGGAAGGCGTGCTGGAAGTAGCCGAGCTGGCCGTCCGCCCCGGCGTAGTCGCGCAGGGTCGAGCCGCCCGCCGCGATCGCCTCCTCCAGCACCGACTTGATCGCGGCGGTGAGGACCCCGAGCCGTTTCTTGTTGAGCCGGCCCGCAGGCATGTCCGGCGCGATTCGAGCCCGGTACAGCGCCTCGCAGACATAGATGTTGCCAAGCCCCGCCACGATCTTCTGGTCGAGCAGCGTCGCCTTGACGTTCTGGACCTTGCCGGCGAAGGCCCGCAGCAGATGCGCCGCGTCGAAGTCCGGGCCCAGCGGCTCCGGCCCAAGGTCCATGAACCAGCGGCTCTGGGCGATCCCCGCCGTGTCCACCAGGTCCATGTAGCCAAAGCGCCGCGCGTCGAAGAAGGTGATCCGGACGCCGCGATCGGTGTGCATCACCACATGGGCGTGCTTGTCGGTCATCGAGGCCGGTTCGCGGAAAACGCCAGGACGGGTCCGATCGGCGCCCTCGATCTCGAAGCGTCCCGTCATGCCCAGGTGGGCCACCAGGGTTTCGCCGGTGTCCAGCCGCGCCAGGAGATACTTGGCCCGGCGGTCCAGGGCCTCGACCCGCGCGCCGGTCAGGCGGGCGGCGAAACGGGGCGGGAAGGGGAACCTGAGATCGGGTCGGCGAACCTCGACGCGCTGCAGGCGGGCGCCCGCCAGGGCGGGCTCCAGGCCCCGGCGCACGGTTTCGACCTCGGGAAGCTCGGGCATTGGTTCCTATTGCCAGCCGCCGGCGCCCGCGTCCAAGGCCTTTCGTCCGTCCGCCATCGGGCCTAAGAGGCTGGCCATGAACGGGACCCCGGCCAGCTTCGGTTTCCAGGATGTCGACCCGGCGCACAAGCCGGGTCTGGTGCGCGGCGTGTTCGACCGCGTGGCGCCGCGCTACGACCTGATGAACGACCTGATGTCCGCCGGCGTGCACCGCATCTGGAAGGACATGGCCGCCGCCCGCCTCAATCCCCAGCCCGGCGAAACGATCGTGGACTGCGCGGGGGGCACCGGCGACATCGCCAGGCGTCTCGCCCGGCTGGCCCGTCGGGCTCAAACCCGTCGCGGCGGCGGCGACGCCCGCATCCTGGTGGTGGATTTCGACGCCGAGATGGTCGCCCAGGGCCGCCAGCGTGTGCACGAACCGGAAATCGCCTGGTCCGTGGGCGACGCCCAGGCCCTGCCGCTGCCGGATCGGTCCGCGAACGCCTACATCATTTCCTTCGGCCTCAGGAACGTGACCGACATTCCCCGCGCGCTGGCGGAGGCGCGCCGGGTGCTGAAGCCCGGGGGGCGGTTCCTGTGCCTGGAGTTCTCGCGCCCGGTGACCGCGGCCCTTCGCGGCGCCTATGACGCCTATTCCTTCAAGGCGATTCCGGCGATCGGCCAGCTCGTGGCCAAGGACCGCGAGGCCTACCAGTATCTGGTGGAGAGCATCCGCCGCTTCCCCGACCAGCCGACGCTCGCGGGGCTCATGCGCGAGGCGGGCCTGGGCCGGGCCGAATGGACCAATTTCACCGGCGGCGTGGTCGCGCTGCATCAGGGATGGGCGCTTTGAGCCTTCCGACGGGGCCCGCGTCCCGATGAGCGACGTCGGCGCCCTGTTCCGCCTGCTCGGCGCGGGCTGGACGCTGGTCAGGGCCGACGCCCTGATCCCGCGCGAGGCCGAGCCGCTTCTGCCCGCTCAGGTGCGGCTGATCGGCCGGGGCCTTCGCCTGTTCGCGGGATCCAGGGCGCGGGCAGGCCGGCCCGGCGAGCGCCTGGCCCTGGCCCTGGAGGCGCTGGGTCCCGTCGCGATCAAGCTTGGCCAGGTGCTGTCGACGCGTTCCGACATCTTCGGCCGGGCCTTCGCCGAGGACCTCGGTCGCCTGCGCGACCAGCTGGACCCTTTTCCGGTCGAGGCGGCGCGCGCCGAGGTGGCCCGGGGCCTGAACCGGCCGCTGGAAAGCCTCTACGCCACATTCGAGCCGCCCGTGGCGGCGGCCTCCCTCGCCCAGGCCCATCCCGCGACCCTCGCCGACGGACGCAAGGTGGCGGTCAAGGTGCTGCGGCCTGGCGTCGAACGACGGGTGGCCAAGGATATCGGGGTGATGAACCTTGCGGCGCGCATGATCGAGGGCGTCGGACCCGAGGCCCGGCGGCTGGAGCCCCGCGCCCTGGCCGCGACCGTGGCCCGCTCGCTGCAGCTGGAGCTCGACCTGCGTTTCGAGGCGGCCGGGGCCTCGGAGCTGCGCGAGGTGATGGCCCGCGACGCCTACATGCAGGCGCCCAAGGTGGTGTGGGAGGGGGTGGCCAAGCGGACCCTGACGCTCGAGTGGGCCCAGGGCCTGCCCCTGTCCGACCCGAGGGCCCTCGAACAGGCGGGCCTCGAGCGCAAGGCCCTGGCCGACGCCCTGGTCCGGGGGTTCCTGTCGCAGGCCCTGGAGCACGGCGTGTTCCACGCCGACCTGCACGAGGGCAATCTGTTCGTGGCGGCGCCCGCCATCCTGACGGCGGTGGACTTCGGCATCATCGGCCGGCTCGGCCCCAACGAGCGGCGCTATTTCGCCGAAATCCTCTATGGCTTCCTCGAGCGCGACTACCGGCGCGTCGCCCAATGCCACTTCGACGCCGGCTACGTGCCCGCACACCATTCGGTGGACTCCTTCGCCCAGGCGCTCAGGGCCGTGGGCGAGCCGATCTTCGGGCTGACCGCCCAGGATGTCTCCATGGGCGCGGTGCTGGCGCAGCTGTTCGAGATCACCGCCCTGTTCGACATGCGCCTGAGGCCTGAGCTCGTCCTGCTGCAGAAGACCATGGTGGTGGCCGAAGGCGTCGCGCGGCGACTGCATCCCGACCACGACATCTGGGCCGCGGCCGACCCGGTGGTGCGCCGCTATATTCTGCGCGAGCTTTCGCCGCCGGCGCGGCTGCGGCGCCTGGCCGAGGACGGGATCAAGGCGGTCGAGGCCCTGGTCCGCCGCGTGGAGGCCCCCCCGTCGCGCGAACCGGTCGCCCTCCCCGTCGAAAGCCGCACGGGCCGGTTCCTGTGGTTCGCCATCGGCGCGGCCACGGCCGGCCTGGCGTTCGCCTTGGCGACGCTGCTGCGCTAGAGCCAGGGGAGGAGAAGGATCAGGCCATGGCCCGCCCATCCAGGATCGGCGCCCAGGCGGCGCTCGCCCAACTGCAGGGCTGGCGCGCCGCCGACGGCCGCGACGCCATCGCCAAGAGCTACAAATTCAAGGACTTCGCCGAGGCGTTCGCGTTCATGACCCGTGCGGCCCTGGCCGCCGAGAAGCTCGACCACCACCCGGAATGGTTCAATGTCTACAACCGCGTGGACGTGACCCTGGCGACCCACGACGCGGACGGGGTCACCGAGCTCGACGTGAAGCTGGCGCGCATCATGGACGCCGCCGCGGCCGCGACTAGTTGATCAGCACCGAGCCGATCAGCAGGCGGGCGCCCTTGTGGCCCAGGACCTTGTCGGTTTCGCGCTGGAGGGACATGGCGATGTAGTCGGCGTTAGGGGGCCCGCCCGGCGTGATGCCCAGGGCGTAGGTCTGCAGGGCGCTGACATAGGCGGACCTGAGCAGGGGCTGCACCAGGTCGACCCTGTTGCGCAGCGCCGCGTCAGTGGCGTCGATGCCCACCTCCACCGTCAGGACCCCCCGGTGTCCGGTGGCCCGCATGGTGCTGACCGCGACGGTTTCGAGCTGGATGTAGGGAGTCTTGGCCTTCTTGGCGTCGCCTTCGGCGTGGACCGCCGGCGGCCCGCAAAGGGCCAGGGCGACGACGGCGAAGGCGAAGGAGGCGCGCATGGACGCCTTTGTCGCCCGTGCATGGTTTAGGAGCCGTTGACGTGTCCGTTCAGGGCCGGTCGCGGGCGAACCACACCCGCAACTGCCAGCCGACGGCCACCGCCGCCACCGAGAGGATCGCGAAGGTGTCGGCGACCCAGTCCCAGACGTCGCAGTCGCGGTGCACGAAGGGCATGCCCTGCACCAGCTCGATCACGGCGCCGAGCGCGCTCATGCCGGCCGCGACAAAGACGAAGGGGACTTTCGGAAACGCCGCCATCGCCAAGCCGGTCAGGACGAAGAAGGCCAGGTAGTGCTCCGCCTTGTCCCAGGGCAACAGGGGCGGTCCGCCGCGGGAGGGCGCGAAGGCGAACCAGAGGGTCGCGGCGAGGGCGGCGGCGAACGCCAGCCGCGCGGCCCAGACCAGCTGGAGTCTGGGATCGAACGAGGGCACGGCGGGGCTCCCTCCCGGGATGCGGGTGGCGACATTCTGGTTCGCGGCGACGCGAACGGTCCTGGCGGCGGAATTCATGGCAGTTCGAATGGGCGAAAGCGCACGGGGCGCGTCATGGGGGAGCTTCTTGGCCTTTCCTTGGCGCAATGAAAAGACCCCCGGCCGCGAAGGCCGGGGGTCTGGTCTCGTCTAGGCCGCTGAAACGGCGCCGGCGCCTCAGACGGCGGCGGTCCGGCGGGTCCGACGGCTGGCGCGCGTCATCGCGCCCGCGCCGAAGAAGCCGATCAACATCATGCTCCAGGTGGCGGGTTCAGGCACGCCGCCGCCCGTGGCCGAGAAGTTGACCATGCCGTTGGCCTGGGTCACCTCGAAGCCATCGCCGTTGTCGCAGCCCGTGGGCGCGCCGCCTTGCAGCACGAAGGCGTCGGTGCTGATGCCGTCGCAGGGGCTGACGCGCGGCGCGCCGGAGTGGATGTCCGCGTCGAACGCCGACAGGTTCACGCTCGTCGCGCCGAACATGCCGACGGCGAAGGCCAGGACGCCCGAGCCGCTGTTGAAGCCGCCGACGTTGCTCGCTTCATTGCCGATGGCGAAATAGACGCTCTGGCCGGGCGCCAGGGTCACGGCGTTGTCCGCGAACGACATGTCGCCGCAGCAGCCCGACACCGCGGTGAATCCCATCGTGCCCGTGAAGGTGCTGGGTCCGCTGTTGGTGTAGGTCAGGAAGCCCGTGTCGGGCGACGGCGCGCCGCCGCCGAGGAACGAGCCCGGGCCGCTGTAGCTGAAGCCGTAGCTGGTCGTCACGTCGAGCGAGTAGAGCACGGAGGCGTTGGCCGCTCCCGCCAACGCCATCATCGCGGCGGCGCCGATGGCGGCCGCCCGCAGGAACTTCTTCATATGATCTTACTCCCCAAATCCGTTGTCAGTACGCGCCGCACAGGTCACTGCGAACAACATCGGGCCGCCCCGCAGACCTCAAGCGCGCTTGGAGTCCGAGGGCCGGCTGCAGCCCGTTTTAGTTAACGCCTGTTAGCTAAATCTTGTCAAGAAAGCGGCGAACCTTACAAAGATGACCGAACAGATCAAATCTCAGGTTCACTGACTATTCATGGGCCAGCCGGGCTCGCCCCGTGAATCTCCCACAAGGCGAAACTTCAAACCGTACAGGCTGTTGAACCCGCCGACGGCTTGGTTATCGTCGCGGGCGTTCTCCAAGACCCCCGCCGGCCCCTTGCGGCGCGCCGGACACGCCGATTGTCCCCATTTTGTCAGATCGCGGCCGCCTGGCGGCGGCGGCGCACGGTGGCGCCCAGAAGACCGAAGCCCAGGATCGAGATCGCCCAGGTGGCGGGTTCGGGCACGGCCGTGTAGGCGAATTCGCCCGTCTCGGCGGCGGTGAAGCCGTTGAGCGCCTTGCCCGCCGTGAAGCCGAAGCCCGGCTTGACCGCGTTCAGGGTGTAGGACAGGTCGCGCACCGTCGAGCCGGTGAAGTCGATGAAGTCCGACGAATAGGTGATCGAGCTGCCGGATTCGGTGGAGGCGAAGATCGAGCCCGCGGTGCCGTTCTTCTTGCCGGTGATGTCGCCGCCGTCGAAGAAGGTGGCGGTCAAAAGGTTCGCGCCGTTGCTGATCGCGTGCCCGTTCAGGACCGTGGTCGGGCCCGTGTAGATGAACGAGAACGTGCCCTTCAGGCCGGGCTGGTCAAGCGAGGCGCCGACGTTCGCCACCGGGTTGCCCGCGGCGGCCGTGACGTTGAGGCTGTAGTCCGCGCTCAGGTTCGACAGGCCCGAGAGCGACGGCAGGTCGAAATTGAACTTCACCTTGGCGGCGCCGGCCACCAGGCTGCCCGGCGCGGCGATGGTGAAGAGCGAACCGCCGGTGTTGGCGTTCACCCAGCGGACATTGATGCTGGAGCCGTTCGGGTCCTGGCTGAAGTCGGCGAATTTCATCAGGTCGGCGGCGTGGGCGGGCGCCAGCGACATCATCGCCGCCGCCGCGCCGGCCATGGCCAGCGAAAGTCTGGTCCGGGCTCTGGAAGCCATCACAATATCCCCAATCCTTGGCCGTCCAGCGGCTCCGGGCGCTGACCGACCTCATCCGAAACCCCGGCGGACGTCTTATGGGCGTGGATTGTTGCGGTTTTTTGTGGCGGCGCCGATTTGGCCCGCAGGGACCCGCCGGCCGGGTCCGCTCGCCGTCCATCGCCCGCGCCTGAAGTGGAGATGCCTTGGTGGAGCCGAGGGGAGTCGAACCCCTGACCTCTACATTGCGAACGTAGCGCTCTACCAACTGAGCTACGGCCCCACGAAGGAGGCGGCAAATAAGAACCCGCACCGGGGGGTGTCAAGGCTGGCGGCGGTCCGGGGCGTTGCGGCGCAGGCTCGGCGTAGGCTAGACTCGACCATTCTGCGCTCGGGATCGTCCGGGCCGCCGCAGGGACGCCGCATGGGTCGCTTCTTATACGCCGTAACCGGCGGCATCCTTGACCTGCTCTCCATCGCGATCATCGCGTCCGCGGTTCTGAGCTGGCTGATCGCCTTCAACGTGATCAACACCCGCCACCCGATGGTCGGGCAGATCAACCGATTCCTGTGGGCGGTGACCCGGCCTCTGTTGTGGCCCTTGCAGCGGGTGATCCCGCCTCTCGGCTCCGTGGATGTCACGCCGATCATCGCCTTGCTGATCCTGTCGGCCGCCCGCAACTATCTGCTTCCCTGGGTCTTCGCGCCGATCATCGGCGCCCTGGGCGGGTGACCGCCAGGCTGACGGTGCGCCTGACGCCCCGGGCCGACGGCGACCGGATCGACGGCTGGACCAGCGACGCTTCCGGGCGCCCCCTGCTGAAAGTCCGCACCTCGGCGCCGCCGGTGGACGGGCGCGCCAACGCGGCGCTGGAACGGCTGATCGCCAAGGCGCTGGGCGTCGCCCCTTCGGCGGTCCGGCTGGCGGCCGGCGCCGGCGGGCGGG
>FTIH01002870.1_pt1 | contig 12476 bp, 15 predicted proteins | sample 1658451 | NCBI WGS metagenome assembly FTIH01 (sample SAMEA3914826, study PRJEB12502) | metagenome | biome: forest; material: soil | place: Canada | collected 2011-07-03 | depth 0.3 m
CGGCACGGTGGGGCGCGGCAGGGCCTGCGGCGTCGCCGGGCGCGGCATGGCCTGCGGCGTCGCGGTGCGGGGCGTCGGGGACGCGGGGCGCGGCATGGCCTGCGGCGTCGCGGTGCGTGGCGACGCCGGCCGCGGCTGCGCTTGAGGCGTCTCGATGCGCGGGGGTTGCGGGGCCTCGAGCCAGGGCATCCCTGCTCTCGACGAGCTCGACGAATCGGGGCGAGGCATGGACTTCGGCGTCTCGATGCGCGGCCCGGCGGCGGGCCTCACGATCGTCGGACGGCTTCCGCTCCGGGTGTCGCTATGCGGCTCGGGAGCCGGGGGAAGCGGAGCGGGCTCGAGTGGCTGCGGCACGGGCGCGATCGGACGGCGCCTCGCGATGTCCGGGAGCTTCCTCGTCGTGTGGACGATCCGGGGCTCGCCCGAGGAGATCTCCCCGTCTCCCTGACCCGGCTGGACCATGTCCCTTTCTCCCTGCGATTCGCTGTCGCAATGTACTTGCCGGGCAGATTCCGTGCCCGTGTGGAGAACCGGGGGCGCCGTCTCAACTGCCAGCGCCGGCGATAGTTCCGGGAGTGAACGATGGGTTTTTGAGAAAAGGACTGCTCAACCTGCGCAACCCATGCGGTTCACGCCGTCTCACGGCAACCGTCTACTTCCCGAGAGATGGGCGCCGTGTCGGATCAGCGATGAGGTTGGATCGGTCGAGCACACGGTCCCGCTCGTGGGCCACGACCCGATGGTCCTCGAGCATCTGGTCCCGCTCGTGGGCCACGACCGGATGGCCCTCGAGCATCTGGTGCCGCTCGTGGGCCACGACCGGATGGCCCTCGAGCATCTGGTCCCGCTCGATACTCAGGTGAATCGAGCCGGGTCGAACGTCTCGAGGAGGACCTGCGGGATCCGCGTGGGCCTTCCGGTAGTGAAGTCGACGTAGGCCCAGAGGTTCATTCCGCGAGCGATGACTCGATCGTCCGTGACGCGACGGATCTCGTGGCGTCGCTCGGCCGAGGACTTCGTGAACGTCGTGGGCCAGGTGAAGGCGACGAGCTCGTCGCCGAGCCGCGCGCTCGCGAGGTAGTCGATCTCGTGGCGACGCACCACGAAGACTCCGCCGAGCTCCCGATAGCGGTTCACGTCGAAGCCGACCGAGCGCGAGTGCTCGACGGCAGCACGGTTCATCCAGTGAACGATCCGGACGTTCGAAACGTGGTCGAGCTCGTCTATGTCCTCGGCCGAGACGGTGAAGCGAAGCTCGAAGGGGTTCCGGACGGGACGTTCCATGCGACCCCTTATATCCGATCCATTGGCCCACGATTGACTTGCAGTCACGGAGACATCCGCCGGTCTGGCGGTCGTCATTCATGGGCCTCGAGGACAGGTGGCGGAGAGGCTGATCGCACCGGTCCCAAAACCGGGGCACCCTTGGGTGCCGTGGGTTCGAATCCCACCCTGTCCGTCGTCCCTACGCCGATCGGCGAAGACCGCACCGACTTCATCGCATTGAGCGCGAGCGTCCGGTATCCTGTTCCGCCCCTGGAGGGTTGGGCAATGAGATCCACTCGCTACGCGCTCCCTGTCCTTCTCGCTCTCACCGCCGTGGTCACCGCGTGCAAGACCCACGCCCCGCTCATAGCGCCGGGAGCGAATCTGGCCTCGCCGCTTGTGATCACGTCGGGGAACAACCAGACCGGCCCCGCCGGCTCTACGCTGGCTCTCCCGCTCGTCGTCACGGTGAGCGTCAACTCGACGACCGTCTCCGGCGCGTCGATCACGTTCGCGGTCACCGCGGGAGGCGGCACAATCACCTCGACGACCGTGACGACGGACAGCGCGGGCCAGGCGTCGACGATCCTTACGCTCGGACCGGCGTCGGGGACGAACTCGGTGACCGCCACGCTCACCAGCGGCACCTCCACCTCGAGCGTCACCTTCAACGAGACCGCGACGGCCGGCAGCGTCCTGTTCGGCACCGCCACGAGCTTCACCACGAGCGGCAGCGCGGCCGGGCTCTCCCTCGGGAAGGTGGGAGGCAATCCCGCCGTGCTCGTCGCCCAGGACACCGCGTCGCTCCTTCTCGACTCGGGGAGCGGGACGTTCGGGGCCCCGCAGGACGTGGCCGGGAGCGGCCAGAAGCCGAAGGGGGTGCTGTTCGTCGACCTCAACGGAGATGGCCTGTTCGACGTCGTCGCGATCGACTCCGGCGCCGCGAGCGTCTCGGTGCTCCTCGCCCAGGCGGGCGGTGGCTTCGGCCCGGCGACCTCGTATCCGACGGGGACCGGCTCGGTCGCCGTCGCGGCCGGCGACCTGACGGGCGACAACAAGCCCGAGCTCGTGGTCGCCAACGGCCCGAACAGCGTGTCCGTCCTCATCAACAACGGGTCCGGCAGCTTCACGGTCGGCACCCCCGTGAGCGTGGGCACCGGGCCGGCGGCGATCGTGCTCGCGGATGTGAACGGCGACGGGAAGCTCGACATCGTCACCGCGAACTCGATCGACGTCACGGTCGCGCTCGGGACCGGGAGTGGCACCTTCGGCGCGGCGCAGTTTTTCTTCGGAACCTCCCAGGCCAGCGGCGTCGCCGTGGGCGATGTGAACCTGGACGGCCACCCTGATATCGTGACGTCGAACCTGGGCAACAACACCATCTCGGTTTTCCTCGGCACCGGGACCGGCTCCTTCGGGGCCGCGACGAACTTCCCGGCCGGGACCGCCCCCACGTCGATCGTCCTCGCGGATGTGAACGCGGACAACCGTCTCGACGTCGTCGTGGCGACGGGTGGCAGCGTCAACGTGCTCCTCGGCACCGGGACCGGCGCGTTCGGCACGGCCACGCCCTCCTCGCTGGGTTCGGTCACCGCGGTGGGCCTGGCGGTCGGCGACCTCAACGGCGACGGCAAGCCCGACATCGTGACCGCCAACTCCAACGGCACGCTCTCGGTGCTCCTCCACAACTGATCCACGGCCGGTCTGGGTCCATTCACGAGCGAGCCGGCGAGTCCGGATCGCTCAGTGCAAGGCTTGCCAGTTCCGGAAAGCGAAGACGATCGGGACCCCGTACAAGAGCGCCGCGACTCCGATCGTGATGCCGCCCACCAGCAGAGCGCCGGTCACGAGGACGAACGTACCGTAAAGGAGCGCGAGCCCTCCGAGGACGCAGAGCCCGTAGACCGCCTGGCGCTCTCCTCTGTAGAGCCCGATCCCGAGCCGGACGACGATGACGAGGACGACGCCCACTCCGAGCGAGACCGGGTCCAGGCCGTACCCCGACGTGAACGCGGTAGCGACGGAGGCGACCGCCCCGAGTGCGCTCGATCCCGCAAGGAGCGCTCCCCAGACGCGGAGGACGATGGGGACCTCACCGGATGCCGGCTGGTCCATGCTCTCGACCTCCCCGGCGCCATGGTGTCAACCGCGCGGAGAGCGTGCCACGATCGCGAAGATCGTGAGGTCGGCGACCACGTGCGCGGCCGTCGGAGCGACGAGGCCCCGCGAGCGCCGCATCAGCACGCCCAGGGTGATCCCGAAGACCGACGTGAGGACGAGGCCGATGGGCCCGCGCGGATACCCGTGCTCGTAGTGAGGCGCGGCGAAGGCGATGCCCTGGAGCACGAGCGAGAGCGCGCCGGGCCCTAGCTCGGACTCGAGCGCATGCTGGAGGACTCCACGGTAGGCGATCTCCTCGGTGAGCGCGTTCACGAGCCCGAGCGCGAGCCCGACCGCGGCGAGCGCCGGGCCCTCGAGCGGGGGAAGCTGCGCAGCGAGATTCGAGACATCCGGATGCTCGAGCCGCTCGTAGAGAAGGAGCCCTCCGAGCGACGCGATCGAGAGCCCGAACGTCCCGAGCGCGACGCCGCGGTCGAGCGCTCCGGCCCTCGCCCACGCCCGCGCGGACCGCCTGAGCGCGGGGATCCCCGCGAGAGCGAGTGCGTAGATGACGAACGCCGCGAAGAACGCGAGCTTGGGCGCCCCGAACGGCGCGGGGACGAGCGCGCTCCCGAACGCGAGGGCGAACAGGAGGAGCGCGCTCGCGAGGGCGGCGGGGTCCTTTTCAGGGCGAACGGGCTCCATCGCGACGATGGTAGCCGCCGTGAGTTGCAACTGACCACCCGCGCCGATAAGGTTCTCCTGACTCGCGGGAGATCAACGAATGCGCGCGGGAACGCTGAGAGTCGCGATCGCCGCACTTGCCGGGTCTTTCAGCCTCACGATGGCCTCCTGTGGAAGCAGTCACCACGGCGGGGGCTTCTCGAGTGTCTCCAACGTCACGACGAACACGGGCACGAGCGACCCGCACGCCCAGAACGCGCTCACGGTCCTCAACCAGTCGCGCGCCCAGTTCGGAGCCTCCCCCCTCACGCTCGACGCGACCCTCTCGGCCTGCGCCCTGCGCCACGCGCAGGACGTGGCGGCCTGCTCGAACTTCGGCCTCTCCGGCTTCTCGGCGTGCGCCCACAACGACTTCAAGGCGGGCGACACCTGCGGCGCGAACGCCGAGAACCAGGGCGTGGCCTCGAGCGTGACCACGAGCACCGAGGACTCGGCGTTCGACAGCATCAACACGTCGATGATGAGCGAGGGTCCTCCCCCTCCGGGACAGGACAACCACTTCCTCAACATCACGAACCCGAGCTACACGACCTGCGGGGTCGGCCTCTTCATCGACATGAACGGGAACCTCTGGGTCTCGGAAGAGTTCAAGTAACCCCGCTCACTTCTTCTTGATCACGAGGTCCTTGTAGGCCTGGACGGCGGCCTTCATGTCGCCCTTCTGCCCGTAGATCCAGTCCGCGAAGTGGTCCTGGCTCGTCCTCTCGCGGAGCGCGAGGTACGCGTTGTAGCGGATCCAGCCGTCGTCGTCCTCGAGGAGCTCGACGAGGACCTTGGGCGCCTCCTCCCCCGGGACGTAGGCGAGGGCGCGCACCGCCTCGGCGCGCGTCGGGATGCGGTTGTCCTTCGCGACCGTCTTGAGGAGCGGGACGGCGCCCTTGTCGTTGACCCCGGCGAGCTCGTCCGAGAGGGCCTCGACGATCGGCGGCGAGAACTTGAAGGGCTTCACCCCCTCGGCGGTCACGTCGGGCTTGTCGTAGACCCACTCGCCGAGGGCGCGCGCGAGCGCCGGCTTGATCGAGTCGAGCTTGAGCTTCTTCGCCTTGTGGAGGATCTCGATCGCCGCGACCACTGTGATGTCGCCCCTGCCGTCGCTCTTCCCGTCGGGGCTGGGGAGCGGCTTGCCGCCGGCATACGTCTGGAAGATCGCGCCCGCGAGCTTGAGCGCTGTCGCCTCGTCCAGGTTGGCGAGCATCCGCATGGCCGTGGCGCGCACGGCGTCCGAGTCCGAGCCCTCGGCCATGGCGGCGATGAACTTCTTGTCCTTCGCGATCTCGGGCGCCTTGAGGGCGATGGTCCTCAGCTTCTCGCTCGACTTCCCGTTCTGGATGAGCGAGCGGAGGTAGCCGGCGCCGTCCTTCCCCTGGGCCGCCCACGCCTCGACGACGGGCAGGTAGCTCGGCGGACAGACGAACTTCATGTTCTCCTGCTGGTCCGCGCGCTGGGGCCCGCTCGCGTTCGCGAAGCCCACGGGATGCTCCTTGTCCTCGTAGCCGCCCGTGATGAGGGTCGTGAACCGCTTCGTCCCCTCCTTGTCGCCGAGCCGGGCGAGCGCGATGGTCGTGAGCTCGAGGAGCACCCGGGTCTGGACCTCGGGCTTGTCGGGGATGTCCGCGCCCGGGCGCGGGATGCTCATGTCCTCCTTGAACTTCGCGTCGGGGGCGGTCCGTAGCGCCTCCTCGAGCTTCCTGAGCGCCGGGATCGCGCCCGCCTTCTCGTCGGCGCTGCCGCAGCGCGCGAGCGCGACGGTCGCGGCGACAAGGAAGTCCCAGTCGTTGCCCTTCTTGCCCATGGCCGTGACGAGGGGCTCGACGCAGTCCTTGGTGCCGATCATGCCGAGCGCGAACGCGGCGACCGCCGGGGCGTACTTCTCCGTAGCCCCGAGCATGGTGACGAGGTCCGCGGCGATCGACACGTCCTTGTGCCGCGCGAGGTGGAAGAGGGCGCGCGCCCTCACGGTCGCGTCCTTGTCCTCCCTGAAGAGCTTCCGGAGCATCTCGTCCGCCTCGGGCATGGGGTAGCTGCCGAGGAGGACGGCGGCGTTCCGGCGGAGGAGCGGGTGCGGGCTCTGCGCCGCCGCGAGGAGCGAGGGGAGCGCCGGCTCGCCGAGGGAGAGGATCCGGCACGCGTAGGTCGGGTCGAGCGCGTAGGGGTCGCCGTTCGCGAGGTCGTCGCGGACGAGCTTGCGGAGCATCTTCTCCTCGTCCGTGTCGCCACCGTCGGGGGCGCCGGGCGGGTCCTTGGGGAGCTCCGGGATCGCGTCGAGTACGTTCTTCGCGAAGGCTTCGAGGTAGCGCTCGTTCTTCGCGGCCTTCGAGATCTCGCGCGCCGCGTCGCCCTGCAGGACGAGGTACCAGTATGTCTCGCTCTCGGGACAGAGAGAGGGGTGGCAGAGGCGCCTCAGGAACCCCACCTGCGCGTTCCAGTAGATGTCGTCCGTGATCGCGGGCGGATACTGGCGCATGCCGGTCTCGCCGGTCTCGCGCTTCACGAACTTGACGTGGAACGGGAGGTCCGCGGTCAGGACGCCCGCGAAGAACATGGGGAGGTGCATCGTGCTCGTGAGCTCGGGCTGGGAGCGCACCTCCGTCTTTATGGGCTCCTCCTTCTTCTTGAGCTCCTCCTTCTTCTTCTCCTGCGTGTTCTTGCCGTCGGGCTTCTTCTCCTCGGGCTTCTTCTCCTCGGGCTTCTCCTCCTTCTTCGCGGTCACGAAGCCGCGAAGGCGGGGCGTGCGGTCGGGGAGCTCGCGCCACCACTCGTGCGGAGTGCCGGGAGGGATCGTGACCTCGAGGTCCGCGAGCGCGGGGAGAGCCAGGCCGAGGCCGAAAGCCAGGACGAGGGGCGCGACACGGAGGAGTCGATACGGGCTCATATGGCCGTCTAGGGTACGAGATCGGCTGCCCCCGAAAAAGCCCTCGTCGAGCCGAAAAGCGTCAGGTGCCCGCTGGCTCGCGCAGCGCGACGTCGATCTGCCCGTCGCGGCGCATGAAGATGTCGGCCGTCGCTCCGCGCGGGAGCGCGCGCGCGGCCTTCGCGAGGAGGCGCGCCTCGGTCGCCCGGAAGGGCGTCTGGCACCGCGCCACGATGCGCGCGAGGTCGTCGCCGTCGAACGTGACGAGCTCCGCGCGGCGCTGACGCGCTTGCTCGACGGTCTCGGTTCGCTGGGCGCGGAAGACGCGGATCAGGGGCAACGCGGTCGTCGTGGGCACGGGGACTCCCCGCAGAGAGGAAGCGAGGGCCGTGCCCGCATCCGTGCCCCTGCACGCCACCGACTTGCGGCGTTCGTCGGATCAAAGGGCGCACTCGTTTGGTTCACGCTGGAGAACGGTTCGTTCTTCCACGCCGCGTCAACCACGCCGCGTCATGGGCGACGGAAGGTGAGCGTCCAGGCGCGCGCGAGATGAAGCGGGTGATACGAGCTCTTCGCCTGGCGGAGGCCGGGGTCGTCGATGTCCTCCTCGCGGTTCACGAGCTCGAAGCCGCGAGCCACGATCGCCTCGGCGGTCACCTTGTTGATGACCTGGTAGAGCCCCTTGCGCGAGCGGAGCGCCCGCTCGAAGTGAATGACGGCCGTGTCGCGCGTGAGCGGCTCCCAGATCGAGAACGCCTCGGGCTTGCCGTCGACCGAGACGAGAACACCTTCCTGCCCGAGCTCGCCGAAGTGGCGGAGCGTGAACTCGAGCGCCTTGACCTCCTCGCGGAGCATCTGCTCGCGCGTGAGCACCGTCCCCGTGGGCGCCGCGAGCGTCTGGGCGGGCATGGCAACGGCCGGAGCGGGCGTGCCGGCGTCCGCCGAGGGGTGGGTCCAGCCGTTGCCCGCGGGCTCGTCCTCCGGCTCGACGAGCTCGAGGCAGTCGAGCGCGCGCGCCGCCGTGAGCGGCTCGACGGTCCAGGAGTAGAGGCTCGACGCCTGCGCGAGAAGGTTGCGCTTCTTCGAGTACTTCGCGCCCCGGAGGTCGGCGAGCGCCCTCGCGCGGTAGACGTAGTTCGCCATGGCCCGGTCCTCGGCCACGTCGAAGTGAGCGACGAGCCCCGGGTTCTCCTCGAGGAACCGGTCCGTCACGTTGATGAGCTTGAGGGGATAAGGGAGCTCCGCGGCCTCGCGGACGAGGCGCTCCGTGCTCTCCGCGCCCAGGGCGCCCACGGGCTGGAGGAGGTGGCGGTTCGGGTCGGGCTCGAGCGTGTAGGAGATGAGGAGAGCGTCGCCCGAGAAGCTCCAGGCGTAGGCATACGTCTCCGCCCAGGCGACGAGCGTCGCGAAGGTGTAGCCCGAGAGGTCCTGCGGGTGCTTCGCGAGGAAGGGCACCAGGCGTTCGTGGTCCGGGAGGACGACCGGGGACTGCTCGAGGTGGAGGAAGTTCGTCATGCCTTCTTTCCGAGCTTCATCGGCTGGTAACCCTCGAGCAGGCGGTAACCGAGGCCGTCGTAGAAGTGTGCCGTCCCGGGCTCCGCGATGAGCCCGATCCAGTCGAGCCCTCGCTCCTTGCAGAGCTCGGTCAGGCGCCGGACGAGCTCCCGACCGATCCCGCGCCCGCGGAGCTCGGGGAGGACCACCACGTCCTGGATGTAGGCGTCGCTCGCCCCGTCCGAGATCGCACGGCCCATGCCCACGATCCGCTCACCGCTCCTGGCGACGAGGAAGCAGAAGCTGCCCCGGATCATGCGCGGGATGATGGCGCGGTTGTGCTCGCTCTCCTCCCACCAGCCCCCTGCCCTGTAGAGGTCGACGATCGCCTCGAGGGGAGCTTCGTGGACGACCTCGTACCGGATGTCGGACATGACCTGCAAGAGTCAAACGTGCCCTCCCGGGCCTGCATTCCGCAAGCGATTTCCAGGAACGAGAAGGGCTTGCGAGAGGTCAACGGGGCACGAAGACGAGGCGAACCCCGATCCCGTGGTAGGGATCCGCCGACTTGAGGGCGCCGCCCCCGTCTACCAGCTCGAAACCGACCGTGGGCAGAGACGCTTCCCGGTAGATCGCGAAGTGAGGAGGAGGAAGGCTGGTCACGCCGCGCACCACGCGGAGCTCCGCGTCGCTCCGGGCGACCAGGGGATCGCGGCGCGGTCCTGGACCGTAGGCGTCGGCGTCGTAAGCGTCGCCGGTCCACTCCGGGACCCTGGAGTTGGCGACGACGCCGTAGGGGCAGGCGCCGTCCCGGCGAAGATGCGCCGCGCGGAACACGCGCTCCCATTGAGCCTCCGTGGGGAGGGCCCACGTTCCGTCGGGGTCGTTGCCGTAGACGCTCTCCATGTAGGCGATCGCGCCGACCGCGTCCGTGTGGTTGAGCCCGGTGGCGACCCCGTCGAGCGCGTGCTGGCGGTACTTCTCGTGCTGTGGGGTCTGCGGCCGGAGAGGCCAGTGCCTCCGATCCCAGCCGTCGAGCGGGCGCCACGGGAGCGGCTCGCGGGCCATGTAGAAGGCCGAGAGCGTCACGAGGTGCGCGGGCCGCGCGTCCATGTCGAGCTCGTCCGAGCCCATGACGAAGGGCCCCGCGGGCACGTAACGGAGCTCGATCCCGTTCAGGCGACGCCCCTTCTTCTCGAGGCGCTCCCGGAGCTCCTCCTCGAGGTCCTCGGCGCCGAGGCGCCACGCGAGGTCGAGCGCCGCGAGACCGCGCTCCTCGCTCCCCGAACGGAGGAGGAGCTGCGCGTGCCGGCGCCTGAGCTCGAGCGAGGCGGGCGCGGCCAGGATCTCGTGCTCGAGCGCGCGGAGCTCCTGGTCGCTCACGGCAGCACCAGGAGCCTGCGCCGGGCGTCGGCGTCGAACCCCGCGAGCCCCGGGTCTCCCACGAGGGACGGATGCGGCTCCCACTTGCACCAGGGATCGGGCGCCGAGAGGTCGCCCGTCGCCGCGAGCGCCCGCGCGCGGCAGCCGCCCCCGCAGTGGTCGTAGTGGCGGCAGCTCCAGCAGTCAGCGTTCCCCTCGACGGCGCGGAGCCGCTCGAACGAGCTCCCCCGGGCCCAGAGGTCGTGGAACGAGCGCTCCCGGAGCGAACCCGCGTCGAAGCTCGGCCCGAGGAGCGAGCAGGGGCTCACCTGCCCCGAGGGGGTCACGCTGCAGACGAGGTTCCCCGCGACGCAGCCGAACCGCTCGAGGACGAGCGCGGACGTCGCCGAGTGCGGCACGTCGGGCGGGTGGAAGAGAGGGATCCGCGCGCTCTCCTGGAGACGGTCGAGCTCGCGCGTCGCCTCCTCGAACTCGGACTGCCCCGGGAGGTCCTCGAGGCGCGCGCGGCCCGCGGGGAGAGCGGGCCGGAGCGAGAGCGAGCTCGCTCCCTTCTCCTCGCAGAGCCGGACGAGCTTCTCGAGCTTCCCGGAGAGCGCGCCCCCGCTGAGAGCTGACGTGAAGGTCGCGGTCACGCCGACGGGCCGCCGCGCGGCGAGCCGCTCGAGCCCCTCGAGCGCGCGGACGAACGCGCCCGGGCCCCGGACGAGGTCGTGTGAAGCGGGGTCGGGGCCGTCGAAGCTCACCGAGACGCAGCGGAAGGGGCGCGCCGATAGCGCGTCCGCGAGGTCTTCGGTGATGAGAGTCCCGTTCGTGGTGAGGAGGACGTTGAGCCCGAGCCGGAACGCCTCGTCGAGCGCGGGGAAGAGCCCCGGGTGGAGGAGCGGCTCGCCGCCCGTCACGTGGACCTGCTGGCAGCCGACCTCGTGGAGCTCGCCGAAGAGCCGCCGGAGGAGCCCCTCGTCGAGCGCGCCGAGCGGACCCGGGCTCGAGCCCGACGAGCAGTGGGAGCACGCGAGGTTGCAGCCCTGCGTCGCCCCGACGTAGACGGTGAGGGGAGCGGAGAGGCGCCCCGTGGCCGAGCGATCCGCGACGACGCGCGCGCGGAGCTCGCCACGCGCGTCGAGCACCTCCTCGCGGACGAGCGTCTCGAGGAACGCCGCCTCGGTCGCGTCAGCGGGCGCGCGGGGCCCGCGCGCCCGCGCGAGGAGGAGCTCCGTCGCCTCCACGTCGTAGGGGACGTACTGGCAGGTCTCGCGGTCGTAGACGAGCGCGCCGAAGTACTCGCGGCGCAGCACGTGCCGCGGCCCGGCGTCGGGCCCCGAGGGCGCGTCGTCCCACGACGGGACGATCTCGCGCAGGGCCGTCACCCGGGCTTTCTCCCGGGCTTCAGCCGCCACTGGATCGCCTCGCCGAAGCAGCCGGCGCTCACGGCGGTCCGCTCGACGGTCTCGCTTATTTTGCGGAGACCGCGGAGCTTCCGGGGAGGCGCGCGCGGCGGATCCGGGGGCCCGGATGGCGCGCTCGCGACGCTCACGAGGAGCCGGGCGAGGAGCTCGCGCTCCTTCGCGATGAGCTCGGGCGGGATCTCGGCCACGGCGCGAAAGGGTAGCATGGCCCCGAGGAGTGGGATGCGAGCGCTCGTCCGCCGCGGAGGCGGCGTCGAGGTCGTCGAGGTGGACGCTCCCGTTCCTCGCCCGGGCGAGGTCATGGTCGCGGTCTCCCTCGCCGGGACGTGCCGCACCGATCTCCTCGTCGCCGACGGGACGCTCCCGGTCGCCGAGGGACTGATCCTCGGGCACGAGCTCTCGGGGCGGATCATGACCTCCGCCTCGCCCGAGCGGAACCCGGGGCTGCGCGTCACGGTCATCCCCGCGATCCCCTGCGGCCGCTGCGGAGGCTGCGCCCGGTCGCACGAGCAGCCCGAGCGATGCTCGCGCCCGCGCTTCCTCGGCGTCGACGAGGACGGCGCCTTCGCGCGCTTCGTGCGCGTCCCGGCGCGATGTGCGCTGCCGCTCCCCGAGGCCGTCTCCGACATGCAGGGAGCGTTCGTCGAGCCTCTCGCCGCGGCGCTCGCCGTGCTCGGCGCCGGCCTCCGCGCCGAGGACGAGGTCGCCGTCGTCGGCAAGAACCGGATCGGCGAGCTCGTGGCGCGCGTCGTCGAGGCGGCGCATGGACGGCGGCCGACGGTCCTCGACGAGGGCGAGCCGGGCCCACCGGACGCCTTCGACGCGGTCGTCGAGACGGTCCCCACGAGCGCGGGACTCGACCGGGCCCTCGCGTCGCTGCGGCCCGGGGGCCGGCTCATCCTCAAGAGCCGGCCGGCGGCGCGCGTTCCGTTCGACCTGGCGCTCGCCGTGAGGAAGGAGATCGCGCTCCAGGGCGCGCGCTACGGGAGCTTCGCCGACGCGATCCTCTGGCTCGCCCAGCGGCGCATCGACGTCTCGGACCTCCTCGGGCCCGTCTTCCCCCTGGAGAGCTTTGCCGACGCGTTCGCGCTCGCGCGCGGGCAGGAGGCGAGGAAGGTCTTCATCGCGCCCGGGGAGCCGCACTGATGTGCGGGATTGTCGCCGTCCTCGCGCGCCACGGCGCGGAGAGCGGCCTCGACCCTCTCGCGCGAGGGCGAGCCGCGGCGCGCGAG
>FTIH01002894.1_pt1 | contig 12475 bp, 7 predicted proteins | sample 1658451 | NCBI WGS metagenome assembly FTIH01 (sample SAMEA3914826, study PRJEB12502) | metagenome | biome: forest; material: soil | place: Canada | collected 2011-07-03 | depth 0.3 m
CCGCTGCTCCGGGGTCGCCCGGCGCGCGGCCAGGGCGGCCGCGATCGGCTCCACGGCGAGGCGCATCTGGGTGAACTCGATCAGCAGCTGCAGCGAGAACTTCCGTTCCAGCAGCCAGTGAAGCACGTCAGGATCGAGCAGATTCCAGTGATCCTCCTCCTCGACACGCGTGCCCCGGCGGGGCCGCGCCGACAGCAGCCCCTTGGCCGTGAGCATCTTGACGGCTTCCCGCAGCACGGTTCTGGCCGCGCCGTACTGGACGCAGAGCTCCTTTTCGGTGGGGAAGGTCCGCCCCGTGTAATGGCCCGTGACAATGGCCGAACCGAGATCGAGCACGATCGATCGGGTGAGATTGTCGCCCTTGACCGGTTTGGTCACTCAACTCCTCCATCGGACGGCGCCATGATCCTGGCTCCACCCCGCTTACGACGACCGCGCCCGGGACTGTAGGCGGTCGGGCACGCGATCGGCGCGTCCGTCGCCGGACCCCCAGCCTATTGCAGGAATCGGTCGCGCCCCACGACCGAAATTGACGCGATGCATCCCTTTCCCATTTTCCGGTCCTCGGCGCGCTGCATGGGTTCCAGACCCGCGTGAGGGGGGCGGACAGGGCTTGCTATAAGTAATATATATATGCGACCTTGGCCCAATAAAGAATGCCAGGGGCGAAACGTCAGATGTCGGACTCCATCAGCAGCATCTCTCGCCGCCGGCTGGCGCAGTCGATCGTCGGAGCCGGGGCCATGGGGGTGATGGCGACGTCCGCCCGCGCCGCCGTCGCCGACCCGTCCGCCAAACCGCCGGCCTCTGCTCCCTACCGCAATCCGAAACTGGCCGTCGAGGCGCGCGTGGAGGACCTGCTGTCGCGCATGACCCTGGACGAGAAGGTCGCCCAGATGTTGTGCATCTGGCAGGTCAAGGTGGACGTCCAGACCCCTGCGGGGGACTTCGACGCAGCCAAGGCCAGCGCCAAGTATCCCAGCGGCATGGGCATGGTCGCCCGTCCGTCCGACTATCAAGGCGTCAAGCCGGTGGCGGCGGCGGCCGGAAACGACGGCGCCAACGTCAATCGCAACGCGCCGCAGACCGCCCGGTACGTGAACCAGGTGCAGAAGTGGGCGGTCGAGAACACGCGGCTGGGCGTCCCGGCCCTGACCCACGAGGAAGCCCTGCACGGATTCGTGGCGCGCGACGCCACCTCCTTTCCCCAGGCCATCGCCCTCGCCTCGTCATTCGACCCCGAGATGGCGCGCAAGGTGTTCACGGTCGCTTCGCGTGAAGCGCGCGCGCGGGGCGCGGTCCAGGTGCTGGCTCCTGTCGTCGACGTGGCGCGTGACCCGCGGTGGGGCCGCATCGAGGAGACCTACGGCGAGGACCCCTATCTCTGCGGCCAGATGGGCAAGGCGGCCGTGCTCGGCCTGCAGGGTGAGAGCCTGCCCCTGGCCCCCGACAAGGTCTTCGCCACGCTCAAGCACATGACCGGACACGGCCAGCCCGAAAACGGGACCAACGTCGGACCGGCGGAGATCTCCGAGCGGACCCTGCGCGAGGACTTCTTTCCGCCGTTCGAGACGATCATTCGCGACACCCAGGTGGCGGCCGTGATGCCCTCCTACAATGAGATCGACGGCATTCCCTCGCACGCCAACCGCTGGCTCCTGCGCACGATCCTGCGCAAGGAGTTCGGCTTCAAGGGCGTGACGGTCAGCGACTATTTCGCGATCAACGAACTGATCACCCGCCATCACATTGCGGCGGACACCAAGCAGGCGGCGCTCTTCGCCATCGACGCGGGCGTGGATATCGAAACAGCCGACCCGGCCGCCTATCCCAACCTGACGGAACTGGTGAACAGCGGACGCGTGCCCGTCACCCTGATCGATGAGGCGGTGCGCCGGATCCTGACCATGAAGTTCAATTCGGGCCTGTTCGAGCATCCCTATGTGGACGAGAAGGCCGCGGACGGCCTTACCGCAAAGCCTGACGCCGTCGCCCTGGCCCGGGAGGCGGCAACCCGCTGCGCCGTGCTGCTCAAGAACGACGGCGGCCTGCTGCCGCTGGACCCCAGGAAGGTCGGCAAGGTCCTGGTGCTTGGCCGCCATGCGTCGGACACCCCGATCGGCGGCTACTCCGACATTCCCCGCCACGTGGTCTCAGTGCTGGAAGGCGTGCAGGCCGAGGGCAAGGCGTCCGGCTTCGCGGTCGATTACCGCGAGGGCGTGCGGCTCACCGAAGACCGGATCTGGGGCAAGGACGAGATCGTCTTCACCCCGCCTGAGGTCAACACCAAGCTGATCGCCGAGGCGGTCGAGGCCGCCAAGGGCGCGGACACCATCATCATGGTGCTGGGAGACAACGAGAAGACCAGCCGCGAGGGCTGGGCCGACAACCATCTGGGCGATCGCCAGAGCCTCGATCTGCTTGGCCAGCAGTATGATCTTGCGCGCCAGATCCTGACCCTGAAGAAGCCCACGGTTATCCTGCTGCTGAACGGCCGTCCGCTCTCGATCGTCGAGCTGACGCAGACCGCGCCTGCGATCATCGAGGGCTGGTACATGGGTCAGGAGACGGGTCACGCCGCCGCGGACCTGATCTTCGGCCGCGCCAATCCGGGCGGCAAGCTGCCGGTCTCCATCGCGCGCAACGTGGGGCAGTTGCCGATCTTCTACAACCGCAAGCCCACCGCCCGCCGTGGCTATCTGGATGGAACTACGGCGCCGCTGTTCCCATTCGGCTTCGGGCTCTCCTACACCCGGTTCGACATGTCCGCCCCGCGTCCGGCCAGGTCCGGCATCGGCGCGGCCGAAACGGTGAAGGTCGAGGTCGACGTGAAGAACGTCGGCGGCCGCGCCGGCGACGAGGTGGTGCAGCTCTACATCCGCGACAATGTCAGTTCGGTCACCCGCCCCCTGCTGGAACTGAAGGGGTTCAGGCGCGTGACGCTGGCCCCTGGCGAATCCCGCACGGTGAGTTTCGACGTCGGCCCTGAGCAGCTGCGCTTCTACAACGCCGACATGGTCCGCGTGGTGGAGCCGGGAGACTTCACGCTCTATGCCGGCCCGAACAGCGTAGACCTGAAGAGCGCGACCCTGGCGGTGGCGTAAATGGCGAGCACGCCGCCCGCGTGCGGCGCCCTGGACAAGTCCGTGCGAGACGCCCCGTTACTAGAGATAGCTTCAGGCGCATACGAGGTCGGCCTGACCCCGTCCGGCGGCGGCGTCGCCTATCTGCGCTTCCAGGGCGTCGATGTCCTGCGCCCGGCTGGAGAGTCGCGCGACGGCCCGCTCGGCCTCTCGTCGTTCCCCCTCGTCCCCTACGCCAATCGGATCGCGCACGGCCAGTTCACCTGGGGTGGTCGGTCGGTCAGCCTGGCGCCGAACTTCGGCGATCACCCCCATTGCCTGCACGGTGACGGCTGGCTCGCTCCATGGACGGCGGCGCAGGCCGGGGCTGACCTGGCCATCCTCGATCTCGATCGCGAGGGCGGCGACTGGCCCTGGGCCTATTCGGCGCGGCAGACGGTCCAGGCGGATCGCGAGGGCGTGACCTTCGAACTGGAGCTCCTGAACCGGGCTGAGAGCGCCATGCCCGCGGGTCTCGGCTTCCACCCCTATTTCCCGGACCGCTCGGACGCCCGCCTGACAGCGAACGTCGAGTCCGTCTGGCTGGCCAGCGAGGATGGCCTTCCCACGACGGCGGCGGCGGCCGACACCTTCGGTGACTGGGCGAGCGGCGCCCCGCTGCGCTCCACGGCCTTGATCGATCATTGCCATGCGGGCTGGGCGGGTCTCGCCGCCATCGTCCTGCCGCGCCAGGGATTGATGGTGCGCATGACGGCCAGTGCGAACCTGGGCTACCTCCACATCTATTCGCCGCCCGGCGAGGATTTCTTCTGCGTCGAGCCGGTCAGCCACCGGCCCGACGCCTTGAACGCCCTCGATCCAATCATGCAAGGCGTGGCCGCCCTACTTCCAGGCGCGCGACTTCGGGCGACAATGCGGCTGCAGGTGTCAACGCTATGAAAGCCATCAGAATGCCGGCCAAGGCCATCGGGCGACGCCCGCGACTGATCCGGCGCGGCGCGCTGCTGGCGACCGCCTGTCTCCTCGCCAGCCCCGCCGCCGCGGCCGAGGCCGCCGGTCGCGGCGTCGCCCATCCCGCCCTCTGGCCCAAGGCCCACAGCGTGGGCCTCGTCGACCCCCGGCGCGAGGCCTTCATCAGCCGTCTGATGAAGCGCATGACGCTGGAGCAGAAGGTCGGCCAGATGATCCAGGGCGACATCTCGACCCTCAAGCCCGAGGACCTGAAGACCTATCCCCTCGGCTCTTACATCGCCGGCGGGGATTCGCCGCCGGTCGGCGCGCCCGACCGATCCGCGGCCCCGGCCTGGATCGCGACCGCCCACGCCTTCGACGCCGCGGCGCGCGAAGCGAAGACCCAGGGTCCCTTCATCCCGCTGATGTTCGGCGTCGACGTGGTGCACGGCGACAACAACGTCGTTGGCGCGGTGATCTTCCCGCACAATGTCGGCCTCGGCGCCACGCACGATCCGGCGCTGATGGAGGAGATCGGCAAGGCCGCCGCCCAGGAAACCGCGGCCAGCGGCATCAACTGGGGCTTCGGTCCGACGCTGGCCACACCCCGCGACAGCCATTGGGGCCGAACCTACGAAGGCTTTTCGGAAAGCCCCGCGCTGGTGCGCGACTACGCCGGCCGACTGGTGCGGGGTATCCAGGGCGCCCCGGGCGCCAGCGGCCTGATCCAGTCCGGCCACGTCGCGGCGACGGCCAAGCACTATCTGGGTGACGGCGGCACCAAGGGCGGGGTCGACCAGGGCGACGACGACATTTCCGAAGCCGATCTGATCCGCTGGCACGCCCAGGGCTATCCGGCGGCGGTCGACGCCGGCGTCCTGACGGTGATGGCCTCCTATTCCAGCTGGCAGGGCCGCAAGATGCACGGCAATGCGTCTCTGCTCACAGGCGTGCTCAAGGGACGGATGGGATTCCAGGGCCTGATCGTCGGCGACTGGAACGCACACGGCCAAGTGCCCGGATGCACCACCACCGACTGCCCGGCCGCGTTCAACGCCGGCCTGGACATCGCCATGGCGGCGGACAGCTGGAAGGGTCTCTATGTCAGCACCCTGGCCGAGGCGCGGTCGGGCAAGATCCCCATGGCGCGGATCAACGACGCGGTGCGGCGCATCCTGAGGGTCAAGGCCAAGCTCGGCCTGTTCGACGCCGCCCGCCCATACGAGACCCGCACCGGCGTGATCGGTTCGGCTGGACACCGGGACCTGGCGCGCCGGGCCGCGCGAGAATCACTCGTGCTGCTGAAGAACAACGGCGTGCTACCGATCAAGGCCGGCGCCCACATCCTGGTGGCGGGCGGCGCGGCCGACGAGATCGCCCGCCAGACCGGCGGCTGGACGCTGTCCTGGCAAGGCACGGGGAACAACAACAGCGACTTCCCCAACGGCCAGACCATCCTTTCCGGCATCACCGAAGCGGTCGGCGCCGCGGGCCAGGTGGACTACAGCGCCTCTGGCGCGTTCAAGACCAAGCCGGACGTGGCCATCGTCGTCTTCGGCGAGAAGCCCTACGCCGAGTTCCAGGGCGACATCAAAACCCTCGAATACCAGCCGGGCGACAAATCCGACCTGGCCCTGCTCAAGGCCCTCAAGGCCCAGGGCATACCGGTGGTCGCGGTGTTCATTTCCGGCCGTCCCCTGTGGACGAACCCCGAGATCAACGCCTCGGACGCCTTCGTCGCCGCCTGGTTCCCCGGCACCGAGGGCGCGGCTGTCGCCGACGTGCTCATCGGCGATGCGGCCGGCAAGGCGCGTCACGATTTCCACGGCGCGCTCTCCTACGCCTGGCCCGCCGACGCCGGACAGACCCTGGCCAAGCGCGAGATCGACAAGAGCAAGCCCCTGTTCCCCCAAGGCTATGGCCTCACCTATGCCGCTCACGTGAAGCTGGCGGCGCTGTCGGAGGATCCGAAGGTCAAGGCGCCCATCGGCGTGCCCGAGGCCTTCTTCGCGGCGGGCAAGGACGCCGCCGGCTGGAGCTTCACCGCCCGGCCGGCCGCGGGTTCCGCGACCATCGCCCCCATCGATGCGGGCGGCGTGCAGGAAGGCGCCCGTCAGCTGCGCTGGGATGGCAGGTCGGCGGCGGAGGTCGCGCTGGAAGGCCCGGCCCTGGACCTGACCCGCCAGGCGAACGGCGACATGACCGTCCAGTTCAAGCTCAAGGTCGAGCAGGCCCCGACGGCCGCGGTGACCCTGACGCTCGGCTGCCAGGATGGCTGCAAGGCGGCGCGGAGCGTCGATATCGCGCCCTGGCTCAACGCCGCCGGCGCCGGCGCCTGGAAGACCCTGAAGGTCAAACTCTCCTGCCTGGCGCCCGATCCCGCCGACGAAGGCCACATCGTCGCGCCGATGCGCCTTGCCACCGCCGGCGCGGCGGTGATCACCGTGGGTGATGTGCGCCTGTCGGCGGACCCCACCGGCGCGTACTGCGAGGGAGCGCAGGCCAGGCCATGACCCGCCGGACGCCTCGAATGCGTTTCATGCCCCCTGTGATCGTGGGTCTCCTGGCGCTTGTCGCCGCCGGCCAGGCCTGGTCGGCCGACCTGCCGATCCGCCTCAACGGCCAGGCGCCCGACCACGCGGTGCTGCAGCGTGACGCCCCGATCCAGGTGAGCGGCGCCGGCGCGCCGGGCGCCAGGATCGTGGTCACCCTCGCGGGCGACACGGCTGACACCGCGGCGGATGCGACGGGCGCGTGGAAAGCCACGCTGGCGCCGATGCCGGCGGGCGGACCCTACGACCTGGTGGTGACGCCGGCCGGACAGGCGGCGAGCCGCGCCGGCGACATCCTGGTCGGCGATGTCTTCCTGTGCTCGGGCCAATCGAACATGGAGTTCGAGTTGAAGGGCGCGGCGAGCGGCGCGCGCGCGATCGAGGGCTCGGCGGACCCTGGCCTGCGACTGCTGGCCATCGACCACGCCACAAGCCCGGTGGTCCAGCCGGGTTTCGAGAGCCACAACCCGTGGCGCGTTTCGGGGCCTGCGGAAGTCGGTTCGTTTTCAGCGGTCTGCTATCTGTTCGGCCAGCAGCTTCGCCAGCAGACGGGCGTGCCGATCGGGCTCATCCAGGCGACGTGGTCCGGGTCCTACATCGAAAGCTGGATCGGCGCCGACGCGTTCAGGCGGCTTGGCGGCCACGACAACGCCCTGACCGTGAACGCCCTCTATGGGAAATCCCCCGCGGACGCCGAAGCCGAGGTTGGACGGGAATGGGAAGCCTGGTGGCGCGCGGCCTATCCCAAGGGTTCCGAGCCCTGGCGCGGCGACGCCCAGCTGCAATGGAAGGACGTTCCCCTCCCCTGGCGGAACTGGACCAAATGGGATGCACCGGACCTGAAGTCCAACATCGCGCTCGTCTGGTTCAAACGCGACATCGACCTGACCAAGGGGCAGGCGGCCCAGGCGGCGCACCTGCGACTGGCGGAGCTGCATGAGCAGATCGAAGTATGGGTGAACGGGCGGCCCACGGCGGCGACCTTCATGTGGGGGGGCGACAGCGACCTCACCCTTCCGCCGTCGAGTCTGCATGCCGGGCGCAACACGATCGTCGTCGGGGTCTACAGCGGATACGATCCGGGCGGCATGTTCGGGCCGGCTGAACACATGGCCCTCACCTTCGCCGACGGAACGTCGTCCCCCCTGGGTGCAGGATGGCGGTACGCCCACCCGGCCCAGCCTTCGTCGCGCCCGCCGATGGCGCCGTGGTTCTTCTATGGCGGGACGACCAATCTCTACAACGGCATGATCGCGCCGCTCGGCGACATCCGGCCGCGCGCGGTCCTCTGGTACCAGGGCGAGTCCAACACCGGCGACGCCGGCCACTATCAGGCGCTGCTTTCGGCCCTGAAGGACTCATGGCGGGCCCAGTTCAGGGCGAACACGCCCTTCCTGATCATCCAGCTGCCGAATTTCGGGGCGCCCGCCTCGGCGCCTTCGGACTCAGACTGGGCCGCGGTGCGCGAGGCGCAGCGGCGCTCGGTCGAGACCGATCCCGTGTCCGCCCTGGTCGTCACCATTGATCTTGGCCTGAGCAACGACCTTCATCCGCCCAACAAACAGCCCGTCGCCGCCCGGGCGGCTCGGGCGGCCCAGCATGTCGTCTATGGGAGCACGGCGCCGCCTTCGGGACCGCGGCCTCGCCGGGCGGTCCGCGAGGGGAACCTCGTGTCCGTGGACTTCACGGATGTGGATGGCGGACTGGTCGCCTACAGCGCCGATTCGCCCATCGCGTTCGAGCTCTGCGGTGCGGCGGCGGCGTCCTGCCGCTTTGCGCCGGCGCATATCCAGGGGAACAGGGTCGAGATCGCCGCCGGGGCCGCCCAGCAAGGCGAGAGGGTCCGCTACTGTTGGGGCGACTCCCCGGTCTGCAACCTCTACGACCAGGACGGCCTGCCGGTCGGCCCCTTCGAGGTGGTGGTGCAATGACCGGAGCGGATCGACCGGGCGGCGCTTTCGCCGCCAGACCGGCCGCTAGGGGGCTAGCCCGGTCGATTAATAATATATATCATACTTTATTCCGGAATGGGGTCGCCGGCGATGGCCGCAACGCGATGCGATGCCGGTCAGCCTCCCGTCCCCAACAACCTGAAGAATAAGAAACGTGTATCTCGGAATCGACATCGGCACATCGGGAGTCAAGGCGGTTCTGGTGGACGACGCCGGCGCGGTCGTCGGCGAGTCCCGGGCCCCTCTCAGCGTCTCCCGGCCTCACCCTCTGTGGTCGGAGCAGGAGCCGGCCGACTGGTGGTCCGCGGTCAATACGGCCGTCGCCCAGCTGGACAGCGCCCCTCGCCGCAAAGTCCGGTCTGTCGGCCTGACGGGCCAGATGCACGGCGCGGTCCTGCTGGATAAGTCCCGACGCGTCCTGCGCCCGGCGATTCTCTGGAACGACGGACGTTGCGCGGTCGAATGCGACGAACTGCTCGAACGCGAGCCCCGCGCGCATGCGCTGACCGGCAATCCGATCCTTCCGGGCTTCACGGCGCCGAAGCTCGCCTGGGTGAGGAAGCACGAGCCGGACGTCTGGCGACAGATCGATCTCGTCCTGTTGCCCAAGGATTATGTGCGTCTGCGCATGACCGGCGAGGCGGCGTCCGACCTTTCCGACGCGTCCGGGACGCTGTGGGTGGACGTCGGCGCGCGGGCCTGGTCCGCGGACATGCTCGCGGCTACCGATCTCGACCTCATGAACATGCCGAGGCTGGTCGAAGGATCGGAACAGACCGGCATGCTGCGCGCTGAGCTGGCCGAGGCCTGGGGCATGGACCGCGTGCCGGTTGCGGGCGGCGGCGGCGACAACGCCGCGGGGGCGGTGGGCGTCGGCGTGATCCACGACGGCGACGCCTTGCTCTCATTGGGCACGTCCGGCGTGATCTTCGCGGCGACTGAGGCGTTCAGGCCAAATGTCGGCGGAACCGTGCATGCCTTCTGCCACGCCCTGCCCGGGCGGTGGCACCAGATGTCGGTGATGCTGAACGCGGCCACCTGCCTGGAATGGACGGCGGCGCTGACCGGCCGGGGCGATGTCGCCGACATGCTCGCCGACCTTGAGCAGTCAGGGGTGACCGACACCCCTGAACTCTTCCTGCCCTACCTCACCGGCGAACGGACACCGCACAATGACCCTTTCGCCACGGGCGTCTTCTTCGGCATGACGCCCTCCACCGACGCGCGCGCGCTGGCGCTGGCGACGCTGCAGGGTGTCGCCATGGGCCTGGCCGACGGCCTGGACGCGTTGCAGGCGGCCGGAACCCACTTCGACGCCATCAGCGTGATCGGCGGCGGATCCCGTTCGACCTTCTGGGGCGGGATCATCGCTTCGGCGCTGGGCAAACCCCTCGTCTATCGGGGCGGCGGAGATGTCGGCCCCAGCTATGGCGCGGCGCGCCTGGCCCGGCTGTGCGTCGAGGGCGGGACCATTGACGAGGTCTGCACCGCGCCGCCGATCCACGCCGTGATCGAACCGGACCGCGGCATGGCCGATCTCCTCGCCGCCAAACGCGTGCGATTCAAACGCCTCTATCAACACCTGAAACCCCTGTTCGCGGACTAGAGCGCCATGACGCAGAACATCTTCGACTCCTTCGCCAAGGTTCCCTTCGAAGGCCCCGGCTCGACCAATCCCCTGGCGTTCCGACACTATGACGCCAGTCGAAAAGTGCTCGGCAAGTCCATCGCCGAACATCTGCGAGTGGCCGTGTGCTACTGGCACACCTTCGCCTGGCCGGGCGCGGACATCTTCGGCGAGGGAGTATTCGATCGACCCTGGAAGCCCGGCACCCCCGCCACGCAGGAACTGGCCGAGCTCAAGGCGCTGAACGCCTTCACGTTCTTCGAGAGGCTCGGCGCGCCTTTCTATTGCTTCCACGACGTGGACGCGATGGCGGACTCTCCGACGCCGAAGGCCTATGTGGCCAATCTCGACCAGGCCGTAGACATGCTCGGCGGCCAGCAGGAACGGACCGGCGTCAAGCTGCTCTGGGGCACCGCCAATCTGTTCAGCAATCGCCGCTACATGGCGGGCGGCGCGACGAACCCTGATCCTGAAGTGGTCGCGTGGGCGTCCCTGCAGGTGCGCGGCATGCTCGAGGCGACGCACAAGCTGGGCGGCGCCAACTATGTGCTGTGGGGCGGCCGCGAGGGCTACGACACCATCCTCAACACCAACCTTCGCCAGGAGCTGGACCAGTTGGGCCGGTTCCTGAACATGGTGGTCGAACACAAGCACAAGCTCGGGTTCAAGGGCACCATCCTGGTCGAGCCGAAACCGCATGAGCCGACCAAGCACCAGTACGACCGCGACACGGCGACGGTGTTCGGGTTCCTGAAGAATTACGGCCTGGAGAACGAGGTCAAGGTCAACATCGAGAACAACCACGCGACCCTGGCCGGCACGAGCTTCGAGCACGAGGTCGCCACCGCGGTGGCCCTGGGAGTCATGGGCTCGATCGACATCAATCGCGGCGATCCCCAGAACGGCTGGGACACCGACCAATTCCCCAACAACGTCATGGAGACCACCCTGGTGATCTATGAGCTGCTGCGCGGCGGCGGCTTCACCAACGGCGGCTTCAACTTCGACGCCAAGGTCCGGCGGCAGTCGCGCGATCCGGTCGACATGTTCCACGCCCACATCGGCGGCATGGACGTGCTGGCGCGCGGTCTCGTCAATGCAGCCTCCCTGATCGAGGGGCGCCAGCTCCAGGACTTCGTCGACCAGCGCTACGCCGACTGGAAGACCGGCCTCGGCGCCCAGATGATGAAGGGTGAGGTCACGCTGGCGCAGATGGCCGATCACGCGCTCGAACGCAATTCCAACCCCGAGCTCAAGTCCGGGCGCCAGGAATATCTGGAATACATCGTCACCAACGCCTGCTGAGCAACGGACGACCTGTTCGCGGGGCGGGAGCTGATCGGCGTCTCGGCGCCGATCGAGGACCTTTATCGAAAGTTCGGACTAAGGGCCGACAGAGGGTGGGACGCCTCGCCCTCCCCCGCCCGCGCTCGCGCCAACCCGTCAACGCCAGGACCGATCCATGAAGCTCTTCGCCGACACCGCTGACACGGCCATCCTCAAGGACCTGATGGCGACCGGGATGCTCGACGGCGTCACCACCAATCCCTCGATCATCGCCAAGAGCGGGCGAAACCTGCTGGAGGTGATCGCTGAGATCTGCGCGGTCTGCCCCGGCCCGATCAGCGCCGAGGTCGTCTCCGCCGACGCGCCGGGCATCATCGCCGAGGGCAAGAAGCTCGCCGCCATAGCCGACAATGTCGTGATCAAGGCGCCGCTCACCCGCGACGGGCTCATCGCGGTCAGGGAATTCACCGGGCTGGGCCTGAAGACCAACGTCACCCTGTGCTTCAGCGTCAACCAGGCCCTGCTGGCCGCCAAGGCGGGCGCGACCTACATCTCCCCCTTCATCGGCCGCCTGGATGACGTGGGCGCCGACGGCGTCGGCCTGATCGGCGACATCCGCGAACTCTACGACATCTATGGATTCGCCACCGAGGTGCTGGCCGCCAGCGTGCGCCATACGGACCACGTGACCAAGGTCGCCCTGGCCGGCGCCGACTGCGCCACCATCCCGCCGGCGATCTTCGCCGCCCTCTACCACCACCCCCTGACCGACGCGGGCCTGGCGGCCTTCACCAAGGACTGGGCCTCGACCGGACAATCGATCCTTTGACGGGCCGCGCCTGCCGGCGACCGCGATGTCCGGGGACGTCGGCGCTCTAGCGTTTGCCGGACGCGATGGCGCGGGCCTGGTCTTCCGCCAGCCGTGTGATGTCCTGGACGAAACAACGGACAGGGGTGCGGCCGGCGCCGTCGGACACGAAGAGATGCACGTCGTTCGGGCTGCACATCGGCGTTGCGCCGGCC
>FTIH01316132.1_pt1 | contig 12306 bp, 13 predicted proteins | sample 1658451 | NCBI WGS metagenome assembly FTIH01 (sample SAMEA3914826, study PRJEB12502) | metagenome | biome: forest; material: soil | place: Canada | collected 2011-07-03 | depth 0.3 m
AGCCGGGCGGCGCGATTGCGCCGTCCTTGAGATCGATCCGGTGGATCGATCTCGGCGACGAACGCCGGAGCGTCAGCGCAGGCCGGGGAAGCCGGGCGGCGCGATTGCGCCGTCCTTGAGATCGATCCGGTGGATCGATCTCGGCGACGAACGCCAGAGCATAGGCGAGGGCCGGGGTGGGACGCCCGTTCAGGCGGCGTGAAACCGCCCAGGTGTGAAAGTCCCCCCCCGCGTCCATGGCGCAGGCGCAGGCCCGGCGCTATGTCGCCCTTCGGCCGGTCACGAAGTGCATGACCACCATGATCAGGGCGATAATCAAGAGGATATGGATCAATCCACCCGCGATGTGGAACGCGAAGAATCCAAGCAGCCACATGACGACAAGAACAGCAGCGATAAGTCCGAGCATAGAGCGTCTCCTCCAGTTCGATCTCAGGCGCCGACATTGACAGAGGTCATGGCGATGGCCTGAACGCGCCGGCCGGCGGCTGCCGGACTGCCTTCGACGAGACCATCAGCCAGGACCTTCCCGACCGAACTTAATCTGGACCAACGCCTGGAGCGCGGCGACGATCCCGCGATTTTCCAATTCGCCGCTCCAGCCCAGGCGTGGGCCGAGGGTTTGCCAGGTGAGCGCCGCCTCGGAGCCATTGAGAGGTTCCCGCGTTTTTCATCCCATCTGATGCGGCGGGCGACGACGGCGCGCCGTCCATCTTGGCGAGCCGCGCTGGGCGCTCACGCATCACGGTTCTCGCACGCGATGCCGGGCGACAAGCACTCGCATTCCGCACCGTCCGTGGGATTTCCCGCGGCGAAAAAAAGGGACGAAACATGTTGAACCTGAACAGGAAGGCCCTGATCGCCACCGCCGCTATCTCGGTGCTCTGCGTGGCGGCCTGCGAGAAGCCGGCCGACAATTCGGCGGTCAACGCCGAGGCGGCCAACTCCGCCGCCAACACCGCGAACGCGGCGGCGAATCAGGCCAACGCGGCCGCAGACAACGCCGCGGCCGCCAACGGCGCAGCGGCGGCGAACAACGCCGCGGCCGTCGCCAACAATACGGCGGCGAACACCGCGGCGACCGACAGCGCGGCCGCCAACAACGCCGCCGCCGCGCGTTCCGCGGCCCGGTCCGCTCATGACGCCGCGAATTCGGCGAATGACGCCGCAGATGCGGCCAACTCCGCCAACAAGGCGCCGCCCAGATAACTGGTCGCCCGAAGCCTGCGCCCGGGCGGCCGCGACCCCGGCCGTCTGGTCAGCTGAACAGGTCGGCGCCGGTCTTTCCGGCGCCGGCGGTCGGCGCCTCGGCGGCATCCTTGCGGCTCAGAAGAAAAAGCACCGACTCCGCGCGCCAGTTTTCGATGGCGCGGTCCGGGTCGATCCGCCGGGGCGGCTTGCCGGTGGTGAAGGCCGCGCAGTGGTCGATGCGCAGATCAAGGTCCCGGCACAACTCCATGAAGTCGCGCAGGGTGCACATGTGGATGTTGGGGGTGGACCACCAGCGGTGCGGCAAGGCCGGGGTCTCGGGCATGCGGCCCTGGGTCAGGAGTGACAGGCGCATGCGCCAGTGGCCGAAGTTGGGGAATGAGACAATGGCGTGCTCGGCTATGCGCAGCAGCTCCACCATCACCTCACGGGGCGCCACGGTGGCCTGAAGGGTCTGGGACAAGACGGCGTAGTCGAAGGCCTGGGCGGGAAAGTCCTTGAGGTCGCGGTCCGCGTCCCCCTGGACGACCGCCAGCCCACGCGCGATGCAGGCGGAGACGCCTCTGGCGCTGATCTCCAGCCCGCGCCCGTCGCAGCCCTTCTCGGAGGTCAACAGCTCGAGCAGCGCCCCCTCGCCGCAACCCACGTCCAGCACCCTCGAGCCGGGGCGGACCAGCCGGAGGATTTCCGGGAAGTCGGTGCGCCGCTCACCCGGATTGCCGGTGTCGCGGCTGGGCCGCAGGCGCGCGCCGGGCGCGGCGACGGATTCGCTCTGGATCGCCGCGGTCATGGCAGGCCTCGCGCACGGCCGGCGGAGTCCATGAAGCCGGCCATGGCGGAGCGCATCTCCGGCTCGTCCAGCAGGAAGGCGTCATGGCCCTTGTCGCTGATGATCTCGACAAAGCTCGCCCGCGCGCCGGCCGCGTTCAGGGCGCGGACGATGTCGCGGCTCTCGGCGGTCGGATAAAGCCAGTCGGAGCTGAACGAGAGCACGCAGAACTGCACGCCGCGCGCCTTGCGGAACACCTCCGCCAGCACCCCGCCCTTGGTCGCGGCCAAGTCGAAATAGTCCATGGCGCGGGTGATATAGAGATAGGAGTTGGCGTCGAACCGCTCCACGAAGCGCGCGCCCTGATGGCGCAGATAGCTCTCCACCTGGAAATCGGCGTCGAATCCCCACGACAGGCCGTCGCGCTGCAGCTCGCGGCCGAACTTCCGCTGCAGGGCGGCCTCGGACAGATAGGTGATGTGCGCGGCCATGCGCGCCACAGCCAGGCCCTTCTCAGGGCGCACGCCCAGGCGGGCGTAGTCGCCGCCCCGCCAGTCGGGATCGGCCATGATCGCCTGGCGGCCGACCTCGTGCAGGGCGATGTTCTGGGCCGAGTGGCGCGGCGCCGCCGCGATGCAGACCGCCGCGAACACCCGCTCGGGATAGTCCGCCGCCCATTGCAGCACCTGCATGCCGCCCATGGAGCCGCCCACCACCGCCAGCAGGGTCTCGATGCCCAGATGGTCCACCAGCAGCGCCTGGGCCCGGACCATGTCCGCGACGGTGATCATGGGGAAGCTGAGGCCGTAGGGCTCGCCGGTCGCCGGATTGGGCGACGAGGGGCCTGTCGTGCCCATGCAGCCGCCCACGACGTTGGAGCAGATGATGAAATGCCGCTGGGGATCGATGGGCAGGCCGGGTCCCACCGCCGTGGCCCACCAGCCGGGCTTGCCGGTGATGGGATGGGTGGAGGCCACGTGCTGATCCAGCGTCAGGGCGTGGCAGATCAGCACGGCGTTCGACCGGTCGGCGTTCAGCCGGCCGTAGGTTCGATAGGCGATCTCGAGGCCGTCGATATGCCCGCCCGAGTCCAGGGCGAGCGCGTGCGCGCCCAGGCGGACCACGCCCTCATCTGAAACGACCCGCCCTGAACCGTCCTCGGCCATGTCGGCCTTGGACAGCGGGACCGCCGCCCTGTCAACGGCCGCGTTTCCGCCACCGCCGAAGGGCGTTATGGAGAACTCGTCCAGTACGGAGTCATTGCGGATGCAGCGTTTGATCCTCATGCGGCATGGCGACGCCGAGCGGCAGAGCGCCGGACTCGGCGATTTCGAGCGCGGCCTGACCGGCGAGGGCAAGGCGGAAACCCGGTTGATCGGAAGGGCCCTGGCCGACGCTGGACTGGCGCCGGACCTCGCCCTGGTCTCGGCCGCGCGTCGGACGCAGGAGACCTGGAAGGCGCTGGTGGAGTTCTTTCCACAGGCCCAGGCGGAGGCGGATCGGACCCTCTACGCCGCCAGCGCCGTGCGCCTCGCCGCCGCCGCCCGCGACGCCGCGCCGCGCGCCGGGGTGCTGATCATCGTCGGGCACAATCCGGGCATCCACCAATACGCCGTCCATCTGGCGATCCAGGCCGCCGCCGCCGACGGCGCGGCCGAATCCCTGTTCGAACGGTTCCCCACGGGCTCGGCGGCGGTGTTCGGCTTCGACGCCGAGGCCAGGCCCTCGTTCGAGCGCGTATTCATGGTCCGGGACTACCGGAGCAGGGACCGATGAGCCGCGTCTACAAGATCCTGCGACGGGCGGAGTGGGCGGCCGCCGAGGCGGCGGGCGCCTACCACGGTTCCGCGCTCGACCTCGCGGATGGATTCATCCACCTGTCTTCGGAAGATCAGGTCGCCGAGACGCTGCGGCTGCACTTCGCCGGCCAGGCGGACCTGGTGATCGCAGGCTTCGAGGCCGAAGCCCTGGGCGAGGCCTTGCGGTGGGAGCCGTCGCGGGGCGGCGCGCTCTTCCCCCACGTCTACGGGCCCCTGGAGACGGCCCTGGCGGTCTCGGTCCGGCCGGCCGGCGCGGCGGCATGAGCTTCATCCATGACCTCGCCTCGGCGGCGCTGGGACGATTGGATCCAGAGACCGCCCATCGACTCGCCATCCGGGGGCTGAAGGCGGGCCTCGGTCCGAAGGACGACGGACCGGATGATCCGATCCTGTCGGTGGAGCTGGCGGGGCTGGCTCTGCCCAATTGCATCGGTCTGGCTGCTGGTTTCGACAAACATGCCGAGGTCCCGGGCGCCATGCTGGCGGCGGGCTTCGGCCTGGTGGAATGCGGGACGGTCACGCCCCTGCCGCAGGCGGGAAATCCCAGGCCGCGGGTGTTCCGCCTGGCCGAGGACCAGGCCGTGATCAATCGCTACGGTTTCAACAGCGTTGGCCTGGACGTCTTCGCCGACCATTTGCGCCGCAGGCCCGCGCGCGGCGTGGTGGGGGCGAACATCGGCGCCAACAAGGACTCCGCCGCCCGGGCTCAGGACTACCTTGCCGGGCTGGAGCGCCTCTGGCCGCTCGCGGACTATTTCACGGCCAATATCTCTTCGCCCAACACACCGGGACTTCGGGCTCTGCAGGGGCGTGGGGCGCTGGATGATCTTCTGGGCCGCCTTGCCGAGGCGCGCGCGACGCTTGCGGCCCGGCACGGCCAACGGCCCGTCTTCCTGAAGGTGGCGCCGGACCTGTTCGAGCCCGAGATCGACGACATCTGCGCGTCGGTGCAGGACCACGGCCTGAACGGGATCATCGTCGGGAATACGACCCTGTCGCGCCCGGAGGGCCTGGCGTCGCCGCGACGGGGCGAGGCCGGCGGCCTTTCAGGCGCCCCGCTGTTCGACCTGTCCACCCGCGTGCTCGGGCAGTTCCATGCGCGCACCCAGGGGCGGCTGGTCCTGATCGGTTGCGGCGGCGTCGGCTCGGGCGCCGACGCCTACGCCAAGATCCGCGCCGGCGCCTGCGCGGTCCAGCTCTATACCCTGATGTCGATCCGCGGCGCGGGCCTGGTGGCGACGATCAAGCGCGACCTCGCCGCAAGGGTCAGGGCCGACGGATTCGCCCGCGTCGTGGACGCCGTCGGGACGGCTCAGTCGGCATAGCGGATCAGGGACGCGGTCACGTCCGCTGGCCGGGCGGCGTTCAGGCGCGCAGCCGCGCCCCGCAGGCCTTTTCCGCCGCGGCGACGATGCGTGCGGACAGCTGTTCGATCTCGGCGTCGGTGAGGGTCTTGTCGCGGGGCTGGATGCGCACCTCCACGGCCACCGACTTGGCGCCGTCCGCCACGCCCGGACCTTCGTAGACATCGAAGACGCGGGCGTCGGCGATCAGCTCGCGGTCGGCGCCGGCGACGGCGCGCACAAGATCGCCGGCGGGCCGGGCGCGGTCGATCACGAAGGCGAAGTCGCGCGACAGCGGCATCAGGCTCGAGGCGCGCAGCGGCGGGCGGGCCTTCGCGGCCTTGCGCTTCGGTTCGGGAATCGCCTCGACCCAGATCTCGAAGCCATAGATCGGCCCTTCCACGTCCAGGGCTTTGAGCACCCGCGGATGGATCGCGCCGAAGGCGGCGACCACGGTCTTGGGGCCCAGCTGCAGGCGCGCGGACTGGCCCGGCCGCCACCAGGGCGCCGTCTCGCCCTGGGCGATCTGCAGCGAGACCGTCGGCGCTCCCACGGCCTCCAGCAGGGCGTAGAGGTCGGCCTTCAGGCCGAACAGGGCGTCGGACGCCGCCCCGTTCCAATGGCGGGGCGGATGCGCCGCCAGGATGGCGCCGATGGCCGTACGCTGGTCCTGCGGCCGGTCGCCGGAGAACACCGGGCCGATCTCGAACAGGGCGGCGTCGGCGAAGCCCCGCGCGGCGTTGCGTCCGGCGGCCTGGATCAAGTTGGGCAGGATCGAGGGCCGCATGCAGTCGAGCTCGGCCGCGATCGGGTTGGCCAGCACCAGCTCATCCTGGCCGCCGCCGAACAGCTCCGCGGTCGCCTTCGCCGTGAACGACCATGTCGCTGCCTCCTGGTAGCCCAGGGCCGCCAGGGCGCGTCGCGCGGTCTGGACGCGGGTCTGGCGCGCGGTCAACACGCCGCCAGGTCGGACGGGAAGCTCGGGCAGGGGCGTGGCGGGCAGGGCGCCATAGCCGGCGATCCGCGCGACCTCTTCCACGAGGTCCGCCTTGCCTTCGACGTCGCGCCGCCAGCTGGGCGGCTGCACCTTCAGGCGCGCGCCATGAGCCTCGATCGAGAAGCCCAGGTGCTGCAGGATCTCGCAGACGCCTTCGCGCGCCACCGACAGGCCCGACAGCTGGTGGACGTAGGCCGGATCGAAATCGACCGGCGCCGGGGGGCTCAGGGGGGCGCCCGCGACCTGGATCGCGGAGGCCTCGCCGCCGCACAGGTCCAGGATCAACCGCGTCGCCAGTTCCAGGCCGGGGACCACGAAGCCGGGATCGACTCCGCGGGCGAAGCGGTACTGGGCGTCGGAGATCAGGCCGAGGCGGCGGCCCGTCTCTGCCGTGCGGATCGGATCGAAATAGGCCGCCTCGATGAAGACCTCGGTGGTGGCCTCCGAGCAGCCGGTGGACTCCCCGCCCATGACGCCGCCCAGGTCGACCACGCCCGAGGCGTCGGCGATGACGCAGACCTCGGGGGTCAGCGCGTAGGTCCGCCCGTCCAGAGCCAGCAGGGATTCGCCCGGCCGCGCCAGGCGCGCGTCCAGGAAGGCGCCCTGGATCTTGCCCGCGTCATAGACGTGCAGCGGCCGGCCGCGGTCGTAGGTCAGGTAGTTGGTGACGTCGACCAGGGCGTTGATCGGGCGCAGGCCCACGGAGACGAGCTTGCGCTGCAGCCAGGCCGGCGACGGGCCGTTCTTCAAGCCGCGGATGACCCGGCCCGCGAACGTCGGGCAGGCCTCGGGCGAGCTGATGCGGATGTCGACGGGGCAGGGGAAGGCGCCCGCGACGGGCTTCACCGAAAGGTCCTTCAGGCGGCCGATGCCGGTGGCGGCGAGGTCTCGCGCGATGCCCGCGACGCCCAGCCAGTCGGGCCGATTGGGGGTGACTTCGAAGTCGATCACCGCTTCCTGGCCCAGGGCCTCGGCGGCCGGGGCGCCGACGTCGAGACTGTCCGGCAGCTCGATGACACCATCGTGCTCCTGGCCGAGCTCGAGCTCGCGCGCCGAGCACATCATGCCGTTGGACACCACGCCGCGTACGGGCTTGGCCTCCAGCGTGATCCCCGAGCCGGGAATGTAGGCGCCGAGCGGGGCGTAGACGGTGGTCAGGCCGGCGCGCGCATTGGGTGCGCCGCAGACGATTTCCTTGCGGCCGTCCTTGGTGTCGACCTGGCAGACGCGCAGCCGGTCGGCGTTGGGATGCGGCTTCGCGTCCACGACCTTGGCCACGGAGAAGGCGGCCAGGCGAGTCGAGGGGTCCTCGACATGCTCGACTTCCAGGCCCGCCATGGTCATGGCGTCCACGATCTCGCCGACCGAGGCGTGGGTCTCCAGGTGATCTTTCAGCCAGCTCAGGGTGAATTTCATGATCTCAGCCCCGGCTCAGGCCGCTGACGGGACTGGGCCCGTCGAAGGCGGAGAAGCCATAGTGGTCCAGCCAGCGCACGTCGGCGGCGAACATGTCCCGCAGGTCCGGCATGCCGTACTTCAGCATGGCCAGCCGATCGATCCCCATGCCGAAGGCGAAGCCCTGCCATTCGTCGGGATCCAGGCCGCAGCTCCTCAGCACATTGGGATGCACCATGCCGCAGCCCAGGACTTCCAGCCACTGCGAGCCCTGGCCGATGCGGATCTCCCCGCCGGAGCGGTCGCACTGGATGTCCATCTCGGCGGAGGGCTCGGTGAAGGGGAAGAAATGGGGGCGGAAGCGGGCGACCACGCTGTCCATCTCGAAGAACCGCGCCACGAAGGTCTCCAGCGTCCACTTCAGGTGGCCCATGTGGATGTTGCGGTCGATCACCAGCCCTTCCATCTGGTGGAACATGGGCGTGTGGGTCTGGTCGGAGTCCTTGCGGTAGGTCCGTCCCGGGATGACCACCCGGATCGGGGGGTCTTGGGCCGAGGCGATCCAGGGCGCGGGCGCGGGCTCGTTGGCCCGGCGCATGACCCGGATCTGCACCGGCGAGGTGTGGGTGCGCAAAAGGCGGCGCTCGCCGTCGGGCTTCTCGTTGAAAAAGAAGGTGTCGTGGGTCTCCCGCGCCGGGTGCTTGGGCGGGAAGTTCAGGGCGGTGAAGTTGTGGTAGTCGTCCTCGATGTCCGGACCCTCGGCGACCGAGAAGCCCATCTCGGCGAAGATCGTGATCATCTCGTCCATCACCTGCAGGGTGGGATGGACCGACCCCCTGCGGCGGGGCGGGGCGGGCAGGCTGAGGTCGAGGGTCTCAGCGGCGAGCCGGGCGTCCAGGGCGGCGGCCTCCAGCCCATCCTTGCGGGCCGAGATGGCGGCGGCGATCCGGTCGCGCAGGCCGTTGATGGCGGGCCCCTGTTCGCGGCGCTCGTCCGGGGTCATCGCGCCCAGGGTCTTGAGCAGGGCGGAGACGGCGCCCTGCTTGCCGAGGGCGGCGACGCGCACGACGTCCAGGGCGGTCACGTCCGCCGCGGCGGCGATCTGAGCCGTGAGCTCGGACTCCATCTTCGAAAGGTCAGTCATCTGCTTGCTCTAGCGTGGAATGGCGGTCAGCAAAAAGCCCTCCGACGGTTCCGCCGGAGGGCTCTGCAATTCGGGATGGTCCCGGACCTCAGGCCAGAGCGGCGAGAACCTGTTCGGCGATGGCCTTGAACGCGGCGGGGTCCTGTCCAGCGATATCGGCCAGCACCTTGCGGTCGATATCGATGCCGGCCTGTTCAAGGCCGTGCATAAATCGGGAATAGGTCAGGCCTTCCAGACGCGCCGCGGCGTTGATCCGCTGGATCCACAGCGCCCGGAACGAGCGCTTGCGCACCTTGCGGTCGCGGTAGGCGTACTGGCCGGCCTTGTCGACCGCGGCCTTGGCCGTACGGATGGTGTTCTTGCGGCGGCCATAGAAACCCTTGGCCTGCTCGAGAACTTTCTTGTGTTTGGCGTGGGACGTAACGCCCCGTTTCACGCGTGCCATGTCAATTCACCTCGATGTTCAGTTCACAAGCCGTACGGCGCCCAGGACTTGACGTGCCTGGCGTGCCCGTCATCCATCACCTTGGTGCCGCGGTTCTGACGGATGTACTTGGCGTTGTGGCTGATGAGGCGGTGGCGCTTGCCGGCGACGCCGACCTTCACCTTACCGGTCGCAGTGATCTTGAAGCGTTTCTTGACGCCCGATTTCGTCTTCAGTTTCGGCATTTCACAGCAGGGCTTTCGCCCCGTCCTTCAGTTCGCATAAGGAGTCGCCCTGGCATGCCTTTGGCCAGGCGGCTCGAAGAGCGGGGCTGATAGGCGAAAAGCCGTCCGGACGCAAGCCGCCTGATTCGGCCGGCGCGCCGCGTCCCTTTCCCGATCAGGGCTTCGGGCCCGAAGCCCGCTGCGGCAAGGGCCTGGGGACGCTGTTACAAAACCGTCGCAAAACCGTCACCTACACGTCAGCCAAGCTGCGTAAGCGTCCGCCATCCTTTGGGGCTGAATTCCTCAGCGATGGAGAGGACACATGTTCAAAACGCTTTTGGTGGCGGTTGGCGCGGTCGCGCTTGCCGGCGCCGCCCAAGCGGCCGACATCTCGGGGGCTGGGGCCACGTTCCCCGCGCCCGTCTACGCCAAGTGGGCCGAAGCCTATAAGGCCTCCACCGGCATCGGCCTGAACTATCAGGCCATCGGTTCGGGCGGCGGCATCAAGCAGATCGAGGCCAAGACGGTGGATTTCGGCGCATCCGACAAGCCGCTGAAGCCGGCCGACCTGGAGACCAACGGCCTCTATCAGTTCCCCATGATCATGGGCGGGGTGGTGCCGATCATCAACGTGCCGGGCGTGCAGCCGGGCCAGGTGAAGCTGACCGGCGCGGTGTTGGCGCAGATCTACCTGGGCAATATCGCCAAGTGGAACGACCCCAAGATCGCCGCCCTGAACAAGGGCGTGAGCCTGCCGAACCTGCCGATCACGGTCGTGCACCGCTCGGACGGCTCGGGCACCAGCTTCCTCTACACCTCATACCTGTCGGCGGTGAGTCCGGAATGGACCTCGAAGGTCGGCGCCAGCGACTCCGTGCAGTGGCCCACGGGCCTCGGCGGCAAGGGCAATGACGGCGTCTCGGCCTTCGTGAAGCAGACCATCGGCGCCATCGGCTATGTCGAATACGCCTACGCCAAGCAGAACCACGCGACTTACACGCTGCTGCAGAACGCGGCGGGCCAGTTCCCCCTGCCTGACGCTCCGGCCTTCGCCGCCGCCGCGGCGGGCGCGGACTGGACCAAGGCGCCGGGCAACTACCTGCTCCTGCTGAACCAGCCTGGCGCCAAGTCCTGGCCGATCACGGGGGTCAGCTTCATCCTGGTCTACAAGACCCAGGCCAACCCGGCGACGGGCAAGGCGGTGCTGAGCTTCTTCGATTGGGCCTACAAGAACGGCGACGCCGCGGCCTTGGCGCTCGATTATGTGACCCTGCCCGCTCCGGTGAAGGCCCTGGTGCGCAAGCAGTGGGCCGCCACCATCAAAGGGGCTGACGGCAAGCCCGTCTACGTGTCCAAGTAGACTGACGACGGCGCCGGCGGAGGTCGTTCGTCGACCTCCGCCTGTTTCGTGTCTAAAGAGAGCCCCATGACCACAGTGGATGCGGCCAGTGCGACGAGACGCGCGCCCCGGGGCGCGGCGCTCGATCCGGTGTTCAAGTGGATGTGCTGGGGCGCCGCGACGGCGCTCCTGACGGCCCTGGCGGGGGTTGTCGTGTCGCTCGCTATCGACGGCTGGCCCGCGTTCGCCAAGTTCGGCTTCGGCTTCTTCACGTCCACCACATGGAACCCGGTGACCGAGGTGTTCGGGGCCGAAGGGCCGATCATCGGCACGCTGGTGACCTCCGTGCTGGCTCTTGCGATCTCCCTGCCGATCGCCTTCGGGGTCTCGGTGTTCCTGGTGGAGTTCGCCCCACGCTTCATGCGGCGCTCCGTGGCGACCGCGGTGGAGCTGCTCGCCGGCATTCCCTCGATCGTCTACGGCATGTGGGGCCTGTTCGTGTTCGCCCCCTTCTTCGCCCAGAAGATCCAGCTGCCCCTGATCATGGCCGCCCAGCCCGGGTCGCTGCTGGAGAAGCTGACGGCGGGCGTGCCCAACGGCGCCAACATCCTCACCGCCTCGATCATCCTGGCCATCATGATCCTGCCCTATATGGCGGCGGTGCTGCGAGAGCTCTTCCTGAGCGTGCCGCCGCAGCTGCGCGAGAGCGCCTACGGCATGGGCGCGACGCCGCTCGAGGTGGTCTGGAAAGTGCTCCTGCCCTACATCCGGCGCAGCGCCATCGGGGCGGTGATGCTGGGGCTTGGCCGCGCGCTCGGCGAGACCATGGCGGTGACCTTCATCATCGGCAACTCGCACAGCCTGCCCAAGTCGCTGTTCGATTCCGGCTCGACCATCGCCTCGACCATCGCCAACGAATTCGCCGAGGCGACGACGCCCATGCACGAGGCGGCCTTGATCGCGCTGGGCCTTGTCCTGTTCCTGATCACCTTCACGGTGCTCGCCATCGCGCGCATGCTGCTCGGCGCGCAGAGGACCTACTGATGGCGGGCTCCGCACGATCCCTGCGCCGCACTGTCGCGAACCTCGCCTTCGTCGCCTTCTGCAGCGCTGCGGCCGCCGTCGCCCTGGGCGCGCTCGCGGCCATCCTGTTCTCCCTGCTCAAGGAAGGGCTGGGCGGGATCAATATGGACGTCTTCACCAGATCCACCCCAGCGCCAGGATCGCCAGGGGGGCTGGCCAACGCCATCACAGGCTCGGTGATCATGTGCGCCTGGGCCATGGTGATCGCCATCGTGGTCGGGGTTCTGGCCGGGACCTGGCTCGCCGAGTACGGCGGCGACAGCTGGTACGCGCGGCTCGTCCGCTTCGTGAACGACATCCTGCTGTCCGCGCCGTCGATCCTGATCGGCCTGTTCATCTACACGCTGGTGGTGAAGAACATGCACGGGTTCTCGGGCCTGGCGGGTGCGCTCGCCCTGGCTCTGATCGCCATTCCGGTGGTGACCCGCACCACCGAGGACGTCCTGAAACTGCAGCCGACGGCGCTGCGCGAGTCCGGGGTCGCCCTGGGCGCCCCGGACTCGCGCAGCGCCGTCGGCTGCAGTTTCAGGACGTCCTCGGTGGTGCGGGTCACCACCGG
>FTIH01000885.1_pt1 | contig 12256 bp, 7 predicted proteins | sample 1658451 | NCBI WGS metagenome assembly FTIH01 (sample SAMEA3914826, study PRJEB12502) | metagenome | biome: forest; material: soil | place: Canada | collected 2011-07-03 | depth 0.3 m
CCCCCCACCCCGCCCGGCGACACGGTCGACGTCATCCAGGGCGCCCAGGTCGCCGATCCCTACCGCTGGCTGGAAGCCGGCGACGACCCCAAGGTCGGGGCCTGGAGCGACGCCCAGAACGACCGCACCCGCGCCTATCTGGACGCCCTGTCTGGACGCGGCGCCGTCGCGGCGCGGTTGAAGAGCCTGGTCACGGCCACCTCTCCCTCGTTCTCGTCGATCGAGGCGCACGGCGACCGGGTCTTCGCCGTCTACAACGATCCGAAGTTCCAGCAGCCCACGCTGGTGACCCTGAACGCCGCGGCCGATCCCAAGAGCCGCAAGACCCTGATCGATCCCAACCTGCTGGACTCCAAGGGCCTGACCGCCATCGACTGGTTCGTCCCCTCCCCCGACGGGACCAGGATCGCGGTCTCCATGTCCAGGAACGGCAGCGAGGACGGCGTGCTGCACGTCTTCGACGTCGCCACCGGCAAGGAGATCGACACCCCCATCCCGCGCGTTCAGTACCCCACCGCGGGCGGCAGCCTGGCCTGGAGCAGCGACAGCAAGGCCTTCTGGTACACCCGCTATCCCGGCGAGGACGCGCCCGAGGCCGACCGGCACTTCTTCATGCAGGTCTATTTCCACCGCCTGGGGACCGACGCCAAGGACGACGCCCTGGCGCTCGGCAAGGCCGACGGGCTGGAACGCGTGTCCGAGGTCTTCCTGTCCAACCGCTTCGGCGGCTCGCAGGTCATGGTCATGGTCCAGCGGGGCGACGGCAACATCTGGGCCTTCTATGTGCTGGAGCAGGGCCGCCCGCCGGTGCAGGTCGCCGCCTATGACGACGGCCTGGTCTACGCGACCCTCGGCCCCGACGGGGCGATCTACGCGATCTCCCGCAAGGGCTCCTCCAACGGCAAGGTGCTGAAGCTCGCGGCGCCCTTCGCCCCGGGCGCCCTGGCCGCCGCCAAGGCGATCGTGCCGGCCTCGAACGTCGCCATCGTCTCCGGCGGCGCCGAGCAGGGCGGGACCGACCTGAACTTCAGCCCCACGCGCCTGTTCGTGCGCGACATCGTCGGCGGCCCCAACCAGGTCCGCGTCTTCGACCTGGACGGCAAGCCCAAGGGGACGCTACCCCTGCCGCCGATCGCCTCCAACGACGAGATCGAGCCGCTCATGGACGGGCGGGTGCTGTTCAACGTCTCGTCCTACCTGCGGCCCCGCTTCTACGAGTCCTGGAGCCCCACGACGGGCAAGGTCGCCGAGACCGGGCTGAGGGTCACCTCACCGGTCTCCTTCGCCGACGCCACGGTCACCCGCGTGTTCGCGACCTCCAAGGACGGAACCAAGGTCCCGATCAACGTCATCATGAAGAAGACGGCCAGGCTCGACGGCCACAACCCCGTCCTGCTCTATGGCTACGGCGGCTACGGCATCAACCAGTCCCCCACCTTCCTGGGCTCGTTCCGGCGGCTGTGGCTGGACCGGGGCGGGGTCTACGCCATCGCCAACATCCGGGGCGGTTCGGAATACGGCGAGCGCTGGCACCAGGAGGGTATGCTCACGCACAAGCAGAACGGCTTCGACGACTTCGCCGCCGCGGCCCAGTACATGATCGACCACCGCTATACGTCGCACGCGCGCCTGTCCCTGATGGGCGGCTCCAATGGCGGCCTGCTGATGGGGGCGCAGATCACCCAGCACCCGACCCTGGCGCGGGCCGTGGTTTCGGCCGTGGGCGTCTACGACATGGTCCGCTCGGAGACCGACCCCAACGGCGCCTTCAACACCACCGAATACGGCACGGTGAAGGACCCCGCGCAGTTCAAGGCGCTTTTCGCCTATTCGCCCTATCACCACGCGACCAAGGGCGCGCCCTATCCGGCCGTCCTGATGCTGACCGGCGCCAACGACGGCCGGGTGAACCCCATGCATTCGCGCAAGTTCACCGCGGCGCTGCAGGGCGCGACCGGTTCGGACCGCCTGATCCTGCTGCGCACCAGCAAGACCTCGGGCCACGGCATCGGCTCCTCCCTGGACGAGCGCATCGGCGAGCAGACCGACGAGCTGACCTTCCTGTTCGACCAGCTGGGCATGAAGCCGGCGCCCGCCGCCAAGGCCAAGCCATAGCGGGGGGTGCGGCGGCCGGGACGGTGACCGTGCGCAATAGGGCGACTGCATTGGCCCTGGCGGCCCTGGCGCTCGCGGCCCTGGCCCCGCCAGCGGTCGCGCGCCATGCCGGCGGCGCCCACCGGTCCCGGTCCTGGACCCCGCCCCGGACCGCGTGGGGCGATCCGGACCTGCGCGGGACATGGCCGCTCGACTCGGTGGGCCGCACGCCGCTCCAGCGCCCGGAAAAGTTCGGCGACCGCGCCCTGATGACCGACGCGGAATACGAGGCGGCGCGCAAGGCGGCGGCCGACGCCGCCAAGGGGTATGAACGCGAGGACGCCCAGGACAAGATCGGCCAGGGCCACTGGCTGGAGCCTAGCAAGGCCGCGCCCCTGCGGCGGACCTCCCTGATCACCGAGCCCGCCAACGGCCGCATCCCGCCCATGACCGACGAGGGCGAGGCGCGCGCGGCGGGCATGAGGAGCAGCTGGTCGCAGAAGGTGTTCGACAGCCTGGCCGACTTCAATGTGCTCGACCGCTGCATCACCCGCGGCTTGCCCGCCTCGATGCTGCCCTTCCCGTACAACAACGGCGTGCGGATCTTCCAGGCGCCCGGCTATGTGGCCATCCAGCTGGAGCTGATCCACGAGACGCGGATCATCCCCCTGGACGGCGGACCGCCTCCGCCCGCACAGATCAGGCCCTGGCTCGGCGCCTCGCGCGGCCGCTTCGAGGGGAACACCCTCGTCATCGACACCACCAATTTCAACGGCGAAGCCCCGATGGTCATCGTCGGCCCGACCAACAAGCCGATCCCCACCAGCCGGTCCCTGCACATCGTCGAGCGCCTGACGCCCACCGGGCCGGACACCCTGCAATACGAAGCCCGGATCGAAGACCCCGAGGTCCTCACCGGCCCATGGACGATGGCGTTCCCCTGGACGCGGAACGACGGCTACAGGATCTACGAATACGCCTGCCACGAGGGCAACTCCGCCATCCAGAACTACATCCACGCCACCAGCCCGCGGTTCGCCGGGAAGGGGGCGGGGGCCGGCGGGCCCGCCAACTAGGGCATTTCTCGATCCGATTGCGTCGAGCCGGCCGCCTCGGAGGGACTCCGCGTCAGCCGACCAGGGAACCTCCGAACACCGTCTCCCAGGTCCCGTTGCCGGCGCCGTGACGGATGCCGACGTTGGCCGAACTGCCGGTGACATTGACTGTCAGCCGAGCGGTGTCCCCCGCGCTCATCGCCACGATCCAGGAGGCCGACATGCCCGCGTTGGTTCCAGCGTCGGGGACCAGCGCGCCAGCCGGGTGGACGTAGGTGTTGGTCGTGGTCACCAGCTTCAGATAGGCCCCGGTATGGCCGGTGACATTGCTGAGTCCGACAGTTCCGCGGAACTCATAGATGCCCGTGACGGGGGCGGTGAAGATCGAGGACGCGTAGTTGCCGGCGCGGTCGAACATCTCGGCGTCAAAGGGGATCGCATAGTCCCCACCCGCGCCGGTGACGTTGGCGATGTCGCCGCTGAGGCGCACCAGGAACGCGGAATTGTCCGGCGTCAGGACGGTACCGCGCAGGGAGAGGCTGGATGACGCCTCGCCGAACGTCTGGGCCCCGTTGGAGGGATCCAGGGTATGGATCGCCGTGCGCGTCCCGCCGTAGACCCGGTATTGCCTGACCTGGCCGAGTCCGGCGTCCCACCCCCAATCCAGCCCGTTGCCGTGGGCCCCGTAGGTGCGCATCGCTATGCCCGCGTTGTTCCGGCACGCGGTGCTGTTGATGTCGGTCAGGACCACCGACACATTGCCCCAGCCCTGGGTCGTGTGATCACAGTCGCCCGACGGCGCTGGCCATTTGTTCGGGTCCGTCGGGTAATGGGTGTCATAGGGCCAGGCGCCATAGACGGGCGTGGCGGCCTCGAGCGTCGCGCAACCGGCCGCCATGACGTTCCCGATATCGTCCCACCAGAACCGCAGGATCGGTGTCGTCGTCTGCTTCTTGGTGATCTCGACCGTCAAGGTCCCGCCGGTGCCGTTGACGCTCGGAACCTCGGTCAGCTTTGCGTTGATGGTGGAGGTGAAGCCTTGGGACAGATAGCTGGGGCTACGTCCCGTGAAGAACCCGACATCGTTTCCGACCAGCCGCAGATGCCCGGGGCGGGCCGGATCGTCGACCATGGCCTGAAAGCAGATTTTCGTTCCGTCACGAGCGATGTCCGAGACAGGCAGCATTTCGCCGCCTGCCGTCAGCGGAGAATTCGGACCTCCACTTCCGGGCACGCCCGGAATGGAATTTCCCATCTGGAAGAACATCTTCCCGGCGGCGTCATTACCTCCCCTGATGTTGATGGAAGGGACCGTGACTTTGGTTTCGCCGTTCTGCCATTGGACGGCGAGACCATCCACGTAGAACAGATCGACAGAGTACGGAACAGGGCCCGGCGGGGGCGGGATCGACGGTCCCCTAGGGCCAATGGCGTAGGTGTAGGTCATCGAGGCGATCGAGCCCGACAAACCCTGTTGGCCGTACGAGTAGAGGTGCCACGGCTGGTAGGACAGCACCTGCCAGCGGGTCGCTCCGCCGGTCGCGATCGGTCCAAGCGAAATGACTTCGAGCACATCGCCGGGCTGGCATGGCAGGCTGTTGAACCCCTGCGAGACGAACTGGGGCGGCGCGAAACCGTCGCCCGCCGCGTAGCCGACCGCGTTCGGCCCAAGGATCTTGTCGTTGTCGATCGCGACGCCGATCGGGTTGGCGAAGGTGAGGGTGTAGCGTTCACCGGAGGGCACGGTCCCGAACGACGCGATGTTATGGTCGAGCGGCGGCGGGTTCGTGATCCGGACGTGCCGACCAGGCGCGGTTTCCAACGCCAACCCATAGAGCCCGGTGATCGACGCGAGGTCGGAGAAGACGAGGGGCAGCGCCTTGACCGCGCCCGCGGCGTCCGTGGTGATCTCGCCGGCGCCGTAGCCGTTGAGCGTCACGGACAGATCGGGGTTGATGGTCAAGGCGTCGGCGGGAGCCGCGCCGTTGGCGACACGCATGACCATGGTTACGGCGTTCGATCCGTTGTTCTTGGCGGCGATTTGCGCGCCGCGGACGCCCACGCCCACGCCGCCGGGGTCGAAATCCAGTGCGACCGAGGCGGCGCCTGTTCCGCTGTTCCTGAGACCTACCGGGATGCTCTGCGCCGCGCCCGCCGCGACATCGAAGATATTCTGGGCCGAGTGGGTGTTGGCCGCGTTCAGCACCGGGATGCTCGAGCCGGACGTCCCCGTGTTCTGGGTCGCCGCCGTCCCGAGGCCGGTGACGTCGGTCGCGGCGGGGGGCGTGACCGCCTTGCCGTTGGCCTGTTGGTAGGAGGTCACCATCCAGTTGCCGGCGCCGAGTGCAATGGCGGTCATGGCGTCGTTGGCGGCGGTGGTGATGTTGGCCGCGCCCGGCAGGATCAGGCTGGTGGCGTTATGGGTCAGGGTCAGCTGGCCGGCGAAGACGACCATCCGCCACGACCCGCTGGCGCCGGTCCCGAAGCTGGTGATCGTCGTCGTCCCGGTGACGCGCAGGAAATTCGAGCCCGCCGTTCCGAGCGATGTCGTGGCCGCGCTGGCCACGTCGGTCCGGCTCTGCAGATTCATGGCCCCGGAGGCGACCAGATTGCTCAGGCTGGGGAAGATGATGTCCTTGCCGTTGGCCCGCTTGTAGCCGGTGACGATCCAGGCGCCCGAGCCCAGGCACACCACATTGAGGGTGTCGTCGGCCAGCGTCGTAATATTGGCCGATCCGGGCAGGATGAGATTGGCGCTGTTGATCAGGGTGAGGGCGCCGGCCATCCGGACCACCTTGGCGTCGCCATCGCCTGAGGTGCTTCCAAAATTGCTGATATTCGTCGTGCCCGTGATCCGGATGTTCGTTGACGTCACTGAGCCCAGATCGGCGGTCGCGGCGGACGCAAGATCGGTCCAAGGGTTGGCCATCGTGGAATCCCTTCCTGTTGATCGGCAAGAGGCGTCGGCCCTGGCCTGCAGGGCTGATGGTTGACGCCGTTCAGGCGTCAGACGCCGAAGGCGGGCCCGTCGGCCCACACCGATCGGCGGATTGAGAGGGCGGCCCTGAGCGTGGTCCCGCCATCGCTTGCGCAAGCGGCGACGTCAGTCCCCATTCACGAACGCAACCAGACGCTAAATCAATCAACGAACTGAGTCGATATACAATCCATACTTGTTTGCGTTGATCTCCGGAAGGTCGCGGGGACGCCGGCGGGTGTCGATCGACTGGACAAGGCTGCGCCGTCGCGTCCCACGGCCGCGCCCGTGGACGGCGGCCCTTTGAGTGAGACAGCAATCCATGAATTGCGTCCCCAGACGCCGGTTGAGGCGGCCCGCATGAGCCGGGCAAGGCCTACAATGTCCCCAGACCTGTGCGCCGGGCCTCTGTGATTCGGCCGCTTCACGGGTGAAGAGGGAGCCGCCTGGTGAGACATCTGTTCGCCGCCGCCATTGTCTTGGGCCTCGCCACGGTCGCGGCCGCCCAGGACCTGCCGCCGCCGCCGCCGCCGAACGCTCCGGCCTGGGTCGCGCCCGCGCCGGGCCAGCCGGTCGAGAGCCAGCCGCCCGAGGGCAAGTCCCAGGCGCCGGCCTTCGCCGGCCAGACCCGGGCGCCCTACCAGCCGACCCACGTCGCCATCGATGTGAAGACCTACGCCGCCGACCTGGTGAACCCCTGGGGCCTGGCCTTCCTGCCGGACGGGCGGCTGCTGGTCACCGAGCGGATCGGCCGGCTGCGCATCGTCTCCAGGGACGGCAAGGTCTCCCCGCCCGTGGCGGGCCTGCCGTCGGTGGACGAGCGGTTCGGCGGCGGCCTGCTCGATGTGGCGGTCGATCCGGACTTCAGGACCAATCACCTGATCTACTGGGCCTACGGCGAGCCGCGCGGCGACGGATCGGGCACGACGGTCGCGCGCGCCCGCCTGGTCGCCGTTGGGGGCGGGGCGCGCGTGCAGGGCGTCCAGATCCTATTCCGCATGCAGCCGACCGTGGATTCGGTGCGCAGCTTCGGGACCCGGATCGCCTTCGGCCGGGGCAAGACCCTGTTCGTCAGCCTGGGCGACCGCGACTTCGACGAGTTCAGGCCGCTGGTCCAGCGCCTGGACACCGACATCGGCAAGGTGGTGCGGATCAACCGCGACGGCTCGATCCCCAGGGACAACCCCTATCTGCGCGTCAAGGGCGCGCGGCCCGAGCTCTGGGCCGTGGGCTTCCGCAACCCGATGGGCGCGGCCGTGGATCCCAGGACAGGCGAGCTCTGGACCGACGAGAATGGCCCCAGGGGCGGCGACGAGCTCAACCACGTGCGCGGGGGCCGCAACTACGGCTGGCCGGTGATCACCTATGGGGTGGAGTATTCCGGCGAGAAGGTCGGCGAGGGCCTGACCCGCAAGGCCCACATGGAGCAGCCGGTCTATTACTGGGACCCGGTGATCGCCCCCTCGGGCCTGGCGTTCTATGAGGGCGACCTGTTCCCCGCCTGGAAGGGCAGCCTGTTCATCGGCTCCCTGCGCCAGAAGCATCTGGTCCGCCTGAGCCTGGACGGCGACAGGGTGGTGGGCGAGGAGCGCCTCCTGACCGATCTCAACGAACGCATCCGCGCGGTGCAGCCGGGCCCGGACGGCGCGCTCTACGTCCTGACCGACGGCGACCACGGCCGCGTGCTGCGGCTGGTCCCGAAGCAGTAGGCGATCGGGCGGCCGGCAGGACGGCGTTGATCGCTCCCGTCAGGTCAGCGTCGGAAAGTTCAGCCGTTTCAGCAGGGCGGCGTAACGCGGATCTCCTCGGATCGGGTCGAGAAATGGATCCGTCTTGAGCCCGGTCAAGCCCGGGTCCTTCACTTCAAGCGCCCTGGCCAGGGCATCGAATGCGCGGTCATTGTCCCGCGCCTGGGCATAGACCTCGGCGTAATTGTAGCTTGCAGTATCGCCGAACAGGTCGCGCATGCGCGCTACGGTTCGTTCCAGCGCGCCGGTGTTCTGGGAACGCGCGTCAAGGATGGCCTCGCCGGCCAGTCTGAAGATATCGTCAGCCGTCACGTTCTTGTACTCCGCCCGCGCCTCATTGAGCCGGTTCAGCAGGACGAGCGAGTCACCAATCAGCTGGTGCGGCGATGAGCGATCAGGCGCGAGCTGGAGCGATTTGCGTGCAGACTCGATCGCCTGGGGAAATTGCCGCAAGACGATCAGGACATCGGCTCGGCGCGTATAGTTGATCGCCTCGAGCGGATCGAGTTCGATGAGCCGATCCGCAAGACGTAGTGCGCTGTGTGGATCTCCCAGGTAACGCGTGATGTACATCGCGGATGGGAGGACATGCGGATCGTCTGGCGACAGCGCGAGGGCGCGGCCGATATGTCGCGACGATTCAGCGAACTTGAACTGGTCCTGCTCGATCACCGCAAGTTCCGCGTAGGCGGAGCCCAGCTTTGGAGCGAGCGCGATCGCGCGCCTGGCGGCCGCTTCACCTTGGGCCAGCATCTGGGCCATATCGGTGGTGTTTTTCGTGAACGACGTCGCCAGCAGCTCAAGCGCCCTCGCCTTCAGACGAAATGCATTCGCATAGGTTGGGTCACGCGCAATCGCCGCATCGAGCAGCGTAACCGCTCCCCGCAATGCGACCTCGCCAGTATCGTTGTTATAAAGGGCCGTTGCGCGCAGGAAGAGGTCCTGAGCCGCGCCGTCCGCAGTACCGCCGAGTGTGAGCGCCGCCTGGCCGACCTGCCTGAGCTCGACACTCATCGCCTGGGCGACATTGGTCGCGATGTCGGATTGGATCTTGATCTCGTCGCCGGGCGCGCGGTCGTAGGTCTGCGACCAGCGCTCCACACCATCATCGCCGCCGATCAGCTGGGCGGTGATCCGCACGACCTGCGGCGATCGGCGCACACTGCCGCTCAGGATGTTCCCGACGCCGAGCTTTGAGGCCGCGGCCTTTGTGTCCAGGTCCTTGACCGCCTCGGATGAAGCGCGGCCGATCACCTGCAAGCCGATGTGCGTCAGCGCCGAGCGAAGCTCCTCCGCAACCCCTTCGGCGAAATAGGCCTGCTCCTGCGCACCGGAGAGATTGGCGAACGGAAGCACGGCGATCCGTCTTGCATTGGCCGAAGCCGGCTTGAAGAAAAACCAGCCGCCCGCCGCCGCGAGCGCCGCAAGACCGGCGCCGCCCGCCATCATCACCCGCCGGGAGACACCCGGCAGGGGGGGTTGAACGAGCGGACGGGAGACGCGATCGCTCGAAATCTGCCGCCGGATGGCGTCAGAGACGGCCTGGAAGCGCGGGTCCGACCGGTCGCCCTTCCAGCCCTTCAGCGATAGCGCCTGGATCTCGCCGAAGCCGAGCGGTGGCTCGACCGCATCCAGGCAGACCGGCACGTATGCGCCGCGTCGCTGTGCGCGCCTCGCCTCGTCGCGCACGAACTGACCCGCGGGGCCGACCGAGCGTTTGCTCCAGGCGACGACCACGCACTTGGCGGCGTCCAGATGCTCTTCGATGTCCTCGTGCCAGTTCGTCCCGCCGTCGATGTGCACGTCCCACCAGACGCTCAGGCCTTCGGCCGCAAGCCCCTGGACAAGCGGCAAGAGGCGCGCGCGGTCCTCTGACTTGTACGACAAGAACACGTCCGTAGCCGGACCTGCCATTGCGCCCCCGATGTTAGGTTTCGCCCAACCAACTCTTAGAACAAGGCGGCTGACTCACAAACCTGCGGGTGATGAACAGTGACGCTGGAACGTCCGCCACGGATCGTGTGCGGCCGAAAGAGCCGTGTCGGGAATCGGACTTCGGATGCAGGGACACAATTCTTATAGCCCAGGAGATTTGCAGCCCGAGCCGCCCTCCGCCAGCATATTCAGGCGCCGTATCGAGGCGAAGCCTCGCGTCCAAACGCAGATACGACGATATATGTATGGTGTCCCCCGATATACCCCGAGCCACCTTCCGCCAGCTACTTCGGGGCCCTTATTGAAGTGAAGCCTTGCGTCTGTGGACCCGTGCTTATGAGTCCACGACCTAGAGGTTATGGAGAATATGACTGGAGCATGGCGTTTATCTTCTTTTCGTTGGAAAACACCCAAGACAAGATGCCGACGACAAGCAAAGACACAACAATAAGTGCGAGAATAGCGTCGCACCCGCGGCGAAATACAACCAGCATTGGGCCTCCTATACAAGTAATCGCGTAGACAAAATAGTCAATGTGGTGGCCCTTTGGTCCGAACGTGCGATACCGTTGAGCCGATATAGGCGAAAACCTCCTATGTTGCTCCATGGACATGACGAGCTCTAGTTGCCGAATGCGATGTAATTTGCATAGATATATTTGTCGATAATGATGTGCGTATAGAAGCCACGTCGACATTAGGATCGCGACGAGAACATTGGCACCGTGTATAATAGCAATATCCGTACTCTCGTAATTGCTGGATGCAATTATAGCCCAAAACGCGGCGACTCCAGCAACCAAGAACGAGGCTGACTGCCAACGAAAGCTGTCGTAATGCAAATAGCAATCCTGGGCTGCCTCGTACTCTACAAGGTGGGCTGCTTGTTCTTCATGCGTCATTCTTTGTTCCTGATATGAAGCTGTCTCGCGCGACGCGCAACGTCGCACTCCAGCCGCACCGTAGGTGGTTAAGCCGCATTGACCGGACGCCCGTTCGTCCAACATGAGCGAGAATCTGCGCGAAGATCCAGGGACACAATACCTGCAGCGCAGGGGATTTGCAGCCCGAGCCACCCTCCGCCAGCTACTTCGGGGCGCGTATTGAGGTGGAGCCTCGCATCCAAATGCAGATACGGCGTTATATGTATAGTGTCCCCCGATATACCCAGCTTATGACGTGACCCCCGTTTCTCATCCAGGCATAACGAGAGTCCGGGGTTGATCTGATCCTTCGTGGTCGTGGGTGGCAAGAGGCCGGCGCGCGGAGCCATCAGGTTGCGCAGCGTGCCGGCCGGTCTCTCCGCGGATGGCGCTGGCGTAGGCCCGAGGCGTCATCCAGCCGAGCTTCGAGTGCGGCCGTTCCTCGTTGTAGTCCCGCCGCCAGGCTTCGAGCACAGCGCGGGCGTGCGGCAGGGACCTGAACAGCGTCTCGTTCAACAGCTCGTCCCTGAGCCGGCCGTTGAAGCTCTCGATGAAGCCGTTCTGCTGGGGCTTGCCCGGGGCGATGTAATGCCACCCGACGCCGGTGTCGTCGCTCCAGCCCAGGATCGCGTTGGAGGTCAGCTCCGTGCCGTTGTCGCTGACGATCGTGGCGGGCCGGCCGCGCTGACGGATGACCTGGTCCAACTCGCGCGCCACGCGCCGGCCCGAGAGCGAGGTGTCCGCCACCAGGGCCAGGCACTCGCGGGTGCAGACGTCTTCAAGCGTCAGGATGCGGAAGCGCCGCCCGTCGGTCATCTGATCGGAGACGAAGTCCAGGCTCCAGCACTGGTTGGCGGCCAAGGGCCTGTCCCAGGGCGCCCGCGTCCCCAGGGCCCGCTTGCGTCCGCCCCGCCGACGAACCATCAGCCGCTCCTCGCGATAGAGCCGCTGGACACGCTTGCGGTTGATCGCATGGCCTTCGCGCCGAAGCAGGACGTGCAGGCGCCGGTAGCCAAAACGCCGCCGCTCCTGGGCCAGGGCCTTCAGCCGGGCCCGCAGCGGGCCGTCGTCCGGCCTGGTCGACTGATAGCGAACGCTGGCCCGGTCCGCACCGATCACCCGGATCGCCCGCCGCTCGCTCATCTGGTGGGCCGACTGCAGGTGCGCCACAGCCTCCCGACGTGCGACGGGCGTCACCATTTTCTTCCCAGCAGATCCTTCAGCGCGACGTTGTCGAGCATGGCGTCGGCCAGCATCCGCTTCAGCTTGGCGTTCTCGTCCTCCAGCGCCCTAAGACGCCGGGCTTCGGACACGTCCATCCCGCCGAACTTGGCCTTCCACTTGTAGAACGTCGCCGAGCTGACGCCGTGCTTGCGGCAGACCTCGGCGGTGGCGACCCCCGTCTCCTGCTCACGCAGGATCGCGATGATCTGCTCCTCGGTGAACCTCGACTTCCTCATCCGTCCGTCCCTCCAATGGGCCGGACTCTAGCTATTCCTGGAGGAGTTTTAGGGGGTCACGTCA
>FTIH01000135.1_pt6 | contig 12228 bp, 10 predicted proteins | sample 1658451 | NCBI WGS metagenome assembly FTIH01 (sample SAMEA3914826, study PRJEB12502) | metagenome | biome: forest; material: soil | place: Canada | collected 2011-07-03 | depth 0.3 m
CGCCGTCCTCGGCCGCGAGCGCCGGCCGCCCGGCGGCGATCCCCACCAGGGCCGCGATCGCGGTCGCGGCCCTGGTGGGGATCGCCGCCGGGCGGCCGGCGCTCGCGGCCGAGGACGGCGTCACCGACCCCGCGCCAGGCTATCCCGCCAGCGCGGCGACGCGGGACGTCATGCCCTGGCTGGCCAGCCATACCTCCGTCCGCGCGGCCGACATCATCGCCATCTCGCCGCAGGCGGTGGTGTCCCTGGACGGCGTGATCAGGGGGTCCGACAAGTCCGCGCCCATCGCCGCCACGGTGCGCGAGGAACTGATCGACCCGGGCATGGCCGAGCGGCTGCACGCCCGCTCGACCCGGGTGCAGGTCGAGCTGGACTGCGCCGCCAGCCTGTTCAGGATCCGCGAGAACACCCGGTTCACCCTGCCGGACCTGAAAGGGGGCGCCGAAATGAGACCGTCGACCGACGCCTGGTCGCCGCTGGAAGAGGGGACGACCCTGTTTCGCGTCGCCCACACGGCCTGTGGGACTCGCCCCGCCCATGTCCAGGCCGCCAGCGCCCCGCCGCCCGAGGCGATCCCTGCTCCGGCTGCGCCGCCGGCGAAGGCTTCGCCGCCTCAGGCCCTGGCCAAGGCCGAGCCGCCGCCGCAACCGACGCCGCCGCCTCCACCGGCGCAGCCAGCGCGTGCAGCCATTGCGCCGGCCGCGTCATCCGGCCCGGCCTTCAAGGTCCTGCTCGGCAGCTATTCGACCGAGGGCAACGCCCATGTGGCGGTCGCCGCGCTCAATCGGTCCTTTCCTGAGCCGATGAAGGGACGGGACGTCGTCGTCCGCAAGGCGTTGGTCAACGGCAAGGACTACTTCGCCGTGGCCGTCCAGGGCTTCGTGCAACACGCCGACGCCTCGGAATTCTGCAAGGCGATCCATGCCACGCCGGATGCGTGCCTGATCAGACACTGAGCCGGCGGGCGCCTGGAGACAGCACGTCATCCAATTTCTCGGCCATCGGGCGCCCTGACACGCGAATGGAGTTGCGGCCTGGCGAGGAATGAGTCTGCATGCTCCACCTGTGCGCGTATTCATTGGCTGGAACAGGGGATGACAATGCGTGAGGTGTTGAAATTACTTGCCGGTGCGACAATCGCCCTGGCGGGGCTGGGCGCGGCTTCAAGCGCGAGCGCCCTCGTCAACGGCAATATCGTCATTACGGTGGATGAAAACGGCAATGGAACCATAGATGGTTTCGCAGGCCTGCAGGGGCTGCCTTCCGGGTTCCAAGACGACCCGGGGCCCGGTGGGCTCAATGGAGTCCTGACCTATGACATGCTGGGGCCGCCCGGCCTGGTGGCGGGTGACGTGCTCTTGCAGGAAGCCGGCGGGATCCTGGACGTCGTGCGGTTCAACCCCGATGAGTTCGGTCCAGGTGGCGGCCAGGGGAGCCTGTTGTTCTATTCCGACAACCTCGACGGCTACGATGATCTCGCCGACACGTCCGGTCCGCCCGGCGTGTTGTACCCCAACTTCATCATCATTCCGGAAGGGACCCTCTATACGCCTGGCCCCGGCCAGCCCGGGTTCGTCACCGGGGCGTCCGCGCCGGTCGTGTATGATCTGATCAGCGACGTCGCGAATGTTCCCGAGCCTGCGACCTGGGGCCTGCTCCTGGTGGGCTTCGGCGCGATGGGCGCGGCGCTGCGGTCGCGGCGCAAGCCGCTCCTCGCGTAGTTCCAAAAGCGGGTTCGCCCGTGAAGACCGGCAGGCCCCGCGTCCAGGCGCGGGGCCTTCTTCCTGACCCCGGCGGCCCTCAGCGCGCCCGCCGCCCAGGCGCGCAGCCATCAGTCCAGGGCGATGCGGTGGTCGTGGGTGAAGTAGATCCACAGGAACATGAGCGCCGCCAGGATGATCAGCACCCCGCCGATGGCGGCGGGGATCACCAGGTTGGAAGTGATGGCCAGGATGATGCCGGGCGCGAAGATCAGCACCCCGGCCACGTGCAGGATGCACTGCGGCCAGGTCAATTTGGACGCCGCCAGCTTCGGATAGGCCCGATGAATCAGGCCATAGAGCGTCGAGGTCACGAACCCCACCAGATTCCAGTGGGCGTGGGCGGCGGCGAATTGAAGGTTGTGGGAGATCCCCATCCAGAGGCCGAAGGCCAGGCCGACGACCAGGAAGATCAGACCCAGACCGATGAAGACCACATGCGCGCGCATTCGCTTTCCCCCGTAGCGATGATGTGGTGATGATCTTGAGCAGGAGTCTGGGTTTGCGTCACTCGCCTCTGAGATGACGGCGCCAAAGCCCAAGGCGGGACCGGATATGCAGACATGCGACAGGGGCAGGGTCGAGACGTTCGACTACGCGGCCCTCAGTCCCGCCTTCTCGAAGCTGTCCAGGCCGGCCAAACGCGCGCTCATCAACTCCGGCATCCTCGAGCCGCGCGACCTGGCGCGGTATTCCCGACAGGCCGTCGCGGATCTGCACGGGATCGGCCCGTCCGCATTCCCCCTGCTGATCGAGGCGCTTCGGGCTGAAGGCCTGGATTTCAGACCCTAGGCCGCGATCCGGTCAGCGCCGGTTCGGCGACAGGACGGCGCCGCGGCTCATGGGCTGGACGTCGTCGCGGTACATGGACAGCCAGCCGGTGGCCGGGTTCAGCGGCCGCTGCGGTTCGGCGCGGCGGCGGGCGAGTTCCTCCTCGGCCACCAGCAGCTCGATGGTGCCGGCGTCGATGTCCACGGTGATGCGGTCGCCGTCGCGGACCAGGGCGATCGGACCCCCGGTAGCCGCTTCGGGCGAGACCTCGGCGATGGTCAGGCCCTTGTTGCACAGCCCCGACAGCTGGCCGTCGGTGATGAAAGCGATCTGGCCGCCCAGGCCCGCGCCGTCCACCGCGAAGACGATGCTCGCCGCGCCGCCGGCCATGCCGGGGCCGCCCTTGACGCCCTGGTTGCGGGCGATCAGCACGTGGCCCGGCTTGACCTCGCCCTTGGCCAGGCCCTCGATGGCGCCTGGGCCGGTCTCATAGACGATGGCCGTCCCGTCGAAGGTCTCCGGCCGGTCGCCGTCGGTGCGCAGGCCCATCTTGGCGATGGCGCTGTCGGGAGCGAGCGAGCCCCGCAGGATCACGATCGGCGCCTTGTCGGTATATGCGCGGTCCAGCGGGCGGATGACCTCCTCGTTGGCGACTTTGTAGTCCGCGAGGTTCTCGGCCAGGGTCTTGCCGGTGCAGGTCATGGCCGAGGGCTCGATCAGGGGCAGCAGCTGCTTCAGCACCGCCCGCGCGCCGCCGGCGTGATCGAAGTCCTCGATCAGATAGGTCCCGTTCGGCCGGATGGCGCTGAGCACCGGGATCTTGCCGGTGTGCTCACGGAACAGGCCGAAGACGTCGACGTCGACGCCGGCCTCCACCGCGATGGCCTGCAGGTGCTTGACGCAGTTGATCGAGCCGCAGACGGCCAGGACCGCCGCCGAGGCGTTCACGAAGCTCTCGCGGGTCATGATCTTGCGCGGCGTCAGGTCCTCCTCGACCATGCGCACGATCCGCTCGCCGGCGCGGCGGGCGTAGTCGAACATCGTCTCGCTGTTGGCGGCTACGGGCGAATTGCCCGGCAGGGTCATGCCCAGCGCCTCGCAGACGATCGCCATGGAATTGGCCGTGGCCATGCCGGCGCAGACCCCGGGGCCACGGATGGCGTTGTCGGCCATGGCGTTCAGGTCGCGGTTGCCGGGCCGGCCGATGCGGGCGTGGACCTGGGCAAGGAACACGTCCTCGACGTCGACGCGCTCGCCGTTGAGCTCGCCGGACTTCTGGTAGCCGCCGATCACCAGGATTGTGGGGATATCGAGGCGGCCGGCCGCCATCAGGTGCCCCGGAGGGGTCTTGTCGCAGGAGGACAGGCAGACCATGCCGTCCAGCATGGCCGCGCCCACCTGGCATTCGATGTCGTTGGTGACGAGGTCGCGCGACGCCAGGATATAGCCGCCGCCGCTCGCGGCGCTGACGATGAAGTCGCTGGGGGCGCAGGTGGGGATCTCGAAGGGGATGCCGCCGGCGGCGCGGACGGCGTCCTTGACCACCTTGGCCACGCCGTTCAGGTGCGCGTAGCAGACGGCGAGTTCGGAGGAGGAGTTCACCACCGCGATCTTGGGCTTCAGCAGGTCTTCCTCGGTGAGCCCCAGCGCCCGCCACTGCGCCCGCCGGCCGGCGTTCATGGCGGCGGCGCTCTTCAACGGATTGGCCATAGGACGCTCCTCGAACTGGCGTTGGACGTCGCCATGTCTGTGCATTGAGACCGGATCGCCGCTCGGGGCGCGCCGTTCAGGCGATCATAGGACGCCGCCCCGGCAGGGGCCAGCCGCCGCCCCCCTCCAATTGACTCAACCCTCGTCTGACCTGATAACCCGTCGCCTTCCAGTCCCCGTCGCCCCGCGCCGGGGACGTACTGCTTTTGGGAGGCCGAATTGTCCGCTCCGTTCAAGCCCGCCGCCGCATCCGACAGCCACATCATGGGCGTGTATCAGCGCGCCCCGCTGGCCTTCGTGCGAGGCGAGGGCGTGCGCCTTTTCGGCGACGACGGACGCGACTACCTGGACTGCGTGGCGGGCATCGCGGTCAATGGTCTCGGCCACTGCCACCCGCGGCTGGTCCAGACCCTGAAGGACCAGGCCGACAAGCTCTGGCACGTCTCCAACATCTACCGCATCCCCGAGCAGGAGACCCTGGCGGCGCGCCTGTGCGCGGCCACCTTCGCCGAGGAGGTGTTCTTCACCAACTCGGGCACCGAGGCGGTGGAGCTGGCGCTGAAGGTCGCGCGCAAGCATCAGGCGGCCAAGGGCTGCCCCGAGCGGATCGACGTGATCACCTTCGAGGGCGCCTTCCACGGGCGCAGCTATGCGGCGGTCACCGCGGGCGGCAACCCGACCTATCTTGAGGGCTTCGGCCCCAGGCTGCCGGGCTACATCTGCCTGCCGTTCGGCGACATGGAGGCCCTGAAGGCCGCCGTCGGTGCGACCACCGCCGCCATCCTGATCGAGCCGGTGCAGGGGGAGGGCGGCGCCCGCGCCGTCTCCGACGCCGACCTGCGGCTGATGCGCGAGCTGTGCGACCGCGAGGGCGCGCTTCTGATGTACGACGAGATCCAGTGCGGCATGGGCCGCACCGGCAAGCTCTTCGCCTATGAGTGGTCGGGCGTGGTCCCTGACGTCATGTGCGTGGCCAAGGCGCTGGGCGGCGGCTTTCCCGTCGGCGCGTGCCTGGCGACCCATTACGCGGGCGGGGCGATGAACGTGGGCAGCCACGGCTCGACCTATGGCGGCAATCCCCTGGCCATGGCCGTGGGCCTGGCGGCCTTCGACGAGATCGACCGGCCCGAGATGATGGACCACGTCCGGGACATCGCCGGCTATTTCAACCAGCAGCTCTCAGGGCTGATGGACCGCTATCCGGACATCATCCAGGAGGTCCGCGGCAAGGGCCTGCTGATCGGGCTGAAACTCACGCCCAACAACCGCGATTTCATGGTGATGGCGCGCGACGAGCAGCTCTTGATCGCCGGTGGCGGCGACAATTGCGTGCGCCTGCTTCCGCCCCTGGTGATCACCCAGGACGAGGCGCGCGAGGCGATCGAGAAGCTGGAGCGGACCTGCGAGGCGGCGCGACGAAAAGCGGCGGCCTGACCGCCCTGACCTTCGCCTCCCGGACGCGCCCGCGCATGGCGGGCGCTTTTTCCATTCAAGCCCAGCGGTGGCTGACATGACCCCTTCCCCCCGGCACTTCATCGACATCTGGCCGCACGACGCGCAGACGCTGCGGTCGATGATCGAGGACTCCAAGCGGCGAAAGCTGGCGCGCCTCGGCCGGCCCAAGGGCGAGCCCGATGCGGACGTTTCCGCGCGCGGGCGCACCCTCGCCATGGTCTTCGAGAAGAACTCCACCCGCACCCGCTTCTCCTTCGACGCGGCCATGCGCCAGCTGGGCGGCTCATCGATCATCGCCACGGCCACGGACATGCAGCTGGGGCGCGGCGAGACGGTGGAGGACACCGCGCGGGTGCTGTCGCGCATGGTGGACGCGATCATGATCCGCTCCAACGCCCACGAGACCATCGAGCGCTTCGCCGAGTCCTCGACCGCGCCGGTGATCAACGGCCTGTCGGACAAGAGCCACCCCTGCCAGATCATGGCCGACATACAGACCTTCGAAGAGCACCGCGGCGACATCCGGGGCCGCACCCTGGCCTGGGTGGGCGACGGCAACAACGTCTGCTCCAGCTTCATCCACGCCGCCGCGCCCTTCGGTTTCAGGCTGAACATCGCCTGTCCGGCCGCCTATCGGCCCGATCCGACCGACCTGGCCCGGGCGCGCGAGGCCGGGGCGGTCATCGAGGTCACCGACGATCCGCGTGCGGCGGTCGAGGGCGCCCACGCCGTCATCACCGACACCTGGGTGTCCATGGGCGACACCGACGTCGAGGCCCGGCTCAAGGCGCTGGGGCCCTATCAGGTGGACGCGGCGCTGATGGCCCTGGCGGCCAGGGACGCGGTGTTCCTGCACGACCTGCCCGCCCACCGCGGCGACGAGGTGACCGGCGAAGTCATCGACGGCCCTCAGTCGGTGGTCTGGGACGAGGCGGAAAACCGCCTCCACGCCCAGAAGGGCGTCCTGGCCTGGTGCTTCGGCGGCAACGCCTAGACCCGGACTTGGTCGCGGGCGATTCAGCCGTGGCGGCCGGCGCAGGAGTTCCCTACCCTCGACCCCGATGAACCGCGGAGGCCGGGTGGATGAGCGGGACCGAGCACGCCACGACCGCCGACATGATCACGGCCCTGGTCGGCGCCGGCCAGCTGCTTCTGTCCGTGCTCACCGCCGTGGCGGGCGGGCTCTGGGCCTTCCATCTGTGGCTCGTCCAGCGTCGGGATGAGGTGGCCAAGGCCGGGGCGCAGCGGGACGCCGAGGCCCGGGCGGAGCTGCTGCGCCTGGACCAGCAGCGTGCCGCGGCCGAGCAACGGCGGGTCGAGCACGCCGCCGACCTCGTCCTGGCCTTCGGCAAGGCGGAAAGCGCCGAGTCCCGGATGTGGGCGGCGATGGCCCTGTCGCTCTATCCGGCCGACACCCTGCCGCTGCTGGCCATGGCGCTCGGCCGGATCGACGAGTCGGGGGCCGCGGGGGTGGAGACCGCGCTGGCGGCGCTGGGAGTCCTGAGCCTGCCGCAGCTTGCCAAGATGAACCGGCTGGCCGTCTCCCTATGCGGAATCCTCGCCGACGCCGAGACGCCGAAGGCCGTTGTCGCGGCAGCCGTCCCGGCGGGGGAGGATCCGACCCGGTCGGCCGAGCGTCAGCTGGCGCGCACCCGGCGCGTCATCAACCAGATCCTGCTCCATGCGGAAGAGGCGGAACTGGCCTTGATCGACCTGGCCGACGTCGATCTTACCGGCGCCCTGTTCAGGTCAGCGAACCTGCAGCAGGCGAGGCTGCGAAAGGTCAACCTGACCGGCGCGGATTTCGCGCACGCGAAACTTCGCAAGGCCGTCTTCCGCGGCGCGGTGCTGACCGACGCCCTGTTCACGCGAGCCAACGTGGAGGCGGCGGATTTCACCGGCGCGACCGGGCCGGCGGGCTTCATCGCCCTGAAGGGGGCGGGGGCGGTCTTCAAGGACTGCCACTTCAAGGGCGCGAACTTCGACGGCGCCGATCTGGAGTCGGCCGATCTGGACTCCGCGGACTTTTCGGAAGCCCGGCTGAACGGGGCGCGCCTGCATCAGGCTCGCCTCGTCGGGACGAACCTCAACCAAGCGACGGCGCGCAAGGCCCAGCTGAAGGGCGCGAGCGTCTCCCACGCCAGGTTCGCCAGCGCCGACTTCGCCGGGTCGAGCTGGAGCAAGACGGCGGTCGACAACAGCGTCATGACCGCGATCGTCCTCAAGGACGCGGACCTTGCGGACGGAAGCATCGTGAACTGCAACCTGGGCGGGGCCGATTTCAGCGGGGCCACGATCCGCAAGGTCCGGTTCGACCGCTGCCATCTCGGCGGCGCCAAGTTCACCGGCGCCACGCTCGAGGATTGCGTCTTCGAGGACTGCCGGTTCGCCGGGACCATTTTCGACAACGCCCTGCTGCACGGCGTGGCGTTCGAAGGCCAGTGCGAGCTGGTGGGCCGGCCATTGTCCTTCGTCGGCGCGCCCATGGACCGGGTGACCTTCTCGGAGGGCAGCGCCGCCCTGATCGCCGGAACGTGAGCGGGGAACGGGTCCCTCATGTTCGCCCCCCGAGCCCGCCGCCTGATCCGGCGGCGCTTTCGTTTGCGCGCTCTTTGCGGCCGAGTGCTGGAGGCCGGCGGTCGCGGCGCCTATATGGGCGGAACCGCCTGCCCCGGCGCTCCGATCCCCGCCGCCCCCCCTGACCGCCAGAGCCGAAATCCCTGTGACCGACACCCTGACGCCCGCCACCGATGACATCGTCGCCGCCTTCCAGATCGAGGACGCCCCGGTGCGCGGCCGCGTCGCGCGGATGGGCGAGCTGATCGACGAGGTGCTGACCCGCCACGACTATCCCGAGCCGGTGGCCAACCTCCTGGGCGAGGCCTGCGCCCTGGCGGCGCTGGTGGGCGCGAGCCTGAAGTTCGAGGGCCGGCTGATCGTCCAGGCCCAGGGCGACGGGCCGGTCTCCCTGGCGGTGGCCGACTACGACACCTCCGGCGCCATCCGCGGCTATTGCAAGTTCGATCCCGAGCGCACCGCCCAGGCGTCGCAGGGCTTCGTGCGGCCAGGCGCCAAGGCGCTCTTGGGCAAGGGCGTGTTCGTCATGACCATCGACCAGGGCCCTGACATGGACCGCTATCAGGGCATCACCCCGATCGAGGGCGAAACCCTGGCGCTCTGCGCGGAAACCTATTTCGCCCAGTCCGAGCAGACCCCCACCCGCGTGCGCCTGGCGGTCGGCCAGCTGCAGACCGAGGGAGGCTATGTCTGGCGCGGCGGCGGCATGCTGATCCAGAACATCGCCGGCGACGAGGATGCGCGCGGCGCGGCCGAAGACAGCTGGACGCGCGCCCAGGCCCTGTTCGAGACCCTGGGCGAGGACGAGCTGATCGACCCGACCATTCCGGCCGAAACCCTGCTCTTCCGCCTGTTCCACGAAGACGGCGTACGCCTGTTCAAGCCCAAGCCGCTGAAGGCCTTCTGCCGCTGCTCGACCGAGCGGATCCTGAATGTCCTGAACTCATTCCCGGTGGAGGAGCGCGCCGAGATGATCGAGGACGACGGGGTGATCCGGGTCACCTGCGAATACTGCTCGCGCGTCTATGACGTGACGCCCGAGAGCGTCGGCGTCTGATCCAGACCCGGCATGCCGCTCGACGACCTCCTCACCGAGATCCGGGCCTGCCGGGCCTGCGCGCCGGACCTGCCGCACGAGCCCCGGCCCGTTGTGCGGGTGTCACGCCAGACGCGCCTTCTGATCTGCGGCCAGGCGCCGGGCCGCAGGGTGCACGAGAGCGGCCTGCCCTTCGATGATCCCTCAGGTGACCGCCTTCGCGGCTGGCTGGGCGTCGACCGCGAGACCTTCTATGGCGATCCCAGGATCGGGGTCGCGGCCATGGCCTTCTGCTTTCCGGGCACGGACCCCAAGGGCGGCGACCATCCGCCCCCGCCGCGGTGCGCGCAGCTCTGGCGGCCCCGCCTGCTTGCGGCCCTGCCCGACGTGACGCTGACCCTGCTGGTCGGCCAGCACGCCATCGCCTGGGCGCTCGGCGGCCGCCTGGGCCGATCCATGACCGAGGTCGTCGCCAACTGGCGGGCCGCCCCGCCCGGCCTCATGCCCCTGCCGCACCCATCCTGGCGCAACACCGGCTGGCTGAAGCGCCATCCGTGGTTCGAGGCGGAGGCGGCGCCGGAACTGAGGGCGCGGGTGCGGGAGTTGCTGAAATCATGAGGCGGATCATCCATGCCCTGATGGCCGTGCTGGTTCTGGCGGCCTGCGCGCCCCTGAGCCAGCAGGCGGGCCGGCCGGACCTGTCGTTCCAGGGGCCGCGGCTGGAGGACCAGGACTTCGTCAGCTTCGATGGCGCGCGGCTGGGGCTGCAGCACTGGGACGCGGCGGGCGAGCCGTGGGCGGTGATCGTCGGGCTGCACGGCATGAACGACTACTCCAGCGCCTTTCGCCTGCCCGGACCCGCATGGGCGGCGCACGGGATCACGACCTACGCCTATGACCAGCGCGGCTTTGGCCGCTCGCCCCGGCGGGGGATCTGGGGCGGCCGGGACCTGATGGAAGAGGACCTGCGCACCCTCGTGAGCCTGGCGCGCCAGCGGTATCCGCACGCGGTGATCGCCGTGGCGGGGGTCAGCATGGGCGGGGCGGTGGCCATCGACGCCTTCAATTCCGAGCGGCCGCCGCCGGCCGACCGGCTGGTCCTTTTGTCGCCGGCGGTGTGGGGCTGGTCGGACCAGCCCCTGCCCAACCGGCTGGCCCTGTGGGTCATGGCCCACAGCCTTCGCGGCTATGTGGTCGAGCCGCCCGCCTTCCTGCTCAAGAACATCCACGTCACCGACAACATCGAGGAGCTGCGCCGGATGAGCCGCGATCCCCTGATGATCTGGGGCGCCCGGCCGGACGCCCTCTATGGCCTGATGGACCTGATGCAGCGGGGCTCGTCGGGGACCGGCCGCCTGAGCACGCCGACGCTCTATCTCTACGGCGGGCGCGACGACATCATCCCCAAGTCCGCCGCCTTCCACGCGGCGAGCCGGCTCAAGCCGCCGAACCGCACGGCCTATTACGCGCAGGGCCACCACCTTCTGCTTGTCGACCTCGAAGGTCCGACCGTCTGGGCCGATGTGGAGAGCTTCCTGCGCGACCCTTCCGCGCCCCTGCCGTCTGGAGCTGGGGCCATGCCGGCCAAGTAGCGTCCCTCCCTCTGGAGGGGGGAGGGGAGACCTTGTGGCGCCCGGCGGCTCAGCGTAACCAGCCGGCGTTCCGGGAGTCCGAGTCCATGACCCTGTTCGATTCGCCCGCCTTCGAGGGGCACGAGGCGGTTCACGCCTTCCATGACGCGCCCAGCGGGTTGAAGTGCATCATCGCCGTGCATTCCACCGTGCGGGGCCCCTCGGCGGGCGGGTGCCGGATGTGGCCCTATCCCAACGCCGAGGCGGCGCTCGAGGACGCGCTGAAGCTGTCGCGCGCCATGTCCTACAAGAACGCGGTGGCGGACCTGGAGCTCGGCGGCGGCAAGGCCGTGATCATCGGCGACAGCCGCACCATGAAGACGCCGGCCCTGTTCGAGGCCTTCGGCCGCGCGGTGGAACAGGTCTGCGGCCGCTATTGGGCGGCGGAGGACGTCGGCGTCTCTCCGGCGGATCTCGCCCACGCCCGCAAGCACAGCCGTTATGTGGCGGGCCTGGACGGGCATCCCGCCGCCTCGGGCGACCCCAGCCCGGTCACGGCCGACGGAGTGTTCCGCGGCATCGAGCTCAGCGTCCGCCGCGCCTATGGCTCGGGCCTCAGCGGCGTGACGGTGGCCGTTCAGGGCGTCGGCCACGTGGGCGGCTTCCTGGTGGACAAGCTGAAGGCGGCGGGCGCCCAGCTGGTCCTGACCGACGTCAATGAGGGGGCGCTGCGGCAGGCGGCGGACCGGACCGGCGCGCGCATCGTCAAGCCCGAGGCCATCTTCGACGCCGACGCCCAGGTGTTCGCGCCCTGCGCGCTCGGCGGCGCCATCACGCTGGAGACCCTGGGCCGGCTGAAAGGCCGCGTGGTCGCGGGCGGCGCCAACAACCAGCTCGCGTCCGTGGAAGCGGGTCGCGCCTTGTTCGAAAAGGGCATGGTCTATGCCCCCGACTATGTGATCAACGGCGGGGGCATCATCAACGTCGCGGCCGAGATCCGCGCCCTGGACCAGGGCGCGGATCTCGGCCGCGACGTTGATGATGCCCCCGCCGTTGATCACATAGTCGGGGGCATAGACCATGCCCTTTTCGAACAAGGCGCGACCCGCTTCCACGGACGCGAGCTGGTTGTTGGCGCCGCCCGCGACCACGCGGCCTTTCAGCCGGCCCAGGTGTTCGCGCCCTGCGCGCTCGGCGGCGCCATCACGCTGGAGACCCTGGGCCGGCTGAAAGGCCGCGTGGTCGCGGGCGGCGCCAACAACCAGCTCGCGTCCGTGGAAGCGGGTCGCGCCTTGTTCGAAAAGGGCATGGTCTATGCCCCCGACTATGTGATCAACGGCGGGGGCAT
>FTIH01003403.1_pt1 | contig 11662 bp, 4 predicted proteins | sample 1658451 | NCBI WGS metagenome assembly FTIH01 (sample SAMEA3914826, study PRJEB12502) | metagenome | biome: forest; material: soil | place: Canada | collected 2011-07-03 | depth 0.3 m
CCCTCCCCCTCGATGGGGGAGGGATCGAGGGTGGGGGTGCGGGGCATTGAGCTGACGACTTGGCCACGTTGGGCGTCGGCGCCATCAGCCTCTCAGGCCAACTTCAGAACCTACACCCCCATCCCCGACCGTCCCCCATCGAGGGGGAAGGGAGTCGTTTACGGCGCTGCCTTCCACCACCGCGCCCTCCAATTGACCGCCGTTAACGCTTGAGCTTCCATCCCATGCCCGGCCGGCGCAGGATGGCGGTTCGGGGTGGGGGAACGCCATGGACCGTAACCGGAAGATCCTGGCGGCCGCCGTGGCCGCGGCTCTGGTCGTGGGCTTCGGCGTGGGGTTCCTGACCGCCCTGACCGGCGCGCGCCACGTCGCTCAGCCCGGCAATGTGGCGGCCGTGGACACCGGCCTGCCCTGGCCCTTCTTCGGCCATCCTCGCGCCGCCGGCGCCCGGCGCGCCGCGCCGCCGAAACCCGCCGGTTTCGCAGTCTGGAAGACGCGGGTCGACACCACCAGGTCCCAGCCCCTGGCCTGCATCCAGTTCAGCCGCCCGCTCGATCCGTCCAAGGCCTATTCGGACTTCGTGCTGGTGTCGCCCGAGACGGGCGGGCCGCCGGCGGTCAGCGTCAAGGGCGACGAGCTCTGCGTCGGCGGCGTCGGCTTCGTGGACCACCGCGTCACCCTGCTGAAGGGCCTGCCCGCCCAGTCCGGCGAGACCCTGGCCCAGAACGCCGACGAGGATTTCACCTTCGGCGACCGGCCGCCCTATGTCGGCTTCGCCGGCGACGGGGTGATCCTGCCCCGCGAGGACGGCGACGGCGTGGGGATCGAGACCATCAATGTCTCGCGCCTGTCCGTCGAGGTCTGGCGCGTGCCGGACCGCAATCTGGTCCGCCGCTCGATCGCCAAGACCGATCCGGCCGGCGAGGGCGAATACCCCAACGACTACGAGTCCCGCCCCGACGACGAGGGCCGGGCGGTCTGGAAGGGCGACCTCAAGGTCACCGGCGGCCAGGGCCAGAAGGTCACCACCGTCTTCCCGCTGGGCGCGGTCCTGAAGGAGCTGAAGCCCGGCGGCTATGTGATCAAGGCCCGGGATTCCTCAGGCGCAGCGCCCGGCGCCAAGCCCGACGACGACAGTTCCCGCGCCCAGGCCAGCCGCTGGGTGATGTTCACCGACATGGCCCTGATCGCCTACCAGGGCTCCGACGGCCTGGACGCCATGGTCCGGTCGCTGAAGACCGCCAAGCCGCTGGGCGGCGTGCGCATCGCCCTGGTGGCCAGGAACGGCGAAGACCTGGCGTCGGCGACGTCGGACGCGACGGGCCGGGTACGCTTCCCGCATCCGCTCCTGACCGGCGACGGCTCGTCCCAGGCCAAGATGCTGATGGCCTACGGCGCCCAGGCGGACCTGGCGGTGCTCGACCTTGAGCGCAGTCCCGTGGACCTGTCCAACCAGGGCGTCGGCGGGCGCACGACGCCGGTCGGCGCGGTGAGCCTGACCGCCGGACGCCAGATCAAGACCGCTGTCGATGGCTATATCTACGCGGACCGGGGCATCTATCGGCCGGGCGAGACGGTGCACATGGTCGCCATGCTGCGCGACCAGCGCGCCAAGGCCCTGACCGACCGCAAGGGCGTGCTGCTGGTCAAGCGGCCGTCTGGCGTCGAATACGCCCGCTACGCCTTTTCGGGCACGGCCAACGGCGTCGTGGCCCGCGACGTCATACTGCCCGCCAGCGCGCCCCGCGGCCGCTGGACCGCGACCCTGCAGATGGACGGCGCCGACGATCCGGCCGGCGCGCTGTCCTTCTCGGTGGAGGATTTCGCGCCCCAGCGCCTGGCGGTCACCGCCAATGGCGCGGAGACGACGCCGGTGCTGGCCGGACAGGCGCGGCGAATCGACGTGCTGGCGCGGTTCCTCTACGGCGCGCCGGGCGCGGGCCTGCAGACCCAGGGCGACGCCCGCCTCAGGGTCGATCCCAACCCCTTCCCGCAGTTCAAGGACTACCAGTGGGGCGACGCCCAGACCCCCTTCGAGGAGAAGTCGGTCGACCTTGCCGCCACCGTCACCGACGGCGAGGGCAAGGCGGTGCTGTCGGTGGACACCAGCAAGGCCGGCGACACCGCCCAGCCGCTGGTGGCGGCCGTCACCGCCTCGGTGTTCGAACCGGGCGGGCGGCCCGTGCGCGAGGGCCTGGACCTGAAGGTGCGGACCAAGCCGGTCTATCTCGGGGTCAAGGTCGACCAGGGAGACTTCAAGGGCGACGTGGCGCCGGTGAATTTCGACGTGGTGGCCGTGGACGCCTACGGGCGGCGTGTGGCGGCCCAGGGCGTGACCTGGACCCTGGTGGCCGAACGCTGGGACTACGACTGGTTCCAGCAGGACGGCAAATGGCAGTGGCGGCGCACCAGCCGCGACTCCGTCGTGGTCAAGAGCGCCGTGAACATCACCGCGGGCGCGGCGACGCGGCTCGTGCGCCGGCTTGGCTGGGGCGACTACCGCCTCGCGCTGGAAGGCCCCCAGGGCGCCAAGACCGTGGCGCGCTTCTCGGCAGGCTGGGGCGCGCCGGCCAAGGACATGGAGGCGCCGGACGTGGTGCGCGTCTCCTCCGGGACCCGCGGCTACAGCCAGGGCGACGACATCGACGTCGCCATCAAGGCCCCCTACGCCGGCGAGGCCCAGATCGCCGTGGCCACCGACCATGTGATCGACTTCAAGACGGTGACGGTCGGCAAGGACGGGGCCCACATCCGGCTGAAGAGCTCGGCCGACTGGGGCGGCGGCGCCTATGTGATGGTGACGGTGATCCAGCCACGCGACCCGGTGGCCTCGCCCCGGCCCCGCCGCGCCCTCGGCCTCGTCTATGTCCCGCTGGACCCCAAGGGCCGCAAGTTGACGGTCGATGTCGGCACGCCCGACAAGCTGAACTCCAAGGCGACGATCCAGATCCCCATCGCCGTGCATGGCCTGCATTTCGGCCAGCGCGCCCATGTCACCGTCGCGGCGGTGGACGAGGGCATCTTGCGCCTGACCAAGCAGGAGAGCCCCGATCCGGTGAAGTGGTACTTCGGCAAGCGGGCTCTGTCGGTGGACTACCGTGACGACTATGGCCGCCTGCTGGACCCCAACCTCGGGGCTGCAGCCAATGTGAACTTCGGCGCGGACGAGATCGGCGGCGAGGGACTGACCGTCACCCCCATCAAGACCGTGGCCCTGTGGTCGGGCGTGGTCGAGACCGGGCTGGACGGCAAGGCGACCGTCACCCTGCCGGCCCAGGCGGAGTTCAACGGCCAGCTGCGCGTCATGGCGGTGGCCTGGACCGACGAGGCGGTGGGCTCGGGCGCCAAGGACATGATCGTGCGCGAGCCGGTGGTGGCCGAGCTGTCCCTGCCGCGTTTCCTGGCGCCGGGGGACACCGCCATGGCGACGCTGGAGCTGCATAACCTGGAAGGCAAGGCGGGCGCGTATCTGGCCCAGATCAGCTCCACCGGCGGCCTGCTCGCGCCGTTCCGCAAGATCTTCAACCTGATCCTCGGCCAGCACGTCATAGAGCGCACGCCCCTGGCGGCGCCCGGCCGCGCGGGGATCGGCCAGGTGCAGTTCGCCGTCTCCGGCCCGTCGTTCCAGACCCAGAAGACCTATCCTCTGCAGACGCGGCTGGGGTGGGGCCCGGCGATCCGCACCACGGTGGAGCTGCAGAAATCCGGGGAGTCCTTCACTCCGGCCGCCCAGCTGATGTCAGGCCTGGCCGCCGGGAGCGTCACCATGGAGGTGAGCTATTCGCCCTTCCACGGCTTCGATCCCGGACCGATCGCGGTGGCGCTCAACCGCTATCCCTACGGCTGCACCGAGCAGCTGGTCTCCACCGCCTATCCCCTGCTCTACGCCGAGGAGATCTCCACCGATCCCAAGCTGAAGACCGTCAACTGGTCCCTGGCCAACGCGGTCGGCAAGCTGCTGGACCGCCAGACCCTGGACGGCGCCTTCGGCCTCTGGCGCGTCGGCGACGGCGAGGCGGACCCCTGGCTGGGCGCCTACGCCACCGACTTCCTGGTGGAGGCGCAGAAGCACGGCGTGGCCGTGCCCCAGGAAGCCATCGACCATGCTCTGGCGGCCATGCGCCAGCTGTCGCGCCCCGAGGGCTGGTCGGCGGTGTCCTACAAGCTGAGCTACGCGGACGAGTGGGCGGGATCCAAGGACGCCTCCAAGGCGGCCACCGAGCGGATGCGCAGCCGCGCATCGGCCTATGCCCTCTACGTCCTGGCCAAGGCCGGCCGGGGCGACCTGGCGCGCCTCAGGTGGTGGCACGACGTCCAGATGAAGAGCGACCATTCGCCATTGGCGCGCGCCCAGGTCGGCGCGGGCCTGGCCATGATGGGCGACCACGCCCGGGCCCACGACGCCTTCGCCCAGGCGGCGGCGGCGTTGGGCTACCAACCCAGGCTGACCCTTTGGCAGTACCTCTTCCGCGACGACTATGACTGGTACCAGACCCCCCTGCGCGATCTGGGCGGCGTCATCGCCCTGGCCTATGAGGCCGGTGAGACGGGCGTCGCCCACGACCTGCAGGACCGGCTGGACGGCGCGGTGAAGGATCCCGACAGCCTGAACACCCAGGAAGAGGCGCAGCTGTTGAAGGCCGCCCACTACATGCTGCAGGCCGCCGGCCGCATCCGGATCGACGCCGCGGGCGTGGTCGTCCTGCCGGCCTCGGGCGGGGCGCCGCGCTGGGCGGTGGGCCGCCTGGCCGATGCGAAGTTCGCCAACGCCGGGACCGGGGCCCTGTGGCGCACGGTGACGGTGCGGGGCACGCCCCTGGCCTCACCGGCCGCCGAGGATCACGGCGTGACGGTGGCCAAGAGCTTCTACAGCTTCGCGGGCGGCGCGGTGGACCCGGGCGCCATGCGCCAGGGCGAGCGGCTGATCGTGCGGATCTCGGGCTCGAGCGCCCAGGCCAGGTCCACGCCCCTGGTGATCGACGACGCCCTGCCCGCCGGCTACGAGATCGAGATGGTGCTGGGTCCCGACGACGCCCAGAACGGCCCGTTCAAGTTCCTCGGCCAGCTCACCACCGCCAACGCCCAGGAGTCCCGCGATGACCGCTATGTCGCCGCCCTGAACGTGCTGGTAAACAAGAGCTTCGCCGTGGCCTATGTGGCGCGGGCGGTGACCCCTGGCGACTTCTACCTGCCCGGCGCGGTCGCCCGTGACATGTACAGGCCCACGGTCTTCGCCCGCACCGCCGGCCGCCGCACGCACATCGCGCCAAGCTAGATCCATCTCCCATTGGGAGAAGGTGGGCCCCGCGCCGGAGGCGAGGGAGGATGAGGGGTCAGGACGTCGACGGTCTGGAGTTGATGCGATTGATCGGCTGGCGGCGTAGACCCTCACCGTCCCGCCCGCCAAGCGGGTGGACCCCTTCCTCTCCCTCAGGGAGAGGACCGCGGATCATCACCCTTGCGCTGGTTGTGGTGATGTCGGTCGAAGCCGCCCTCACCGTCGTCGACGTCGTCTTTCCGCCGGACCTCGGGCGGGCGGAGCGGTCCTCGCCCGTGGCTCTGGACCGGCACGGGGCGTGGCTGCGGGCCCTGCCGGTGGAGAAGGGGCGCTGGCGCATCCGGGCGGACCTGGACCGCACGGACCACAGCTACCTGCGCCGGCTGATCGCCCTGGAGGACGCGCGCTTCGGCGACCATCCCGGAGTGGACGCCGCGGCCGTGCTGCGCGCGGCGGGCTCGGCCCTGATCCACGGCCATGTGACCTCCGGCGCCTCCACCCTCACCATGCAGACCGCGCGCCTCCTGGAACCCCGGCCGCGCAACCTCGGCTCCAAGCTCATTGAGATGGTGCGGGCGGTTCAGCTGGAGGCGCGGCTCACCAAGCGCCAGGTGCTGGCCCTCTACCTGACCCTCGCCCCCTACGGCGGCAACCTCGAGGGCGTGCGCGCGGCCGCCCTAGCCTATTTCGGCCACGAACCAGAGACCCTGACGCCCGGGGAGCAGGCCCTGCTGATCGCCCTGCCCCAGTCGCCGGAGGCCCGCCGGCCGGACCGGCGCCCCGACGCCGCCCGGGCGGCGCGCGCGGCGGTGCTGAAGAAGCTGGTGCGGGCGCGCCTGCTGGACCAGGCCGCCGCCGAGGAGGCCGACGCCGAGCCCCTGCCCGCGCGCTCCCCATTCCCCTCCCTGGCCTGGCACGTCGCCGGCGAGGCGGCGCGGCGGGCGCCGTTCGACCAGGCCTCGGTGGTGACCACCCTGGACGCCGCCCTGCAGGGACGGCTCGAAGCCCTGGCGGCCCAGACCGCCGCGGCCCAGGGGGCGGCGTCGACGGCGGCGGTGCTGGTGGTGGAGATCAGGACCCGCGCGGTGCGAGCGGCGGTGGGTTCGGCGGGGCTGAACCGGCCGGGGGGCTGGATGGACATGACCACGGCCCTGCGCTCGCCCGGATCGGCGCTGAAGCCCTTCATCTACGGCTTCGCCTTTGACGAGGGCCTGGCGGCGCCGGACACCCAGATCGAGGACGCGCCCCGGCGCTTCGACGACTATGAGCCCGAGAATTTCGACCGCGTCTTCCATGGCCGGGTCACGGCGCGGGAGGCGTTGAACTATTCGCTGAACGTACCGGCGGTAGCGATCCTGCAGAAGCTCGGCCCGGCCAATTTCGAGGCGCGCCTGCAGTCCGCCGGCGTGCGCCTGGTCCGGCCCCGCACCGCGGTCGCCGAGGCAGGCCTGCCCCTGGCGCTCGGCGGCGAGGGGGTGCAGCTGCGTGACCTCGCCCTGCTCTATGCGGCGCTCGGAGACGGCGGGACCGCCAAGCCCCTGGCCTGGACCGAGCAGGAAGCGATGGCGCGGCCGGGCCAGCCCGGGGTGCGGATCATGCGGGCGCCCGCGGCCCAGCAGGTGCTGGACATATTGCGCGAGACCCCCGCCCCCAAGGGCCGGGCGCCCGCCGCCCTCACCCGCTTCGGCCCGCGCATGGCGTTCAAGACCGGCACCTCCTACGGCTTCCGCGACGCCCTGGCCGCCGGCGTGGTGGGCGGCTACGCCATCGTCGCCTGGACGGGCCGCGCCGACGGCGGCGCGCGCGGCGGCCTGACCGGCCGCGACGCCGCCCTGCCGTTGCTGTTCGACGCCGCCGACGCCTTGGGCGCCCCGCCCTCCGCCGTGCGTCCGATCGCGCCGCGGGCCGCGCCCGAGGCGCTGCAACAGCTGCAAAGCCCGAGCGAGGGTCCGCGCCTGATCTTTCCACCCAATGGCGCAAGGGTGCAGGTGGACGGCCTCGGCCCCGGTTCGCGCGGCCTGGCCCTGGCCGCCCAGGGCGAGGGCCTCAGCTGGTACGTCGACGGCGCCCCCGTGCGGCCCGACCCCCAGACCGGAAAAGTCGTCTGGCGCCCTGCCGCTCCGGGCTTCTTCCGCCTGCAGGTGGTGGACGCCCAGGGCCGCAAGGCCGAAGCCAAGGTGCGGATCTCCGCCCTGAGGCCGTAAGCCTATCGCCGCCGGGCGTCGTCGGGATGGACGTCCAGGCCCATGGCGGTGAGCAGGGCGTACTGCTGGTCGGCGGTGATCTTCAGGCGCGCATAGGTCGCCAGGCGGCGAAGGTCGAGGGTGCTGACCTCGGCGCCGCGCAGGTCGGCGCCGGCGAATTTCGCGTCGTCGATGACCGCCTGGAAAAGGTCGGCGCCCGTCAGGTCCGCGCCCTCCAGGTCGGCGCCGGAGAGGTCGGCTTCGCGCAGGCGGCAGCGGACGAGCTCGCAGCCCGGCAGGCGCGCCTCGGACAGGTCCGCCAGCTCGAAGTTGCAGTCGGTGAAGACGGCCGACACCCGCACCACGCTGCGGCCGAAGGCGCGGGCGAAGCTGGACCGCTGGACGCGCGCGCCCAGCAGATTGCAGTCCTGCATCCGCACGCCGTAAAGGTCCGCCCCCTCGAAGCGGGCGTGGGTCAGGTCGCAGCGGTCAAACCGCGCCTCGTCCAGGCGGCTGAAGGCGAAAGCCGCGCCGGTCTGGGAGGCCGGATCGGCGAAGCTGCAATCCTCGAACGCCGCCTCGCGCAGGTCGGCGTGGGAGAACCGGCAGCGGACCAGGCGACAGCGGCTGAACCGTGCCCCCTGCAGCACCGTGTCGGACAGCCCCGCGTCCTCCAGGGTGCAGTCGATCAGTTCGATGTCGCTAAGATCGGCGCCCGCGAAGTCGTCGCCCGCCAGGGTCTGGCCTTCGACGCGATCACCAGCCTTCAACACCAAACATCTCCCATGCCGTCTGTCGCAATGGACCCAGGACCCCGCGCCTCGCAAGGAAGTTGGTCTCGCGAGCGCCCGTCGCGTCAACGGTCGGACCGGTTCCCTTTCCTTCTCCCACAGGGAGAAGGAGGGGCCCGCGCCGAAGGCGTGGGAGGATGAGGGGTTAGGGCGCCTCCACCGGGAGAACGGATCGCCGCAAGTGACCCAAGCTCAGCAGGTGGCAGACTTCGGCCGCCAGACCGATGCGGGATGCGTCGTTCCTGACGCGAGGGCCATCCCAACTGGCGGCTACGCAGGCCTCGTCCTAACCCCTCACCTTCCCATCGCTGCGCGATGGGCCCCTTCCTCTCCCCCAGGGAGAGGAACCAGGGAGCCGGCCCTTGCCGGCCCTGCGCCGTCAACTGGCGGGGCGGGAGCGATGAGCTGGGCCGCGTGTTATGCTCGTTTCGAGCTTGCGAGGACGGACATGAAACCGATCACCATCGCCCTGGCCCTGGCCATCCTCTGCGGCGCCGGCGGCGCTGAAGCGAAGGGGTGCCTGAAGGGCGCCGTCGTGGGCGGGGTCGCCGGACACTTCGCCCACCACCACGCGGTGCTGGGGGCTGTCGCCGGCTGCGCCATCGGCCATCACCTCGCCCACAAGCAGGAGAAGGAGCGGGAGGCCGCCGCCCGCCAGGCGCGCGCCGCGGCACCGCCCGCGTCTGCAGGCCAAGGGCCTGTGGCCGCCCGGCCCGCTAGCGCCCCACCGCGATGACGTTGTCGTCGGCGTTGCGGTCGATGAGCTTGTTGTAGGGGTCGGCGCCGGCGAAGCGGGGCGCGCGGGGAGCGATCAGCTTGATGGTCTGGACGCCCGACCGGATGGGCAGGCGCTGGACGGCGACGACGTTGTTCGGATCGAAGCCGGTCTTGCCCGGCTCGGCGGTGAAGAGGCCGACATCCAGCACCTCGTTCATCGGCGTCTCGGTCTCCTTGCCGAGGCCGTCGGCGTAGAGCTTGCGGGCGGACACCGTCAGGGCGACATCCCAGCGGCCATCGGGACGCCGGGTCGCCGCGGCGCGGGTGGTCTTGATGTCGTAGAGGGTGATCTTTTCGAAGAGGTCGGTGATCAGCGCCTGCTTGTCCGCCGGCGCCTCGGCGCGCAGGTCGGTGATCAGGTCGTTGGTGGTGGGGTAGGGCGGGCCCTTGAAGGCGTAGGTCGCGATCAGGCGGCGCAGGGCGCGGTTCACGGCGTCCTCGCCGATCTCGTCCTGCAGCCGGTACATGACCAGCGAGCCCTTGCGGTAGTGGATGTAGGGCTGGTTCTCCACCCGGGCCAGAGGCTGTTCCGGCAGGACGTCGCCGCCGCGGGCGCGCAGATAGCGGTCCAGCTCGTACTTCAGGAACCGCCGGATCATGTCCGGCCCGTACATGTGCTTCATCGCCATCAGGGCCGAGTACTGGGCCAGGGTCTCGGTGAGGGCGGTGGAGCCCTGTTCGTCCGCGCTGATCACCTGGTGAGCCCACCACTGATGGGCGATCTCATGGGCGCCGACGTAGGTGACATAGTCGATCTTGTCGCCGTCCCTGGGCAGGTCGGCGATGAAGCCGAGGTCTTCGGACCAGGGCACGGTGCCGGCGAAGGCCTCAGCGAAGGCGCCATCCCACACCGGGAATTCCAGGAAGCGGAGATGGTGGAACTGGTAGGGGCTGAAATTGGCCTGATCGTAGTCCAGCGCCGCCTTCATCGCCCGGATCATCCGCTCGACGTTCCAGGCGTGGCGCGCGTCGTAATAGACCGCCAGGTCGACGCCCTTGTACGGCTCGCGCCGGACGGCGTAGCGGGCCGACTGGACCGAGAAGTAGCGCAGGATCGGCGCGGTGGTGCGGAACTCCGCGGTGCGGCGCCCGCCGACGGTGCGGTCGGACACCAGCTCGCCCGGCGCGACCGGGGTCTGGTCGGCGTCGGTGGTGATGCGGATGTCCGAGGTCACCCAGTCGGAATCATGGGCGATGTAGCTGACCTGGTCCGCGCCCGGCGTCCCCAGCTTCGGCATGCGCAGCTCCCGCGGCAGGCCGTACTTCTGGCGCTTGCGGCGGTCCTGCAGCAGGCCCTCGCGGTCCATGCCCAGGCCCGGCGCGATGTCCCGGTCGATGACGAAGGCGCCGTTGTCCACCACGCTGGTCAGATCGCGGTCGTTCTTGAAGCCACGCTGGGTGAGGACCGTCTCGAAGGCCATCTTGCGCCGCTCGCCCGGCGCCATGGGCGTGTCGAAGGCGAAGATGCGATAGTTGAACCGGTCGTAGGTGGCCTTGGGACGCGCCCCCTCGATCGACAGGCTACGCATGCGCAGGTCGCGCGGGAAGCGCACATGGATCTCGCGCAGGGGCTGGCTGGTCTTGTTCTCGATCTCGTAGACCCCGCGGGTGGTGAGGCGCGGGACATGGGGCTCGATGTCGATGTCCAGCTTCACGGCCACGATCCGGGGCTGGGGCGTGGTCTCGTAGCGGAGCAGGGCTTTTTCGAGGTCGGCCTGCCAGCGGTCCTCGTCCTGGGCGCTGCGGTAGACGTTGCGGATGTTGGTGTTGTGAAAGATCACCACGCCGCAGCCGACGAAGAACACCAGGGCCGCGGCCAGGAGGACTCCGGCGGGGCCCATGAGGCGGCGGGGCAGGCGGCGCAGCCGCGGCAGGAGCCGGGTCTCCATCCCGCGACGCCAAAGTCCATAGGCCAGGACCAGCAGGACCAGGGCGAATCCAGTCCAGTACAGCTGGAACCAGGCCGCGCCGACCCAGAACCGGCCCTGGCCGTTCATGTCCGACAGGGGCACGTGCGGCGACTGGCCATAGCGGTAGAGGAAGTGTTCCAACCCGATGCTGGGCAGCACGAAGCGGGAGACGATGAACAGCACCATCACCCCCCAACCCCAGAACTTGTGGGGGACGACGGCCTGGACGAAGACGGCGAGGACGGCGATCAGGAAGAATTCGACCGACATCGGCAGGACGTACCAGAGCAGGTACTTGCCGAGCTCGAAGTCCGTCTGGCCCCTGATCGCCTGCAGGATGACGCCGGTGAGGACGCTGACCAGCAGGGCGGAGATCAGCACCAGGGTGATGGCCGCGACCTTGGGGATCACGAAGGCCCAGTCCGGGGTGGGCGTCGACTCCACGATCTCCTGGGTGTTGCGGTCGCGTTCGCGCCAGACCAGATCACCGGCGTAGTAGATCGCGATCAGCACGGCGAAGAGACTGAATGACCCGCCCAGCTGGGTGATCACCACGCGGGTGACGAGGTGGATCGGCGTCCCATAGAGGTCGTCGACCATCCACAGATTGGCGGCCGAATTGATCACGCCCAGGACCAGCAGGATCAGGAAGGCGGGGCTGAGCAGCACCTGGCCCATGTCGAACCGGGTGCGCGCGCCGAGCTGGGCGAGGGTGGAAACGGG
>FTIH01000530.1_pt2 | contig 11635 bp, 9 predicted proteins | sample 1658451 | NCBI WGS metagenome assembly FTIH01 (sample SAMEA3914826, study PRJEB12502) | metagenome | biome: forest; material: soil | place: Canada | collected 2011-07-03 | depth 0.3 m
CGAGCGCGCCCGCGCCGCGTTCGAGAAGGCGGCCGGTATGGGCGAGAAGCTCGCACCGCCCGCGCCTCCCGCCGCGTGGCTCGGTGCTCCCACCACGGGACGGAGCCCGCGCTGTCTCCGCACCTTCGTGGGCGGCAGCTCGGGAGTCTCCCTCGCGCCGGGGAGACGCCTCGCCGTCGTCGCCCACGAGAGCACGGTGCGCGTCCTCGACCTCGGCGCGCTCGAGCTCCGCTCGACGCACCGCGAGCACGAGGACTCGGTCGAGTGCGTCGCCGTTCACGAAGGCGAGCGCGCTCTCGGCTTCTCGGCAGGCCTCGACCGCACCGTCCGCGTCTTCGACCTCGAGACCGGCGAGACGCTCCAGGTCCTCTCCGGGCACGGGCGCGGCGTCACGTGCCTCGCGCCGTCTCCCGACGGGCGCCGCCTCCTCACGGGGAGCCTCGACGGGAGCATCCGCGTCTTCGAGCTCGAGAGCGGAGCCTGCGTCGCGACGCACGCGACCGCGGAGCGTAGGCCCACGCGGGCGATCACCTGGACGGACCGAGGAGCGGCCTCGGGAGGCGAGGACGGCCTCCTCCGCTTCTGGGACTTCGCGACGGGGAAGCACGTCGCTGCGGCGCACGGTGGTACGGTCACCGCCATCGCCCTCACGGGAAGAAGCATCCTCTCGGCGTCGCTCGACGGATCGCTGCGCCTCTTCAGCGAGGAGGGAGCGCTCCTCGCCACCCACGCGGCCGGCGAGCCCCTGACCGCGCTCGCCGCAGACGACCACGCGCCAACCGCCGTCGCCGGGACGGCGAGCGGAGCGGTGCGCCTTCTCGACCTCGAGAGCGGCGCGTGGACCGTCTCTCTCGAGCTGCACTCGAAGACGAGGAGCCTCGCGCTCTCCCCGGACGGGGACTTCGCGCTCTCCTGCGGCGAGGACGGGCTCGTCCGGGTGATCGAGCTCCTCCGGAAGACGGGGGCGCCGCCTCTCGTCATGCCGCGGCCCGAGCCTCCCGCGCCCGAGCCGTCCGGGGAGGAGGCGGAGCGCACCAGCCTCGCACCGGCCGACGAAGGAACGTTCGGCGCCGACGACTGGAACAACCGGGGCGTCGCCCTCTTCGGCCTCGGCCGCGAGGAGGACGCGCGCGCGGCGTGGCAGAAGGCGATCGAGGCCGACCGGTGCCACCCCGAGGCGACCTATAACCTCGCCTGCCACGACTGGGACCGCGGCGCGATCACGGACCGGGAGGTGGTGCGGCGTCTCGAGCGGGCGAACCAGGGGCCGGAGCCGAGCGCCCGCGTCCGCCACCTCCTCGGGCTCGTCCACGTCGAGCGGCGCGACCAGGGAGCGGCGACCGCGTGCCTCGGGGCGGCGCCCGCCGGCGAAAGCGCGCCCTCCTCCCCGCGTGCGACCGAGCGGCCGCGCTGTCTCCGCACGTTCGAGCGGAAGGGTTACTCGGTCAACGCCGTGACTTTCTCCGAGGACGGGCGGCGCGCCTTCTCCGCCAACGAGTCGGTCGTCGTCCACGACCTCGTCACGGGAGAGAGCGCGCCCTTCGACGGTCCCTTCACTGCGCGACCCCGGGCAGTCGAGCTCGACACGTCGCGACGGCTCGACCTCGCGAGCGGAGACTGGTTCGAGGCTCACGGCCCCTCGACCGCGCTCTTCGTGGCGCCGAGCCCCGACGGCCAGCGAGCGCTCTCCGCGGCGAGGGACCGGACGGTGCGCCTGTGGGACCTGGCGGACGGCGAGTGCGTGAAGACGTGGTCCTTTCCCCGGAGCATCGCGCAGGTCGCCTGGACGCCCGACGGGAAGCGGGCGGTCGCTGGCGGCGAGGACGGGATCCTGCGGATCCTCGACCTCTCGACGGGCGCCGAGCTGTTCTCCGCCCAGGCCGAGGGCGCGATCGAGTGCCTCGCCATGAGCGAGGACGGAGCGACGTGCCTCGTCGGGGGGCGAACCGAGCGTCCCGACGAGCGCGACGAGAAGTGCCTCGTCCAGCTCTGGGAGATCGGGCGCCGCCCGCGCTCGTTCCGGCCGGCACTCGCGCGCGCGCGGTCGACGGCGGAGGCCCAGGGTCGCGACCGCGAGCTCGAGCGGCACCTCGCCGCGGCGCGCGCCGCGCTGGAAGCGCGCGACGCCCGCGCCGTCCACGCCGCGCTCGCGGCCGCCCGTGCCCTCCCGGGCCACGCCCGCGATCCCGTCGTGCGCGGGCTCGCGATCGAGGCCGCGCGCGCTCTCGAGCGTCCGCTCCAGGGACCGCGCGGGACCTGGCCCCTCCGGGAGATCGCTCTCCGCGACGCGAGGCAGATCGTGCTCGGGCCGCGGAGCCTCCTCTTCGCGTTCGACTGGCCGAGCCAGACGCTCCACGTGATCGACGTCGCGACGGGCCGCACGACGAAGACCGTGCCCTTCACGCGGGGTGGACGGGGTCGTCTCGTCGGCGGAGGCGAACGCGCGCTCGTGGGCGGCGCGGCCAGCAAAGTCTTCGACCTCGGTACAGGCGAGGTCCTCGCGGAGCTCGAGGGCTCCGCCGCGGCGCTCGCGCCGGGCGCCCGCTTCGCCCTCACGAGCGAGGATCGCCGACTCTCGGTCTGGGACGTGAGCGAGCGCCGCGCCGTCGCTCGGCTCACTTCGCCGCTCGACTTTGGCGCGGCCGCGCTCACGCCCGACGGCAAGCTCGTCCTCCTTGGGAGCTCGCTCGACGCGGCTCTCCACGTGATCGATGCGGGGACAGGCCGCACCGTGCATCGAGTCCCTGCTTACCTCTGGGGGATCGGCGAGGTTGAGGTCTCACCCGACGGCCGCACTGCGATCACGGCGGGCGCCGGAGTGCGGGTCGGTGGACGGTCGTGCAGCTCGTGGGGCCTGCCCGACGAAACTCACGGGATCCGGCTCCTCGACCTCGCGACCGGCCGCTGGACGAAGACGTTCCCGGACGACGGCATCGGCCGGCACGGAAGCCTCGCCTTCGTGCCGAGCCACTGCGGGCGCTGGATCGTCGCGACGGGGAGGTCGAGCCTCCGGCTCGTGGACCTCGTGAGCGGGGTCGAGACGAAGGTGGGAGAGCTCGCCTCCCCGCCTTTCTCCGTGGCCTGGAACGGGCGCTACGCCGTCTCCTCGGGGATCTCCGAGGACGTCCTCCACGTCTTCGAGATGGACTGGGACTTCGACCCCGAGCCCCCGCTCGACCCGGGGTCTTCGCCGCCGCCTCCTCCGGCCGGGCTTCTCGACGACCTGAAGCGGTGGTGGCGCGGCTGAGCGCTAGGCCTTGCGGCCGCGCACGGCCTTCCCGCCGCCGACGCGGCCGAGGGACTTCCCGTGCTCGAGGACGGGCTTCCCGTTGACGATCACGTGGACGATCCCCTCGGAAGCGCGCACGGGCTCCTCGTAGGTCGCGTGGTCGATCACGCGCTCGGGATCGAAGAGCGTGAGGTCGGCGCGCATGCCGGGCTCGATCGTCCCGATCCCGGAGAGGTTCATGGCGAGCGCGGCTTGCTTGGTCATCTTACGAATGGCCTCCTCGAGCGAGAGGAGCTTCCGCTCCCGGACGAGCCGGCCGAGGATCCGCGGGTAGGTCCCGTAGGCGCGCGGGTGCGGCCGCCCGCCGAGAAGGCCGTCCGTGCAGACGTTCACGTAGGGGAGCGTCGCGAGGCGCTCGACGACCTCGAGCGCCTGGTTGTGGGAGACCATGCCCACGCCCATCTTCTCGTCGCGGAGGAGGTCGAGCGCGAACTCGAGCGGATCCTTCGAGCCCGCGGCGGCCTTGACGCTCTTCCCCACGATCTCGGGCCGCTTCCCGCTCGGGACGTCGGAGATCGTGATCCCCTCGGCGCCCGTCCAGCGCCAGAAGTTGTCCCACTCGACGAGGCGCGGGTCGAGCATCTCCTTGCGCATGCGCGCGCGGTCGTCCTGGTTCGCGAGGCGCTTGACCGTCGCCTCGGGGCCGCCCGAATGCGCCCAGGGCGGGAGGATCGCTCCGAGCATGGTCGAGCCGGCGGCGTAGGGATACTGGTCGCAGGTCACGATCACGCCCGAGCGCTGCGCCGCCTCGACGCGCTCCTGGACCTCGCGCCAGCGCGCGAAGTTCTCCTTGCCCGCGATCTTCCAGTGGGAGATGTGGACGCGGCAGCCGCTCTCGCGCCCGACGGAGACCATCTCGTCGATCGCCTCGAGGATCTGGTCGCTCTCGCTCCTCAGGTGGACGACGAAGGGCCCGCCGTGGCGCGCGAGAACGCGGCCGAGCGCGACGAGCTCGGGCGTCTTCGCGTAGCAGCAAGGCGGATAGATGAGACCGGTCGAGAGACCGATCGCCCCTTCGGCGAGCGACCGGTCGAGGAGCTGCTCCATGCCCCGGAGCTCGTCGGGCGTCGGGTCCCGGTCGTCCGGGCCCATGACGCACGTCCTCACCGCTCCGTGGGGGACGAGCATGGCGACGTTCGGCGACGGGCCCGCGCGCTCGAGCGTCGCCAGGTACTCGGCAATGCCGCTCCACGTCCACCTGATGTCGGGGCGTCCGAGGAGACCCGCGAGCTTCCGCTTCTCCTCCTCCTCGCGCTCGGGCCGGAGCGGGGCGACCGAGATCCCGTCCTGCCCCAGCACTTCGAGGGTGACCCCCTGGAGGACCTTCATGGGGAGGTCCGGCTCGACGAGGAGCCTGAGGTCACTGTGCGAGTGCGTGTCTATGAACCCGGGCGCCAGGACGAGGCCGCCCGCGTCGAGGTCCTTCGCGCCGCGGAGCTTCTCCGAGGCGTCGACGGCCGAGATCCGGCCCCTCGCGACTCCGACGGTGGCCCGCTTCGCCGGAGCGCCGGTGCCGTCGACGACCAGGGCGCCGCGTATGACGAGGTCGTGGTCCATGACCGGACCCTATCACAGGGACCGCCGGGGATGCAGCTCAGGGGCGTTCGCCCGTGAGCACGGCGAGAGACATGTGCCGCCTGGCCCGGCCCCAGTCGTCGATCGCCGACCAGGCAGCGCGGCGCTCGCGAGGATCCGCGAGGTCGCGCTCGTGGAGGCGCCAGAGCTCCTCGAACTCCACGGACTCCTGGTCGTCCCAGAGCCAGTTCGCGCAGCCCCCAGGACGGATGCCGAAGTAGGTGATCCCGCGGTCGGCACTCGGAGAGAAGTCGTCCACCTCGCGCATGAAGGGCTCGCTCCCGGCGTCGCTCGGGTCACAGAGGGCTCGCACGCAGATGATCCGGCGAATCGTCCGGCCGAGGACCGGCGACTCGTACCAGGCGAACCCGAGCTCCCGGTGTGTCCTCGTTCGTGGGCCGCCACTCCGATCCTCGCTCCCCGGGATCGCGTCCACGAAGCTCCGCGTCCTCAGCCTGGGCGCGCAGCCCACCTCGACTCCGGCGAGGACCTCGACCAGGCCGAGGAGAAGGACCGCCGCGAGGAAGGCTCCCGTCCTTCGCCGCGAGCCGCCCCTCACGAAGACCACGTAGATCGCCACGAGGAGAGCGCTCTCGAGGGCGATGGTGTTGGTCACGACGAGCCAGGTCGGCATCCAGTCCGGGAGGAAGGGCGGCCTCATTGGTAGGCCTCAGGCGCTCCGGCCGGTTCGGTTCCAGCCAAGTTTCCTGAGGCCCCCTATCAAACCGTACGTGCGGGTTTCCCGCATACGGCTTACCGATGGTCTTCTCATGCCGCGTGCACTCCTCCCGGGTAGCGGATCGTTCCGAGCAACTTGTGGAGGCCGAATTCGTTCACGAAGCGCTTGTGGGGCCACTCCCTCGGGTTGAACGGCTTCTTCCCCGGCTTGTTCGGTCGATTGCCGCCACGCCTCGCCATGAGGCTGACGAGTCGGTACTCCACGTAGCGGTCGATCGCGTGGAACTTGTCGGAGGCGTTGCCGGTCTTGAAGTAGTTGCCCCAGCCGCGCAGCACGGGATTCAGGTCCCGGATCACTTCCCGGAGGTCCTTCATCCCGGACCGGCTGCGGCGGTCCGTCAGGTCGTGGATCTTCGTCTGGACGTTCTTCATAGCCTTCGGCGAAGGCCACCGGAACAGGTACGTACGCTTCTTGAAGATGGAGCGCACGAGCCTGAGGTAGCAGCCGAGGAACACGAAGCCGTCTTTTTCGAGGCCCAACTCGACGAGCCGCGTCTTTTCAGGGTGTAGCTGAAGATGCATGCGCTCGAAGATGATCTTCAGGCGCCGCAGTGCCTCGTTTGCCTGCGACCTCGTGCGACACAGGACCACGAAGTCGTCGGCGTAGCGCACGAGCTGTCCGAGCTGGCGGCACCCGTTCGCCCAGACGCTATCGAGGAAGTCGAGATACACGTTCGCCAGGAGAGGCGAGATCACTCCGCCCTGAGGTGTCCCCAGATCGGAGGTCGTCACCACCCCGTTGTCCATGACCCCGGCCGTCAGCCATTGCCTCAGCAGCTTGAGAACCCGGCGATCCGAGATCCGCCGCGCGATGCGACCCATCAAGAGTTCCTGGTTGATCGTGTCGAAGTAGCTCTTGATGTCCCCGTCGACGACGAATCGGTGACCACGACCCCCAGTCAGGCGGATCGTCTCGAGCGCTTGCGTGGCGCTTCGCTTCGGTCGGAACCCGAAAGAGCATTCCTTGAAGTCCGCCTCGAAGATCGGCTCGATCACGATCTTCGCGGCCATCTGCACCACGCGGTCACGGACCGTGGGTATCCCGAGCGGCCGTTGCTTCCCGTCAGCCTTCGGAATATATCGCCGCCTCACCGGAAGCGGCTGATACTTGCCAGCCTTGAGGTCGTCGCGGATCTCCGTGAGGAAGCCCGCGACTCCTCGCTGCTCGATCGCCGACAAGGTTTCCCCGTCGACGCCGGCAGCCCCCTTGTTGCCCCGAACCCGTTTCCACGCTTCTTCCAGGACGTCACTCCTGTAGATCCGGTCATACAGCGCGTGAAATCGGCGCTTCGGGTTGAGCTTGGCAGCAGCGAAGAGCCTGTCCCGGAGTTGTCGTACTTTTTCGCTGGGGGTGTTGGGCCTCTCGGCCATGCCCTCACACTTACCCCCGGGTCCAGGCGCGACCAAAGCAGGGCCCCTTCCCTCGGACGGGATTTTGGTTCCCGCCTTCAACGGTACTACGAGCCCCTCGGACTCCCTCTCGACACGGCTCCCTTTCGCCTTCGGCTTATGGGAGCCGCCTTCGCCCGACGTGGGCTGCCGAGTAGGGTCTCTCCTGTTCCGTGTCGAGCTTTCGCCGCGTGCCCTCCTCAATACCCCGGAAGCGTCCTGCTCCCCTCCGAAGTGGATCAGGTCCTCCTGGAGATCCACGCATGCGTGGCCCCAGTCCTCGCTGGTCCTCTCGGGAGCAGTCTGTTGCCTTCGCCGTGGCGTGACCGGCTCGGCCGCTTCTCCCTTTCGGTTGTTCATGTCACGGGGCTGCAAGGTTCACGCTCTGCAACTTGTCGCATTGGGCCCGCGGCTTTGCTTCCCTCGCCCAGAGCCGTACGGCTCCGGAAGGGCTTTCGACGCCCCGCTCAGACGGCGGGATCTCTCCCGACGTCCGGGGCCTGCTACTCGGCGCTTCGGCGCTTACCGAGGCGGGACTCTCACCCGCGAGTTCGACACAGCACCAGAACCCCGGGCGGCGGTACGAGCGGTTCTGTTCAGGACGCACCACGCCGCCACCTCACCACATGGCCGTCACGGTGAGCGGCGTCTCGTGGAAGCGCGTCGTCCACACGGAGAGCCTCCGCACCTTCGAGGAGAAGGCCCGCACGCTCCCCGACGGAGCGCGCTCTCTCTCGGACGAACAGGTCGTGGACCACACCACGTCGGTCAAGGTGGGGACGCGACCCGTCACGAGGACGCGCACCGTGCAGACCGGGACGCGCTCGGTCACTCACTCGAAGCAGGTCCAGACCGGCACCCGCCGCGTGAAGGCGGGGACCAAGAGCCTCGGGAACGGATTCTTCAAGGACGTCTACACCGACAAACCCATCTACGGGACGAAGACCTGGACCGAGCACGTCCCCGTCTACGGCGAGGAACCCTACACCGACTACGAGCCCGTCTACGAGCAGCGTCCCGTCCACGCGACCGTCCACCACTACGAGATCGACCGCTGGACCGCCGACGAGGACACGGTCCTCCGCGGGGACGGCGTCGACCCGCGCTGGCCCTCCGTCGTCGTCGACGGGACGCACCGGACCACGGGCCGATCCGAGCAGGCGACCGTGCGCCTCGCGGGGAGCGGAGGCGAGACGCTCGACTACGCGCTCTCGAGCTCCGACGGCCTCGCCCGCTTCGTGCCCGGGTCACACTGGGACGCGCTCGTCGACCACCGGGGCGAGGTCCTCTCGCTCGACGAACCCGCGGCGATGACTCCCGAGTCGAGCGCCGACGTCTCGACCGTCACGACGACGCGGTAGCCGCCCGCTCGAAGGTCTTGCCCTTGCACCCGAGGAGCGGACAGCGGCCGTGCTCCGCCCAGCAGCCCGCGTGGAGCGTCGTCGAACAGATCTTGCACGCGACGAGGTCGGGCTCCTCGCCCGTGAGGTCGGAGTGACAGTAGCTGCAGCGCGCGCGCCCGTCGTGACCGCGCACCGCCTTGCGCTCGCCTCCGAGGACGCGGACGCCGAGCTTCATGCGGTCGAAGGCCGAGGCGAGCTCGACGAGCGCCGAGGCCGCGGGACGGAGGTTCTCGACCTCGAGGGCGTCGGGCGAGAGGTCCACCCTGAGCTCCCCCTCGTCGAGGACGAGCTGGAGGACCGGGAAGCGCCAGAAGAAGCGCTCGAGCTGACGCTTGACGCCCGCGAGCTCGAGCGCGCGGAGCGCCCACTCGGGGTCCTCCGACTCGACGACGAACTTGCCGTCGAAGGCTGGATCGCCCGTGTCCACGTCGCGCACGAGACGGAGGAGCTTCATGGCGCGCGCGTCCGCGCCCTCGCGCGTGAGACGGACGCGCGCCGCCGCGTCGGCCGCGACGGTGAGCCGCGCCACCTCGCCCGCCCCCTCGAAGGGAGCGAAGAAGAGCGTCGTCTCGCGCCCCTCGATGTCGCCGGCGAAGCGCACGTCGCCGAGCACGCCCGGGCGACCGAGCGCCGGGACGCGTGTCGCCGCGAGGCCGAGCGACCGCTCGATCCGGGCGCTGAGGCGATCGAGGTCGCGGAACCGCTTGGAGCCCAGGAGGACGGTCTCGTCGGTGCGCTTGACCCAGTAGGCCATGGCCGCCCCGCCTCCGACGACGAGCGCGAGGAACGCCACAACGATCCCGTGGAAGATGTCGGGGTCCACGAGGTACCTATCGTAGCCATCGGTGGGGTGGTGGGGTGGGTCACTTCCCGCGAGGCTCGACCGAGTCCACCTCGAAGACGAGATAGGCATAGGCGACGTGCCCGACCGGCGTGCGGTGGCGGAGCCACTGGTAGCGCCAGGGGTCGTTGGCGATCCCCACGAGGTCGTTCACCTTGACGAGGACGGTCCCGACGACGGGCTTCTCCGGGCGGACGAAGACGGCGCGGCCCTTCGCGCGCTCGGCGCGCGCCCACTCGACGGCCGCGGCGTCCGCCTGCCCGAAGTCGACGTTCGAGTCGGCGATCAGGCGGTAGGTGAGCTTGCGGTCGAGGACGAGCTCGTTCACGTAGGGACAGAAGGTGGGCGCGAACGAGAGGACGCTCAGGGCCTGCCAGAGGACGAGAACGCGCGCCGCGAGCCGCTCGCGCCGCGAGCCCCGCGAGAGGGCGGCGAGCGCCTCGCCCGCGCGCACGAGGAGGAGCGCGACCAGGGGGAGGAGGTAGCGGAACCCTATCTGCACGCGGAAGACGAGGAAGAAGTAGAGCGCCATCTCGCCCGCGACCGCGGCAAGGATCCAGCTCTTCTCGGACGAGCGCTTCCAGCAGGAGACCGCGAGGAGGACGAAGATCGGGAGCGGGAGCTTGAGCGCGAGGACGACCGGGTAGTAGAGCGCGAAGCCCTTCTGGCGGAGGTCGAGCTCTCCCATGAGGTAGATCGGGCCGTAGGTGAGGTGGTTCTCGGTGACTCCGAGCACGAGGTCGAGCCCCTCCCAGAAGCGCCCCGAAAGCGGCGTCGGCGGCCGGCCGATCGCTCCGACGAGCGCCGTGAACGGCCGGCTGAGCGCGGGGTCGTGGAACCGGCCGGGGAGCCCCTGGAAGTGGTAGCCCGCGTCGATCACGAGCACCGCGACCGCGGCCGCCACCGCGCCCAGGGAGAGAACGCGCCTCGGGCTCGCTCCGCGCGCCTCGAGCAGGAACCCGAAGCCGAGCCCGATCAGGGCGTGGAGAGCGGTGAGCTTGCAGAGGAGGCCGAGCCCGATCGCCGCGCCGAGCGCCGCTGCCCGCCCGACGCTCGGAGCGCGCGCGAGCAGCGTCGCCGCGAGCACGATGACGACGACGCTCGCGCACGCCGCGGCGTCCGTCGTGACGTAGTGGCAGTGAGCGAGGAAGTTGGGCTCGAGCGCGAGGAGCGCGACCGTCGCGAGCGCCGCCCGCTTCCCCGAGCGCACGCAGGCGAGCGCCGCGAGCGCGACCCCGAGGCCGAGCCCCGCGACGGAGAGCGTCGCGAACCGGCCGAGCACGAGCGCCGTGCGCGAGGGCTCGAGGTCGCCCGGCTTCGGGTAGAAGCGGTCTCCGAGCGTCGCCTCGACGAGCGCTCCGGGGAGCGCCTGGACTCCGTTCCAGGGCATCTGGCCGTTGAACCGCCAGCCGCGCTCGAAGTCCCCCGAGAGGCTCCGGTAGCCGTAGTTGAGGTGGAGAGCCTCGTCGTCGGTGATCGACTCGGAGACGGCTCCGAGCGACGAGAGGACGAAGAACGCGCCCAGGACCAGCGCCAGCTTGGGCGCGAGGCCTCTCACGCGAGACTCCCGTACGCGATCGGGACCACGGTCCCCGAGAGTCTATCGCCGCGGCGCGCGCCGGGCGCGGCGGGGCCGCGCGTCGCGCTCGAGCTTCTCGAGGATCGCGTCCACGACCCAGCGGAGGTGCTCGCGCCGCTCGCGCCGGGCCTCCTCGCCGAGCGGGTCGATCCCCCAGGCGCCGGCGAGCGCCGGGGCGTAGGCGTAGTACTGGATCACCATGCCGCCGAGCGTCAGGTAGAAGTGCCGCGGCGAGAGCGGCCCCTTCGCCGGGAGCGCGTCGCCGAGCGCGCGCTCCGCCCACTCGAGGAGCCCGGCCACGTTGGTGCGGATCTTGGAGACGGCGGGCCCCTTCCGCGAGACCTCCTGCTGGACGAGGCGCGGGAAGAGCCGGTGCGCGTCCATGAAGTCCACGTAGGACTCGAGGAGGCGCACGACCCGGTCGCGCAACGAGCCCGCGCCCTCGAAGGCCCCCGCGAGCGCGGCGCCCTGGGCCTCGTAGTAGCGGTCGAGGACGGCCTCGAAGAGCCGCTCCATGGTCTCGAAGTGGTAGAAGACGAGCGCCTTGTTGACCCCGGCGCGCTGCGCCACGTCGCGCGCGCTCACCCCGGCGTAGCCGCGCTCGCCGAAGAGCTCCTCGGCCGCCCGGAGGATCGCCGCCCGCGTCTCGGCGCGCGGACGAGCTTTTGACCGATCGATCAAATGATCTTGACCATCCCGTCCCCGTGATGGTTTCATGGCTTGACCGATCGGTCAAGCGCCCGATCGGACCGGAGGACCGCATGAGCGAGGCGAGACTGCCCACCAGGGGACTCGAGCGCGAGGCGGTGCGCGAGGCGCTC
>FTIH01000816.1_pt2 | contig 11376 bp, 5 predicted proteins | sample 1658451 | NCBI WGS metagenome assembly FTIH01 (sample SAMEA3914826, study PRJEB12502) | metagenome | biome: forest; material: soil | place: Canada | collected 2011-07-03 | depth 0.3 m
AGCGCTGCCTTCGATGGTGGGAAACTGGCCAGCGTAAACGTCGCTGCCCGAAAGCAGTCTTTCCGCCAGATTCTCGCGGGCCTTCAGACTCAGCTCTTCGAATTCCCGAATGGTCTCAAGTCGATCTGATGGAACGAGCCCTTCTAGGCGTCTCGATCTCATGCCGCCGAGATAATCGTAGGTCGACTCATAGCCGTAGCGAGCCTCGAAGTAAGAAACCAGGATCGGCGGCATGAATGAATCGCGGTTAGTTCTTGGGCCGAGCACTTGCTCTCGGCCATCGACGCACCTGTTAGACAGGATCGCTTCGAGGATTTGGTCAGAGGTGATTGGCACGGATCTCCCCCCCAAGCCCAACCGACTTAACCCCTTAAAGTTGCACATTGATCCGGGACGAGCAAGTCGTGCGTGTGGTCGTCCGGGTTGTCACGGGCGCGATAAAGGCTACGGTTAACCTTTGGCTTGGGAGGGGCTGGAATGCGACCTCGCTCCGGGGCTTTGCTGACCGTCGCCGCCGGCCTCGTTTGCCTGGCGCTGGCCACGTCCGTCCACCATCAGCAGACCGCGGCCGCCGCGGTCTGCTGATGGTGGACGGACGTGGCCAGCGCCAGGCAAACGAGGCCGGCGGCGACGGTCAGCAAAGCCCCGGAGCGAGGTCGCATTCCAGCCCCTCCCAAGCCAAAGGTTAACCGTAGCCTTTATCGCGCCCGTGACAACCCGGACGACCACACGCACGACTTGCTCGTCCCGGATCAATGTGCAACTTTAAGGGGTTAAGTCGGTTGGGCTTGGGGGGGAGATCCGTGCCAATCACCTCTGACCAAATCCTCGAAGCGATCCTGTCTAACAGGTGCGTCGATGGCCGAGAGCAAGTGCTCGGCCCAAGAACTAACCGCGATTCATTCATGCCGCCGATCCTGGTTTCTTACTTCGAGGCTCGCTACGGCTATGAGTCGACCTACGATTATCTCGGCGGCATGAGATCGAGACGCCTAGAAGGGCTCGTTCCATCAGATCGACTTGAGACCATTCGGGAATTCGAAGAGCTGAGTCTGAAGGCCCGCGAGAATCTGGCGGAAAGACTGCTTTCGGGCAGCGACGTTTACGCTGGCCAGTTTCCCACCATCGAAGGCAGCGCTTTGGTGGAAGCCATCGCGGCAGCTGCGGCGAAGTTCGCTTGCGACGATGAGTCAGACCAACTGCCCAAGACCAAACCGGCAGCAACGAGGGGCGGCCTCCTTGACCTCGGCCGGAAGCGGCTCGCCGCGAGGCGCGGCCTCCAGGTCGTCGCATGCTACGTCCAGGGCGACGTGGATCTCGTGAGCTTAGAGCTCCCGTTTTCGGTGCGGCTGATAGGCTGTGTGATCGACGGCGCCGTGACCGCAAATCACCTCAGTCTTACGACGCTGGACCTCTCTGGATCGGCTCTTCGAGGAATCCACGCCACGGCTCTGGAGGCCTACGGCAGCGTCAGGCTCCGCCGCACCGTTAGCACTGGTCCTGTCGACCTTGGCGGCGCCCGCATCGGCGGAGCGTTTGACGCGACGGAGTGCGTGGTCTTTCCGACTGAAGACGATCCAAGAGTTGATTCATTCGCCGGGGATCGCGGCATCTTCAATCTCGCATTGGCCAGCATAGGGACCGAATTTTACGCCAATCGTGCGCGAATTTACGGCGGTCTGTGCATGAACAGTTGTTCTGTCAGCAGGGCCATACATCTGGAAGACGCGGTCATTCATTCGCCGATGAGCTTGGTTCAGCGGATGGCGTTCAGCCAATACAGCGGCCACATAAACATAGAAGACGAGAGGGATAATCCAAATCTTTCGATAATATATGAACTTGCCGGGACGAAATCTGGGGCGAGGGATGCGAAAGACCGGGACTTTATCGAAGAAAGACTTATCATTCCCTCGGAAGTATCTCCGATACTGATGAGATTGCTGAGTGAATCGGCGCGAGCGAGAACTTCCGCGCTCCGTGCGGACAGTCTCCGTGCGGGGGGCAGTTTCTTCGCTACGGGGATACGGGTCAGTGGACGTTGCCGCCTGAGATTCGCGAAGATTGAGGGTGCTCTGCAACTCTACGGCTGCAGACTTCAATCCCCCGCCATCATCCGCCGCCAATTGCTTCAGTTGGCGGGCAACGGCGGCTTGCCTCTGTTGGCTTGGGAGAATAGCCGCAAGCAGTTTCCGCTCAGGGAGGTGCGAAAGCTAGACGGTTATGCGCTGGACATCAGAGACGCGTCGTTTGGTGGCGACGTGATGCTGAGCCCTGACCGGGGGATGGAACGGCAAGCGCGGCGTGACCAAGTATCCGACCTGAAGCGCAAGCTTGAGGATCATTCGATCCTTGAGGGAACCCTGGGTGCCCGAGGCGTAAATATCGCCGGGGATCTCAACCTTGCATCCGTAACAATAGTATCCGAAAGATTAGCGGATTATGAGTCAAGAAAGGTGGAGCTGTCAGGTAGGCAAGGGTCTAGAGAGAGGGAGTACGCCGCTGAGAGGTCAATAATTCTTAATCACGCATCTCTTGGAGGCAATCTTATTCTGAATGGGACAAGGGGACTCTATGGTGTCAGTGCAGAGCAGGCTAAGTTTGCTGGTGATGTTATGTTTGCGCCCGCATTTGATCCTGAATTGGGTGCGTGGTATCCCGCAGAATGTTGTTCTCATACGCCTATATTTCGATGCGGTAAACATGGCGAGTTGAATTGTTCGGCCTGTAGGGACGATGGTGAGGTATTCGAAAGTCACCATCACTTTAGTGTAATTGATTTCAAGAGTGCTAGAATTCAGGGTGACGCGATATTTCTATTCAGCCCAAATAGCGGCCCTAGTCTGGATCTAAAGTTTCTAAATGTCGATGGGCACTTGGCGATACTGCCTTGGTTCAGCGCCGATGACGAGCGCCGAAAAGAGGCGTTGTACGAAGCGATCTTTCGGCCAGAAGACCCTCCTGGTCAGGGCCGCGACGGCAACAGCACCGAGAGCAAAGCCAAAGCTAGAGCTGAAATTGGCGCCGCGGCGGAGGCTGCCCGAAAGAGGAGGGCCGACAGCGAGACCAAGGCCAGGGCTGAATTCGACGCTGCAGCGGAGGCCGCTCGCAAGACGAGGGCGAGCGCCAGGTATCCATTTCGGGCCGGTATAAGGCAAATCTTTGAGGAACTGCAATCGGCTGGCCCTGTCAGTGCAATAAAGCAAATTGCTAGAGCTGTGGCGAGCCGTATCAACAAGGGGGAGGGGTCCGGCCCCATAGAAAGAGCCCCTTGTTCTATAGATTTGAGGCACGCTTTCGCCTCGGTCTTTACACATCACCCCCTTGCTTGGCCTGAACAACACGGGCTCAGGATAGGACGATTTGTCTACGAGGCTGCGCGCAAAGAGGGCCCGCTCGCGCCATTCCCGATCCCTAAGCCGCTGCCCAAGCCTTGGCTGGGCCTGTTGATTTGGCTGCCGTTTCTGACCGTCTTCGCCGCGTGGATCTCCTTGTTGTTCATTCGCGCTGCTCCAGGCGGTTGGATGGATCAGCTCGGACAAGTCCATCTGATCATCCTCTTCATGATCCTGTCCTTGAGGTACAGCCTGTTCGGGTTTGGACGAACTTGGCAGCGGACATGGGACACGGCGCAACCGATGGCAATCCGATGGCTTGAGCTCCAAAGGATCGAAAACAACAATCCGCGATCCGAGGGGGGGTCGATGTACTGGCCCCAGACTCCGTACCTGCAAGCCGCCGACGTCCTGCGCGGCGCCGGACGTTTCACCGAAGCGGGCTGGGTTGAAAAGGCGCGCTTTCGGGAATGGTGTCGGCTTCTGTCCGCGCGACTTCACTTCGTGCCGTACGTTTTCCTGAAGGGAATCGATCTGGTCTCCGAGTTTGGGTTCAATCCGACCAGGATCGTGTTTGTAGTCTTGGTTCTGGTGCTCGTCGGCGGCATGACGTTCAACGTCGCCTATAAGCAGTGCGGAGCGGTGGCGTGGGTGTCTGTGCCCCCCATGCTTGAGACGACCACCGACACAGCGGCGGTTCCGGCGTCACCGTCTTCGAACCCACGCTCAATGCCGGTCAGGCCCGCATTCGGATCCAAGGGCGCGGGGGACGCCAAGCGCTGGCCCCCGCCGTTCGAGCCTCTCGTCTACGCCGCCGAGATAACCGTGCCCTTTCTGGACCTGCGTGAAGAAGACCGATGGGAGATCATCCATTCGGCGAATTGCGCGCCATGGAAGGTCGTCCAGCCCCTCCAGGGGCTGGTCGACTTTGTGTGGGATGACGGAATGTTCTTTCGGTGGACGAAGATTGCCGGCAAGACGATGGGCGTTATCTTGACAGCGCTCGTCGCCGCGGCGATCGCGGCCCGGGCGCGCATGTGGCTTGCGCGGATGCAGGACTGAGCTTGGCCCGTCCGCCGCAGCTGATGACGAGGCCGGCGGCGACGGTCAGCAAAGCCCCGGAGCGAGGTCGCATTCCAGCCCCTCCCAAGCCAAAGGTTAACCGTAGCCTTTATCGCGCCCGTGACAACCCGGCGGCGATCGGCGCGTCAGTGCGGCGCGGATGAGGGTGCGGCCGGCGGCGGCTCCTCGCGCACGAAGCGGACGGCGAAACGCACGTGCGCCCCGTCCGACGGCAGGCCGTCATCGGTCCAGGGGTTGACCGCCAGGACCTGGGCGATCTCGATGGCCGAGGGTCCAAAATCCTGGCCCGCCGGATCCTCGCTGGTCGCCTGGCAGGCCGAGAGGGCGCCATTGGGCAGGACGACGCACTCCACGACGGCGCGTCCGGTCTTGAGGCCGGCTTCGGCCGCCTTGACGGGGAACGCGGCCAGCACGGCCTCGGGATTGAGCTCCTTGGTCCATTGGAAGGAGTCGAGCATCCGGGGCGCCGTATCGTTGCTGGGCGGCGCGAAGATGAACGGCAGGTCGACCCGGACCGACAGGCGCGTCTTGTCAGGGACGGCGGCGACATTCGTCTTGAAGAGCTTGGACAGTTTCAAGGCGGCGTCGCCGAACCCGGCGCCCAGGGGAGCCTCGCTGATGGCGTTGCAGTCGCGCAAGGCGCCGTCGCTGGCGAGGCCGCAACGCAACACGGCATGGCCCGGTCGGCCGGCAATGCGTGCGCCGGACGGATAGGCCTTGGCCACGTCCGCGGATGAAGGGGCTGCGATCCAGAGCAGGTTCGCCGTCATGCGGTAGTTCACCCGGCCCTCACTGAAGTCGCCTTGCCACAGGATCGAGACCTGTTCGTGCGTCGCCACAGGGCGCCTGGCTCTGGTCGCAGGTTTGAACTGGAAGCTCGGAGCCAGCAGGAGGGCGGCTGCGCCGAACCCCTGGCGCTCAGGGGATTCCCATAGGACGGTGCAATCCCTCGCCCCGCCCTGAACTGTTATCACGCACTTGAGGATCACTCGGGCCCCGTTGGCGTGGGCATGGGCTGGGTAAACCCCCTCCAGGTCGGTCAGGGAGGGTTGGTGCAGCCAGTCCGCCTCGGTGTTGACCGGTCCGTCTTCGTCCAGTTCGAACTTGATAATGACCTTGCGGCGTCCGGGCCCCGTTGGCCGGTCCGCCGGACGCAACACGATCTGGGACGCCAGGGGAAGCGCGGCCGCGCCGAAGTTGAACACCGGCGGGCGCTGTTGCACGACCCTGCAATCGCTGAGCGCCCCTTGTGGGCCGACAGCGCAGTCCAGCACGGCTCCGCCAGAGACCCCGGCCGCCTTCGCCGTCTCCGGCCACGCCGCATTGATCTGGTCGGTGGTCGGACCGCTGAGCCAGGCGGCGTGAGAAATCGCCGTGCGCCACACATCCTCGGCCCCGCAGGCCGACGCCGCCACGACCGCGACCGCGAAGGCCGCCAATGCCAGAGGTCTCATTCGCCGCCCCGAACGCGAACACGTTGAAGATCAAACCTGGAGTTAGGGCGCCTGGCAAATGCAATCGACGCGGCCTGATGGCGGCGGGGCCAAGGATCAGCTCTCCCCTCCGTCACCCCCGGGCTTGTCCCGAGGGTCCCTGGTTCCGCGTCCGCGACACTGGTCCGCCGGCCGCGATGATGCAGCGTCGAGCGGGATCCCGGGCACGAGGCATGGGATGACGGTGTTGGGAGAGACGCGTGTCGGTCAGAGGCCAGGCTGAATAGGCGCGCGCGGCTGACTTGCGGTCAGGCCGCCTCGGCCATGGCGGTGCGATGGGCGCGCAGGCGACGCGCCGAACGCAATGTGCCGGCGATGCATCCAAAGCCGACAAGCATCAGGCTCCATCCGCCCGGTTCCGGGACGGCCGAAAGGTTCAGATTGACGTCGAAGGCGCCGCTGTTGTCGAAATAGGCGTTGGGAGCCCCGGTGTAGCCGTAGCCGTCCACAAGGCCCAGGACGAGCGTGGTCGCGTCGTCAGGTACATAGAACCACTGGCGAGCCCCGGCGCCCGTGCCGGTGCGGCCGTCGCCAATGAAGAAGACCTGGTCGGTGAGCGGCGTCAGCGAAGTGAAGGTCTCGCCAATTCCACCCGCCGAGAAGTCCAGCGTGGCCGGCGCCGGCCCAGCGCCTTCCGATCCGTTCAGGAACACGCCGGACAGATAGCCGACATTGGCCGACATGATCCCCGACAGGCCGGCGGCGGGATCGATGTTCATCGCGAACACCGCGTCCGACCCGTCCGGGCCGTGAGGTCCGAAGGGGGAAGGCGCCGGTGTGATCTCCACCAGCCCCGAGACGCTGGAGAAGGTGAGGATGCGTCCCGAGCCAGCCGGCAGCGAGATCTCGACCGGACTGGTGCTGCCAAGGTCGGCGACCAGGGTTCCACCGTAATTGTAGACCGAATCCGTGCCGTTCACGGTGACGGCCCCGGCTGATCCAGCCGATCCCAGCAATGCCGCAGCCATCGCCATGGCGGCCACAGCGCCGCCCAGACTGTCCTTGCGAATGTACATCTGACCCCACCTCAGCAAACCAAGACCCGGGACTGGTTCGACTGGACCAGGGCGGTCGAGCCCTTGGACAATCGCGCCGAAGCAAGCGTCTCGGTTGCGTCCAGTGTTACCTGGGCGGCGCATAGGGGCGCATGACCCGTTTGGGGTACGTCCGCAAACGAGCTCTGCAATTGCCCGCGGTCCGCGCGCGGCGGCGCATACGTCAGGTTTGTGCGCGGGACTCAGGTTCCGCCAGGCTCCCGCCGAGACAGGGCCGGCAGGGACAGGACCAGGCGCACGAGTTCGGCCTGGCGGGTGGCGCCCGTCTTGGCCAGCACCATCTTCACCTGCTGGCGGATCGTCTGCCGGCGCCGGGACCGGGCGTCCGCGATCTGTTCGATGGACAGGCCGTCGGCGAGCGCCAGCGCGACTTCCGCCTCCGCTGGCGTCAGCTGATACAGGCTCTGCAGGACGGACGCCGGCGTCCGGCCGGTCCGCTGCGGATCGGTGACGAAGATGATCACCGACGAGGACCGGACACCGAGGGAAGCCGCGGCGTCAGACATCAATGGCGCCGCCAGGAGGTTGAGCGGCGCGCGGCCCGGACGCTCGACCGTCAGCGCCCCGCCGGCCTGGCTGCCGACCGATCCGCCCGCGAGCGCCGTCCGCAGGATCAGCGCCGCGAGCGCCGCCGAGTCCTGGATCCTGAGCGTGCTCAGCTTGCCCTTGACGGTCGTCAGTCCATCGGACCCGCGCAGGCGCCTTTCCGCGGCGGCATTGGCCATAAGCACGTTTCCCAGGGCGTCCGTGACGATCACGCCCCAGCTGACCGCGTCGAGCGCCGCCCCGGCCCGATCCTTGTCAGCACGCAACAGCATGAACCGGCGCGCGATCTGGGCGGCCCGCATGGCGTGTGGAACCAGCCTTCGGTAGTTCTGAGTCGACGCGTCGTCGAACTGGCCATGCGCGGTGTCCCGGCCGAACGAGAGGTGCGCCGCCACAGCCTCACCTGGCGAAAGCTTGGCTGAGATCAAGTATCGGCTGCCCGTGGGCAGGGCGAAGTCGTTGAAATATTCGCTGCGGCGGACGAAGTCCTCATCGAGGTGTTCGTGACACCGAAATACCATGCCGACGGGGAAGGTCTGCATGATGGCTTCACGCGGATCGATCGCGCCATAGTAGGTGTTGTAGAGGCGCTCGTGCTCCATATCGATGCCGGCATAGGCGGCGAAGACGAACCCCTTTGCGGCGTGGTCCCAGACGAAAAAGGCCCCTCCGCTATGCCCGCCCACGCTGGCCGCGATGTCCTCGATCAGGCAGGGCCACTGTTCAGGGTCGGCCGCGGCCTCATAGAGCCGAAGCGAGAGTTGATCGACAACATCCGGCCGGTCCATGTGTTCGCCCCAGAAGACAAGACACGCCAAGAACCCTGTTCGGCTAGCTCATTTCCAGGGCAGAGCCAAGACGTCGCCGTCCACCGCCAGCATTTGGCCAGATCTGCCGCCATCATGACCTGGAGTGTCGAATATCCAGCGCATGTCTTCCGGTCTGCATTGACGGCTCATGGGGAGCGGAGGGTGGTTCAAGGCAGAGGCGGACCCGGCCGGTCCGCGGCGCTACGGCTTGGGCCAGTTCTTCAGTGGCGCTTCGCGTCCGCCCCCGCGGGGCCCGGCGCCGCCCGCGTCAGGGGCATTGCGAAGTCGATGTACGCGCCCTCGACCGGTTCACCCTCGTCCGTCCACGGAATGATCCCCATGGAGGACGCGACCTTCTTGGCCGCCTCTCCGAAGCCCATGCCCTCAGGGCTCTCGGCGGCGACTTCGCATTCCGACATCAACCCCGCCCGGTCAACCATGCACTCCAGGCCCGCTTTTCCCTCGCTGAGGCCCGCGGTCGCCGCCTTGGCCGGAAAGGCCTCGGCCACCTGGGTCGGACTGGGGGCGCTGATCCAGTTCGGATTGGACACCATCCGCACCGTGTTGGGATCTGCAGGGGGAGGGTCCGGCTGACGCAGGTTGATCGGCACCTGCACCGCGAGACCCTGATCGCGGATGGTGCCAGGCTTGAGGGTGACGTGGAAAATGGACAGCAGGGGCTCGGCGGCCTTCGCGTACTGAGCATCGGGCAGGGTGGTGTTGATCACCTCACAGTTGTCCAGGTGACCGCTCTTCAGAACAGAGCAATCGAATATGATGCGCGCCGCCGCCGATCCGGCCGGCAGGCGGGTCCAAGCATTCGCCATGTCCTGATGCGACGGCGTCATGTCCCAATGGGGATTGAACAACATGAACCTCTTCGACCTGTCCCTCCCGAGAGGGTTCGGCTGGTCCAAGCCGCCGTAGGCGAAATAGATCGGCAGTTCGATGGTCGCGCCGACGGTCGATCGGCCGTCAGCGGTCTTGGGCTGGAGCAGATATTTTCCGGCGTAGACGACGGCGGCGTCAGCGAAACCAAAGTCCACGGGCGTTTCTTGGGTGGCGACGCAGCCTTCGAGATGTCCGTCCGCCCCGCCGCGACATTGAAGCACGACCTTGCCGCGGACTTTCTTGGCGACCGCTTTCTGAGGAAAGGACGCCGTCGGCATGACAGGGGGCGGCTGGGTGCGCCACGGCGGATTGCGGATGACGCCGTCATCGGCCCACGCCGTCCCGCCCAGCGCCGCGAACGCGGCGATCATAAGCCAACGCATACTGTTTCCCCCCAATAGACCGGCCTAAAATTCAAGCCGAGTTCTGACTTGGGATCAACCAGCAATCGGAAGGACCCACAGCCGGGCCTACACGCCGACCGTCACGTATGGCGTGTCCCGAGGGGCCTCACTCTAGACCAGCGTTCCGTGGCAGTGCTTGAACTTCTTGGCTGAGCCGCAGGGGCAGGGGGAGTTGCGGCCGGTGCGCTCCCAGCCATCGGGCAGGGCGGTGATCGGCAGGGCCTGGCGCTGGTCGGCGGTCATCAGGGCCGCGCCGGCGGGGGAGAAGACCTCGTTCTCGCCGGTCAGGGGGTCGATATGGACCTCCAGGAACTCGCCGCGGGGCGCGGGGGCCAGCGGAGGCGCCTCCTCGAAGCGGATCTCCAGCGTCATGACCCAGCGGGTCACGTTGTGGCGCAGGTCCGACAGGAGCTTCTCGAACAGGGAGAAGGCCTCGGTCTTGTATTCGTTCAGGGGGTCGCGCTGGCCGTAGCCCCTGAGGCCGATGACGTTGCGCAGATGGTCGAGGTGCATCAGGTGCTCGCGCCACTGCTGGTCGACCATGTTCAGCAGGACGTTCTTTTCGATGCCGCGCATGTGGTCGGCGCCGATGACGCCCTCACGCTCGGTGGCGCGGGCGTCGGCCTGGGCCACGATCCGCTGTTCGATTTCTTCGTTGGCGATGCCGTCCTCGGCCGCCCAGGCCTTGATCGCCAGCTCCAGGCCCAGGAGCGAGCGGACCCGTTCGTCCAGACCCTCGACGTCCCACTGCTCGGCGTAGGCCTTGGGCGGCAGGTGGCGCACGACGATGTCGGCGATGGTGTCGCGGCGCATCTCGGCGACGATTTCCGAGAGGTCGGTGGCCTCCATGAACTCCTGGCGCTGTTCGAACACCGCCTTGCGCTGATCGTTCACGACGTCGTCGTACTTCAGCATGTTCTTGCGGATGTCGAAGTTGCGCGCCTCGACCTTCTTCTGGGCGGTGGCGATGGCGCCGTTCAGCCAGCGGTGGGTGATGGCCTCGCCTTCGGCGACCCCGAAGGTGCGCATGATGGCGTCAAGCCGCTCGCCGGCGAAGATGCGCAGCAGGTCATCCTCGCAGGACAGGAAGAACTTGGAGTGGCCCGGGTCGCCCTGGCGGCCGGTGCGGCCGCGCAGCTGGTTGTCGATGCGGCGGCTTTCGTGGCGCTCGGTGCCGAGGACGAACAGCCCGCCCTGGGCCAGGGCCTTGGCGCGCAGCTCGGCGACCTCGGGCTCGAGCTGCCGGCGCTGTTCCAGCGACATTTCCGGGGTGACTTCCACGCCCAGGCCGCGCTGCTCGTGGCGCCAGCGCTCGACTTTCATGTCGAGGTTGCCGCCGAGCTGGATGTCGGTGCCGCGGCCGGCCATGTTGGTGGCGATGGTCACCGCGTGGGGCGTGCCCGCCTCGGCGACGATATAGGCTTCCTGCTCGTGGTAGCGGGCGTTCAGCACCTGGTGCGGGACGCCGGTGCGCTTCTTGCCGTCGAGCTCGAACTTGTGGGCCTTGAGCAGGGTCGAGAGGTCCTCGGACTTCTCGATGGACACGGTGCCCACCAGGATCGGCTGGCCGCGGACATAGCAGGCCTCGATCTGCTTGATGATCGCCTGATGCTTCTCGGCGGCGGTGCGATAGACCTCGTCGTCGTCGTCGATCCGCGCCACCGGCACGTTCGTCGGCATCTCGGTGACGTCCATCTTGTAGACGTCGAGGAACTCCTGGGCCTCGGTTGCGGCCGTGCCGGTCATGCCCGAGAGCTTGG
>FTIH01347822.1_pt1 | contig 11253 bp, 8 predicted proteins | sample 1658451 | NCBI WGS metagenome assembly FTIH01 (sample SAMEA3914826, study PRJEB12502) | metagenome | biome: forest; material: soil | place: Canada | collected 2011-07-03 | depth 0.3 m
TCCCCCTCGATGGGGGAGGGGTCAGGGGTGGGGGTGTGCTTAGGTCGTTGACCTAAGAGAACTTGAGGCTCCGCCGCCCGCAGGGACCCAAGTTCTACTGCGGCTCTTACACCCCCATCCCCGACCCTTCCCCCTCAATGGGGGAAGGGTCGGGGATGGGGGTGTAAGAGCCGCAGTAGAACTTGGGTCCCTGCGGGCGGCGGAGCCTCAAGTTCTCTTAGGTCAACGACCTAAGCACACCCCCACCCCTGACCCCTCCCCCATCGAGGGGGAGGGGAACTTGAAACTTGCACCGTTGGTCGGGCCGCCGGCCCTACGGCCCCTCGAACAGCTCCGGGCGCCGCAGCATCAGGGCCTGCACCAGGGCCAGGAGCTTCAGGTCGGCGAGTTCGCCCCGTTCCAGGCGCGCGGCCAGGTCCGCCAGGGGCGTTTCGACCACTTCGATGTGTTCGTCGTGATCCACGCCGCCGCCGTCGCCCTGGCGGTCCGCCGCGGCGTAAGCGGCCAGGAACAGCCAGCTGCGCTCGGTGCTGACCCCGGGGCTCGACCAATAGCCGCCCACGGGCTCCAGGTCGCCCAGCCTGACGCCGGTTTCCTCCTCCGCCTCGCGCCGCGCGCAGGCGTCCGGGGCTTCACCGTCTTCGATCAGGCCCGCCGGAGGCTCCAGGAATTCCGCACCGCGCGCCATCCACACCGGGCCGCGGAACTGGCGCACCAGAAGGGCGACGCGGCGCTCGGGATCATAGGGCAGGACCACGGCGGCGCTGCCGTGATCCTCGATCTCGCGCACCAGGAGGGTCCCGTCGTCGAGGCGGAACGTCACCTCGCTGAACCGGCTCCAGCCCGAGTGGATCGATTTCACAGAGACGATGTCGGCCACGGGGCCTCCGCGGTTCGGGGGCCAGACTCAGGCCGGCGGGGTTTCTACCGGGTCGGCCGGCGCCCACCGGGCCTGGAACCGGTCGGTGTGCTCGCCCTTGGCCTTCAGGGCCGCCAGCAGGCCCACGAACGCGCCCTTGATGCGCGGCAGCAGGGCCAGGGTGACGACCGTCACGGTGGTCAAGGTCACAGGAAGCACCAGCCAGATCGGCGACGTCCAGATGAAGGGCAGGAACAGCATGGGCGCCACCACCAGGTGTCCGACGATCAGGATGGTGAAATAGGCCGGGCCGTCGTCCGCCCGGTATTCGCCGAGCGGGTGGCCACAGCTGGCGCACTCGTCGCTGACCTTAAGATAGGCGCGGAACAGCCTGCCCTGGCCGCAGCACGGGCATCGGCCGACGAAGCCGCGCTTCAGGGCGGTCGGGACGGATGGCGAAGCGGGCATGGGACTACAGGATGCTGCGGTGCGGGAGCCTGATATGGGCCCAATCCCGTCGTTACGCCACCCCTGGACGGCGGCCCGCGCCCCGCATAGTTCTGGCGCCCGCGGGGGCGCGCCATCAACGAGTTGCGGAGGCTAGACGTGCAGCCTGGATTTCGCCTGATCCCGACGGTCGTGTCGGCGGCCGTGGCGGCTTTGTCGTGCGCATTTGCGGCGTCGGCCCAGCCCGCCGCCGCGCCTCGGCAGCTGTTCATCAGCCCCATGGGCGAGCCGTTCCGGGCGCCGGAAGGCCAACCCTATCCATCGGCGGCCTGGTTCGCCGGCGCCGACGCCGATCATGACGGGGCGCTGAGCCGCGCGGAATTCCGCGCCGACGCGCTCAGGTTTTTCAAGGTGCTGGACGCCAACAGCGACGGCAAGATCAGCGACTTCGAGGCGCAGTACTACGAGTACAAGATCGCCCCCGAGATCATCGCCTCGAGCTTCGACACCTCGGCCCGGTCATACGAGAATGCCAATTCCGATGAAGTCGGGGGGCACCACACGCCCCTGGCCAACGTCAGCCAGGGTGCGGTCAATTATTCCTTGCTGGGCGACGCCGAGCCCGTGCGGGCCGCCGACTCCGACTTCAACATGAAGATCACCCAGGACGAGTGGATGGCCGCGGCCGACCGGCGGTTCAAGATCCTGCTGCCCGACGGCAAGGACTCGATCCGCTTCGACGACCTGCCGGCGACGCCAGTGCAGGGGAAGAAGCGGCGATAGGGCCCGGCTCGACGCGTGAGCCATCGTCCAGTCGCCCGCGGACGGGCCTAGTCCTCGTCCATCTTCAGCGCCGCGATGAAGGCTTCCTGCGGGATCTCCACCTTGCCGAACTGGCGCATGCGCTTCTTGCCTTCCTTCTGCTTGTCCAGAAGCTTGCGCTTGCGGGTGGCGTCGCCGCCGTAGCACTTCGCCGTGACGTCCTTGCGCAGGGCCCGCACCGTCTCGCGGGCGATGATCTTGCCGCCGATCGCCGCCTGGATCGGGATCTGGAACAGATGGGGCGGGATCAGCTCCTTCATCTTCTCCACCATCGAACGCCCCCGCGATTCCGCCCGGCCGCGGTGGACCAGCATGCTGAGGGCGTCCACCGGCTCGGCGTTGACCAGGATGGACATCTTCACGAGGTCGCCGTTGCGGTAGCCCTCCAGCTGGTAGTCGAAGGAGGCGTAGCCCTTGGAAACGGACTTCAGCCGGTCGTAGAAGTCGAACACCACCTCGTTCAGAGGCAGGTCGTAGACCACCATGGCGCGCGAACCGACGTAGGACAGCTCGCGCTGTTCGCCGCGCCGGTCCTGGCAGAGCTTGATCACGCTGCCCAGGTACTCGTCCGGGGTGATGATGGTGGCCTTGATCCAGGGTTCCTCGATGTGGTCGACCTTCACGGGGTCGGGCATGTCGGCCGGATTGTGCAGCTCGATCACGTCGCCGTTGGTCAGGCCGATGCGGTAGACCACCGAGGGCGCGGTCGCGATCAGGTCGAGGTCGAACTCGCGGCTCAGGCGCTCCTGGATGATCTCCAGGTGCAGCAGGCCCAGGAAGCCGCAGCGGAAGCCGAAGCCCAGGGCGGCCGAGGTCTCCATCTCATAGGTGAAGGAGGCGTCGTTCAGGCGCAGGCGGCCCACGGCGGCGCGCAGGTCCTCGAAGTCGGCGGCGTCCACGGGGAACAGGCCGCAGAACACCACCGGCTGCACTTCGCGGAAGCCGGCCAGGGCGTGGGCCGTGGGCTTCTTCTCGTCGGTCAGGGTGTCGCCGACGGCGGCGTCGGCCACGTCCTTGATCGAGGCGGTGATGAAGCCGATCTCGCCGGGGCCCAGGACGTCGATCTCGGTCTGCTTGGGCCTGAACACCCCCAGCCGCTCCACCTGGTAGACCGACTGGGTCTGGATGGTCTTGATCTTCTGGCCGACCCGGAGGGTGCCGTCGAAGATCCGCACCAGCACCACCACGCCGAGGTAGGCGTCGTACCAGGCGTCGACCAGCAGCGCCTTGAGCGGCGCGTCCGCGTCGCCCTTGGGCGGCGGCAGGCGGGCGACGATGGCTTCCAGCACATCGGGGATGCCGAGGCCCGTCTTGGCCGAGACCAGGATGGCGTCCGAGGCGTCCAGGCCGATCACGTCCTCGATCTGCTGCTTGACCCGGTCCACGTCTGCCGCCGGCAGGTCGATCTTGTTCAGGACCGGCACGATCTCGTGGTTGTTGTCGATGGCCTGATAGACGTTGGCCAGGGTCTGCGCCTCCACGCCCTGGGAAGCGTCCACGACCAGGAGCGAGCCCTCGCACGCGGCGAGGGAGCGGGAGACCTCATAGGCGAAGTCCACGTGGCCGGGGGTGTCGATCAGGTTCAGGACATAGTCCTGCCCGTCCTTGGCTTTGTACTCCAACCGGACGGTCTGGGCCTTGATGGTGATGCCGCGCTCGCGCTCGATGTCCATCGAGTCGAGCACCTGCTCCTTCATCTCCCGTTCGGTGAGGCCGCCGGTGAGCTGGATCAGACGATCGGACAGGGTGGACTTGCCATGGTCGATGTGCGCGACGATGGAAAAGTTGCGGATGCGGTCGAGGGGGGCGGTCATGGGGGCCGTGCTCTAGCATAAACCGCGGCGCTCGCGAGGCGCCCTTTCGCATGGCGTGATTCCGAGGCTAGCTACGCCGATGTTCAATGCGCGTCCCGAACGTTACGCCGCGGGCGACACTCTTGAGGTGGCGGGTGTGTCCGTGCGCCTGAAAGTGGACGGCCGGGCGCGGCGCATCAGCCTCAGGCTGGACGCCGCCCGGCGCGAGGTGGTCGCCACCGCGCCCTCGCCCCGCCGGCTGAAGGAAGCGGCGCAGTTCGCCAGCCAGCGGGCGGCGTGGATCGGCGCGGCCGCGGCGCGGCTGCCGCGGGCGGAGCCCTTCGAGCCCGGCGCCGTCATCCAGGTGCTGGGCCGCGTGTGCCGGCTGGAACGGGCGCCGGGGCGGACCAGTCCGGGGATCATCGAGGGCGAGGACCTGCGCCTCGCCGCCGCGGGCGAGGGTGCGGCCTTCAGCCGCGCGGTGGTGCGCGCGCTCAAGCGGGAGGCGGTGGAGGCCCTGACCGAACGGACCGAGTTCCATGCCCGCGTGCTGGGACAACCGGTTCCCAGGGTCGGGGTGATGGACGCCCGGTCGCGCTGGGGGTCGTGCACGCCGGCGCGCGCCGGCCGCGTGGCCAGCGTCCGCTATTCCTGGCGGCTGGTGCTCGCGCCCTATGCGGTGATGGACTACGTCGCAGCGCACGAATGCGCCCATCTGGTCCATGCCGACCACAGCCCGCGGTTCTGGGCGGTGGTGGCGTCCCTCGTCTGCGATGTGAAGGCCGGTCGCGCCTGGCTGCGCGCCAACGGGCCGCGCCTCCACGCCCTGGGGCGTTAAGGGCCTAGGCGGTCTCGGGGGTCAGGACGCGGATGGTGTCGGTGGACTGAACCGTCCAGCCGGTCTGCAGGTCATAGTAGGAGCATCCGGGGCCGCGGCCCCAAGTGTCCCCGGCCGGCAGGGCCATCATGGTCTCCACGACGTGTCCGGCGGCGTCCACATGTTCGATCCGGAGAGTCGACGGCGCCCGCAGGGGCATGACCCCGGTGCGGCACACCGAGCCGTGGATGCGCGCGCCCTGCGCCGTCAGCACCACGTCCGGCTGGGAGATGTGCACGCCCACCATCGGCTTGACCTCGGTGCGGGCGCCGACAAGCGGGTCGCCGCCATATGGCGCGGCCGACGCCGCCGAAGCCGCCAGGGCGGCCAGGACGCCCATCAGGGCCGGGACATTTCGGGTGAGGAAGCGCGACATGTGTCTCTGTTCCTATTTGAACTCTGGCGCAGTGCTACGCAAGGGAGGCGCCAGCGTCCGTCGCCGCGATCCTGTTGAACGCTGATCGAGCAAGCCGATCGGCCGCGCCGGCGAGGGAGTTGTCCGAGTAATCGCAAGGTGATCTGGCCGGCCCTCGGCTCGCCTTGCGGCGGTAATGACACATTGTCGCAGGATAACAGTTCAAATGTTCCTCAGATCAATGCGTCTGAAATGGAAAACAATTCCAAGAAATTTCAGTATTATTTGAACATGCGCGGCGATTAATGTTTCGTTCAGCAAGGCGATGACGCGGTAAAGGCGATTTTTACCTTCCCGGCCTATAGCGTGGTCCGTCCAACAGCGATGAGACCCTGCCGTGGTCAGCGTCTTCCAGATGGTTCTTGCCGGCGTCCGCGGCCTGCCGCACGCGCCGGCATGGCTGGCGAGAGCGTTGCACGCAGGCGGGCATGACCACGGTCGGTCTCACCGAGCCGGACACAACAAATCGAAGGTCCCAAACAGGGACAAGAAACGATCGCCGTCAAAGGCGGGTGGGGCGTCATCAAAATGCACTCAAAGCACTGCCGGAGGCGTCCTTGGACGCACCTGGCCGGGAGGGTCGCTGGCGCGGCGGTCCTTGTGGTCTCAGTCGCCGCCGGGATTCCGGCCGCCCGTGCGCAAACCGCTGAGGCGCCCAAAAGCCCTGCGCTGACCTTCGCCGCCACCTACAAGGCCGACGTCCTGGGCGTCGTCGCCGGCGGCGGCGACCACGGCGCGCGCTATCTCGACGAACTCATGCTCGCCGCGGACACGGACCTCGACAGGGCCGTCGGCTGGAAGGACGCGCAGGTCCACGTCACCGTGATCAACAGCCTGGGGGGGCGGCCCAACGACCTGGCCGGCACGATCCAGGGCTTGGACAACATCGAGGTCTCCAGGAACAGGCTTCGACTCTATGAGGCCTGGCTTGAACAGCGGTTCGCCGGCGGGCGCGTCTCGGTGCGGGCGGGCGCCTATGACCTCAACAGCGAATTTGACGTCACCGACTCCTCGGGCGTTCTCATCCAACCGCCGTACGGCATCAGCCCGGAGTTCGCCGCCAGCGGTCCTCGCGGCGCGCCGGTCTTCCCGTCCCTGGCCCTCGGCGTCAGGTTCAAGCTTCAGCCGCGCGACGACGTCTATGTCCAGGCGGCCGCGCTTGACGCCCTCGCCGGGTCCGTGGGCGATCCCGGCGGGCTCGATACGTCATTCTCGGCTGGCGCACTCATGGTGGCCGAAGCCGGCTGGACCGGTTCGGGCAAGGTCGCGGTCGGCGCCTGGCGCTACACCCAGCGACTTGCGGACATCCGGGACCTGACCGGCGCGGGCGCTCCCGTCCAGCGTACAGCCCAGGGCGTCTACCTGTTGCTGGACCATCCCCTGAACAAGCCGGCGGACGGCGTGCGCCAGGCCTCCGCGTTCCTGCGGCTCGGCCTTTCCGACGGGGATACGAGCCCCCTGCGCTCGGGCGGACAGGCGGGGGTGTTGATCAAGCACGTCTTCCGCGGCCGGCCCGACAGCGCCCTGTCGTTTGGCGCGGCCTGGACGACGCTGGGGTCGAAATTCCGCGCCGACAGCGCCGACGCGGGCGCGCCTCTGAGCCATGCGGAAACGTCGTTCGAACTCACCTATTCCGACACGGTGTGTCCACACCTGTCGATCCAGCCGGACCTGCAATACGTCCACCGGCCGTCCGGCGATCCGGCCGTGAAGGATGCCGTAATCGTCGGTCTGCGCACCACGCTGGCCTTCTGAGCGCAATGGACGGCCGCGGCGCCTAGACCCAGGCGCGGGTACTCAAAATGGGGGCCGGCGGCTGCGCCTTTACCGGCTGACAAGCGCCTGACGTCTAAACCGCCGGCAAGCGCCCGGTTCGCGGCCGCGGGAGGACTTCATGGCTGGACCGTTCGCCCCTATCGCCTACGCCGACGGGGTCTCGCGCCGCCTCGCCCGTTTGATCACTTCCGCCGTCGCCGGCATGGCGATCCTGGCGACCGCGGGGCTGATCTACAGCTGCGTCATGCTGGGGGTCGAGCGCGCCGACCGGGTCAGCGAAAGCGCCCGTGACGGCGACGTCGCGGGCGAGATCAAGGCGGTCTCCCTGCTGCAGAAGCAGATCGAGCTCGACGCCGTCCAGGTGCAGCAATTCCTCACCGACGTTTCGGCGACGCGCGGCCTGAACGGACTCAACGACGGCTGGACCGAGGCCGAGAAGAACGCCCAGGCCTTCCAGGCCGACGTGGCGACGCTGCGGGGCAAGGCGGTCAAGCTCGGCGCGGCCGACATGGTCACGGCCCTCGACGCACTGGCCCACGATTTCCCCGACTATTACGCCCAGGGCAAGACCATGGCGCAGGCCTATGTGGCCTCGGGCCCCGAAGCCGGCAACGCCATGATGCCGGCCTTCGACGCCGGCGCCGAACGCATCGCCAGGAACATCCAGGCGACCAAGGCGGCTGTGGACCAGGTCATCGCCCGCGACGACGTCCTGGACAAACAGACGGAGGCCAGTGCGACCCGGAAGTACATGATCACCTTCGGCCTGAGCGTGGCCTTCGCCCTGGCGTCGCTGGCCGCCGCCGGGGTGCTGATCTTCATGGTCCGGGTACGGCTGTTCGGACCGCTCGGCCGCGCGACGGAGGCGCTTCGCGCCCTGGCCGCCGGCGACTCCAGCCGGACCCTCGACGGCGCGGACCGGCGCGACGAAGTGGGCGACCTGGCGCGGGCCTTCGCGGTTTTCCATCGGGCGACGCTCGACAAACTTTCCGCGGACGCGGAGATGCAGGCCCAGAGGGACGCCGTCGACGAGGAGCGGCGGAGCGCCGACGCCCTGCGCGAAACCCACGAGCGGGAACAACGCACGGCGGTCGAGGCGATCGCGAGCGCCCTGGCCAGTCTGGCCGACGGCGATCTCACCTACCGCATGCAGGCGGTGATGCCGCCGGCTTATGTCAAGCTGCAGGACGACTTCAACGGGTCGATCGGGCGGCTGCAGGAGGCCATGAAGGACATCGTCCAGAACGCCGAGGACATGCTCGCGGGGACCGGCGAAATCAGCCAGGCGGCGGATGACCTGTCCCGGCGCACCGAGCAGCAGGCCGCGACCCTGGAACAGACCGCCGCGGCCCTGGACGAGATCACAGCCACGGTGAAGCGGACCGCCGACGGCGCGGGACAGGCGAACGCGGCGATGGACGCCGCGCGCGCGGACGCCGAGCGCAGCGGCGTGGTGGTCAAGGACGCGGTCCAGGCCATGACGGGCATTGAGAAGTCCGCCGGCGAGATCAGCCAGATCATCGGGGTGATCGACGAGATCGCCTTCCAGACCAACCTTCTGGCCCTGAACGCCGGCGTCGAGGCGGCGCGGGCCGGGGACGCGGGCAAGGGTTTCGCGGTCGTGGCGTCGGAAGTGCGGGCTCTGGCGCAGCGCTCGGCCGAGGCCGCCAAGGAGATCAAGGCCCTGATTTCGGCCTCCGCCAACCAGGTGAAGCAGGGCGTGGATCTGGTCGGCCAGACCGGTGAGACCCTGTCGCGGATCGTCGGCCATGTGGAGCAGATCACCACCCTGGTCACCGAGATCAGCACCTCGTCCAAGGAACAGTCGATCGGCCTTTCCCAGGTGAACACCGCGGTCAACCACATGGACCAGAGCACCCAGCAGAACGCGGCCATGGTGGAGCAGTCCACTGCCGCCAGCCATTCCCTTGCCGACGAGGCGCGCCGGCTTGCCGGCCTCGTCGCGCGCTTCAGGATCGGCGAGACCGTCGGACGCCCCAAGGCCGCGAAACGCCCGGGTCCCGTGCCGGCTCGCCCTGGCGTGCATGCGCCGCGTCCCAGCCCTGTCGCCGCCGCCCAGCAGCGCGCGGCCGCCTTCGCCTCTGCGGCGCCGGCCACGGACTGGGAAGAGTTCTAGGAACTAGTAGAGGTCCTGGGGCTGGGTCTGGCCCTTCGGCGCGCTCGAGGCGGGCGGTGCGACGGGTTCGCCTTCGCCGTTGGTGCCGCCGATGCCGATCGAGGACAGCAGCTGATCGATGCCGGCGGCGCCCGGATCCAGTTGCGGGGGCGGGGCGTCGCCGCCTGGGATCACCGACACCTGCAGCCGCGGCAGGGCCTGGGTCATGAACGCCCGCCAGGTCGCGGCCGGCACGCCGCCGCCGGTGACCTTCCTCATGGGCGTATTGTCGTCCCGCCCGACCCAGACCGCCGTGACGAAGCCGCCGGTGTAGCCGACGAACCAGGCGTCGCGGTAATCGGAGGTGGTGCCGGTTTTTCCGGCCAGGTCGTAGTTGGCGATCTTGGCTCTTGTGCCGGTGCCGGCCGCGATGACCTGCCGCAGCATCTGGTTCATGTATTGCAGCGCCGGCGTGCCGATCACGCTGACGCGCGGCGCCGGCTGGCGGCTGTGGTCGTAGAGCACCTTGCCGTCGGCGGTCCGTATCCGCTCGATGCCGTACGGCGTGACGTGGATCCCGCCGTTGGAGAAGGGGGTGTAGGCCTGGGCCATCTCGATCGGGCTCACCTCCACCGCGCCGAGCGCCATGGACGGGTCCGTCTGGATGGGTGACGAGATGCCGAGCCGATGCGCGGTGGCCGCGACCGATGCGGTGCCCAGCTCGTTGGCGAGCCTTGCGGCGACTGTGTTGATCGACTGCGCCAGGGCCGTCTGCAGGTTGATCGGCCCGAGATAGCGGTTGGTGTAGTTCTTGGGCTCCCAGTTGCCGATCTTGAGCGGCTCGTCGACCACCATCTGCTCGGGCCGGCGGCCCTGCTCCATGGCGGTCAGGTAGACAAAGGGCTTGAAGGCCGAACCGGCCTGGCGGCGGGCGGCGGAGGCGCGGTCAAACTGGCTGTCGGCGTAGTGCGCGCCGCCCACGTAGGCCCGCACCCGGCCCTCGCCGTCCAGCGCCACCAGCGCCGCCTGTTGCACGCCGCGCGGCGCGCCCTCCGCGGCCAGCACGCCCGTGACCGAGCGTTCCGCGGCGGCCTGGATCGGCAGGTCGACCGTGGTTTCCACCACCATGTCCTGCTGCGGCTGGCCTTCCATCTGGCGGACCTGGGCGTCGATCCAGTCGATGAAATACTGGGCCCGCTGGTTGGCCAGCACCGCGGAGATCCGAACCGGATGGGTGAATGCGTCGTCGCGTTGGGCCGGCGTGATGTTGTGGGTGGCCACCATCTCGTCGAGCACGATGGTGGCGCGCCGCTCGGCCCGCGCCGTGTCGGACATCGGGCTGTAGCGCGACGGCGCCTTGAGCATCCCGGCCAGCAGGGCGGCTTCGCCCAGTGTGAGCTGGGAGGCGGGCTTGTTGAAGTAGCGCTGCGAGGCGGCCTCGATGCCATAGGCGCCTGCGCCGTAGTAGACCCGGTTCAGATAGAGGGCGAGAATCTCCTTCTTGGAGAACTTGGCCTCCAGCCAAAGGGCCAGGACCAGCTCCTGGGCCTTGCGGTGGAGGTTCTGCGCCGGAGTCAGGAACAGGTTCTTGGCGAGCTGCTGGGTCAGGGTCGAACCGCCCTGCACGACGCGGCCGGCCCTCAGGTTCGAGAACTCCGCCCGCATCATGCCCACCGGGTCGAAGCCGAAGTGGTGATAGAAGCGCCGGTCCTCGATGGCGATCACCGCCGCCGGGACATAGGGCGGCAAGGAATCGAGGTCGACGGGCGGGGCGTATTGGCTGCCCCGGACCGCCAGCAAGGCGCCGGACCGGTCGAGGTATGAGATCGAGGGCTGCCGCTTGATGTCGTAGAGTTTGGACGTGTCCGGAAGATCGCGGGCCAGGAAGGCCACGGCCGCGACAGCAAAGATCACGAACCACACGCCCACGACCGCGGTCCAATACAGGATCGACTGCAGGAGCGTCCGGCGCGAGCCCGCGCCACGGGCCCATCGCGGCCAGGATGGGCGCCAACCGCCTTGGCCGCGATGGGCCCGTGGCGCGGGCTCGCGCCGGACGCTCCTGCAGTCGATCCTGTATTGGACCGCGGTCGTGGGCGTGTGGTTCGTGATCTTTGCTGTCGCGGCCGTGGCCTTCCTGGCCCGCGA
>FTIH01001703.1_pt2 | contig 11126 bp, 13 predicted proteins | sample 1658451 | NCBI WGS metagenome assembly FTIH01 (sample SAMEA3914826, study PRJEB12502) | metagenome | biome: forest; material: soil | place: Canada | collected 2011-07-03 | depth 0.3 m
CCTCGTCGCGCGTCCGCATGCCGATCACGGCCGTCGCGATCTCGAGGCTCCACGTGTAGTGGAAGAGCCCCTCGAGCGGCACCTTGCCCGCGGCGTGGCCCCCCGAGAGGACCTTCATGCCGATCACGGCCGCGCCCTTCTCCTTCGCCTTCGCGATCACCGGGATGAAGGAGCGCACGTGAGCGTCGGCGGCTCCGAGCGGGATGAGGACCGTGTCGAACGGGTAGAGGTCGAGCGCCCGGTCGATGACTTCGGGCCGCGTGTGTCCGGTGATCCCGAGGAACTTGACGTGTCCCGCCTCCTTGGCCGCGAGCGCCGCCTCGAAGGAGCCGCCCTTCCCCATGGCCGACTCGAGGCTGCTCATGTCGTTCACGGCGTGGACCTGGAGGAGGTCGGGCTGGACCTTGAGCGTGCGGAGGCTCCGCGCGATCTCCTTCTCGGCCGCGGCCCGCGTGCGCTGGAGCGTCTTCGTCGTGAGGAAAAAGGACTCGCGCTTCTGGTGGGGGAGAACCTTCGAGAGGTAGCCCTCGCTCTTGTGGTCGCCGTAGGTGCTCGCGGTGTCGAAGTAGTTGACGCCCTCCTCGAGCGCGGCCTCGACCGCGCCGAGGGCCTGCTTCTCGCCGACCTCGGAGATGGGGTAGCCGCCGAAGGCGAGGAGCGTCGCCTGGAAGCCGGTTCGGCCAAGCGCGCGGCGCTCGAAGGGGGCGGCGTCGGCCCTCGAGGTGATCGGCGCGACGGGCGACTCGTTGGCCCCGCCCTCGTCCTTGCGGTCCTGGGCGAAGACGCGCCAGCCCACGGCACCGAGGCCGGCCGCGCCGAGGACGCCCTTCATGAAATCGCGACGCTTCATAGGGGACGACTCCCGGGACAGCTTGGCACGCCCCGAGGGATTCGCCAATGATCGTTGCAAGTCGTGATATCACGGGGACTAATCCGCGGCTTCCTTCGTCGCCTCGAGCGACGGTATTCCTTCCTGGGGGCGAGAAGGAATGGCCGTGCGAACCTTGGTGCTCGGCGTCGCGCTCGTGCTCGCCGCCTGGGTCGCCGCTTGGAAGGTCGCGAACGACCGGGCGGAGCGCGAGCTCCTCGAGACCCAGAACCGCTTGCTGGAGGAGCAGATCGCTTCCGACAAGGCCTACGCTGCGCGGATGAGCGCGCTCGCTCGGGAGAAGCGCGCCCTCGACGAGGACTACCCGGACTACGCCCGGATCCTCCCGACCGCGGAGGTCGCGACGGACCAGAGGCTCCTCACCTCGTTGAGTGACATGGCCCAGGCGAGCGGCGTCCACATCCGGAGCGTCCAGGTGCGGCGGTGAAGAACACGATGATGATGTTGCTCGGGATCGCCCTCCTCGCCCCCGCGGCGCGCGCCGACGACATGGACCGCTTCCGCGAGGCGTGCCAGGCCGGCGACTGGAACGCGGCCGACAAGGCGTGGGACGCCGTCGTCGAGCAGGGTCCTCCCCCGCTCGCTCTCGTCCTGAGGCACGCCGAGGTCGCCCTCCACATGGGAAGGCCCCTCGACGCGCTCCACGACGCCGAGATGGTCCACGAGAAGGAGCCGACGAACATCCTCGCGCTCGTCCTCCTCGCGCGGCTCCGCGCGAAGGAGAGCGCCGACGAGGCCAAGACGCTCCTCCTCGAGGCGGGACGCGAGGGCTACCCGATCCTCCGCGAGGCGCGCGCCTCGAAGGAGCTGAGCGGGCTCACCGAGGACCCGCGCTTCGTGCTCGCGGCCATGCGCGTCTCGTCCCAGATCCCCACGGCTCGCTCGCCGCGCGACCCGTTCCTCGTCCCGCGGTCGATCTTCGCGCCCGCGGGAACGACGGGTGAGAAGAGGGGCCCGCGGCCCACCCCGCCGGTCGGGCCCATGAGCTTCGAGCAGTTCGTGGCCACGGGGAACGAGCACCTCCGGGAGATGGTCGACCTCCTTCATAAAGAGAAGCTCTCCGAGGTCGGGATCCGCTTCCAGGAAGTGAAGGCTCTCTGCGACCGCGTGCGGCGCGAGAAGTCCGCCGAGGAGTTCGCGCAGACGGCGGACGAGCTCGAGCGCCGCGCGGCGAGGCTCGATGCCGAGGCGCGGAAGCTCCTCCGCATCCGGGAGCTCAAGATCGTCGTCACGGGCGTCGTGGTCTCGAAGATCGCGACGAACCGCGCGATCATCTCGGTTGGCGACTGCACGGGCTCGATCTACGAGGTGGGCGACGAGCTGCGCGACCCCGCGGGGGAGCGCATCCGCGGCCTCAAGGTGGCGAGGATCGCGGAGGGGCTCGTCGGCTTCGACTACGAGGGGATCGAGCTCGTGCGCCCGCTCAGGCAAAGCCCGTGAAGCGGGAGCGTGCTACGCTCGAGCCCGTGGACGGGCTCTCGGAACGCGAGGCCGTGGAGCGCTGCCAGAGCGGCGACCCGGGGCATGTCGCGTTCCGCTCGCTGTACGACCGGTACTCGCCCGAGGTGTTCGGCTTCCTCAAGAACATGCTCCGTGAGCAGCAGGCCGCCGAGGACGCGCACCAGGAGACGTTCCTGAGACTCCACCGGGGGCTCGGGAACTTCGACGCTTCGCGGCCGCTCCGGCCCTACGTCCTCCAGGTGGCGCGGAACGTCGCGATCGACGTGCTCCGCGTGCGCAAGAAGCGGCCGCGCCCCGCGAGCGTCGAGGAGGAGGACCAGCTCCCGCCCGAGCCCTCGCGCGTCCAGGACGAGGCGAACACGGGCGAGTGCCGCGAGGCCATAGCCGAGGCGCTCGCCGCCCTTGGGCCGGAGCCGCGGACGCTCCTCTCGCTCCGCTTCATCCAGGGCCTCTCCTACGAGGAGCTCGCCTCGCTCGAGAGCGTGACGCCCCGCACGATCTGCAACCGGCTCCGCGCCGCCATCGCGCTCCTCGGGCGCGAGCTCGTGAGGCGCGGAGCTCACAACCTGGAGGTGCGGCCATGAGCTGCTCCGAAGTCCGGTCGCTCCTCGCGCTCCGCTCGCTCGAGCTCCTCGAGGAAGAGGAGCGTGGCTCCGTCGAGTCGCACCTCGCCGCGTGTCCGGCGTGCCGGCTCGAGGTCGGGAGCCAGGACGAGATCGCCAGCTACTTCCGGTCGGCGCGTCGCGACGAGAAGCCGCCCGAGCGCGTCTGGGACGCTCTCGTCACCAACCTGGGGGGCTCCGCCACGGGTTCCCCGCTGGACCAGGCTGCTCCCGTCGCCGTCGCCGCGCCCAAGAGGCCGCTCCTCGACCTCGCCTGCGCCCGGTGCTCGGGCGGCCTCGAGCTGGCGGTCTACTGCTCCTCGTGCCTCGCCCCGCATCACGAGGAGTGCTTCTCGACCTGCGGCGTCCGTGGCTGCAAGGGGACACAGGTGGTCTCCGCGCGTCCCCCGAGGAGGAGCTACGGGCTCCCTCTCGTGACGGTGGGGATCGCCGCGATCGTCGCGGTCTCCTTCCTCCAGCGAGGCTACGACGAGAGCGTCAGGAACAACGAGCGGCTCCTCGAGGAGAGCCAGAGGAACGCGCAGCTCGAGAGCGACCTCAGGAAGTTCGTCGCGTCGAGGACGCTCCGGGCCCCGCAGAAGGCGCCGGAGAAGGTCTCGATCCGGTGCCGCGATGAGGACCTGGGCGCGGTGCTCGACAAGATCGGGAAGCAGTGCCAGCAGAGCATCGTCGCCCTGCCCGACGTCCGCGCGAAGGTGAGCGTCACGCTCGACGACGTGCCCTGGCGGAACGCCGTGACCATGCTCGCCGAGACGGCGAAGTGCAAGGTCCTCGAGTGCGGACAGGTCCTCGTGCTCGAGAAGTCCGAGCAGAAGACGGAGCTCCCGCCGTTCAAGGTCCCGCCGGTGGCTTCCGACCCCAGGGACTTCAGCATTCCCGCTCCCTCGGTGGAGATGTTCCGCTTCCCCGACGGGCGCGAGGTCCCCGAGGAGCTCGTCCACCTCACCGGGATCGTCGCCTCCGAGCGGGCGCTCCTCCCCTCGACGGTCATGATCGGCAACCGGAGCTACCGCGAGGGCGACCAGGTCCTCGGACGCGATGGGAAGCCCCTCTCGCCCGCCGTCTACGTCGTCAAGATCGAGACGAGCCGTGTCGAGCTCGCCTCGGGCTCGCGCGAGGGCCCGAAGGCAGCGCGGACCGTGGGAGGGAGCGCTCGCTGATCACCGCGAGCCTGACTCCCCCGGGCTCGCGTTATCCTTTCGCCGTGAGCGAGGAGAAGCCTGCCGGCGCCGACGACCTCCCCCCGGCCGCCGCGCGACCCGAGGATGCGGAGGACGTCCTCCAGGCGGCCCTCCGGCCCGACGAGCGCGTCCTCTGGCTCGCCCAGCCCGACCGCGGCCTCTTCTCGCGGGCGCTGGTCTGGGGGCTCGGGTGCCTTCCCTTCACGATCTTCCTCGCCGCGCTCCTCGTCGCGACGCTCGCGCTGGGCTCGTACGCGGCGCGCGCCGCACTCGGGCAGGGGAAGCTCGCGCTCGACCAGGCGCTCCCCGCGACGATCGGCGGCCTCGTCCTCGCGATCTTCCTCTACCCGATCCTCGTCGCCGAGCTCGCGCGGCGGGAGCGGCGCTACGTCATCACGTCGCAGCGCGCGCTCGTGATCGATGCGAGGCGGCTCGAAGGCGCGGTCGAGCTGGCGCGGGTCCGCGAGGTCGCGCCCCACAAGGACCTCTTCGACGACACGCCTACCGGGGTCGCGCTCCGCGTGGGCGACGGCACGGCGGCGATCGTCTTCCGGGACCTCGCCCACCCGGCGGAGATCCAGCGGGCCGTCGAGACGGCGATCGCCGCCGCGCGGTCGAGTCAGTAACCGTCGTTGAGGTTGCCGCGCGCCGTCCTGTAGGCCCTCAGGTCCTCGGGCTCGACCTCGGCCCTCCGCACGACCTGGCGCGTGGCGCCCGCCGCCTGGGCCTCGACGGTCGGAGTCTTCATGAGCTCGAGGTCGACCGGGTCGGCGAGATCGTTGAGAGCCCCCGTGTTGAGGTCGATCGCCATGGGCAGCCAGAGGATCGGCCACATGAGGCACTCCTCGCCGAAGAGCCAGTCCTCGTTCGTCGAGGGGCGGAGCGTCGCCTCGAGCGGGAAGTAGTTCGGCGCCTCGATCCTCACGTAGTGGAACAGCGCGCGGTCGAGGTTGACGACGACGGAGGTGACCGTCCCGCTCGAGTTCGGGGCGACGTCCACCTTCACCTGTTGCTTGACCCCGTCGACCTCGATCTGCGCGTCGGGCGTGGTCGTGCGGATCGTCACGTCTTGCGTGGTCCCGCGGACGAAGACCGCGCAACCCTGGCTCGCGAGCGCGAGCGCCACCAAGCAAGCGACCCGGATCGTGCCCACGATCGTCTCCCCTCCTTTGACGACGTTGCCACCCCCACCCGGGGACCGCCAGCATAGCGAACGACGGTGCGTCGCGCGACTCGGGCCCGACTCAGGCTTCGACCCTGTCCTCGTGCTGGTCAGGGGCCCCGTCGAGAGCGCGGAGGTCGTGGTCCACCATGAGGTTCACGAGGTCCCGGAAGCCGACACGGGGCTTCCAGCCGAGCTCGGTGCGGGCCCTGGAGGAGTCGCCGAGGAGGAGGTCCACCTCGGAGGGCCGGAAGTAGCGCGGGTCCACGGAGACGAGGATGCGCCCCCCGGGCCCGATCCCCTTCTCCTCGGCGTCCTTCCCCTCGAAGCGGAGGGGGATCCCGGCGCGCTCGAACGCGAGCTGGCAGAACTCGCGGACCGTATGCGTCTCCCCGGTCGCGACGACGTAGTCGTCGGGCCTGGGAGCCTGGAGCATGAGCCACATGGCCTCGACGTAGTCGCCCGCGAAGCCCCAGTCGCGCCGGGCGTCGAGGTTCCCGAGCCAGAGGCAGCTCTCGAGGCCCCGCGCGATCTTGGCCGCGCCGCGCGTGATCTTGCGCGTGACGAAGTTCTCGCCGCGCCTCGGTCCCTCGTGGTTGAAGAGGATCCCGTTCACCGCGAACATGCCGTAGGCCTCGCGGTAGTTGCGCGTGATGTAGAAGGCGTAGGCCTTGGCGGCCGAGTAGGGGCTGCGCGGGTAGAAGGGCGTCCGCTCGGTCTGCGGGGTCTCGAGGACCTTGCCGTAGAGCTCCGACGAGCTCGCCTGGTAGAAGCGCGCGTCGAGGTCGAGCTCGCGCATGGCCTCGAGGACGCGCGTGACGCCGAGCCCGGTGACCTCCCCCGTGTACTCGGGGATCTCGAAGCTCACCTTGACGTGGGACTGGGCGCCCAGGTTGTAGATCTCGTGGGGACGGACGACCTTGAGGAGGCGGTTGATCGAGGAGGCGTCGTTGAGGTCGCCGTAGACGAGGTGGAGCCTCACGTCGGGCTCGTGCGCCTCCTGGTGGAGGTGGTCGATCCGGGCCCGGTTCATGCTCGAGGAGCGGCGGACCATGCCCCAGACCTCGTACCCCTTGCCGAGGAGGAGCTCGGCGAGGTACGAACCGTCCTGGCCCGTGATCCCGGTGATGAGGGCCTTCCTGCCGTTCTTCGCGGGCCAGCGGGAGCCTGCCATGGAGACAGACCTTACCCCGCTTCGCCGTGGAACTGAAGGGAGTGCGAAGGGAGCGGTGGGCGACCGAGCATGAAGGCTTGTCTCGACGTTCAGTACGGGGCCGCCGGCGCCTCGGTCGGTTGCGTCCTGTTCCCGGACTGGAGCGACGCGCGTCCGGCGCGCGAGGTGTGCGAGCTCGTCCCGGTCGAGGCCGAGGGCTACGAGCCGGGGAGGTTCTACCGGCGCGAGCTCCCGTGCCTCCTCCACGTCCTCGAGCCCCTCCGCGCGTCGCTCGAGCTCGTCATCGTCGACGGTTACGTCTGGCTCGATGCCGCGAACCGCCCGGGTCTCGGCGCGCACCTCTTCGAGGCGCTCGACCGGCGCGTGCCGGTGATCGGCGTCGCCAAGAGCGCCTACGCAGGGAGCGAGTTCGCGATCCCGGTGCTCCGCGGGACGAGCAAGCGCCCGCTCTACGTGACGGCGGTCGGCTTCGAGGCCGACCTCGCCGCTCGCTCGATCCGCGCCATGCACGGGAGCCACCGGCTCCCGACGCTCCTCAAGCGCGCCGACCAGCTCGCCCGGGAGCGTTGATCCCTAGCCCTCGAGAGGCGCCCTCGGGAAGACGCTCACCTCGGAGCCCACGGCGAGGGCGACGCTCGCCGGGGCGGCGCCCTGGAGGAAGCTCCACTCGGGTCCGTAGACCGTGGCCCAGTCGAGCTCGAGCGCGAAGTCACGGACCAAGAGACACTCCCAGACCGGGTGCCTCACCTCGAACGCCTCGGCGTGGCCCGCGCGACTGCGCGAGAAGCCCCAGGCGCGCTCCTTGAGGAAGTGCTCGAGAGAGTCGGGGCCCGGCGTGAACGGCGCTCGCTCCGCCCTCGCCCGGAGGACGTTCTTCCGGCCCTCGATCTCGAAGGTCCGCTCGACGAGGAGGAGCGGGCCCTCCTCCGAGACGTGCGACCGCACGTCCGCCGAGCGGAACGGCTCGCCGTAGAGCCACCGCGCCAGCAGCGAGATGAGCCGGTGCGGGACGATCTCGCGGATGAAGACGACGCCCCGGCGCTCGCCGGCGCGCGCGTAGAACCTGAAGTTCACGTCGGCGAACGCGCGGTAGCCCGGCCAGCCCACGCCGAGGACGCGCGTCTCCTCGAAGTCGAGACCGACGACGCTCACGAAAGCCTGGCCATCTCTCGTGTCGAGCGCGACTCCGGGAGGGAGCCGCGGCTCGAGTACGGCGGGCGGCACGGCGAACGTGAAGAGAGACAGATACGACCAGCGCGCGCTGAGGAACGGCCTCACGCGCGCTCCGTGCAGCGCCGCGCGGCGAGGAGCGTCCCCGCGAGGATCGGGAGGTTCTTGGTCATGGGCCCGAACGGGTGGACCCAGAGGACCGGGTCCTGCCACGAGACGAGGAGCGGCAAGAAGACGAGCGCCGCGGCCTGGCAGAGGAGGACGATCCCGAGGGCGCGCCCGCGGAGGAGGAGCGCCGCGAGGCCCGAGGCCGCCTGGCAGACCCCCATGAAGACGAGGAAGCGCGCGGGGTCCCCCGGGACGAGACCGCTCCCGGCGACCGTCGCGACCTCCTCGGGGCTCTGGAAGAGGATCTTGGGGAAGATCCCCTCGGTGAGCCAGATCACGGCCATGCCGGCGCGGAGGATGCGGCGGGCGCGCGGCGTCCAGCCCTCGCGCTCGATGAGCCACTGGACGAGGACGAGCGCCGCGATCGGGACGTTCTTCGTCAGGATCCCGAAGCGGTGGACGAGGAGGTGGGGGTCCTCCCAGGCGAGGACGGCCGTGAAGAAGGCGATCCCTCCGAGCTGCATCGCGGCGAGCCACGTCCGCGCGGGGCCGAGCGCGACGCGCAGGCCGAGGACGACCTCGCCAGCGCAGGCGACGAGCATGAGCCACTCGGGGAGCCCGAGCGGCCTCAGGAACTCGCCGCCGACCTTGCGATACGCAGGGTGAAGGACGAGCACGCCCGTGAGGAGCCAGATCGAGGCGATCCCCCAGCGCGCGAGGGCGAGGTCGAGTCGATCGGGTCTCTCCAGGCGCGGGCTCCGCCTCCGAGGGTTGCCAACGCGCGCGGTCGTGTCAACGGCGCCAGGTCACGTTGACAGGAGAACCGAGGCCCAAGATCATCGCGGCATGTCGATGGCGAGCCGGACCGCCGTCCTCACGGCGGCCTACCGGGCGCGAGCGCGGACGATCTGCGACGACCCCTGGGCGGGCGCGCTCGCGGGCGAGGACGGTGCCGCGCTCGCGACGCGCTACGACCTCGTGAACCCGCACGCCGAGCTCTACACCGCCGTGCGCACGGCGTTCCTCGACGGGGAGGTCCGATCGGCCCTGGCGCGCGGCGTCGACCAGGTCGCGATCCTCGGCGCCGGGCTCGACACGCGCGCCGCGCGTCTCCGCCGCGAGGGCGTCCGGTTCTTCGAGGTGGACCGCCCCGAGACGCAGGCCGAGAAGCTCGAGCGGCTCCGTGGCCTCGCGGGCTACCCCGTGGCGGCGGCGACCTACGTCCCCTGCGAGTTCGGCCGCGACGACTTCGTCGAGCGGCTCCTCGCCGCGGGCCTCTCGATCGAGAGACCGGCGCTCGTCGTCTGGGAGGGCGTGAGCTTCTACCTCCCCGAGGAGGTCGTCCGCGCGACGCTCCGCCGCGTCGCGACCGGCCTCCACGCGGAGAGCGTCATCCTCTTCGACTACGTCGAGAAGAAGCTCGCCGAGGGCCGGTCGAGCCGCGCGCGCGACAGGGAGCTCCTCGGGCTCCTCGCCGAGCTCGGGGAGCCCTTCGTCTTCGGCACGAACGACGCGACGCCGCTCCTCTACGAGGAGGGCTTCCGCCACGTGCGCACCGTCTCGTTCGACGAGGCGTGCCTCACCCTCACCGGGACGTACGACCGCGAGCGCGCGTTCCGGTTCCAGCACCTCGCGCTCGCGAGCCGCACGCCGCCCAGGGGAGCGCCATGACCGAGGACTTTGCCGAGAAGTTCCAGCCCGCCGTCGCGGCGGCGCTCAAGGAGGCGACGGCGCACGGGCCCTACTCCTCCCTCCTCGGCCTCCGCGTCGACGAGAGCGGGCCCGGGGTCGTCGTCTGCTCGCTGCCGCTCCGGCCCGAGCTCGACTCGGGCGTCGGAGCCGTCCACGGCGGGGCGATCGCGTCGCTCGTGGACCACTCGCTCTCGCTCTCGGTCTACCCGCTCGTCGAGCCGGGGAAGTGGGTCGCGACGGCGGAGTTCAAGCTCAACTACCTCGCCGCGGCGCGGACGGGGACGCTCCGGGCGACGGCCCGCGTCCTCTCGCTCCGCCGCACGCAGGCGGTCGCCCGCGTCGACGTGACCGACGACGCGGGCCAGCTCGTCGCCGTGGCCCAGGGCTCGCTCACAGTGCGCGACCGCTGAGCGCGCGCGTGCCATGCTGAGGACCGAGTGGACGCGACCGATCCCGAGGTGAGGCGCGCGCTGGCGGCGGGCAAGCAAGTAGGGCCCTACGCTCTCCTGGGCGAGCTCGGGCGCGGGGGCATGGGCGTCGTCTACCGCGCCTACGACACGAAGCTCGGCAAGGAGGTCGCGCTCAAGGTCATCCTCGAAGCGGGCCCGAGTGGCGTCGAGCGGTTGGCGCGCGAGGCGCGCGCCGCGGCGGCTCTGCGGCACGAGGCGATCGTGTCGGTGCTCCATCTGGGCGAGCACTCCGGACGTCCCTACCTCGTCATGGAGTACGTCGCGGGCGAGAGCCTCGGCGCGCTCCTCTCGAGGAAGCCGCTCCCTCTCCCGAGAAAGCTCGAGATCGCGCGCGACCTCGCCCGGGCGCTCGAGCACGCCCACGGGCGCGGCGTGATACACCGCGACGTGAAGCCGTCGAACGTCCTGGTCGATCAGGAGGGGCGGGCGCGCCTCCTGGACTTCGGCCTCGCCAGGAGCTCGACCGACCAGGGCCTCACGACGACGGGACAGGTCCTCGGGACCCCGCTCTACATGTCTCCCGAGCAGGCGGGGGGCGACCCCACGGCCCACGGTCCGGCATCCGATGTCTACTCGCTCGGAGCGGTCCTCTATCACATGCTCGTCGGCCGGCCGCCGTTCGAGGCGCCTTCCGCTCCGTCGCTCTACAAGAAGATCCTGGTGGACGCCGTTCCGCGGCCGCGCAAGCTCGTCCCCGAGCTCCCGGCGGCGCTCGACGCGCTCGTGGTCTCGTGCCTGGAGAAGGATCCTCGGCTCCGCCCCGGCGCGCGCGAGGTCGCGGCGAAACTCGAGCGGGCGCTCGCCGGGGCCGCGGTCGCGAGCCCGTCGCGTCGGCCGCTCGTGGCGGCGCTCGCCGCCGGGGTCGTCCTCGGGGGCGGAGGTATCCTCGCGGGGGTCGTGATCGCCTCGGGCCGCGGCGCGTCGCACGACCCCAAGGTCGGCCGGCCCGCGCCGAGCTCCGGGGCGCCTCGCGACCACCAACCCGCCGTCGAGGGCAAGTTGCCGGCCCGCTCCTGGGTCGAGCGCGGCGAGGCGCTCCGGGCGAAGGGCGACCTCGAGGGCGCGATCTCCGACGCGACCCGGGCGATCGAGCTCGACCCGGCGTGCGCCGAGGCGTGGGTCCTCCGGGCGCGCTCGCGGAACGGCCGGGGCGAGCGCGCGGGCACGATCGAGGACTGCACGAGGGCGATCGAGCT
>FTIH01349453.1_pt1 | contig 11031 bp, 9 predicted proteins | sample 1658451 | NCBI WGS metagenome assembly FTIH01 (sample SAMEA3914826, study PRJEB12502) | metagenome | biome: forest; material: soil | place: Canada | collected 2011-07-03 | depth 0.3 m
TTGTCCTTGTCGTAGTCGTGGATGGTCTGGCCGCCCAGCGCCAGGGGCGTACGCGCATCGAACATGGTGTTGATGTTGGCGACGCCGGAGTCGATGCCCATGGCCAGGGTGAACACCTTGAACACCGAGCCGGGCTCATAGACCGTCGCGGCGACGTGGTTGATCAGGCTGGCCTGGTCGGCGTGGCCGGCAAGATTGGGGTCGAAGGTCGGGTTGCTGGCCATGGCCAGGATCTCGCCGGTGTGCAGGTCCACGACGATGCCGGTGGCCGCCTTGGTCTGGAACTCCGCCGCCGTGTGGGCCAGTTCGTCGTCCAGCACCGCCTGGATTCTCAGGTCGATGGAGAGGGGCACCGGACGCCCCTGCCCGCCGCTTTGCCTGATCAGCTTGTCCAGCGCCCGCTCGGAGCCGGCCAGGCCCTTGCCGCCGGTGTCGGTGAAGCCGATCAGATGAGCGGCGGTCGAGCCCAGGGGATAGATGCGCCGGTCTTCCTCCTCGAAGCTCAGACCGGGCAGGCCGAGGTCGCGGACACGGTCCTTATCCTCCGGCGTGAGACCGCCGACGAGGTAGGTCCGCCGGCCGGACGCCAGGGCGTGATCGATCCGCGCCGCCGGAAGGTTCGGCAAGGCCGCCGCCAGGGCGGACCGTGTCTCGGCGCCCTCCCAGACCTCGCGCGGGTCGAGATAGACGCCGTAGTGGACGAGATCGACGGCGAGCAGCTTGCCGTTGCGGTCGACGAGGTCCGCCCGCGCGACGGGCGCGACCAGGGCGCTCCGGGCGCCCGCGTTCGGGTCGTTGAACAGGGCCTTGGTGATCGCGCCGACGCCCAGGGTGGCGAAGGCCGTGGCGAACAGGACCAGGACGAAGAAGATCCTGTAGGTGGTGTCCTGCTCCTTGCGCTGGGCCTTGGCGTGCTCGAAGGCATGCTCGACACGCCAGACCCGGTCGGTGAGCCAGCGCCAGACCGGCTCGCCGCGGAAGCGCATGACATCCGCGGGGGTCATTTCACATCCTTGCTGGCGTGAGCGACGTCCGCCAATCTGTCGGCGCTGACCTCGCGCTTGCCGGAGGCGGGCTGCAGGTTCAGGCCCTGCTCCGCCAGCCGTTCGATACGGGTCGGCTGTTCGAGATAGGCGACTTCGGCGTGGAGCAGGCGGATTTGCCGCTGCTCGTCGATGATCTGGCCCTCGGCGCGGGCGATGTCCGCGCGTTCGCCGCCGGCGAACGTCTTCAGCAGGTAGAGGCCGATCACGAGCACCAGCAGCAGGCCGGCGCCCCAGAGATTGACCACCCGTACGCCGCGGACACGGCGGGTGAAGATGCGCGACAGGCTCATGCCGCCATCTTCCATGCCGGCGCCGCCGTGCGCACAGCTGCGCGCAGCTTGGCCGACCGCGCCCGCGGGTTGACGGCCATTTCGGCGGCGGACGGCGTGTGCGCGCCGCTGAACTGCAGGCTGAAGCTCGCGGCCGGGCCTTCCGCGGCGGGAGGAAGGTGACGCGAACCGGACGGACGCAACCCCGCGCGATCGGTCAGGAACGACTTGACGATCCGGTCCTCCAGGGAATGGAAGGAAACCACGGCGAGCCGGCCGCCCGGCGCGAGCGCGTGCTCGGAGGCGCGCAGTCCCGCTTCGAGCTCCGCTAGCTCCTGATTCACCGCGATCCTCAAGGCCTGGAACACGCGGGTGGCCGGATGGATGGGCGCGCCCCGGCGGCCGCCGACGGCCCGCTCCACCGCGTCGGCCAGCTCCAGCGTGCGCGCGAAGGGTTGTTCGGCGCGCCGGCGCATCAGGGCCGCGACGATACGGCGCGCCTGACGCTCTTCGCCATAGACCCGGAAGATCCGCATCAGCTCGCCCGGACCGGTGGTGTTCACCAGGTCAGCGGCGGTGGGACCATCGGACCCCATGCGCATGTCCAGCGGGCCGTCGCGCATGAAGGAAAAGCCGCGCTCCGGCTGGTCGAGCTGCATCGACGAGACCCCGAGGTCCAGGGCGACCCCGTCGCAGAGCGCCCGTCCGGTGTCCGCCAGCCGCTCGTCGAGTTCGGAAAAGCAGCACTGGATGAGGCGAAAACGGCCGCCGAACGCCGCCGTGAGCGGCCCGGCGAAGGTTGCGGCGGCGGGATCGCGGTCGAGCGCCAGGACATCCGCGCCCGCGTCCAGCAAGCCGCGGCTGTAGCCGCCCGCGCCGAAAGTGCCATCGACGATCAGCCGACCCGGCGCCGGCTCGAGGGCGGCGAGAACCTCCTGGAGCAGCACCGGGGCGTGCGGGGCGTCGGTCATGCGCCAGTTCCCAGGCGGGCCAGACGCTGCTGGTTGCGGAGACTGGCGAGGCCCTCGCCCGCGGCGCGGCGCTGGCCGGCGCGATGGGCGCGGAAGGCGTCACGCTCCCAGATCTGGAACCGGTCGCCGAGTCCGACCACGGCCACCCAGTCGGTGAGGCCGAAGTCCTGGCAGAGTGCGTCCGGAAGGGTGATGCGGCCGGCGGTATCGAAGGACAGTTGGCAGACGCCGCCGAGGATCGAGGTCTCCAGCGCCGACCGGAGCGGGTCGCCGAAGGGCAGTTCCTCGATCAATTCCTGATAGCGGTCGAAGAGGGCCTTGCCGCCGGCTTCGATGCAGTCGGCTTCGATGGACGGGAAGCAGAAGATCCCGTCGAACGGGCCTGACGCGAGGGTGCGGAAGTCCTGCGGCACAACGATCCGCCGCTTCCCATCCAGCTGCTTCTCGAACGTCGAGAGAAACACCCGCCCCGCCCCAAATTAACCCGGCGAGCCAGCCCGACCCGCTCGGCTCCAGCTCGTCCGCACTGTCACGGTCAAGCCCCGACCCGTACCAATTGGGTTAACACGGGATGAATTGGGACGCAATGACACCAAGTGACATTTCTACTCGCGCATGATGTCGCACCCGGGCCGAAAACTTGCCAAATTCAACAACCCACAGAACATACAGGGAACTCACAAGAGTTCGGGCGATTATGCCGAACTTGACTGGTCAGCGCCATGAGCGCTAGATCAGCGAGACAGGCCGGCGCTTACGCGGGGCTGGGTATGATCGCCCTCCTATTGGTCCTTTACGTAATTTCCCTGAGTATACTGCACGTAGTCCCACCTGAGTTTGGGGCCGTTAGCTCCCCTCGGGTTTCCGACTGGCACAAGCACGAAACAAAAGTGAGTAGTGCGAACCGGAGTGTTGGGGAAGCCGTCGCTATACCTAACCCAACCCCACAAGAATATTCTCTTTCTTCCCGCCTGAATGTCGATCACATCTTTCGTTTCGACTCCGGCACCGGGTGTTCGTGGGGCTTGACCCCCGGTACTTGCGGCTTTTGGGTTTATAAGTCCGGTTCCAGCATCCGATTGGCTAAAAGGGAAGTCGTACCCTGGCGGGAGATCTCCGACAGTACGGACTTCGCACTGCGCATAATGTACAGTGTTGGCGGGAAGGTCCCCATTATTGCGCCAAATTGGTCTAAAGCGCCACGCCACATCTTTGCTGCCGGAGATGGGCTCGAACAGCGGGTGATATCCCTCGCAAAGAATGTAGGCGCGGTGAGCGGCGATCATCGCTTGCTCGGCAATCTTGGTGGCGCGAGCGGCAGTTCTGTCGGCGCGAATGAGAAAGAAGATTTGAACACTCGATACAACAGCCAAGACGCCCGTAAATATCATGAGCCAGAAAGTGTAATTCGCGATTCGCTCATCCGTTTTCCCTTTGGCGCTTTCTGGATTGGTGTTGGTATTGGTATCGCGTACTGCGGCGGCTGTATTGCTTTGTGGTGGAGGGGGCGCAGGCGATGATGCTCCCATCAGCAGCAACGCCGCTATCGTTATCGCGAGCGTTTTCAGCATGTCCTGATCGCAGCCCCGAAGATGTCGTCGTTCTCGCGGTTGTTATACCGGAACTCGAACTCGGCAACGTAGAGCGGAAGGTACTTAGCGCTAACCTTGTGGAAGGTCCCAACCACGCCACGCTTCACCAGCGACCAGAAGCCTTCGATGGTCTGGGTGTGAATGGCTCCCACGACGTACAGGCCCTTCGAATGGTCAACGGAGCGGTGGAAGTACTCGCGCTTGAGGCGGTCATAGGCGGGGAGCTGGTCCGTGCAGATCATGCTGACCTTGTTGGAGACCGCTTCACGGACGAAGCCGCGCAGGGTTTCCGAAGTCGTGTTGTTGATCACGCGAGCGATGATGTTACCCTTACGCTCGACCGCGCCAACCACGATCCCCTTTTCGCCACGCCCCTTACCGCGTTTGCTGACGTGGCGGTTCTTGGCCTTTCCCCCCACGTAGGTTTGGTCCACTTCCACGATCCCCAGCAGCTTCTGGAACTCTTCGTCGATCATGCCGGCGCGGACACGCATGCACATGTAATGGGCGGTCTTGTAGGACCCGAAACCCATGACGCGCTGGATTTGCAGAGCGCTGATACCCTTCTTGCTGGTCATCATCATGTGGATGACCCGGAACCAGTCGCGCAGGTCCTTATTGGTGTTCTCGAAGATGGTCCCCGTGATTTCAGAGAACCGATAGCCGCTGTCGGGCGAGCACGAATAGCATTGCCACTTGAAGGCCATCGTGGAGACGGCGGCGATCTTCTCAGACTTGCCGCACCGAGGGCAACGCACGCCATCTGGCCAGCGGTGAGCCACCAGGTAGGCCGAGCACGCATCCTCGTTCGGGAACATCTTCTCGAACTGGGCGATGGTCATTTGCTGGATGCGGGCCACGGCGGCGACTCCCTTACGATGAAAGGAGATTGCCATGTCTGAGGTTACCAGTCAAGTCCGGGATAATCGCCAGAGTTCGGGACGTCAATGGCGCGCGGGCGTTAACACTTGAGGGTCGCCCGGTCTGGCGCCGCCACCGGCGCGCCGAGAGGACTGAAGTTGGCGAGGAGGCTCTTACCTTCCGCGCCAGAGGAGCGCGCGCGGGAGGGCATGAAGGGACCAGACGGCCTGTAAGCCGGGTTCTGTGTCGCCCCGCTTGCGCGGGACGCGACGGTCATTCCTCTGGACCGCCCATTGCTGGACGGTTCTCGCGACCTACCCGGACGCCTCGGGCCGGCGAGGCCCTACCCCGATCCCGGACGAGTCCGGCGCCGGGGCGCGACGTCCCTATTCGGTCTTGCTCCAGGCGGGGCTTGCCATGCCGTCCCCATTGCTGGCGACGCGGTGCGCTCTTACCGCACCCTTTCACCCTTGCCGCCGGCCGAAGCCGATGGCGGTTTACTTTCTGTGGCGCTGTCCCTGGGGTCGCCCCCGGCGGGCGTTACCCGCCGCCTTCTCGCCGTGGAGCCCGGACTTTCCTCCCCCTCCCTCGCGGGAGAGAGCGACCGCCCGGCCGTCTGGTCGGCGCGAAAGTGGGGCCCCGAGGCCTTGAGGTCAATGCATCCGTCCGCCAGGGGTCGGTCCTGGAGGATTGGCGCATGCGGTCGATCAAGGCGGGGGCGCTCTATTTCATCCTGGTGTTCGCGGCGGGCTGGATCATCGGGCCCATCCGCGTATTGCTTATCGCGCCCCGGATCGGGGCCCTGGGCGCGGTGCTGATCGAAGCGCCGATCATGGCGGCGGCAGCGGCGGCGGCGGCGCGCTGGGTCGTCCGGCGCCTGGGCGTGCCGGCGGCGTTTAGAGCGCGCGCATCGATGAGCGCCGTCGCCCTGCTGCTGCTGCTTGCCGGAGAGTTCGCCTTCGCGGCGCCCCTGCGCGGCCAGAGCCTCGGGCAGTATGCCTCGGGCTTCTCGACCCCGGCTGGCTACGTCTCGCTGGCGCTGTTTGCGCTCTTCGGGGCCATGCCGCTGCTCGCAGGCGGACGCACCATCAGGCCGTCGCCCTGAGCACCGCCATCAGTCGCGCCCGGGTTTCGCCATCGGCGATCCCGTCGAACCGGTCCGGACGCCAATGCCGCTGGAACGCCGAGACGATCCTCACCGTGGCCTCGTCGTAGCGGCCCGACGGCGCGCTGTCGTAGCCCAGGCGGGTCAGGCCCGCCTGCAGGGCGAAGACGCCGGGACCTTCGTCGCCGAGGCCGAGCGGCGCGCCAGGCGGGATGGCGGGTTCGGCCCACAGGCCATGGCCGGCTTCGGCGAGGCGCTTCCAGGGGAACAGCTCGCCAGGATCGGTCTTGCGGTCCGGCGCGACGTCGGAATGACCAACCACACAGTCTTCCATGACGGTCCAGCGCGAACGGATCCCGTCCAGCAAATCGATGGCGGCGTCGATCTGGACGTCCGGGAAGGGCCGATAGCCGAACTCGTGGCCGGGATTGACGATCTCGACGCCGACAGAGGCGCCGTTGCAGTCGGTCGTTCCCTTCCAGAATGACACGCCGGCGTGCCAGGCGCGCCGCTCCTCGGGCACGAGCCGGAAGACGCGCCCGTCTTCCTCCACGACGTAATGGGCGGAGACCTTGGCGGCGGGATCACACAGGCGCGCGAGGGCGGCGGCGCCCGTCCGCATGCCGGTGTAGTGGAGCACGATCATGTATGGCGGCGCGCGGCGCACGTCGAAGTTCGGGGACGGCGCCTCGATCAGCTCCATGCCGCCGGTCTAGCCCGCTTCGGGCTCGAGTCTATGTGGAAGTTCAGCGGCCGCGCTGGTCCCAGCCGTAAGCCACCCAGGAGTGTCCGCCGATGTGCCGGGCTTCGATGAGGGTGGGATCTCTGGGCTGCATCGCCTTGCGAGCGCGAAACGCCACGCCGCCGACGGCCAGCAGGGCCACGCCCATGAGGCCGACAACCACGACCGTCGCGGCGAAAAAGACCGCAAGCACCGCCCCTATGCCCACAGCCAGCACAGTCGCGAGCGCGCCGCCGATGAAGGCCAGGCCTTTGAAGCCGCCGCGCCCTTTCGGGACCTTGGCGCCAGCGTCCATGAGCGGTTCCATGCTCATCTCCCGAGCCGTTCGCCCCCAATCCACACTATGTCGGCGCGGCTTACCGGCCCGTCAACCGGTAGCGCCTGTGAATCTTCAATTCGCCTCGGCTGCGAGCAGGTCGTGGCGTTCGCGCATCACCTGATCGAACGCCGCGTTGATCGCCGCGGATCGCTCGTGGGCGAACTCGACGAATTCCTGCGAAAGGCCGCGCGACACCGCCCGGTCCGGGTGGGCCTGGGACAGCGCGCTCTTCCACGCCGCGCGCACCGCATCGTCCGGCGCGTCGGGGGCGACATCCAGCAGGGCATAAGGGTCGTCGGCCGGCGTTCCGAGGTGGAACGCCTTCAACCGCCGCATACTGAGCGCTCCAAGACCAAACAGCTCGGCGACCCGTTCAATATAGTCCGTCTCCTGCACGGTCACCGCCCCGTCGGCCTTGGCGATGTGGAACAGGCCGTCCAGCACGTCTTCCAGCAGATCCGGGCAGCCGCGGTAGCGCTTGGCGATCTGGCGCGCATAGCTTTCGAAGCCACGGGTGGTCTGGCGGGCGAGGTCGTAAAGGCGCTGCACGTCACGCGCCGACGCCGGCTCAGGCTGAAATACTTCCGAGAACGCCGCGAATTCGTCGTGATCCGCCCGGCCATCCGCCTTGGCGAGCTTGGCGCCCAGCGCCGTGACGGCGGCCGAGAACTGCGGATCCTCCCCCGGCAGGCCGTCGGGACATTGTGGACAGTCCGCCTTGGTCGCCCGCGGGACCGCAAGGCTTGATATGGTGCGCCAGAGATTCATCGGAACAGCTTCAGTCTAGGATTCCGGCGCGCGGATGACAACGAAAAACGGCAACAGCTCCTGCGACCGTTGGGAGTTCTGGATCGATCGCGGGGGCACTTTCACCGACGTCATCGGCCGCGCTCAGGACGGGTTGATCCATACCTATAAGCTGCTTTCGGTTTCTGAAGTCTATGCGGACGCCGCCGTGGAGGGCATGCGGCGGCTACTTGGCGTCGAAGGCGGCGCGCCGTTCCCGTCAGGCCGCGTCGGCGCCATCAAGATGGGCACGACCGTGGCCACAAACGCCCTTCTGGAGCGTCGCGGCGCCAGGACCCTGTTCATCACCACCCAGGGGTTCGGCGACTCGCTGCTGATCGGAGATCAGACCCGCCCCAGGCTCTTCGCGCTGGACATCGCGAAGCCAGCGCCGCTGCACGACGGTGTCCTGGAAGCTTGCGAGCGGCTGGACGCTCGCGGCGCCATCGTCACGCCGCTCGACGCGGCGGCGCTGGCCGCGGGCGTGCGGGCGGCCGTTCTCGAGGGATTCACCTCGGCGGCCATCGCTTTCATGCACGCCGACCTGAACCCCGCCCACGAGATCGAGGCGGGCCGCATCGCCGAGGCGGCGGGGTTCGAATTCGTCGCCCTGTCGCACCAGGTCTCGCCCTTGCCCCGGTTCCTCCCCCGCGCGCAGACCACTGTGGCGGACGCCTATCTGACGCCAGTGCTGCGCGCCTATGTCGAGCACGTCGCCGGCGCCGTGGACGGCGCGCCGCTCTTCTTCATGACCTCGGCCGGCGGGCTGGTTAGGGCCGAAGCCTTCCGCGGCCGCGATGCGGTGCTGTCCGGCCCCGCCGGCGGCGTGGTGGGGACGGCGCGTACGTCGGCGCAGGCCGGGCGGCGGGCCGCCCTCGGCCTCGACATGGGCGGGACGTCCACGGACGTCTGCCGCTTCGCCGGGGTCCTTGAGCGCCGCGACGCCGCGGAGATCGCCGGCGTGAAGCTGCGTGCGCCGATGCTGGACGTCGTGACCGTGGCGGCCGGCGGCGGCTCCGTCCTGACCTTCGACGGCCTGCGGGCCCGCGCCGGACCCGCCAGCGCGGGTGCGGATCCCGGACCCGCCGCCTACGGCCGCGGCGGACCGGCGACGGTGACGGACGCCAACATTGTCCTTGGCCGGCTGGACCCGCGACGCTTCCCCGCAGTGTTCGGTCCGGCGGGCGACCGGCCGCTCGACGCCGACGCCGCACGACGGCGGCTGGAAGAACTGGCGCGCGCCATGGGGGCCGCCAGCGCGGAGGCCGCCGCGGAGGGATTCGTCGCCGTCGCGGTGGAAGAGACGGTCCAGGCGATCCGCCGCATCTCCACCGAGCGGGGGTTCGACCCGCGCGACCATGTGTTGGTCGCCTTCGGCGGCGCCGCCGGCCAGATGGCGTGCTGGACCGCTGACGCCCTGGGGGTGAATGAGGTGCTTTGCCCCCGCCACGCCTCGGTCCTGTCGGCCTGGGGAATTGGTCAGGCGCAGATGCGCGACATGAGGCAGGCGGGCCTGGAGCGCGTCCTCGACGCGGCGGGCCTTCAGGCGGCGAGGGTGTGCGCCGACGAGCTGGCCCTGGCCGTCGAAGCCTCGCTGCGGGCCCAGGGCGCCGAGCCCGGGCCGCCGCAGGCGCGGCTGCTGTTGCGGTATGACGGGGCCGACGCCGCCCTGGCGGTTCCGTTAGCCGAAACTGACCAGTCCCGCGCCGCCTTCGAGGCGGCCCACCAGCGGCTGTTCGGCTTCATCGAACCCGGTCGCACGGTCCTGATCGCCAGCGTCGAAGTGGAAGCCGCCGCCGCGGACGCCGAAGACCTTCGCAGCTACGATCCGCCCACGTCCGACCTCGCGGCCCTGCCAACGACCATGAACCTCTATGCCGATGGAGGCGCCCATCAGGCTCCGGTCGTCTCCGCGGAGGTTCTGCCGGGACCGCTCAGAGGTCCGGCGCTGATCGTCCGCCAGGACACCCAGATCGCCGTCGCCCCCGGGTGGGAAGCGCGGCCTGGGCCGGACGGATTGATCAGCCTGATCCGCGTCCAGGGCACGGTCCGCCCCGCCGCCCAGGCCGTCGACGGGCCCGACCCCGTGACGCTGGAACTGTTCAATCGCCGCTTCATGGGCGTGGCCGAGGCTATGGGCGCGGCGCTGGAACGCACCGCCCATTCGGTCAACATCAAGGAACGGCTGGACTTCTCCTGCGCCCTGTTCGACGCGGACGGCGGCCTCGTCGCCAACGCCCCGCACATGCCGGTGCACCTGGGCTCCATGGGCTCGAGCGTGCAGGCTGTGCGGGACCGGCATCCCCGATTGAGGCCAGGTGAAGCCTTCGCCCTGAACAACCCCTACGCCGGCGGCACCCACCTGCCGGACATCACCGTGGTCATGCCGGTGTTCATGGCTGGCCTGGACACCGCCAGTTTCTATGTCGCCGCGCGGGGCCACCACGCCGACGTCGGCGGGGTGCAGCCGGGCTCCATGCCGCCCTTTTCGCATAGCATCGACGAGGAGGGCGTGATGCTGGACGCCCTGCCGATCATGCGCGAGGGCCGCTTCCTGGACGACGACGTCCGCGCCGCGCTTGTCTCAGGCCCGTGGCCCGCCCGCGCGCCGGAACAGAACGTCGCCGACCTCAAGGCCCAGATCGCCGCCTGCCAGGCCGGCGCGGCGGCTGTGGCGGCGATGATCGAGGCCCATGGCGGCCCTACGGTCGCGCGCTACATGGGGTTCGTGCAGGACAACGCCGAGGCCTGCGTCCGACGGGCAATCGCGAGTCTCAAGGACGGCCAGGCGCTGGCGCCGATGGACGGAGGCGGCGAGATCCGGGTGCGGATCAGCGTCGACGCAGCCGCGGGCGAGGCCGTGCTGGATTTCACCGGCACGAGCCCGGTGCTGCCGTCCAACTTCAACGCCCCGACCTCCATCGTCCACGCCGCGGCGCTCTATGTGTTCCGCACCCTGGTCGACGACGATATCCCCCTGAACGCCGGTTGCCTGAAACCCCTGAGGATCATCGCGCCGGAAGGGTCCATGCTGGCGCCGAAGCCGCCGGCTGCAGTGGTGGCCGGCAATGTGGAGACGAGCCAGCACCTGGTCGACGCGCTCTATGCGGCGCTGGGCGTGATGGCCAACGCCCAGGGCACGATGAACAACTTCACCTTCGGCGACGCCGAACGGCAGTACTATGAGACGATCTGCGGGGGCGCGGGTGCGAGCGTCCGATCGCCGGGCGCGTCGGCGGTCCACACCCATATGACCAATTCACGCCTCACCGATCCTGAGATCCTGGAGCGTCGGTTTCCCGTGCGTCTGGAGCACTTCGGGATCCGGCGGGGGTCGGGC
>FTIH01000164.1_pt2 | contig 10937 bp, 10 predicted proteins | sample 1658451 | NCBI WGS metagenome assembly FTIH01 (sample SAMEA3914826, study PRJEB12502) | metagenome | biome: forest; material: soil | place: Canada | collected 2011-07-03 | depth 0.3 m
GCGTCGAGGCCGACCTCGACGTGGAGGAGCGCCTCCTCCCCGGACCCGACGGAGACGAGGTCGCAGACCGCCTCGAAGCCCGCGGGGAGGCTCCGCCTCACGAGGGCGTGGTTCGCGGGCAGATCGTCCACGACCCAGACGACCGCCCGCTGCATTCTTACTTTCCGACCACGCTGAGCGCCGAGACGAGGAGCGCCGGCATGCGCGTGCTCCCCGACGAGGTCTGGACCTCGGCTCCGAGGTCGCCCAGGCGGTCCTTGAGGACCTCGTAGGCGTTGCCCGCGATCGAGACGTCCTTCACGCGACCCACGATCTCTCCTCGCTTCACTATGTAAGCGAGGTTGACCGTGTTCGAGAAGGCCCCCGAGATCGTGTTCCCCTGGCCCATTCCGATCACGCCCTCGACGTAGAGGCCGTAGTCGATCGAGCGCAGGAGCTCCTTCTCCGGTCTCTTGCCGGGGCGGATGAAGACGTTCGAGAAGCCCGGTCCCGGCTGTCCGAGGACGCCCGGGCGCTCGCCGTTGCCCGTCGGGTCCTGCCCCGTCGCATGAGAGGTCTTGAGGTCGTGGACGAAGCTCCGGAGCACGCCGTCTCCGATCAGGACGTTCCGGCGCCGCGGCAGGCCCTCGTCGTCGTAGGGCGACGAGCCGAGCATGCGCGGGTGAACGCCGTCGTCCACGAGCTCGACCCGTGGGTCGAAGATCGCCTGGCCGCGCTTCTCGCGGATCGGGCTCGTCCCCGTCTGGACGGCCTTGCCCGAGAGGCCCTGGAAGATCGGTCCCCAGACGAGGAAGCTCCCCGAGGGCGAGAAGTAGACGGGGAGCATGCCCGTCCGCTCGAGCTTCTGGTCCTGCTTCGCCCACTCGAACTTCTGGATCAGGCGCGCGATCGCGAGGTCGAGCTCCTTCTCGTCGGGAGCGACGCTCGTGTAGCCGTCGTCCTCGAGGAGGACGTCGTTCTCCTGCGTCCTGTTCCCGTCGATCGAGACGGAGATCGCGGTGCCCCGGTCCTCGAAGCGCGCGCCCGTCGAGCTCTCGAGCTTCGACTCGACGATCGAGCGGCGGAGCTTGAGGTCGAGCGCGAGGTCGGGGTGCCTCTCCTTGATCGCGGCGATCGCGCGCTCGCCCATGGCGACGAGGTCCTGGGGGGTGACCTTCGCCGTCTTCTCGTCGTAGGAGCCGAGGTCGCGCCCGCCCGGCGGCTGCTTCCCGGGGAAGGAGAAGCCGGCCTTGTCGCCCACCGAGATCGAGTTGAGGAGGTTCTCGACGAGGCGAGCCTCGGCCTTCTCGGTCCGGTCGGTCGAGCCGGCGAAGCCGAGCTTTCCGTCGCGGATCGCGCGGATCGCGACGCCCGAGCTCTCGCGGGCGAGGGCTCCCTTGACCGCGCCGTTCGTGAACGTGACCTCGATCGTGTCGGAGCGCGACTCGTAGACCTCGGCCTGCTGCGTCTTCGAGGCGAGCCGTTCGAGGAGGGAGCTCATGAGTTCCCTCCGATCACGACCTTCTCTATGCGGATATGCGGCGAGCCCATGCCGACGGGCATGGACTGGCCGCCCTTGCCGCAGCGGCCCGAGTTGTACCACTCGAAGTCGTTGCCCACGGCCGAGACGTTCCCGAGCGTCTCGAAGATGTTCCCCGAGAGGATCACGTCCCGCACGAGCTCCTGGACCTTCCCGTCGCGGATCATGTAGCCGTAGCCCGAGGAGAACGAGAAGTTCCCGAGGCACGTCTGGCCGCCCGCGCTCGAGCAGGCGTAGATCCCCTCCTTCACGTCCGAGATCATGTCCTCGAAGCGCGTCTTCCCCCCTTCGATGAACGTGTTCCGCATGCGGACGAGGGGCGGATGGCGGAAGTCCTGGGCGCGCGCGCTCCCGGTCGGCTCCTCCTTGAGCTTGGCCGCCGTCTCGCGCGAGTGGAGGCGGCCCACGAGGACTCCCTCCTTCACGAGCTGGGTCCGCCTCATGGGCGTGCCCTCGTCGTCGAAGCGGTGCGTGCCGGGGAGGTTCCCGTCCGGCTCCTCGACGCCCGAGTCGGCGATGTTGAGGTGCACGGGGCCGAACTTCCGGCCCATGCGCATCATCTTCTGGACGTCCTGGTTCTCGAACGCGAAGTCGGCCTCGGAGAGGTGTCCGAACGCTTCGTGGACGAAGACGCCCGCGAGCTTGGGGTCGGCGATCACGCTGTAGACGCCGGCCTTGACCGGTTTCGCGTCGAGGAGCGCGTGGGCCATCTTCGCGGCCTTCCGGGCGAGGTCCTCCTTGCCGAGGACCGACTCGAAGCCCTCGTTCGCGATCGTGAGCCCCTCGTAGGCGCTCTGGACGTCGTCGCCGCGGACGGCCTCGGCGTTGAGGCCGAGGTCCACGAGGGGCCGCTCCTCGACGATCCAGGCTCCGTTCGAGTTGCCGTAGTAGACGGTCTGGACGGCGTCGCGGTAGATCGCGGCCGTGGACTTGATCTCGGGCTCGGCGAGCATGATCTCGTTGAGCGCCCGCATCGTGTCGACCTTCTTCGCGAGAGGGATCGAACGGAAGTCCTGGCCGAGCTTCGCCGCGACCTCGGCCTTCGCCGGGGCCACGTCAGCGAGGAGGACCTTCTCGGCCGGGACCGCGCGCGCGCAGGCGAGGGCGTCCTCGACCTTCCGGTCGAGGTTGTCCCAGTCGTTGAAGGTGGCCGTCCCCCAGCCGCCCTCGGGCGCGAGGACCCGGACGATCCCTCCGCGGTCGATCGTCTCGGTCACGGCGTCGAGGACCCGGCCGCGGAAGACGACGCGCGAGGAGACCGTCTCCTCGAGGCGGATCTCGGTGTAGCGGGCCTTGCTCTTCCTGAGAGCCGACTCGAGGCGGTTCCGGGCTTCGGCGTTCATGCGGTCTCCTCGGGCGAGAACGTTATCAGGAGAAGGGCGCGTTTCAACGCGGGAGTGAGCTGTAGGTCACAAGGGCGGCGGCGGTTCGGGCAGGGCGGTCTTCCGGCCGAAGAAGCTCGCGGCGGCGCTCCTCACGGCGAAGCCCACGATCGCGCCTCCGAGGAAGGTGAGCTCGACGGCGCCCGTCTCGCGTGCGTAGGCCGTGAGGCCGACTCCGACCACGACTCCGAGGAACGAGAAGATCCCCGGAGGGAGGCGGCGGGGCTCGCCCGGGGCGCTCGGAGCGAGCGCGGTCTGTTCGCGCGCGTTCTTGAGGCGGTCGCGTGTCGTGAGGTAGTAGGCGAAGCCTCCCGAGGTCCGGCGGATCTGGAGGACGAGCTTGCGGCCCGCGACGGGGACGTTGAAGTCGCCCGTCGCCTGCTCGTCGTGTCCCCACTCGGGCTCCCTGACGGTGGCGCCGTCCACGAGCACGTCGAAGAGGCCCGCGCGCGGGCCGTGGATCACGGCGACCGTGTGCTGCTGGCCCCGGAACTCGAGGTCCCAGGTGCGCGCCGGGGTGGGCCGTTCGATCTTCCGCGGGAGCGGCGCCGTCGGGAGCTCGGCGCGGCAGGACGCGCAGGAGCGGAGCTCGCGGAAGCAGCGGCGGTGGTGGACCGCCTGGCAGCTCGGGCACTCGTCGGTGTTGTGCTCGGGGAGGATGTCGTCGTGGCAGTAAGGGCAGCGGAGAGCCGCGGAAGGTTCTTGCTCGCGGGGCCGGACGACGATCGAGTCCATGACGGCTCAATTGTATTCGTGCGCCCCTGGGGCCGTCACCGGGGATTCCTCTCAGACTCCCGCCGAGACGAGCGAGGAGGCGCGACGGTCGGGGCGCGTCGACTCCTCTAGCCTCCGGCGGAAGCGGACGTGCCGCCTCCTCGTCCACTCGACGAGGGGGTGCCAGACGCGCGCGGTGAGCCGGTGCCGGATGAGGAGATGCCAGAAGCGGTTCGACTTCTTGTAGAGGTAGGACATGGCGAGATAGGGGATCACCGCGCGCAGGTCGGTGGGCCGTCTCCGCCAGATCGAGCGGTGCGAGAACAGCCTCCGGTAGCACGAGGCGTAACCCGCGGCGAGCTCCTCGGGGCTCATGAGCTTCGGCCGGAAGACGACGTGCGCCGTATCGTAGAGGTCCCAGTTCCGGTGGAGGATCCGGTTCTCGGCCGCGAGCTGATGGTAGAGCGGAGTGCCCGGGTAGGGCGTCATGATGTGGAAGGTGGCGCACTCGAGCCGGTTCTCCTCGGCCCAGGAGACCGTCCGGTCGAAGACGTCGGGGCCGTCGTGGTCGAAGCCGAGGACGAAGCTCCCGTTCACCTGGATCCCGTGGTCGTGGAGGATCCGCACCCGGCGCGCATACTCGGAGGCGCGCGGGGTCTTTTTGTGGGCCGCCTCGAGGTTCCGGTCGTCGAGCGTCTCGAGGCCGACGAAGACGCCCGTGCAGCCCGCGAGCGCCATCTCGCGGACGAGCGAGGGGTCGTCGGTCACGTCGATCGTGACCGCGGCGCTCCAGATCTTCTCGAGCGGGCGGAGCGCCTGGCAGAGGCGCCGGAGGTAATCGGGGCGCGAGCCGAGGTTGTTGTCCACGAAGACGGCGTAGGGCTGATCGTCGGCGCCGAACTCGGCCACGATCTGCTCGGGGTCGCGGAGCATGTAGGGGACGTGAAGCCCGTCCGTCGCGAGGTAGCAGAAGCCGCAGCGGTTGTGGCAGCCGCGCGTCGCGATCAGGCTCGTCGTCGTGAGGAATCCCTCGCGCGGCAGGATCCGCCGGAGCGGCGCCGGGTCGTCGCGGTAGGGTTTGAGGTACGTGCCCTCGTAGCGCGGGCGAAGGGAGTTTCTCTCCACGTCGCGGAGGATCTCGGGCCAGAGCTGGACGCCTTCGCCCACGGCGATCGCGTCGGCGTGCGGCGCGACCTCGTCGGGGCACGAGAGGACGTGGAGCCCTCCGAGGACGACGATCGCCCCGCGGGCGCGGAACCAGGCCGCGAGCTCGTAGGCGCGTCGAGCGAACGTGAGGTGGACGGTGATCCCGACGACCTCGGGGAAGGGATCGGCGGGCGGCGGGCCCTGGAGGAGGTTCTCGTCCCAGTAGCGGACCTCCCAGTGTTCGGGCGTCGCGCCGGCGATGCTCGTGAGCGCGAGAGACGGCGTGAGGACGTGCTTCCCGAAGCTCGCGTGCGGGTCCTTCCTGTAGAAGGGGTTCACGAGGAGCGCGTGGCGCCGCCGCACGGGCCCTACGCGGACGTCGGGGAGCTCCGGGGCCTCTCGCAGCGCGCGCGGAATCCTCTCCAGGATCGCCTTCGGCTCCATGGTCGCCTCCGCGTGATGCACACCGGAGAGGTCGCCTCGCGGCGGTGAGGGCAGAGTCCTTTGTAGGACAAAGTCGCGTCAGGCGCTACGGGTCACGTGACGCGCGTAGAGGAGGAAGACGAGCGCCATGGCGGCGTCGAACGCCGCGAGGCCGCCGAGGGGGACCGCGGCTCCGCCCGCGGCGAGGAGCGCAACGAAGCAAGCGACCGCGCCGATCTTCTCGAGACCGATCGCGACGAGGACGGCGGGCTGCCGCTCCGGGGCGCGCGCCACGAGGAGGGCGGCGACTCCGTGGACGAGGAGGTACCAGGCGCAGAGCCGGACGAGGGGCGAGCTCCCCGAGGCGACTCCGAGGAGGGCCCAGAAGCGCTCTCCGAGCACGAGCGCCGTCCCGGCGAAGCCGACGATCGCGAGACCGTTCGCGAGGACGAAGGCCTGGCGGTGGCGGTGGACGAGCTCGATCAGGACTCACCTCGGACGAGGATCCTACTCGGAGGAGTCGATCACCGCGTAAGCACTGCTCCTCCCCCGAGCAGGGGAGCGAGTGTCAGTCGTGCTCCTCCCCCCGCGCTTCGCGCGGGGGAGGGAGCAGGTGTGCTCGTTCTCGTTTGTCAGCCGTTGTTCACGAGCAACGCGAACCCGAGGAGCGCCGAGTAGAGCGCGCAAGCGCGCGCTCACGAGACGGGTTCACTTCGCATGGGCGGGATCCTGACGGGAGCGTCGATCACCGCGTAGGCCGCGGTCGCCACGGCGACCGTTCCGATCGCGATCGCGACCCCGGCGACGCAGGAGAAGACAGCACTGAGCTCCGGCGGAAGCGCGATCGCGGGGATCAGCCCCTGGCCCACGACGGAGATCACGCCGACGAGAGGCACCGCGCCCGTCAAGAGGATCACGACCTCGTGGCCCTTGATCTCGGGATCGAGGAAGACGACGTAGGAACGCTTCGCGGCGCCCGGATGATCCACGAAGAAGGCGACCGCGCCGATGAGGATGTAGCGCCCGAAGGTCCAGACGCCCATGAGGACGAAGGAGAGCGCGACCAGCAGGAACAGCACGAACACGACGACAGGAGGAGTCTCCACGGATCGCTCACGGAACATGGCAATGAAGAGCCCGATCCCGGTGCCCACGAGGGTCCCGGGGACGATCGTGAGCATCGCCATGCCAAAGACCGTGAGCGCTCCCCCGAGTGCCCGCTTCATCACGTCGCCGAAGCGTGGCGGCCTTTCGAGCGAGCGCGCGAACGCGGCGAGGAGGGCGCTCACGATCGCGGGAGTGGTGCCGAAGATCGCGATCGTGAACGGGACGAAGCTCACGCCGGCCATGACTCCACCCCGCTCGGCGAGGAGGACACCGACGGCGAAGAGAGCCACGCTCAGCGCGGCGCAGGCGAACGCGGCGAGCAGGGCGACGACCGTTCCACGCCGGAGGACGAGCGCCGTCATCCTCACGAGCTCGTGGAGATCGTCGCGCGCGCTCAAGGCGCGTAAGCCGCCAGCTTCTCGATCTTCCACCCGCCCTTCGCGTCGAGCGAGCGCTCCTCGACCGGGTGCTTCCCGTGCGAGAACAGCTCGCCGCCGGGAGTCATGATGAGCGCCGAGCCCGTCGGGATCACGATCCCCGCCGCGCGCTCGATCTTCTTGTCCTTCCGCGTGAGCCCGAGGAGGGCGCGCATCTCGGGCCAGTCGTCCTTCTCGTCGTGAACGTCGAGCGGGAGCGGGATCCCCATGTCGTAGCAGGGGGCGATGAACGCCTCCTCGTCGTCGTCGTAGCCGATCGTGTAGGGACCCGCCGCGCAGGCTCCGCCCGAGAGGCCGAACACGAGATGGGCGTTCTTCGCCGCCTTCTTGAGAGCCCCGAGGAGACCGCGCTTCCGCGTGTGCTCGACGCCCGCGAGCGTGTCGCCGCCGTCGAGGTAGAGGACGTCCGCCGTCTCGATCATCTTGCGGGCGGCGGCCGTGTCGAGGCCCGGGTCGGTGAGGCGCGGCCAGACGCACTCGTGGCCGAGCTTCTCCTGGAAGTAGTCGATCGTGACCTTGGCCCACTCCGGGTCGTCGTCGTGGTAGCAGCCGAGGTAACAGGCACGCCAACCGTCGGGAGCCCCGGGGAGGAGGCTCTCGATGAGCTTCCTGCCGGCGGCGTTCCCCGAGTGGAGCGTCGAGGCGATGCAGAAGGTCGCGGGGTTGGTCATTGGCCGCTAGGATGCTTGGGCGCAAGCGGCGTGTAAATGGCCTACGAGATCCTCGTCTCCAACGTGGAGCCCCCCGGAGAACGCGAGCAGCGGTTCCAGAAGGACCGCCTGCGGATCGGGCGCTGCCGCGACAACGACCTCACCTTCGAGGGATCGGACAAGCTCTCGCGCTACCACGCCGAGATCTTCGTCGCCGACGGGAAGCTCCGCGTGCGCGACCTCGGCTCGCGGAACGGGACCTGGGTCAACGACAAGCGCATCCCCAAGGAAACGACTGTCGACTCCGCCGATGTGCTCCGGCTCGGCGACGGCGGACCTGCGATCCGCGTCTCGCTCGTCGATCCCCAGGGCCAGAAGCGGCCCGGTCCCGAGACGACGCTCGTCGAGATGCCTGCCAAGGCTGCCCCCGCTCCCGCGGCGCGGCCCGCGGGCGGCCAGCCCCGCGCCTCGGCGCGCGCCACCGCGCCCGCTCCCGCCGTGGACGCGAAGCCCAAGCCCGCGGTCGTCGTCTCGCCGAAGCCCGCGCCTGCCGCGGAGGCGAAGCCAGCTCCGCCGAAGCCCGCGGTCGTCGTCTCTCCGAAGCCCACGCCCGCCGGGGAGGCGAAGCCCGCGGCGGTCGTCGCCAAGGACGCGATCGGCCCCGAGACGCTCGCGCTCGCGATCGACGCGATCCATGCCCAGCACCGCTCGAAGACCCAGAAGATCATTGCCCTCATCGTCGGAGGGATCGTCCTCGTCCTCCTCATCGTCCTCGGCTGGGTGGCGACGATCTCGAGCCGCTCCTCCGCCGACAGCGAGCGTTACCGCGAGGAGCTTGCCGCGCTCAAGGAGAAGATCGAGTCGGGCGAGGCCCGCGCCACCGACCTCGAGACCCAGATCCGCGAGCGCGACTCCGCCCTCGAGCAGGTGAAGAAAGCGCAGGGTCTCTCCGAGGCGGACCGCGCCGAGCTCGTCAAGCGCACCGAGGGCGAGCTCGCGAACTTGAAGAGCGAGCTCAAGAAGAGCCAGGACGCCATGGGGGCGAGCGCGAACGTCTGGCCCGACCTCGTGGACCGTTACAAGGAGTCGATCTTCCTCTGCGTCAGCAAGTCGAAGGACGGCGTCGGCTTCGGGACGGCCTTCGCGATCCGGGAGAACGGGCTCCTCGCGACGAACGCGCACGTCGCGCTCATGCTCAAGAAGGACGCCGAGAACTTCGTCGTCCAGAACGGCACGGGGCGCGTCTTCCCCGTGCTCGACCGGGCCTCGAACCCCGACTTCAAGAGCGTGAGCTCGCCCGACGTGGGCCTCATAAAGATCGACACCGACGGGCACAGGCTCGTGCCGCTCCCCCTCGCCGGCGACGAGGCGCTGAGGAAGCTCAGGATCGGGATGCAGCTCGGGACGCTCGGCTATCCCGGCGAGCTCGGCGCGACCTACGTCCAGAACTTCGACCCGCGGAGCAAGACGTTCAAGTCGGCGGGCGCGACCTTCAAGGACGGCTGGATCAGCCAGATCACGAACTACAAGGGCGAGGCCGCCGACTTCGGCGCGAGCTTCAGGATCCAGCACTCGGCGAGCCTCACGGGCGGCACCTCGGGCTCTCCCATGTTCACGGCGGACGGCATGGTCGTCGCGCTCAACAACTCGAGCCTCGACATCATGACGCCGCGCGGGGGCAACCAGGCACAGATCCGGACGAAGAGCGCCGCCCAGATCGGCTACGCGATCCGCGTCGACGAGCTCCGGCGCTTCCTCGAGAACACGGGCTGGTAATCAGGGGACCGAGAGGACCTGCCCCGCGACGAGGGCGTTCGGGTCCTTGACCTGCGGGTTCGCCGCGGCGAGCGCCGCGAGCGCGATCCCGAGCCGCCGCGCCACGGCGGCGAGGTTCTCGCCCTGCTGGACGGTGCACGTCGTGGGCGCGCTCCCGGAGACGTGGAGCGCCCCCGAGGCGAGCTCCTCGACCACGTCCCAGAGCGCCGTGTCGGCTTTCTTCACCTTCTTCTCGTACCAGGTCTCGAAGCCCCAGGGGAGGATCGTCTTGAAGTCCAGGCTCTCGTGCTGGTGGACGAGCCAGCGCACGTCGTCGGGCGTGGGCTGGTAGCTCCCCCAGCCCTCGGCCTGGCTCTCGACGATCCAGGCGTCCTTGCCGAGAGCCTCGGCGCGCGCGAGGACCGTCCTCGGGCGGTTCACGCAGCGGTTCATGGCATCGAGCTGGTTCGCCGGGATGTCCCCCACGCCCCAGTAGGTGTCGAGCCCGATCACGTCGCCGATCGCGAGCGCGTTCCGCGTGGCGTAGTCGCCGTCGCCCCAGGGGAAGCTCGAGATCCTCTGGTCCTCGCACCAGCAGTTCACGACGAGCGGCCGCCCTGGATCCTCGGCGCGGATGAGAGCGGCCTCCTCGGCGACGAGGTCTGCTCCGAGCCACCAGCGCCGCGGGCCCGCCTTGTCCATGGGCTCGTTCTCGACCTGGTAAGCGACGACGGCACGCGCCGAAGGGAGCCCCTTCACGTGGTTCACCGTCTCCTTGACGAAGTCGAGCGTGCGCTGGCGGAGGACGGGGTCCGTCGAGAGCTCGGCCCCGACGTGCTGGCCAATGAACGGGATCGAGAGGAAGTCGACGATCGTCTGGAAGAGGTCGAGTCGGGGCTGCGCCCAGCCCGGGACGTGGTACTCGGGCCAGCGCGGGGCCTTCATGCCGACCGTGAGGAGGAGCGAGTAGTTCTTCGCGGCGCAGCGCTCGAGGAGCTCGTCGAGCTCGGCGAAGTCGAGCTGGCCCTCCGTCTTCTCGATCCGGTCCCAGGAGGCGGGGACCCTGAGGAAGTCGAGCCCGAGCTCGTCTCCCGCGTCGAGCGCGGCGCGCCAGTCGAGGCTCCGCGACTCGAGCTCTCCGGGCGAGAAGGTCGTCCCGAAGTGCCGGGGAGCGCTCGCGTGCGGGGAGGCAGCGTGCCCCCGGGCTCCCGCTGCGAGGACGAGGACGGAGAGGAGGGCGAGCACTCCCGGGACGAGCCGCTTCATGAGTCGATCCCCCGAATCTCGTGACCCGTCGGCCCCTCGACGCGCGAGGAGCGCAAGCTCCACGGACGCGCGCGACGGGAGGCGGCCAGACCCCTCGAGAGCAAGCCGGAGACCTCGAGCGACGCGGGCCAGCGGCGTTCGTTCGCCGACGGCGTCCGTGCCCGGGCGTCAGCGTGGGTGCTGGGCGAGCCAGCCGCGCGCGGTCCGGGACTCGGCGGTGCCGGGCGCCATCTCGAGGTAGTGCTCGAAGTCTCGGCGAGCGGCCTCGAGGTCTCCCTTCGCCACCTCGGCGTTCGCGAGCCCGTAGACGTAGCTCGCGGTGTCCGGGCCGAGACGGACCGACTCGCGGGCGTCGGCGAGAGCTCCGTCGAGATCCCCCTTCAGCCGCCGCGCGGCCGAGCGGCCGGCGAAGCCGTTCGCGTTCCGGGGGTCGAGGGCGACGGCCTTCGTGGTGTCGGCGAGCGCGCCGTCGAGGTCGCCCGCCGACCGACGGACGTAGCCGCGCAGGGCCAAGGTCTCCGCGCCGGGCGCGAGGTCG
>FTIH01000156.1_pt1 | contig 10906 bp, 12 predicted proteins | sample 1658451 | NCBI WGS metagenome assembly FTIH01 (sample SAMEA3914826, study PRJEB12502) | metagenome | biome: forest; material: soil | place: Canada | collected 2011-07-03 | depth 0.3 m
GGCCGCGAAGGCGCCGGCGAAGGCCTGGGCGCGCGTGTTGAGCAGGCCTGGAAGAAAGACGCTGAAGCCTCCGACCTTCACGCCCAGGGTCCGCAAGGCCCGACGTTCAGCCTGGCTCAATGATCGCAAGTCGCCCTCGACCGCGCGCCGGTCCAGAACGCCGCCGGACTCGATCAGCCGGTAGGCCAATCCCCTGGGCAGACCCTTCAGCCGCCCTTCGGCGACCGCCGCCTCCAGCCGGCGCAACGGGCCAAGCCGCCGGCCGGCCTCGGCCGAGACGAAGGCTTCCAGCCGCCGCGCCGCCCGGTCGCGCGCCGCCTCGGGCCCCAGCTCTCCGAACAGCCGCACCCGCGCCGCGAAAGGGGTTCCGCCGTTGATCTGGCCGGCGGCCTCGCCCCGCCAGAGCACCATGCCGTCGGGCAGCAGCTGGAAGGCGTCATCGGCCTCTGCGGCCAGGCGGCCGAGCCGCCGGGCGACCTCGGGCGCCACGGCCCGTTGGGCGGCCGCACGCAACGCCTTGTCCTCCAGCGTGGACGCCCCCCTGGCGGCGTCGAAATGGGCGCCGCGCAGCCGTCCCACATAGTGGCCCTCGACGGTCACCGCCCCATCGGCGGCGACACCCGCCAGGATCTCGTCGCGAACCCGCAGGCCGCGCATGAGCGCGCTTGTGCGCCGGTCGATGAACCGCAGCATCAGGCGCTCGTGCAGGGTGTCGGAGAGCCGGTCCTCCAGGCCGTGCGTGCGCCCTTGCCAGTGCGCCGGGTCGCGGAGCCAGTCCGGCCGGTTGGCGACATAGGCGAGGGTGCGCACGCGGGCCAGGCGGCCGGCCAGGGCGTCGATATCGCCGTCGAGCCGGTCGAGGGCCTTGATCTGGTTGTCGATCCAGTCGTCGGGCAGCCTTCGGGGGCCTTCGGTCAGGTGATCGAAGATGGTCCGCACCAGCCGCAGATGCTCATCCAGGGTGGTCTTGCGGAAGTCCGGGGTCTGGCAGGCCTCCCACAGGATGTGCAGGTGATCCCGGTCACGGCACCTGGCGCGCACCTCATCCACCTGGGCGAGCTGGCGCAGGGAAATCTCATCCAGCGCCTCGGCGGACAGCTTGAGCCCGTCCCGGTCCGGCGTGGCCGCGAGGGATTTCAGCAGGGCGGGCAGGGACTGGAAGTCCAGTCTGGAATTGCGCCATTCCGCGGCCAGCACCGGCTGGAAGCGATGGTTCTCCACCGCCGCGATCTGGTCCGGGTCGATCTCGGGGCAGTCGCCCGTGACGCCGAAGGTGCCGTCCGTGCGATAGCGCCCCGCCCTGCCGGCGATCTGGCCGATCTCCTGGGCGTGCAGCCAGCGCGTGCGTCGGCCGTCATGTTTGCGAAGCCCCGCGAAGGCGACATGGTCCACGTCCATGTTCAGGCCCATGCCAATCGCGTCGGTGGCCACCAGGAAGTCCACCTCGCCGGACTGGTACAGCGCCACCTGGGCGTTGCGGGTGCGGGGGCTGAGGCTGCCCATGACCACCGCCGCCCCGCCGCGCTGGCGACGGATCAGCTCGGCGATGGCGTAGACGGCGTCGGCGGAGAAGGCGACCACGGCCGAGCGCCGGGGCAGGCGGGTCAGTTTCTTTGAGCCTTCATAGGTCAGGCGCGAAAAGCGTTCGCGCGTCTGGAACTCGGCGCGGGGCTCAAGACGCCGGATCAATGGCGCCATGGTCTCGGCGCCCAGGAGCATGGTCTCGCCCGTCCCGCGGGCGTTCAGGAGCCTGTGGGTGAAGACGTGGCCCCTTTCCGGATCCGCGCAGAGCTGGATCTCGTCCACGGCCAGAAACTCAACCTCCCGGTTGAGAGGCATGGCCTCGACGGTGCACACGAAATACTGCGGCCGCGGCGGGATGATCTTTTCCTCGCCGGTGATGAGCGCCACCGCGCGGGGGCCCCGCGCCTTCACCACCCGATCGTAGATTTCGCGCGCCAGCAGGCGCAGGGGCAGGCCGATCATTCCCGACGCGTGGCCGAGCATGCGCTCCACCGCCAGGTGGGTCTTGCCGGTGTTGGTCGGCCCCAGCACTGCCTTCAGCTGCGAAGGCGGGCGGCCGGTCAGACGGTCGCTCATGACGTCAAGGTGGGAGATTCACCGCCCGTCCACAAGCCTCCGGATGGCGCAAACGCCCGCCCGTCGCGATCACGAGCTGTCCGGTAAGGTGGAAGAGCAGGGCGGAGAGGCGCGCATGCAGAACGAGCGCAAAACAAACCGTGTCCGAATCGCGGACGCCGTCTGATTCGGTCTTTGTTCTATACCACATGTGGTGTGCGGGCGCGAGTCTCCACACAAGGCGGTGGCCAGGCCATACAAGTAAAGCCCCCGGTCCTGATCGGACCGAGGGCTCTGGGATATGAGGCCGGCGTGTCGGGGGGGCCGTGGCCGCCAGCCTCGATGTTCAAACGGACGTTGATCGCTCCGGTTCCATCGGAGTCCAGCGCACGGAGCTATTTTACGGACTTGCGGGCCTGGTCGGCGACCTTGCCGGCGGCGTTCTGGATCTTGCCGGCGATCTTGGTGGCGGCGCCTTCGGCCTGCATCCGCCGATCGCCCGTCAACTTGCCCGCCGCTTCCTTGAGCGTGCCGGCGGCTTCACGCCCGGCGCCTTCGATTCGATTCTTATCCATGACGATCTCCTGTGATGGAGGCGCAACGGCTCTTGCTGGTTGTCGTTCCAGCGTCAGCCGCCGATGGCCTTTCCGTTCACCGTCAACCGCTTGAGTTCGATGACCGCCCAGCCAAGGGGGGTCTGGGCGTGCAGACTGGAGATCACCCACGGACCGCCGGCGGCCACCTGGGCGAAATCGACGTTGATCGGACGTTGCAGACCCTGGTCGCGCTTGTCGGGAGGCTTCTTCTTGAATCCGGCGACCTCCCGGAACCGGACGTCGCATCGAAAATGGTTCACCAGCCCCAGATGCGATTCGGCGCCCGTCTGGGCCATGTCTCGCTGGTTGGAGAAGTCGAGGGCGTAGAGCTGCTTGCCGTCGAACAAGAGGTAGGAGCGGCGGCAGACGGTCTGCCTGGAGGCGTTGAGCGTCATGCGCACCAGGGCCGTCAGGGGATCGGCGGCGCTCATCTTCTGCTCGTGCGTGGCGGGCGGTTCGCCGAGGCCGGTGAAAGGTGGATCGGCGGTCATGGCCACGTCCGTGTCGGACCAGGCCGTGTGGACCTTGCGATGGGTCTTGCCGCCCAGATTCTGATAGTCGAACGTCTCGGGTCGTGGCGCGCCGTCCACAATGCGCCCCTGGCTCGTTGCGCGTTCCTCCACGTGCTTGAACGCCGCGAGGATTCCCCAGCTGCTGAGCCGGGCGCTCGCGCCGAATCCTGAGCTGTTGGAGCGTTCCTCGACGTTGATTTCGAGGACCTTGAGCAGCAGCCGGCCGTCGTAACCCAGGGACAGGGTGAGCTCCGAATCCCCGGTCTGGGCCGCCGCGGCCGACGGGCAGACGGCCACAATCAGGGCGACGCCGGCGAGAACCGTGTTCGAAAGCCAACGCCGGCCTTGACTGAGCGGCCATCGCCCGCCTATATCGCCGGCCTTCGCGCGCCTTGCTGCGCGGGGTCTCCTTGTCAAAGGTTCAAGAGCCATGTCGCGCCGTTGCGAACTTACAGGCGTTGGTCCGTTGGTCGGCAACAACGTGAGCCACTCCAATATCAAGACCAAGCGCCGGTTCCTGCCGGCCCTGGCCGACACCACCCTGCACTCAGAATCCCTGGGACAGGGCTTCCGCCTGCGCGTGTCCAACGCGGCGCTGCGGACGCTCGACTTCAAGGGCGGTCTGGACGTCTATCTGCTGAACGCCAAGGACGCCGTGCTGTCCAGCCGCGCCCTGAAGATCAAGAAGCAGGTCAAGGCCAAGCAGGCCGTCGCCCAGGCGCAGGCCCAGGCTTAGACCTCGGCCTGCGGCCGCGTCGAGCGGCGCGGTCACCACGTCCCGATCTCTTCGGCCTCTGCATGGCTGATGGGGTGGTGCGCCGCCTTGTGATCTTCCTCCGCCAGGAACCTCACCGCCTCGAGCGCCGCCATGCAGCCCATGCCGGCGGCCGTAATGGCCTGACGATAGACGTCGTCGGTGACGTCTCCAGCCGCGTAAACGCCCGGCACGGCCGTCGACGTCCGTCCCGGCGTCACAGCCAGATAGCCGCTGGCGTCCATGTCCAGCTGCCCCTTGAACAGTTCCGACGCCGGCGCATGACCGATGGCGACGAACACCCCGTCGCAGGTCAGTTCACTCACCGCGTCGGTCTTCAGGTTCCGCAGCCGCACGCCCGTGACCCCCATGGGGTTATTGGCGCCGAGAACGTCCTCGACGGCGCAGTCCCATACCGTCTCGATCTTGGCGTGGGCGAAAAGCCGGTCCTGCAGAATCCGCTCCGCGCGCAGTTCGTCACGCCGATGGACCAGGGTCACCTTGGCGGCGAAGTTGGTGAGGAACAGGGCTTCTTCCACGGCGGTGTTGCCGCCGCCGACCACCACCACGTCCTTGCCCCGATAGAAGAAGCCGTCGCAGGTGGCGCAGGCGGAGACGCCGAAACCCTGGAACGCCTGCTCCGAGGCCAGCCCCAGCCACTTCGCCTGGGCGCCCGTGGCGATGATCAGGGTCTCGGCCAGGAAGCTGTCGCCGGAATCGCAGGCGACGCGGAAGGGCCGCTGGGACAGATCGGCGCGGGTGACCACGTCATTGATGATCTCGGTCCCGACATGCTCGGCCTGGGCGCGCATCTGGTCCATCAGCCATGGCCCCTGGATCACCTCGGCGAACCCCGGGTAGTTCTCGACGTCCGTGGTGATGGTGAGCTGTCCACCCGGCTGCAGGCCGGCGATCAGGACAGGTTCCAGCATGGCCCGCGCGGCGTAGATCGCGGCGGTGTAGCCGGCGGCGCCGGCCCCGATGATCAGGCAGCGGACGGAACGAGGCTCGGACATGGGGACTCCGGATAGGGCTTGGTAAGCGACTTTCTGGGACAATACTTAGCGATGATTCCGCCGAACGCGACCGCCAAGCCCGTGCGTGTGCTGTTTCTGGCAGATAGTGGGCCCGACGTCGGCGGCGGCCATGTGATGCGGTGCCTGACCCTGGCCGGCGCTCTGGCCCGGTCCGGCGTCCTGTGCGCCTTCGTGGCGACCCCTGAGACCGCCGCGCTGCTGGACGCCTTCGCAGGGCCTGAGATCATGCGGCTGGACGCCCAGGCGGGCGAGGCGCCGGTGGTGGCGGCCCAGGCGGTCAGCCTGGCGGAGCTGTGGGGGCCCCATGCCGTCGTCATCGATCACTATGGCCTGGACGCCCTGCAGGAGGCGCGGCTGCGGGCGGGAGGCCGGCGGATCGTGGTCCTGGACGACACGGCCGAGCGGCGCCACGACGCGGACCTGCTGATCGATCCGAGCCTGGGCCGGATCGCGTCGGATTATCAGGCGCTGTTGCCCGGCCCCGCCCGCGCCCTGACTGGGCCGGCCCACGCGCTGCTGCGCCCCCAGTTCGCGGCGGCCCGCGAGGACAGCCTGGCGCGCAGGTCCGAGGCGCCTGTAAGGCGTCTGCTCATCGCGCTCGGCCTGACCGACCTGCGCGGGATCACCGGCCGCGTGGTCAATGCGATCCGAGCCGAATTGAAGGGACTCTCCACGGACATCGTCGTAGGCGCGACCGCGCCCAGCCTGACCTGGCTGCGCCACCTGGAAGGCGAGGATCCAGACCTGCGTGTCCACGTGGATGTTCAGGACATGGCCGGGCTGATGGCGGGGGCGGACATGGGGATCGGGGCCGGAGGAGCGTCGGTCTGGGAGCGGGCCTGTGTTGGCCTGCCAGCCCTCAATCTTGTACTGGCCGAGAACCAGGCCGCCCTGGCGAGGGATCTGGACGAACACGGCGCCGTCCTTGCCGTGGAGGCGCGGGGCAGGGATTTCCCCGAGCGCCTGCTTGCGGCGTTCACGAGGGTCCGCGACGACGGCGCGCTGCGCCTGGGTCTTGCGCGGACGTCGGCCAGTCTGTGCGACGGGGAGGGGGCGCTTCGGGTCGCCCAGGCGATCACCGATCTAGTGGCCTAGGACAAAGCCGGCCGCTTCAAGGGTCTTGCGCACCTGTGGCCGCGCCTCGGCCCAATCCTCGGTCAACAGCCCGAGGCCCAGGACGTCCTCCAGGACACCGCCCTTGAGCACGTGGCGACGGAACCTCGCTTCTTCCTTGAAGCCGAACTTCTGGTGCATGCGCCAGACGCCGCGATTGGAGACCAGGACCTCACACCAGAGCTTGGTGAGTTTGAACTCACCGAAGACTTTCTCGATCATCAGATATTCGACATAGCCGCCGACGCCCTTGCCGCGGACGGAGGGCTCGGCGAGATAGTAGGCCCAGGCGCATCGGTCGTTGCGACGGTCGATATCGTAGAGGTTGGCCAGACCGACGGGCGCCCCGTCCATTTCGATGACCCAGTAGGCGCGCCGCGCGTCGCCTTCGATGCCGGCGAACCAGTGGGCGTGTTCCGCGGGGCTGATGGCGTGGTCGGTGTACATGTAGGCGGCGACCTCGGGGGAGTTGCGCCAGGCCAGCAACCGGTCCCGGTCATCGGGAACCAGCGGTCTCAGCTCGATCCTGGGTGCGGCCATCACGGGCTCCTTCAGATCCGGCGCATGCCGCCGTAGTTGGCGAGGTCGGGCCGGCGGCCGATCAGGTCGCGTACGTCCTGCGACGTGAAGGCGGGCGTGGCCGGGTAAAGCGCGGCGTAGACGGCCTCCATGAAGGCGTAGTCCTCAGGCAGGTCCACTGTCCAGCGCACCTCGCCCTCGTCGGCGTGCTGGCGAAGTCCCTCAAGGTGGAAGCGTTCGGGGCGGCCGTACACGAAGGGCAGCACGTGCTCCCGATCAAACGGTTCATGGGCCTCGGCGTTGGCCTGACGCAGCACCTCGCAACGGACGACGTCCGTATCCAGGCCCTTGGGGAAGGTGCGTCGCCCCCAGGTGTTGGCGGTGTAGTCGGCGCCGGTCTGAAGGTGGCGCTCGATCACCGCGTCGATCACGCTCCAGTCGGCGAGCGGGCAGTCTCCCGTCAGGCGCACCACGTGTTCGGCGGGGCCGAAGGCGTCCAGCGCCCCCACATAGCGGCCCAGCACATCATCAAGGGAGCCGCGGAAGACCTTCACCCCCGCGCCCTGCAGGACCTCCACCAGGGGATCGTCAGAGGAAGCGGTGCTGGTGGCGACGACGAGGCCGTCCAGCCGCCGGCAGCGGCCGACGCGCTCGATCTGGCGCAGGATCATCGGCGCGCCGGCGAGCGGCCGCAGGACCTTGGCCGGCAGCCGGGTCGAGGTCATGCGCGCTTGCAGGATCGCGAGGATCAGCCTGGCCTCCGGGATTCGACGGAGGTTAGTCCGCGTCCCGGATCAAGCCCACTCGATCTTGAGGATTTCGTAGGCCCGCACGCCGCCGGGCGTGTTCACTTCGACCACGTCGCCGACTTCCTTGCCGATCATCGCGCGTGACAGCGGGGAGGTCAGGGAAATGCGCCCGGACTTCACGTCCGCCTCGTGTTCGCCGACGATCTGGTAGCGGCCTTCCTCTTCGGTGTCCTCGTCCACCACGGTCACCGTGGCGCCGAACTTCACCTGGGCGCCGGACAGCTTGGTGACGTCGATCACCTGGGCGCGGGCGAGGCGATCCTCGATCTCGGCGATGCGGCCCTCGATCCAGCCCTGCCTATCCTTGGCGGCATGGTACTCGGCGTTCTCCGACAAATCGCCATGGGCGCGCGCCTCGGAAATCTGACCGATCACCGCGGGTCGCTCCACCGTCTTCAGACGCTTCAATTCTTCGTCGAGGGCCTGGTAGCCCTCGCCGGTCATTGGCACTTTTTCCATTGCGGATTTTGGCTCGGTCTCGCCCTTAGGAAGTTCAGTCCGGCCGCGGGCGCAGACGTCCGGGGGTGAAAGGATAGAGTCGCAGCGTCCTAACTTCAAGTGCAGCCAGCCAGTTCCACACCCAGGTGGCGCGGATTGCTACGGTCAGGCCGCCAGCGGCGACATGGGCCCACCGCCCCGCCGGGCCATTAGCGCCGCACAACCGGTCAACAGCGCCGTTGGCGACGCCGGGCCGGACGCTTTGACCTCAGTGACAAGCAACTCGCCGATCAAGCTGACCTTGGACATCGCAATGAGTCACACTTCCGCCTTCACTGCACGCAGAGAGGCGGTGATGGTCGTCCTGACAGCCGAAGCTGCCGGACGGGTCGTTCAACCCGGAACTACCAGGTGACGGTTCCGGCCGCTGTCAGAAGGCCGGCGAGCATCGCCAGACCCAGGGCGACGACAAAGCCGATGGTCAGGTAGTCCATGGCCTGTTCGGTGATCCGACGCCGGTCTTCAGTGTGATTGTGGTGTTGGCGCTCAGCGCGCATAGCGGTGTCCTCGGTTCATCGAGGGGTCAACTTCCCCTCTCCGCGCCGCGTCGGGCGACATAAACCGAGTGTGTCCCGGTCAGAGGAAAAAAGAGGAACGCGACCGGGCACGCCGGCGCCCGCACGAAGCAAGGCAGTGGTCGTATTTCCGCCTGAATCGGTGTGATGTCAATGACGTCAAAGGTTAACGCTCGGACAGACTTATGGTTTCTCAGATCGATTTTGGTTCCCTCAGGTTCTCGACAATCTCGACCCGGAACGAAGTCATGCACGGCACGGGCGAAGCTTTGGCGCACCTGATGCAGATCGGCCAGCCCAGGTCTGCGGCGGATTTGACTTCGACGCCCGAGGGGCCGCGCAATCGCCGCTCGTCAGTCCCCGCTCGACGTCGCCTGGGCGTCCGGATGGTGGTCCAGGAAGTGGCGCAGCGCCATGAACAGCTCGCTAGCGTGACTGGCGCGGCCTTGGTCCAGGGCCGCTTCGATGTCGTCGACGATCATCCCCCGCACCACGGACAGGCCACCCGCTTCGCAGGCCAGGTATCGGGCGAGGGCGGCGGCGGCCACCTCCGGAATGTGCTCGTGCTCGGCGATCGCGGCGATCTCGTCACGGTCGAGGCCGCACATGGCGATGCAGTCTTCAGCTGAAATCATGATCCTGGCCTCCGCCGGGATGAGCATGGACGGTTCGAATCCGCCTGCCGTGATTCAGGTCAAAAACGCAGGGCCGGAATGAGGTCCTGAACCGCCGCAGCGCAATGTCAGCTGTAGCTCTGCAGCGGCCGCACTTCCAGCGCGCCTTCCTTCAGGACGGAAATGGCCTGGGCGGCGGCCAGGGCGCCGGACGCGGTGGTGTAATAGGGGATCTTCATGGTCAGGGCCGTGCGCCGGATCGAGAAGCTGTCCTTCAGGGACTGCAGCCCCTCGGTGGTGTTGAACACCAGCTGGATCTCGCCGTTCTTCATGCGGTCGACGATGTTGGGCCGGACGTTTTCATAGACCTTTGCGACGCGAACGACCTCGACGCCTTCGGCCTCAAGGAAATCGCAGGTGCCGCCCGTGGCCACGATGCGGAAGCCCTCCCGGGCGAGGCGCCGGACCGGGTCGAGGATCCATGGCTTGTCGGAATCCTTCACCGAGACGAATACGGCGCCCGTCGCGGGCAGCTCCACGCCGCCGCCGAGCTGACTCTTGGCGAAGGCCCGGGCGAAGGCGGGGGCGAGGTCTTCGCCTTCGCGGCGCCAGTCGAGGCCCATGACCTCGCCCGTGGACCGCATCTCCGGCCCCAGGACCGTGTCGACTCCAGGAAAGCGGGCGAAGGGAAACACCGCTTCCTTGACGGCGATGTGGTCGTAGACCGGCGCCTTCAGGTTGAAGCTCTTGAGCGGGACCCCGGCCATCACCTTGGCGGCGATCCCAGCCACCGGCAGGCCGATGGTCTTGGCCACGAAGGGCACCGTGCGGCTGGCGCGCGGATTGACCTCCAGCACGAAGATGCGGGGATTTTCGCTGTGGGGCTCTTCGATGGCGTACTGGACGTTCATCAGGCCACGCACGTTCAGCGCCTTGGCCAGAAGCTCCGTCTGGCGCTTCAGCTCCTCGATGGTCTTGGGCTGAAGTGAGAAAGGCGGCAGGGAGCAGGCGGAGTCGCCCGAGTGCACCCCGGCCTCCTCGATGTGTTCCATGATGCCCGCGACGAACACGTCCTCGCCGTCGGCGATGGCGTCGGCGTCCACTTCGGTGGCCCGCGACAGGTACTGGTCGATCAGCACGGGGCTGTCTCCGGACACGCGCACGGCGTCGCGGATGTAGCGGCCGAGCTGCTCCTCGTCGCGCACGATCTCCATGGCGCGGCCGCCCAGGACGTAGGACGGGCGGATCACCACCGGGAAACCCACCCGGCGCGCGCCTTCGAAGGCTTCCGCCGGCGTGCGGGCGATGGCGTTGATGGGCTGAGCGATGTTGAGCCTGTGCAGCAGCTGCTGGAAGCGTTCGCGGTCCTCCGCCAGGTCGATGGCGTCGGGCGTGGTGCCAAGGATCGGCACGCCGGCGGCTTCCAGGGCCTCGGCGAGCTTCAGTGGGGTCTGGCCGCCGAACTGGACGATCACGCCAAGCAGTTCGCCGTTGGCCCGCTCGGTCTCGATCAGCTCCAGCACGTCCTCGGCCGTGAGGGGCTCGAAATACAGGCGGTCGGAGGTGTCGTAGTCCGTGGAGACGGTCTCGGGATTGCAGTTGACCATGATCGACTCGATGCCGAGCTGGTCCATGGCGAAGGCGGCGTGACAGCAGCAGTAGTCGAACTCGATGCCCTGGCCGATGCGGTTGGGCCCGCCGCCCAGGATGATGGCCTTGCGGCGGGCGGACGGTTCGCTCTCGCACTGCGGCGCCTGGCGCAGCGCCCCGGATTCGTAGCTCGAGTACATGTAAGGCGTCTTGGCCGCGAACTCCGCCGCGCAGGTGTCGACTCGCTTGAACACCGGGCGCACGCCCAGG
>FTIH01001028.1_pt1 | contig 10872 bp, 9 predicted proteins | sample 1658451 | NCBI WGS metagenome assembly FTIH01 (sample SAMEA3914826, study PRJEB12502) | metagenome | biome: forest; material: soil | place: Canada | collected 2011-07-03 | depth 0.3 m
CCTCGTCCTGGGGACGAGGCCCTGGTTGGGGACAACCTGAGAGACGGGGCCTCGCTCACCACCGGACGAGCCGGTGGTGGACCAACGGAGGACAACCATGGCTTCCAAGAAGAGTGCGTTGAAAGACCAGGTCCGGGCGCTCGAGGCGCTCGCCAACCTCCGGCCGCTCGGGGACGACGAGGCGGCCGAGGTGAACGGCGGTGCGACCGCGGCTCCCTCTCCGATCAAGCCCCTGCGAGGGACCGGGGCGATCGCGCAGCGGATCGGCGGGACCGGTGCCATAGCGATCCGCGGGACCGGCGCGGTGGCGGTCATCCGCGGGACGGGCGCCGTCGCCGTGAGGCGCCGTCACGCTTGATCACGTGCTCGTGATCGTGATCGTCCTCGGCCGTTTCGATCACGATCACGATCACGATCACGAGCACGAACGGGCGAGGTCAGCCTCCGGGCTTCGAGTCCTTGGGCCGCTTCTGATAGAGCTCGGAGAGGTCCTCGACCTCGGTCCGCCCCTTCTGGAGGTCGTCGGGCGTGATGACTCCCCGCGCGATGAGAGCGCGGGTGAGCGCGAAGAAGTTGAGCTCGAGCTCGTGGAGCGCGACGATCGCCCGCGCGGCGATCTCGCGCACCTGGTTCTGGGACGCGTGCGTCCGGAGGAGGCCCTCGTACTTCTTGCGGGCCCCCTCGGTGGCATCGTCCGGCCGGTAGAGCGCGCCGAGCGCGCCGTTCTCGAGCGACCAGAGCTCGAGCGTCTGGGCGATGATCTTCTTCAGCTCGTCGTCTTTCTCGTAGGGCACGTCCGAAGTCTTTCGCCGCGAGGGCTCCCGGTCAAGGGTTTGCTGGCTTTGCTCGGACGAGGTGCGTCATGAGAACGGACGCTTCGCCCGAACGGCGGGCCCGCGTGAAGAAGGCGGTCCCGCGCGGAAAGATCACGCGCGTGGAGCCGGCTCCGGTGAAGGGGCTCGTCCTGGAACCGATCACGTACCGCGACCTCGGCCTCGTGGAAAAGAAGGTCGCTTGACCTAGCCCGGCTGGTCGGGCGAGCGGAGCCGCTTCTGGAGCTCCTGGAGCTGCTTCATGAGCTCGGGCGAGAGCGCCTGCGTCGGCGGACGCGGGATCGCCTGAGACTGCGAGGCCTGCTGCGCGGCGCGCGCGAGCTGGGCCGCGATCTCGGGCGGGAGCGAGCTCATGAGCGTGCGGACGAAGTCGTCGCCCGAGGTCGAGCGCGGGTCCCGCCCCCCCGACATCAGCCCCTGGTTCGTGGGCGGCGGGCTCGGAGTGGAGGCTCCGCCGTACATTCCCTCGGGCACCGGGTGCCGGCCGCTCGGCGGCCGAGGCTCGTCGAGCATGGCCGCCGGGAACGAGCCCGACGAGTACTGCTGTGTCGGGCGCGGCAGCGAGCTCGTCGTCCGGGGAGGCGGCAGCGGGATCGCGTGCGAGCTCGGCGCGCGCGGCAGGAGTCCGGGCGAGACCTGGACCGACGCCGAGGGGAGGAACTGGTCGCGCACCGTCTTGAGGAAGTTCACCATCTCGCCCGGCTCGGTGATCGCGCCCACGTCCTCGACGGAGACGCCGCAGAGCGCGCGCAGGACCTCCTCGACGGAGGTCTCGCCGCGGAGCACCTTCTCGACCGCGTCGCGGAGGAGCGGGACCGTGCCCTCCGCCATGGCGATCGCCTCGAGCTGCTGGTTCGCCGCCCCCGAGGCCACGGCCTCGCGCAGGCGGTCCGAGAAGTTGACGACCTCGTAGAGCGCGACGCGGCCCTTGAAGCCCTTCCCGCAGCGGCGGCAGGCCTTGGCCTTGAAGACGGCCTGCGCCGTGTTCGGGAGGACGAGCGCGCTCCTTATGAGCGTCGAGGGGATGATGCGCTCGCGGCAGTCGAGGCAGAGGCGCCGCACGAGCCTCTGCGAGACGACGCCCGCGATCGAGTGCGCGACCTGCGGCCGCGAGAAGCCGAGCTCGGCGAGCCGCGCGACCGCTCCCGGCATTCCCGGAGCGTGGAGCGTCGTGATCACGAGCCGCCCCGACATGGCGGCCTCGATCGCGATCCGCGCCGTCTCGGAGTCCTTGATCTCGCCCACGAGGATCACGTCGGGGTCCTGGCGCAGCACTCCCTGGAGCGCGCTCTTGTAGTCGAATCCGAGCTCGGGGTTGAGCTGGACCTGCGTGATGCCGGGGAGGACGTACTCGATCATCTCCTCCACGGTCACGAGGGATGCCTGGGGCCTCGGGATGTTCTTGAGCGCCCCGTAAGCCGTGGTCGTCTTGCCCGAGCCCTGCGGCCCCACGTGGAGGACGATCCCGCTCGGCTTGCCGACGACCGTGGTGTAGAGCCGGGCCGAGTCCTGGGTGAACCCGAGCTCCTCCATGGAGAGCTTGAGCCGCGAGTGGTCCACGAGCCGGAGCACCGCCTTCTCGCCGAAGAAGGTCGGCATGAAGGTGACGCGCACGTCGAGCTCCTTGGCCGTGGGCTCGAAGCGCGCGAAGTTGAAGCGCCCGTCGGTCGGCGTCCTGGAGTCGCCCGTCTCGACCTGGGCCATGATCTTGAGCCGCGAGATCGCCTGCTTCATGGCGTCCTGCGGGACCTTCTCGATCACCTGGAGGACGCCGTCGATCCTGGCGCGGACGAGGAGATGATCGGCGTTCGGCTCGAGGTGGATGTCGCTCGCCCCGAGGCGGAAGCCCTTGAGGATCATCTCGTTCACGAGCCGCTCGCTCGTGGGCGACGAGACCGGCGGAGGCAAGGGGATCCGCCCCGTCGAGGAGGAGGTGAGCCCCTGGATCCGGTGTGGTTCGCTACTCCCGGCCATCACAAGAGGTTAACGGGAGTGTCGCGTTCGTGCACGTCCGCCCCCGCCGGATGCTGATCTTAGGCTCCGGTCGCCCGGAGGACGAGGATCGTGACGTCGTCGCTCTGGTTTCCTTCGCCTTCCCAGGCGCGGACCCGCGCGATGACGTGATCGCAGACGCCCGCGGCCGTCCGCTTGGGCGCGGCCTCCTGGAAGACGCGCGCGAGGCGCTCGAGGCCGAGCTCCTCGCCTCCCGGGGAGCGGGCCTCGGTCGCGCCGTCCGTGTAGAGGAGGACGAGGTCGTCGGGCTGGAGGTCGAGCTTCCGCTCGTCGAGCTTGCCCTGGACGTCGGCCATGATCCCGAGGACGAGCCCGCCCGAGCGGATCGCCTGGACGCGTCCGGTCTGGGCGCGCAGGACGAGGAGGTGCTCGTGTCCCGCGCCCGTGTAGGTCAGGACGCGATCGCTCACCGACCAGCGGAGGAGGAGGAGCGAGAGGAAGGTCCCCGTCTCGAGGCAGCCGACGAGCCCCCTGTTGAGCGCGTAGGCGAGGCCCGTGGTGCTCGCCTCGCGCTCGGAGCCCGCGCGCAGGGTCGCGCGCACCGTCGCCATGACCATGCCGGCGCCGGCTCCCTTCCCGGAGACGTCGCCGATCGCGATGATCATGTCCCTCGGCACGGTGCCGTCCGCCTGGGCGGCGTGCTTCCCCCCTGCCCCCCAGGCGGGCGAGCGGCGCACGAAGAAGTCGAGGACGTCGCCCCCGATCTCTCCCGCCGGGATCGTCTTCCCGGAGACCTCGAGCCCGGGGAGCTGCTCCGTGGGCGGCGGGAGGAGCTTCCTCTGGACGCGCGAGGCCGCGGCGAGCTCCTGGCGGAGCCTGCGGCTCTGCTCGACGATCTCGAACGAGCGGGGGAGCTTGTGGGTCTTCGGGCCTTCCTCGTCGTCGGGCACGTCCTCGACCGTCGTCTCGTCGAAGCGGGCCATCCTCTGCGTCGTCTTCCGGTTGCGGAGGTCGCGCTTCTCCTCGTCGCGCCAGCGCATGACGTCCGGGACCATGCTGCTCGTCTTGATCGCGAGCGGCCCGGAGCGCTTCGGGGCGTCCGGTGGGTCCTGCGCGAACGAGTAAGTCCCTCGCCGCGCCGAGACGATCTTGCGGACCGCCTGCTCGCCCGCGTCGTCCCCGAGGCGCGCGTCCACGACGATCCCGGCGCTGAAGATGAGCGAGCCCTTGATGCGTGCACCCAGGTCCACGCTCATCTCGCCCGAGCGCTCGCTCAGCTCGATGAGCTGGCAGACCTCGAGGAGCACCGTGTCGTCGAAGCGCCCGGCGAGCGGGACGTCGTCCCCCTTGACGGCCTTGTCGAAGTCGCCGTCCTCCCAGGTCTTGGCCTCCTGGGGCGCGTACCTCTGCGCGAGCTCCTCGCGCGTCGCCTCGGTGAAGACGACCTTGAGGTCGAAGCTCCCCACCTTGATCATGTCCTGGTCGGCGAGGCGGCGCGGGCCCTTGAGCGACTCGCCGTTCACCTGCGTGCCGTTCGTGCTTCCGAGGTCCTCGACCGTGTAGGCCTGACCGTCCCAGAAGATGCGCGCGTGGCGGCGCGAGACGCCCTCGCCGAGGAGCGGGATGAAGCAGCTCGTCGCGCGCCCCATGACGACGTCGTCGCGCCCGAGGACCACGAAGCCGCTGGGGAGCTTGCGGCAGGCGAGGATGGTTCTGCGGCGGCGCGGATCTTGCGCAGGCAACGCTGCACCGCCGTAGTTCTAGCGGGAGCGCCGGTGAGTGCGCAACTTACGTCGCCGGGGAAGCGGGGTGGCCGGTGGAATTCACGAGCTGCACAGGACCACGCCGTCCGCGAGGACGACGACGATCTCCTGCGTCGCCTCGACGTGGAAGCACGCGACGGCGTTCCCGGCGACGGCGGCGGTGATCGAGGTCTGGACGAGGCTCGACTGCGAGACCTCGAGTCGCTCGATCCCCGAGCGGCTCACCGCCGCGAGCACCCCCGGACGGACGAGCGTGACCGCGCGGTAGCCGCCGCCCGAGCGGAAGAGGGCCGCGGGCCGCTCGTTGCTCCGGGGCGCGGGGAGCGAGGCCCACGCGACGACCCCCGCCTGGATCCCCGCGACCTCGAGGCCTTCCTGGCCCACGGGGAGCGTCGAGAGGGGAGCCGCCCGGAGCGAGCTGCCCTCGGGGGCCTCGGGCGTCCAGCCCAGGAGGTGATCCTCCTTGAGCGAGACGGCGCGGCTCTCCGCGAAGGCGACGAACCGGTCCCCGTCGAGGAGGATCGCTGCGGGCTCCACATCGGCGAGCCGGACCTTGCGGCAGAGCTGGAGCGCCGGGCAGTCGTAGGTCGCGAGCTTCTCGCCGTCGGCGAGGACGATCCGCGCCCGGTCACCGCCCGTCACGTTCGAGAGGACGAGGCCCGGCCCCGTCTCGATCGAGGCGATCTTGAAGTAGGGCCCGTCGAGGCGGCGCGAGTAGCTCACGACCTCGTTCCCCTCGTGGGCGACGACGAGGAAACGGCCCGAGGCGTCCGTCGCGAGCGCCTTGATCGGGGAGGGCTTCGCCGCGATCTTGGCGCACTCGCGGTTCTGGACCGAGAAGCGGTGGACCTCGCCGTTCTCGAAGCCCAGGAAGACGACGCCTCCCGTGGGCGCGCAGGCGACGGCCGTGACGGCTCCGCTCGCGACGCGGATGCGCGTGATCGGCTCGCGGCCCCGGGGCTTCTCCTTCTTCTGCGCGGCGGCGACGGCGAGGCGTGCGTCGGCCCAGACGCCCGCGCTCCAGGCTCCGTGCGTCCCGAAGACCTCCGACACGACGCGCGCGGGCTGCGGGTCCCACTGCGCGCGCTGGCCGAGCTTGAGCGCGAGGCCGAGCCGCGCCCGGTCGCGGAGCTCGAACGCGAGGGCCTGCTCGACCGACTCCTGCTCCGAGAGGCGGGTGAGCGTCCCCCAGAAGAGCGACGCCTCGGGCTCGTGCCCGGCCACGGCGAGGAGCGGCTCGGCCTCCGCGACGAGCGAGAGGAGACGGTCGTTCTTCCCCTCGTCGACGTAGAGCGAGGCGAGCTCGACGCCGCACGCGATCACGGGGCGCCGGTTCCGCCGCGCCCAGCCCGTCTCGAGGAGCGTGATCGCGAGGTCGTTCCTCCGCGCGCGTTGCGTGAGGATCGCGGCGGCCTCGCGCCAGCTCTCCGAGCGGGCGAGCGACTCGGCGGCCTTCTGGAACTCGAGGACGGCCGCCTCCTCGTCTCCCGTCGAGCGGAGGAGGTCGCCCGCGAGGAGGTGCTCGTGCTCCTCGCGGTAGAGCTCGACGGCGCGGTCGACCTCGCCCGCCGCGGCGAACTCGGCGGCGGCGGCGCGCTTGTCGCCGCACTTGGCGAGGAAGATGATGGCCGCGTCGCGGTGGAGCCCTCCCTGGGCGAGGGCGCGCGCGGCCGCGCGGTACTCGCGGAGGAGCTTCCCGTAGATGAACGCGGCGCGCCGGTGGTCGCCCGCGGCGATCGCGGCCTCGGCGGCCTTCCGGTACTCGGCCGCGAGCTCCTTCTGGACGTCGATCGCTCCGAGCCAGACGCTCGCCGGACCCCTCGGTCCACCGATGACGTTCCCGAGCGAGTAGGCGATGTCGTGTCTCGGGAGTTTCGCGTCCCCGGCCGCCGTCGCCCCGCGGCCTCCGCCCGGTTCGGGCATGGGGAGCGCCCGGCGGAGCGCCTCCTCGACGTTCCCCTCGCGGAGCTCGCGGAGGAGGTCGCGGAGCGCCGCCTCCTGGCGGCCGAGGACGCTCTCTCCGAGCGACGGGACCTTCGAGAGGAGGCTCTCGATCCACCCGGCGCCCGCCTGCTTGAGCCCCTTCCAGTCGAGGGCCTCGCCCGCCTTCATGAGGGCGCGTCCGATCGAGAGGCTCAGGTGATTGGCGGCGCTCGCGGGCTCCTTCGAGGTCGGTGTCCCCTTGGGGGCGCCCGATTCGATCACCTTGTCCTCGGCCTCGGGCGGCAGGTCGAGCTTGATCGAGGCGAGCCTCGACGCTTGCTTTGGCCGCTCGGGGAAGCGTTTCCAGTCGCGCCGCTCGACCTTGTCGAGCCGGACGAGCGCGGCGAGGTCGAGGGGCTCGCGGGGCGCGAAGCCGAGGACGCGGCCTCCGGGGAGGAACACGAGCCCGTGCTGTCCCACGAGCTCGCGGGCCTCGCGCTCGGTCAGTGCCGGCGTGAGCTCGGCGTCGATCGGGAGGTAGAGGTGAACGGACTCGAAGGGCCGACGGAGGCGAATTCCCCTCCCCCCGCGAAGGGGCTCGTCGACAGACGAGCCCCTTCGCGGGGGGAGGTCGGGAGGGGGGGCTGGAAGCAAACCAAGAACGCCATTTGCGACAGCGAACACCTCGCCACCGCCACGCGCTCGAAGGACGTCTTCTGCCGTGGGCTCGAGAAGGAGAAGCGCCTGCGTCTCGTGAACGCCGCGCCGGACGAGATCGAACCCGCTCATCGGCTCGCCTCGTGGAGGACGCGCGCGATCTTGCTCGCCGCGTCCGGCGTCGGCGGTCCGTCGAGGAGCGTCCCCGCGCCCCAGCGCGTCCCGTCGGGCATCCACGCCGCGAGCTGGTTCCTGTAAGCGAAGAACATGGCGAGGAGCTTCTCGCCCGAGGGGTCGAGGATCGCGACCTGGCCGAAGATGTCGACGACGGCGATCAGGCTCCCGTTCCCGCCGAACGCCTTCACGAAGCGCTCCTTGTCGTAGGAAGTGAGCGTGGGCACGTTCGCCGGTTCGAGACGCAGGACGCCGCGCCACGCCGTCTCGACGGACGACTGGAGAGTCCCGGTCGTCCAGCGGACGGTGTGGTGGAACCTGGCGAAGTGAATGTGAAGCGCGCCCGGCTCGAGCAGGACGTCCACATCGTTGTGGAAGCGTCCCACGGGAAGCGCGAAGACCCCGAACGAGTCCCCGGTCTGCCGCACCTCGACGCGCGAGGCCGCGGTCTCGCGGGCGAGACAGGTCCCGTTCGCCGAGAGGGCGAAGCCGCGCTCGGTGCCGTGCTCGTGGACGGCGAGGCAGCGCCCGTCGGGCGGCCCGAAGATCCTGAGTGACACTCCCGGCGCTCCGGGCTCGAAGAAGCTCGCGGCGAGCATGCCTCCCTGAAAGCGCGCCTCGACGATCCTCTTCCCGGCGAGAGCGTTGCGCCCCTCGGCGAGCGGGGTCGCGGCGACCCAGGGTGAGTCCACTCCATGGAGGCGGAGAACGCCCTCGGGCGTGAGCTCGATCGAGGGCTCGCGGTCCTTGCTCGGGTGGTCGCCCGTCACGATCCGGAGGCGGGGATCGTCTCCGCTCCCCCCGGCGAGAGCGATCGAGCGGGCCCGCTCGGTGCGCGACGAACGTTCTCCCTGGTCGAGGTCGACCGTGAGGAGCTCGTCGGCGCTCCGTCGCACGAGTGTACGGAGCTCCGGGAAATGGAGCCACGTCGCTCCGACGGCCGGAGCGTCGAGCGGGTACCGCTTCAAGACGCGCCGCTGGAAGTCATAGTGGGCGACCGTCTCGATGCCCCCACCGTGTCCCACGACGGCGAAGCCGTCGCTCGTCCCGAAGACGTGCTCGACGTGCGTCATGGGACAGGGATGCCAGCCGACGTTCGTCCGCGGAACGATCTCGAACCGCGATCCGTCGGTCCTGGCCGCATGGAGGACGCCGAGCCGGTTCGCGACGAGGATCCACTCTCCCGTCCGGTCGAAGTCGAAGATGCAAGGCGTCCCCCGGCCCGCGAGCCCGAACCGGAACGGGAAAGGGACGGGCTCCACGTCTCCCTGCCACCGGGCGAGCGCGAGGAGGGGCTTCCTGACGATCCTGTCCGTCGGCTTCTCCGCCTCGGGCGTCTTGACCTCGACGCGGCACCGCGAGCGGACGACGGGCGCTCCATGCCGCAGCTCCGAGAGAGCGACGGCCCCGTCCTCGGCGACGCCGACGGCGAACAGCCGCACGCCCTTCCCCGCGCGCCTCGCCGCCGCGAGCACGTCCGCGTTCGTGACGTTGCGCGCGTGCGTGAGGAGGATCACGTCCCGTCCCTCGGACGCGGGCCGTTCGAGGACGGTCTCGAGCGCGAGCCCCGGGTTGAGCGCGAGGTCGCTCGCCTCGAGGAGCGTCGCCACGTCGCCCGCGGTGACCGAGCGCATGTCCACGAGCCGCGCTCCGTTGCCCGTCGTCGCGACGAACAGCGGGAGCTTTCGCCGGGCCGCGAGCTTCCCGAAGGCGATCACCCCCGCCGCGAGGACGAGCCGGACGAAGCCCCAGGTGCGCGCTCCCTGGTCCACGAGGAGGACGAGCTCCTCGTGGCGGTCCTTGTGCGGCTCCTCGCGGCGGTAGAAGAGGAGCTCGTTCGCGGCGAAGCGCCGCACGAACTCGAGCTCGTCGAGGACGAGCTGCGAGGGGAGGACCTGGTCGAGGCCGCCGCGCGTCGTCACGTCGGCGTAGCCTCCGACCGGGAGCTCCGGGCTCTCGAGCCTCCGCCGCGGGAGAGCGAGCGCGCTCACGAGCGGCGCGACGAAGGGAGCCGCCCCGGCGAGGCGCTCGGTGCCGAGCGCGCGCGCGAGCGTCGCCTCGAGCGAGAGCGGGCGCTCTCGGGCGATCGTCTCGGCGACGCGCTCGCCCGCGACGGGCGCGCGTCCCGTGCGGAGCCAGTGGTCGAGCGAGCCCGCGTGGCGCTCGAGCGCGCGGAGGACGTGGGCCTCGAGCTCCTCGGGGGTGAGCGGCGACTCCTCGACGATCCACGCCTCGCGCGCGATCGCCCGGGCAAGGCGCGCCCCGTGGACAAGGCGGCCCGGCTTCCCCCGGAGCTTCACGAGGACGATATTGGGGTCCACGGCGAAGGCGACGCCGGGTACCTCGAGGGCCGCGCCGAAGAAGGCGCCCGCGTTCGCGAGGTTCTTCCCCGCGCGCACGAAGGCGTCGCGCAGCTCCTGCGCCCAGGCTCCGGGACCGCGGACGGGTCCGCGCTTGAGGAGCTGGAGGAGATGGAGCAAGAACGAGAAGTGGAGGACCCGCCGCGACGCGAGGAGCCCCTGGAAGAGCTCCGCGAGCTCCGCTCCGAGCGCGAACGTCCGCTCCTGTCCGTCCTCGATCGCGTCGCCCGCGCTCGACCAGCGGAGCCCGCCGAGCGCGCTTGCGTAGGAGACGGGGATCTCGAGGTAAGCGTCCTCGGCGCTCACGCCTCGTCCTCCACGAGCCGGACGCTCGCCCGCGAGAGGGCGGCGAGGACGTTCTCCGGGACCAGCTCGAAGCCCGTCTCCCGCGCGATGATGATGTCGCCCTGGGCGGCGCCCGCCGCCACGCGGATCTCCTCCTCGCGGAGCGCAGGCTCGAGCCTGCGTCCGAGCGGGACGAGGACGCGCTCGCCCCAGAAGCGTTCGGCTCCCGTGAGCGCGGGCGGCGGCGCGCCGAGCACGAGGACGAGCGTGCCCGCGCGCGCCGAGCGGAGCGCCTCGATCTCCGAGGCGGGCGCCGTCTCGGCCCAGCGCCCGAGCGCCTCGAGCGAGCAGAGCATGGCGGTCGTGTCGCGCGGCTCGTCCGAAAAGGCGAGCCGCGGCACGACCTGCCCCGTGACGCCCGTCCCGGACGGCGCGACGATGACGGGCGGAAGGGGGAGGAGGTCGCGGAGCGCCACCCCGCCCTCCTTCACCTCGAAGCAGGGGAGCCTCTCCCCGACTCTCCGCCAGAGGCCGTCCTCGCCCCGCGAGTAGAGCTCGGACTCGCGCACGACGAGGAGGCGCTCGAGGGCGACCCTGTTTCCCTGCCGGAAGTGGACCCAGGCGAGCTCGCCGTCGAGCGCGACCCTGACGTCGTCGAGGGCGCGAAGCGATCCCAGCTCTCCGAGGGAGCCTCTCGGGACACGGCAGCAACTCGCGCGATCGACGGGGAGGCTCACGGCGATCTCCTGGGGCTCAGCCGAGCTTCTCGACGAGGGCGCCCGTGCGCGCGAGGAGGTGCTTCCTCCGCGCCTCGTCGGTGACCCAGGCGGCGCGGTCCGAGAGGGCCGTTGCCCGCTCGCGGAGGCGCGCCAGGACCGCGAGCCTGGGCGAGGCTCCCGCGGCGCCGGCCTCGCGCTCGTGCTC
>FTIH01002316.1_pt2 | contig 10793 bp, 8 predicted proteins | sample 1658451 | NCBI WGS metagenome assembly FTIH01 (sample SAMEA3914826, study PRJEB12502) | metagenome | biome: forest; material: soil | place: Canada | collected 2011-07-03 | depth 0.3 m
CAAGCGCTACATCACGCTCGCGCCGATCGCGACCGTCATCGGTCTCGCCTTCCGCATGTTCGATCCGGACAAACTGTTGGGCGGGAAATCGGACATCGGCATCACCTGTGCCCTGATTCCACGTAATACCGCGGGCGTGACCATCGGACGCCGCCACTTCCCAGTGAACGTGCCGTTCCAGAACGGCCCGATCCAGGGCAAGGACGTATTCGTCCCCCTGGATGCCATCATCGGCGGCGCCAAGATGGCCGGCTCCGGCTGGCGCATGTTGGTGGAGCAGCTTTCAGTCGGTCGCTGCATCTCGCTGCCGTCGAACGGCACTGGTGGCGCCAAGGCCGGCACCTGGGCGACGGGTGCGTACGCGCGCATCCGGCGTCAATTCAACACGCCCGTTGGTAAGTTCGAGGGCGTCGAAGCCGTGATCGCGCGCATGGTCGGGCTCACGTACACCATGGATGCCGCGCGCTCGGTTACAGCCGGAGCGATCGATGGCGGCGAGAAGCCTTCCGTGCCGTCGGCGATGTTGAAGTACCACGTTACCGAGATGGCCCGGCAGGTCGCGAATGACGCGATGGACATACACGGCGGAAAGGGCATCTGTCTCGGCCCGAAGAACTATCTCGCCCGCGGCTACGAGGTCGTGCCTGTTGCGATCACCGTCGAAGGCGCCAACCTTCTCACCCGAAACCTCATTATCTTTGGCCAGGGCGCGGTGCGTTGCCACCCGTTCGTGCTGCGTGAAATGACCGCGGCTCGCAACCCGGATCGCGCCAAGGGTGTCGATGACTTCGATGACGCGCTTTTCGGACACATTGGCTTTACGATCTCGAATGCGGTGCGTTCCTTCATCATGGCGCTCACCCATGCACGATTCACGCAGCGGCCGGTGGAGGGACCGACCGGGCGCTATTACCAACACATCGTCCGCTTCAGCGCGTCGTTCGCCTTCGCGGTGGATGTCGCGATGTTGACGCTCGGTGGGTACCTGAAGAAGAAAGAGAATCTATCGGCGCGACTGGGCGACGTACTCTCCTGCATGTACTTAGCCTCGATGGTGCTCAAACATCACGAGAACCAGGGGCGCCCGCAGGAGGATCTGCCCATCGTCGAATGGGCGTGCCGCAACCTTCTCTACCACGCTCAAGAGCAGTTGCACGGTTTCTTGCGCAATTTTCCGAACCGATTCCTGGCCGGCGTCATGATGGCGCTCATTCTCCCGCGCGGGCGCGCTTATTCGGCCCCCGGCGACCGGCTCGGTCGGAAAGTCGCCGACCTCGTGATGAATCCAACAGAGGCGCGCGAGCGGCTGTGCCAGTACATGTATTGGACGCTCGAGCCGACGAACCCGTTTGGATTACTGCAGGAGGCGTTGCTGCTGGCGCAGAACGTCGAGCCCCTGGAGAAGCGGATCCGTGTCGAAGGCGTCAAGACCGGAAGAGTCACCGCGCTCGACTTCCCGAGTCAGATCCAACAGGCGCTCGTCGCGGGCATCATCTCGGAGGCGGAGGCCGTCGCCTTGCGCGAATACGACCGCAAGGTAATGGACATCCTCAACGTCGACGACTTCGCACAGCACGAGCTCGGCACGCAGGCCGAGCCGGTGCCGCAGCAACCTCCCGTGCGGTCGAGCGTGCACGTAGCCTGATCGAGGAGACATGAGCGCGGACAGGGAAGTCATTGCTGCGACCAACAGCAGGCTGCCGGTTTCGTTCTTGTTGCAGCCGGCATGTATAGCGTGCTAGTCCAATAGGCGTCGCCAAAAGCAGGACATTTGTTCGTTCCGGGCACTGCGACTAAGCTTCGGGCGCGGCGTATGAAGGCCGCTTCATTCATTGTACGGAGAGTGTCGTCATGCGAATGTTTGCAATCGCCGCCGCGCTGGCCCTCGCAGCCTCGGTTACCGCGGTCCAGTCCCAGGAGCGCACGCCGTCGCCGCACGGAGCCAAGGTCTACTTCGAGAATCTCAAGAACGGCGCGAAAGTCACCAACCCGGTGACGGTGAAGTTCGGCATCAAGGGTATGACCCTGGCGCCCGCCGGTACGAAGATGGAGAACTCGGGGCATCACCACCTGCTGATCGACACCGACCCGCCGGCGGACCTGAGTAAGCCGCTGCCCGTCGTTGAGAACAAGATCGTGCACTTCGGCAAGGCCCAGACCGAGACCACCCTGACCCTGCCGCCCGGCAAGCACACTCTGCAGCTGCTGCTCGGCGACCAGAACCATATCCCGCACGACCCGCCGGTGATGTCTAAGAAGATCACCATCACCGTTACGCAGTAAGCCGACCGGAAAGGCTGGTAGCGGGACTCGCCCCAGCGGGCCGTCCCGCGCCGGCCGTCCGGCGCGCCGGCGGACCCCGCCGCGCGTCCGCGTACGGTGGGCCGCCGCGTCCCGCGAAACCGCACCACTGGCGTGGTAGCGTCTCCTGATCTCATCAGGAGTCCCTTAATTTCTATGATCCGCGCGGTTTTGCATGTCGATATGGATGCTTTCTACGCATCCGTCGAAATGCGTGACGATCCCACGCTGGCGGGGAAGCCGCTCATCGTTGGCGGAACCGCGGGCCGCGGAGTCGTAGCGGCCGCCAGCTACGAGGTTCGCAAGTTTGGCGTGCACTCCGCCATGCCGATGAGCACGGCTTTGCGCCTGTGCCCCCACGCCGTCTGCGTCCGGCCGCGCATGCAACGTTACAAAGAGGTTTCGGACCAGGTATTCGGCGTTTTTCACGAAATCACCCCGCTCGTTCAGGGACTCTCCCTCGACGAGGCATTCCTCGATGTCACCCAGAGCCTGGAGCTCTTTGGGGACTCGGTGTCTATCGCCCAGCGCATCAAGGCCCGCATCCGCGAGATCACCGGACTCACGGCTTCGGTAGGCGTGGCAACGAACAAGCTCGTGGCCAAGATCGCCTCGGATCTGGCCAAGCCCGACGGTCTCACCATCGTTCCCGCGGAGCGCATCCAGGAGATATTCGACCCGCTATCCGTCCGGCGCCTGCCTGGCCTGGGCCGTAAGACCGGGGCGAAAGTCGAGGCGGCTGGCATCCATACGTTAGGGGAGCTGCGCATTGCGCCCGATGCGGTGCTCCGCCCGTTGTTCGGGCGATACACCCAACGCGTTCGGGAACGAGCCGCGGGAATCGACGACCGTCCCGTCGTTCCGGATCGCGACGAGAAATCCCTCAGCGCGGAGGACACCTTCGAGCGTGACATCGGCGATCCGCGCGTTTTGCAGGCCGAATTAACGCGTCTCGCAGGGCTGGCCTGCGAGCGCCTGAGGCGCAAGCAGCTCATGGCCGGTTGCATCGGGGTGAAGATCAGGCGCGGTGACTTCGTTACATTTACCCGCCAACGCGCCGTCGCACCGCCGACACACGATGGGCGTACCATCGCCAACGTGGCCCGCGAGTTGCTCACCCGCTGGCTCACGGAAGCGACCGGTGCGAAACTTCGGCTCCTGGGGGTGGTCTTGAGTGACCTGAGCCCGGCTTCACAGCTCGGCCTTTTCGAAGACACGCCACCGCATACAACGCGCCTCGACGCGGCGTTGGATGAGGCCCGCGCGCGCTTTGGCAGCGGTGCCCTGCGGCGTGGCAATACGATCAAGTAGCAGCGATTCATGTACCTTTCGTTTTTCGGACTCAACGAAAAGCCTTTCGCGATCACTCCGGATCCGCGCTATCTCTATTTGAGCGAGCGCCACGCCGAGGCCCTGGCGCACCTGCTGTATGGCATCAACGAGGCCGGCGGTTTCGTGCAGCTCACGGGGGAAGTGGGCACGGGAAAGACGACCATCGTGCGCTCGCTGCTGGCGCAGACTCCAAAAAATGCAGAGATCGCCCTCATCCTCAATCCGCGGATGACGGCACCCGAATTCCTCCTGACGATCTGCGAGGAGATCGGTATCGGGGTACCTGACTCGTCGACGGAGAGCCTGAAGGATCTCGTCGACGTTCTCAGTCACTATCTCCTGCGGGCGCATGGCGCCGGCCGCCGCGTGGTGCTCGTCGTGGACGAAGCGCAGAATCTCGCGCCCGCCGTGCTCGAGCAGGTGCGCCTGCTCACCAATCTCGAAACCAACACCCAGAAGCTGTTGCAGATCATCCTGATCGGCCAGCCGGAGCTGCGCGAGCTGCTCGGTCGTAATGAGCTGCGTCAGCTCGCGCAGCGCATCACCGGCCGTTATCACCTGCACCCGCTGTCACGCGATGAGACGGTAGCGTATGTCCGCCACCGTCTGCGCGTTGCTGGCGCAACCAACGACATTTTCAGCCCAGCCGCGCTGAGCGAGATTTATCGCCTCTCGGTCGGTGTACCCAGGGTCATCAACGTCATCTGCGATCGCGCCCTGCTCGGTGCTTACTCCATGGATCGCCATAGAGTCACCGCTACTCTGGTACGCCATGCGGCGTCCGAGGTGTTTGGTAAGCGGATCGTGCCGAACTGGCTACCCTGGGCCGCCGCGGGAAGTACGGCGGTGGTCCTGTTGTGCGCGACGGTTGCGCTGTGGAATACGCGCCTGTGGGGCTCGCAGCCACGCCGGGATGTCGGCCAATCGACCGCGGTCACGGCCGGTTCAACTGCTCATTCAACGTCGGCGGCACGAGCGACGGACGACAAGCTGACTCCCGTATCCACGACCATGAGTGCGCCCGCGGCAGCCACTGTCGGAACCATCTCACGAGAGGCATCGTTGGCGGCTCTCCTCGCCAAACATAGCGACGAAACCGATACCGACAGCGCGTTCGCCAAACTCTTCGGCCTGTGGGGAATCAAGTACACGCCCGCCAGCACGGACCCGTGCACCCAGGCCTCGCAACAGGGGTTGGATTGCCTCACCCAGCGCGGCTCGCTGGCACAGCTGCACCTGTACAACCGGCCCGCGATACTGTTGGTCAACGACGACGACGGCGCCTCGCACCAGGTCGTACTGACGCATTTAGACGACGAGCACGCGCGGATCGAGCTCGGCGGGACGACCCATGACGTAGGCATCGGCGAGCTGTCACGCTACTGGTTCGGCGATTTTGTGATGTTGTGGCGTCCTGGAACCAGTCAGGTGAAGTCGCTCTCACCCGGAATGCACGGCGCTGATGTACGCTGGCTCCGGGAGAGTCTGCAGCATGTGCGGGGCGAGCACAGCGATGGTCCGGTGAGCGACGTATTCGACACCGAGCTGGCGAACCTCGTGCGGGAATTCCAACGCCAACACCGGCTCACGGTCGACGGCATCGCGGGAGTCCAGACACAGATAGCGCTCGCGAGCGCCGTCGCTGGATCCGATGCGCCGTTGCTGTACGTGGCCGACACTCACGGCGGGTGACCGATGTCGTTCATTCTGGATGCTCTGAAAAAGTCCGAAACCGACCGCCAACGGCAAAACGGCCCCGCGCTCTTTGAAGTCAGGGTCGCGCCGCCGCGGAACGGCTTGCCGGTGTGGGCCATGGGGCTGGCAGCGCTGCTGGCCGTGAATCTGATGATCGTGGGGTGGGTGCTGCTGCGGCGGCCCGCCACCGCTGAGGCCGCTACTGGCGCGCCGCCGGCTGCGCAGACTGCGGGCGGGGGCCAGGGGCCGGGAACCCAGCCATATCCCGGCGCGGCCCCGGGGTCGGGCCAGCCGTATCCAGGTGCAGCCGCTGGAGCGAACCAGCCTTATCCTGGCGCGCCCTCCGGGTCGGCCCAGGCGTACCAGGGTCAGGGTGCGGGTCCCGGCTTCGGCGCGCCAGCAGGCCCACAAGGCGCCCAGCAGCAGGGTCAAGGTATGGCTCAGGGGCCGGGCACCGTCCCGGTGGCGGGAACGGCTCCCACGTCGCCCGTGGCGCAGACGGCCGGGATGACCCAGCCGCCACCTGCCTACGCTGGCAACGGCGCCGGCGGGCAGGCGGATGCCTCCACGGGGCAATTGAACCCTGACGACTACGCGCCGGCCACCGATGCGCCTGCGCCGGCCGGGTTCGGCAACCACGTCTCCCGGGGCACTTCGAGCGGCGTGCCGTTGTACCAGGACGCGGCGCTCGCACCCGGCGCGCACATTCCGCAATTGCGGCTCGATCTGCACGTGTTCGCGGCCAAACCGCAGGAGCGCTTTGTCATGATTAACATGCATAAGCTTCATGAAGGCGACAACCTGCCCGAGGGAGTGCATGTCGAGAGCATCACGCCTGAGGGCGTGGTGTTGTCCTCCAATGGAAACCGATTTCTATTGCCTCATGATTGACGGCACTGACGCCATTAGCAGACACCCATCTGCGACGGCACCAAACTGACGCGACCAGCCGCACGCTGTTGGTGCGTTGTGTGAACTACGTTGCGTTTGTTTTTAGCGAGTTTTGTTAGCTGCGACCCGAGGCGATGCGGCACGGTTGCGATTCACATAATTGATTGCGACCATCCACCCCGCTGTTTGGCAGCGCCTCGTCGCAGGTAAAGCCGCGACAAGATGACGAGTTTCACAGAATACGTCGTCCGGTGGCGACAAATGTCCTTTGTCTGCGGCATCGTCGGGGGACTACCGGGTGGCCGATTGGTCCCCGCCGGCGGGCTTTGGTATTCACAATGGCGAGCGGCTCTCCACTTCAGGATTTTCGGCGGCCGGCGGACCGGTCAGCCGGCCTACCGGCGGCCGGCGCGCAGGGCGTTCCAGCCTTGAACGCCGTGCCCCGCCAGAGCGCACCCGCAAGCGTGGGTTTGCTCGTCCTCTCACGGGACGAGGCGCTGGTAAACACACTGCGGGCAATCGGCTCGGAGTACGATGTTTTCGCGGTAAGCGCTGAATCCGACTTCGCCTCGCATCTGCTCTCGGAAAGCACGGGTGTCGCCATTCTCGACGCCAGCGCCGTCGCCAGCCCGATCGAGCGGCTCGCCGAGCGCCTGCGGGCGCAGTTCCCCGATCTGGTCCTCATCGTCGCCGGCAGCGTCGACGATCAGAGCGCGCTCGCCACACAGATCACCAACGGCACGGTCTACAGATTTCTGCACAAGCCCGTGTCGGAACAGCGCGTGCGGCTGTTTGTCGATGCGGCCTGGCGCCGGCGCGGCGAAGAGCAGGCGAGTTCCGCTACCGACACGGCCGGCACCATGCCCGCGCGCGCGCGGCCCGGTGCCGGAGCCAACATGTTGGTGTTGGGAGGCGCGGCCCTGGCTGCCACCGGCCTGCTCGGCGGCTGGTTGCTCCTGCACAGATCCGACAGCCAGCCGCTGAAGGTTTCGGCACCGGCCGCCGCCGACACAGCAGCGCCCGCCGTACCACGCGACGCCGCACTCGAGGACGTGTTAGCCCGAGCCGGGAAAGCTCTCGCAGGCGGCGCCCTGGTGAGTCCGCCGGGCGCGAACGCGGCTGACCTGTACCGCCAGGCCTTGCAGCGCAATCCGCAAGATTCACGGGCGGCCAACGGCGTGGAGAAGGTGATCGACAGACTGTTGTCGGCCGCCGAAGCGCAATTGCTGGCACAACATCTCGACGCAGCGCAGAAGCTCACCGACCAGGCCCGGATCATCAAACCGGAGCACGTCCGCGTAGCCTTTCTCATGGCGCAGATTGGCAAGGAGCGCGAGCGCGCCACGCTGGCGCAGGCGCGTCAGGCAGCCTCGAGCGGCAATATCGAGCAGGCGCTGTCGGTTCTCGATGGCGCCACGCGCGAGGGACAGCACTCGACACTCGTGACCGAGGCCCGGCAGGAACTGGAGCAGAAAAAGCTCAGTGACCGGATCCGGGATTACGTCAATCGCGCCAACGAGCGCATGCGCACTGGTGACCTGGTGGAGCCCGCGCAGGACAACGCGCAGTTCTACATCGAGTCGGCCCGGGCGCTCGCGCCCAACGACAGCGAAGTGAAGCAAACTCAACGGCAATTCCTCGACCGTCTCGTCAGCGAGGCTCACAAGGCGCTGCTCACCGGCAACGCCGAGCAGGGCGAGCACTGGATCCAGGTAGCGGCCGATGCCGGCGTCAATGCTGACGATATCGAAGCCCTGACCCAGGAAGCCCAGCGGGCGCGTACCGCCGCCAAGGCCGATGCACTCGCGCACCTGGCGCTTCTATTCAACCAACGTCTCACGCAAGGCAAGGTGTTGGATCCGGCTTCCGACAACGCGAAATTCTACCTCGCCCAACTCGTGCAATCCGACCCAGCGCATCCATCCACGCAAGCCGCGCATCAGGCGTTTGCCGCGCGCATCCTCGACGAGGCGAAGAGCGCCGCCCACCGCCAGGATTACGCGGGCGCGCAACGTTGGCTCGCTGAGGCTCACGAGGCCGGAGTCGATGCGGCTAGCATCAATGCTGTCAACACTGACATCAAAGCCGCACAGGACGCCGCCAAGAAAGCCAGCGAATTCGTGACCGCCGCTGAGCTCGAGATAGCTCACTACGTAACGCCAGAATTCCCGTCGGCGGCCCGGGAGCGCGCCTTGAGCGGCTGGGTCGACGTGCAGTTCATGGTACTGATTGACGGTTCTGTCAGCGATATCTCGGTCGTAGGGGCGGATCCGGCCGGCGCGTTCGAGCAGTCGGCAACGGATGCCGTTCGCAAATGGAAGTACCGTCCCATTCTACGGAACGGCCAACCTATCAACCAACGCGCGCGCGTGCGCGTACGCTTCGCACTAGAAAAGTGACAGCACATCGCACATCTACACCGCCCCGATTACTGGTCGTCGACGACGATGTCCGGTACGGCCGATGGCTTGGCCACCATCTGGGCGTGTTCTGCCCGGACTCGAGCCTGAGCGTGATCAACCTGACCGAGTTCGACCGTTGGCTGGAAGCCGACTCGGGTCGCGATTGCGACATCATGTTATTCACGGCATCGTTCGGCTCGAGCCCCGAGGATCCGCAGGCACACGGCCTCGAGTTGCTGCGCCGCTTGCGTGGGAAGCCCGTGTTTCCCGCGGTAATCGCGCTGGCCGAGGACGGCAATGAGCTGACTGCTGTCAGGGCGTTGCAACTCGGCGCGGTGGACTATCTGCCGAAGCGACTGCTGACCCCGGAGCGGCTGAACACTTCGGTGCGGCTCGCGCTGAGGCGAATAGAGAAGCGCGTGCAGCGTAAGCTGGCAAGCCTCACTCACGTGACGGACGTGTCACCGCCTCCGGATGATGAGACGACGAGAGAGCAGCCGAAGCCGAACAGTGCGGGGATTAGCCAAAGCGTGGTTAGTTTGGCCGTTGCGGCGCCAACGGCAAGCCCGACGGCGGAGCCCACGGCAGCCGCGCAGAATGGGAATCACGAGGCGGATAGCGGCCCGAGAGTCGACGCAAGCCCGAAGGTCGAGGCAGCGTCGGCGGATTCAACACCGGCGGACCCGACACGGGCGCCGGCGCACTCAACATCAACAGACGCGACGCCGGCGGCGAAAGCACCGGACAGCGCGGTACAGGCTGGAGCCAGACCGCCCGACAACTCGATCGATGACGCGGAGGCAAGCTCCTTCGAGTTCTCGGCTCAGGCCGCCTCGACCCAGGCTCCGATACTCGATGTGAACGAACTCATCGCCCAGCTCAAACGCAGCGACGAGAGCACGCCGGCCAAGGCCGAAGCAGGCCTCCGGCAAGTACCAGGCTCGGCGCCTGCGCTTACCCCAGCACCCGCAACAGTGCCGACAGCGGCATCGACAGCCGGATCGGCATCGACAGCCGGATCGGCATCGACAGCCGGATCGGCATCGACAGCCGGATCGGCATCGACGCCCACAGCGGCACCGGCAGCGGCATCACCATCGGCACCTGCACCTGCATCGTCGGCAGCACCGGCGCCGACGAAGTACGAAACCAACAGCGCCGCCGCCGCGGAAGCTGCTTCCGCCGGCGCAACACAACTCATGTCACCCCGCTCGATCGCGGCCGCGCTGGACGCCGCTGCGGCGAGCGCCATGGCCGCCGGTATCAAGGCGACTGAGAGCAGCATTTTTGGCACCACTGCGGTAGGCGCAACGTCCAAGAGCAAGAGTGCGAAGAGCGGCAGCTCGAAGCGGCCGTCGACTCCCTCTCCCGCGGTCACCGCGGAATTCATCCCCGGCTACATCATCAAGATGAAGATCGGTGAGTCCGAGAAGGCGGTGGTGTACCTCGCCACCAGCATCTCACTCGGCAGCAACGTGGCGCTCAAGGTAAGCAAGACGCTCCGTGACGATACGGCCGGTCGTCAGTTCCTCGAGCGCGAGTACACAGCGATCATCGCCATCCGCGATCCGCTCGTCGTGCAGATCTACGATTACGGCGTACATGCCGGCTTCGAATACCTCGCGATGGAGTATCTCCTGAGAGGTGATCTGAAGGCCCGTATGCAGGCCGGTCTCAAGGAGGGGGAAGCTCTGCGTTACGTGGAGCAGATCGCCTGCGCGCTGCGAGTCGTACACAACTCGGGGCTCCTGCATCGCGACCTGAAGCCACCAAATGTGATGTTGCGAGAGAATGACGACGTCGCCCTCATCGACTTCGGCCTCGCGCGAGCACTCGACGGAAGCACGCCGAGCACCCGCACGGGCGTGTTACGGGGCTCGCCCTACTACATGAGCCCGGAGCAGGCGCAGGGTGAGATTCTCGACGTCCGCTCGGACTTTTACAGCCTCGGCATCATGTTCTACGAGATGCTGACGGGGCGGAAACCCTACACCGGCGCCACGGCCATGGAAGTATTGCAGCAACACGTGAACTCACCGCTCCCGCCGCTGCCGCATTCACTCTCCCGCTACGAAGACTTCCTCCACAAGCTCGTGACGAAAAATCGCGCCGAGCGCTTCGCGCAGGCGGAAGAGATCATCGCGGCCATCGGAGAGCTCCGGACCGCGATGA
>FTIH01000231.1_pt3 | contig 10749 bp, 10 predicted proteins | sample 1658451 | NCBI WGS metagenome assembly FTIH01 (sample SAMEA3914826, study PRJEB12502) | metagenome | biome: forest; material: soil | place: Canada | collected 2011-07-03 | depth 0.3 m
CGCCTGACGGGCTCGTGACGAGCACGACCCTCAGGCGAGCGGGTCGGGCACGTCGAGCCCCTTCTTCCTCGCGTCGAGGGCCGCGACGATCTTCCCGTGCACTGTCCGCGAGATCGGGTAGCGCCACGCGATCGCGATGGCGACCGCGGTGCAGAGCGTGGGCACGCCCACGTAGAACAACTTGAGCGCGTGGAACGCTCCCGCCGTCTGATCGCCGGCGCCCTCGTGCCAGCCCGAGATCTTCATGAGCGGGAGGGCGAGCGCGACCGGGAGCACGGCCGCGAGCTTGCGCGCGTAGAGCCAGAACCCGAGGAGGAGGCCCTCGCGCCGCTCGCCCGAGAGGAGCTCGTCGTAGTCGAGGACGTCCGCCTGGAGCGAGGAGGGGATCGCGACCGTCGCCGCGAAGCCGATCCCGGAGAGGGCGACGATCAAGCCGTAGAAGAGGTCGTCGTGCGGGCGGAGGAACGCGACGAGGAAGAAGGCGCCCGAGTTCACCGCCATGGCCGCGAGCCAGGTCGCGCGCTTGTCGATCACCCGGGAGAGCCAGATCCAGCCCGGCAGGACGACGATCCCGATCGTGAAGTAGAGCGCGAGGTAGACCGAGACGTCGTGGGACGAGTGGAGGTAGTCCGCGACGTAATAGGGCATGAGCGTCCCCGGGAGGTTGCTCCCGATCGCGTTCACGAAGTAGGCGAGGAGGACGAGCCGGAACGGCCGGTTCCCGAGGATGGAGCGGATCGTCGCCCGATCCCAGGGGCGGCGCGGCGGCGTCGCCGGGAGCGGGCGCTCGGGGACGGCGAGCGCGCAGACCGCGCAGAGGACAACGAGGAGCGGCGCGTAGAGGGCCGCCATGACGTGGAACTTCGCCCGCTCGCCCGACGCGTCCTGGGTCAGGCCGAGGAGGTAGCTGATCGCACCGGGTGCGCTCGCCGCGGCGAGGATCCCGACGATCGAGATCCCGTCGCGGAGCCCGAGGAGCCGCGTGCGCTCGTCGTAGGAGTCCGAGAGCTCCATGCCGAGCGACTCGTAGGGGACCGCGACCGTCGCGAAGAAGATGAACGTCGCGAAGACGGAGACCGCGAACGAGGTCGTCGCGCCGGCCCCGTCGCGCGCCGGCGCGAGGAGCGCGGCGAGCGCGAGCGCGAGCGGGATCGAGCCGAGGAAGATCCAGGGACGCCGCCTCCCGAGGCGGGTGCGCGTCCGGTCGGAGAGGACCCCGACGAGCGGATCGAGGAAGGCGTCGAGGAGACGCACCGACCCGAGGACCGCGCCCACCGTCCCCATGTCGACGCCGACGGTGTCCGTGTAGAACTTCGGCACGAGCACGTAGACGGGGAGGTACATGACCGCCAGCGCGAAGGCCGGAAGGGCGTAAGCGAAGCGCTGTCGGAGCCCGAGCGGAGGCGCGGCCATGTTTCGAGCAAATCCCGGGGCGGCATTGAAACGTAAGAAGGCCTGGAGGCTCCACCATTAACTACAATGGTGGGCCTGTGGGGGGACGTTTCAATCCATGGGGTCCAGGGTAGCCGTCGTCGGGACGGGGATCTCGGGCATGGTCGCGGCGCGCCTCCTCGCCCGCGAGCACGAGGTGACGGTCTTCGAGGCCGCGAGCTGGATCGGCGGCCACACGAACACGATCGACGTGGTCGAGGACGGACGGACGGTCCCCGTCGACACGGGGTTCATCGTCTACAACGAGCGCACCTACCCGAACTTCGTGAAGCTCCTCGGGGAGATCGGCGTCGCGACCCGGGCGAGCAGCATGAGCTTCTCGGTGCGCTGCGAGAAGACGGGCCTCGAGTGGGCGAGCACGTCCTTCGACGCGCTCTTCGCCCAGCGGACGAACCTCCTCCGGCCCCGCTTCCTGAACATGCTCCGCGAGATCCTGCGATTCAACCGCGAGTCGCGCGCGCTCCTCGACATGCCGGGCGACCCGTCGCTCGCCGAGTACCTCGAGTGGAAGGGCTTCTCCCGCAACTTCGTCGAGAACTACATAGTCCCGCTCGGAGCGTCTATCTGGTCGGCCGCCCCGGGGCGCTTCGAGGACTTCCCGGCCAAGTTCTTCGTCCGGTTCTTCGAGAACCACGGCATGAACACGATCTGGGACCAGCCCGAGTGGCGCACGATCGCCGGCGGGTCGCGGAGCTACGTGGAGCCGCTCGTCCGGCCGTTCAAGGACCGGATCCGGCTCGAGTGCCCCGTGAGCTCGATCCGGCGTCACGACGACCACGTCGAGATCGACTCGCGCGCGGGCCTCGAGTCCTTCGACGAGGTCGTGATCGCGACGCACAGCGACCAGGCGCTCGAGCTCCTCGCGGACCCGACCGACGCCGAGCGCGCGGTCCTCTCGGCGATCCCCTACCAGCCGAACGAGGCCGTGCTCCACACGGACACGAGCCTCCTCCCGCGGGCGCGCCGCGCGTGGTCCTCCTGGAACTACCACGTGCTCCGCGACGGCACCGGACGCGTCGCCGTCACCTACGACATGAACATCCTCCAGGGCCTCGAGACGCGCGAGACCTACTGCGTCACGCTCAACCGGAGCGACGTGATCGACCCGCGCAAGGTCCTGAAGAAGATCACGTATCACCACCCCGCCTACTCGCGCGCCTCGATCGCCGCGCAGGCGCGCCACGCCGAGATCAGCAACCACGAGCGGCGAACGCACTTCTGCGGCGCCTACTGGGGCTTCGGGTTTCACGAGGACGGCGTCAAGAGCGCGCTCGCGGTCGCGGCCGCGTTCGGGAGGCAGCTCGTCGCGTGAAGAGCTGCGTCTACGAGGGCCGCGTGCGGCACAGCCGGCGGACGCCCGTCGCTCACCGCTTCGAGTACCGGGTCGCGCTCGCTTACCTCGAGCTCGACGAGCTCGACCAGGTCTTCTCGGGCCGCCTGTTCTGGTCCACGCGGCGCCCGGCCCTCGCCTGGTTCCGCCGCAAGGACTACATGGCTCCCGCGTCGGTCCCGCTCGATCAGGCCGTGCGCGACCTCGTGCAGGCGCGCACGGGCACGCGGCCCGCGGGGCCGATCGGCGTCCTCACGCACCTCCGGACGTTCGGCTACGTCTTCAACCCGGTGACCTTCTATTACTGCTGGGACCCGAAGCATGAACGGGTCGAGACGGTCATCGCCGAGATCGAGAACACGCCCTGGCGCGAGCGACACGCCTATGTCGTGCCGGGCGCGGGGGGCCGTTTTGTGAAGGAGCTCCACATCTCTCCCTTCATGGACATGGACCTCGACTACCGCTGGCGCTTCACCGAGCCACGCGAGCACGCGCTGGTACACATGGAGAACAGGCACGCGGGCGAGCACTTCTTCACGGCGTCGCTCGCCCTCGCGCGCCGCGAGATCACCGGACTGACGCTCGCGCGCGTCCTCGCGAGCTACCCCCTGGGGTCCGCGAAGGTCATGGCCGCGATCTACTGGAACGCGCTCCGCCTCTGGTGGAAGGGCGCGCCCTTCTTCCCCCACCCGAAGTACCGCGCCAAGGCGGAGGTCGCATGATCCGGGCGCTCTCGCGTCGCGTCGTCCACGCGCTCGGCCGCGGCGTCGACGTCGGCACCGTGCACCTCGTCGATGGGGCGGAGAGGACGACCTTCGGTGGCAAGAAGGGGCCTCTCGAGGTCACGGTCACCGTCCACGACGAGCGCTTCTACGAGGCGCTCGCCCTTCGCGGGACGATCGGCTTCGGCGAGTCCTACCGGGACGGTTTCTGGTCCACGGACGACCTCGTGACGCTCGTGAGGATCTGCGTCCAGAACAGCGACCTCCTCGACGGGATCGAGACGGGCCTCGCCCGGCTGGTGCAGCCCCTCCAGCGCGTCTTCCACGCGCTCCGCGACAACACCCGGCGCGGAAGCCGCGCCAACATTGCCGCCCACTACGACCTCGGGAACGACCTCTACGCGCTCTTCCTCGACGAGAGCATGACCTACTCGTGCGCGTTCTTCGAGCACGAGGGCCAGTCGCTCGCCGAGGCGCAGCTCGCGAAGATCGACCGGGCCTGCCGCAAGCTCCGGCTCGAGCCCGGAGATCACCTTCTCGAGATCGGGACCGGCTGGGGCGCGCTCGCCTGCCACGCGGCGCGAAACTACGGGTGCCGCGTCACGACGACGACGATCTCGAAGGAGCAGGGCGCCCACGCCCGCGAGCGCGTCGCGCGCGAGGGGCTCGAGGGACGCGTCACCGTGCTCGCCGAGGACTACCGGGATCTCCGGGGACGCTTCGACAAGCTGGTCTCGATCGAGATGATCGAGGCGGTGGGCGCGCGCTGGTGGCCCACCTTCTTCGGGCGGCTGAGCGAGCTCCTCGAGGAGGACGGCGTCGCCCTCCTCCAGTCGATCACGATCCGCGAGGACCGGTACGAGGCCTCGCTCCGCGAGATCGACTTCGTGAAGCGGTACATCTTCCCGGGGTGCTGTCTCCCCACGGTCGCCGGGATCGCCGAGCAGGTCGGGGCCACGGACATGGCGCTCGCTCACCTCGAGGATCTCACTCCCCACTATGCGAGGACGCTCAGGCTCTGGCGCGACCGGTTCCTCGAGAACAAGGCGCGCGTCCTCGCCCTCGGATACGACGAGCGGTTCGTGAGGCTCTGGGAGTTCTATCTCGCTTACTGCGAGGCCGGCTTCGAGGAGCGTTACACCCGCGACGTGCAGGTCGTGCTGGAGAAGCCTCGCTGCCGGACATCCCTGGCGGCCGAAGATCCTTCCTCCCTTTCCCTTCCCCGCTTCGCCGGGGAGGGGACACCGTAGGCGGCCATGCTCCTCGGATTCCTCGAGGCGTGGGCGATCGCCGCCTCGCTCATGCTCGTCCTCTGGATCGTCCAGCAGGCGACGCGCGACGCGGGCGTCGTCGACGTGGGCTGGGCCGCGGGGCTCGCGATCCTCGGAGCCTTCCACTCCCTCGTCTCCGACGCGCCGCTCGGACGCCGCGTGCTCGTGGGAGGCATGGTCGTCGTCTGGGGCCTGCGGCTCGCGCTCCACCTCCTCTTCGACCGCGTGATCGGCAAGCCCGAGGACGGCCGCTACCAGGCGATCCGGGCGAACCGCGGACCGAACCCGTGGATCTTCTTCCTCGTCTTCTTCGAGGCGCAGGGCCTCCTCGGCGCGATCCTCGCCGTGCCGTTCCAGGTCGCGCTCGCGAGCCGGGAGACCTTCCCCGCGATCACGGACTACCTCGGCCTCGGTGTGTGGCTCACGGCCGTCCTCGGCGAGTCGCTCGCCGACCGCCAGCTCGCCCGGTTCCGCGCGCGGCCCGGGTCGCGCGGGAAGACGTGCCGCGACGGCCTCTGGCGCACCTCGCGGCACCCGAACTACTTCTTCGAGTGGCTCCACTGGTGGAGCTACCCGATCGTCGCCTTCGGGGCCCCCTTGTGGGCGCTCACGCTCACCGCCCCCGCGATCATGCTCTTCTTCCTCCTCCGCGTGACCGGGATCCCGGCGACCGAGGCCCAGGCCCTGAAGAGCCGGGGAGACGACTACCGCGACTACCAGCGGACGACGAGCGCGTTCGTTCCCTGGTTCCCGAAGTCCGGGGGCCCCCCGAAAGAGGGAGCGGCGTGAGCGCCCTCTTCGCCCTCGGCACCGAGCTCGTCGAGCGGGGCCTCGTCCCCGACGCCGCGGTGCGCCTCGCCTTGAAGAAGATCTGCGAGCGCCGCCTCGCCGAGGAGGGCCAGGGCTCGCTCGAGGAGCGCCGCGCACGCCAGCAGGCGCTCATGAAGCGCCTGCGCGAGGGCGCCGTCGCGGTCGAGACGCAGGCGGCGAACGACCAGCACTACGAGGTGCCGGCCGCCTTCTTCGAGGAGGTGCTCGGGAAGCGCCTCAAGTACAGCAGCGCCTATTTCCCCGAGGGCGTGAGCGACCTCGACACGGCCGAGGAGGTCATGCTCCGCATGACCGTCGAGCGCGCGGCCCTCGAGGACGGCCAGGACGTGCTCGAGCTCGGCTGCGGCTGGGGCTCGCTCACCCTGTTCATGGCGGAGCGGTTCCCGAGGAGCCGGATCCTCGCGGTCTCGAACTCCGCCTCGCAGCGCGAGCTGATCCTCGCGCGCGCGAAGGCGCGCGGCCTCTCGAACGTCGAGGTCATGACCTGCGACGTGAACGCGCTCGAGCTCGAGCGCACGTTCGACCGCGTCGTGAGCGTCGAGATGTTCGAGCACGTCCGCAACCACGAGCGGCTCCTCGAGCGGATCGCGCGCTGGCTCCGCCCGGACGGGAAGCTCTTCGTCCACATCTTCTGCCACAGGGAGCTCGCCTACACCTTCGAGACGGCCGCGCCCGACGACTGGATGGGCCGCCACTTCTTCACGGGCGGCTTCATGCCGTCGCAAGACCTCCTCCTCCGCTACCAGCGCGACGTCGTCCTGGAGGAGCAGTGGCACGTCCCGGGGGTCCACTACGAGAAGACGGCGCGCGCCTGGCTCGACAAGCTCGACGCGCGCCACGAGCGCGTGCTCCCCGTGCTCGCGGGCCAGCACGGCGCCGAGGCCGAGCGCTGGTTCCGCCGCTGGCGGATCTTCTTCATGGCCTGCGAGGTCCTCTTCGGCTACCGGGGCGGCGAGGAGTGGTTCGTCTCCCACTACCGCTTCAACCGGCGGCCGCGGCCTTGACCGCGCGCTCGATCGCGTCGGCTACCAGGCCTCGCGCATGGCGATGAAGTTCTGGGGATAGCCCCAGTCGGGCGCCGACACCTTGTCGAGCTCGCTCATCTCGTCGGGCGTGAGCTTGAGCTCGAGGCAGGAGAGGTTGTCCTCGAGCTGCTTCACGTCGCGGGCGCCGATGATGATGGATGAGACCTCGGACTTGCCGAGGAGCCACGCGTGCGCGACCGCCGGGGCCGAGGTGCCGCGCGCGCGGGCGATCCGCTCGACCGCGTCGAGGGCGCGCCAGTTCTCGTCCCGGTCGTAGTGCTTGAGCGTGTCGCGCCAGGACTCGAAGCGCGAGCCCTTGGGCGGCTCGGCCCCGCGGCGATACTTCCCCGAGAGGAAGCCCCGCGCGAGCGCGCCCCAGACGAGGACGCCGAGCCCGAAGGCGCGGCAGGCGGGGATCACGTCGCGCTCGCAGCCCCGGTCGACGAGGCTCCACTGGAGCTGGACGCTCTCGTAGCGGACGGTGTCGCGCTTGTCGGCCGCCCAGAGCGACTCGACGAGGCGGTAGCCCGTGTAGTTCGAGCAGGCGGCGTAGCGCACCTTCCCCGCGGTCACGAGGTCGTCGAGCGCGCGCAGCGTCTCCTCGATTGGCGTGGTCCGGTCCTGCGCGTGGACCTGGTAGAGGTCGATCCAGGTCGTCTTCAAGCGGCGGAGCGAGTCCTCGCACGAGCGGACGATGTGATGTCGTGAGAGCCCCTGGTCGTTGGGGCCCGCGGGGTGCGGGGCGCCCGGCCCGAGGGGGAAGCGGCACTTCGTCCCGATGAGGACGCGGTCGCGCTTCCAGCCGAGCCAGTCCCCGAGGAGCTCCTCGGAGCGGCCGTCCGAGTAGACGTCCGCCGTGTCGAGGAGCGTGACTCCCCGGTCGAGCGCCGCGTCGAGGACCCTGTGAGCCTCGTCGTCGGGCGAGGTCACGCCCTTCATCCAGGTCTGGGACTCGCCGAACGTCATGCAGCCGAGCGAGAGGGCCGAGACCTTGAGCCCGGCCCGGCCGAGTGAGCGGTGTTCCATGAATCGTTCCTCGAGTGGGGTTAGAGTGGACGGATCCCCGTGGGCGTCCCCCGCGTCGTCATCGACCATTATAAGAACCCCCGGAACAAGCGGCCCCTGGACGGGGCGACGGCGCGCGGGAGCGTCGAGAGCCGCAAGCCCGGCGAGGAGCTCACGATCTACTTGAAGGTCGAGGGTGGGCGCGTCGCCGACGCGAGCTTCACGAACACGGGCGACCGCATGGAGGACCCGGGCGCCTCGGCGCTCACGTCGCTCGTGCGCGGCATGGCGGTCGGAGACCTCGAGGGGCTCACCGTCCTCGACGTGGCGAAGGCGCTCGAGTCCCCGGAGAACCCGGGGATCGCGATCGTCGCGCACGAGGCCCTGAGGAAGGCGCTCTTCGCGCTCCAGGGGAAGCCCGTGCCGCCCGACGGGCGGCTCATCTGCCACTGCTTCCACGTGCCCGAGGACCGGATCCGGCGGTACGTGCGCGGGCGGAAGCTCGCGACCGTGGACGACGTGCGGACGTGGACGCGCGCCAACTCGGGGTGCCGGAGCTGCCGGCCCGACATCGAGGCGATCATCGCGCAGGAGCTGGGGAAGTAAGCCATCGTCGTCGAGCTCGGCTGAGCGCGTTTCACGGAATCGCGGCGCCCCGAGAAGCTGAGAGCGTCCGCCGGCGGACCGACCAGCCACGAACAGCCCTTGGAGGAGCGAGAGTTACGCCTCCTCCAGAGGGTCCGAGCCTTGCGCGGACGACTCGTCGCAAGAGAGCTCGAACATGCGCCTGGCAACGACCGCCTTCTCGCTCCTCCTCCTCGCGTGCCTCCCGCGCCTCGCGGCGGCCCAGGGAGCCCCCGCGTTCGACGAGCGCTATTACATCACGGCCTACGCCGACGTCCGCGCCGCGGTCGCCAGGGGCACGTTCACCTCGGGCCTAGATCACTACGATCGCTACGGGAAGGCCGAGGGCCGCTCGCCCAACGCGGAGACGATCCCGCGCGCCGCCGCCGCCCCGGAGGACAAGGCGCTTCCGTTCGACGAGTCCTACTACCTCGCGACGTATCCCGACGTGGCCGGCGCCGTGAAGGCGGGACTGTTCGCCTCGGGGTACGAGCACTACAAGGGCTACGGCGCCCGCGAGAGGCGCAATCCGAACGCCCACTTCGACGAGCGCTACTACCTCGCGACCTACTCCGACGTCGAGCAAGCCGTCGCCAAGGGGACGTTCCTCTCGGGGTGGAGACACTACGACCATTACGGCGCCCTCGAGGGGCGGTCACCCGGACCCGGCGGCGCCGTCGCGCCGCCCGCGCCCGCGCCTCCTCCGGCGCCCGGAGCGGCGTCCGTCTGGCAGAAGGCAGGGGTCTGGTGCGTGACCGCGGCCAACTTCTCGACCGACTTCCACGGCGGGCTCGCGACGAGCGACCACTTCTCGTGGGTCCTCGTCCAGGTCCACGACGGGCTCAACCTCGTGAACGACGCCGAGCTCCGGGCGGGCTGGATCGACCGCCTCCGCGCCAAGGGGATCTCCGTCGGCGCCTGGGGCGTCCAGCGCACCGACCCCGAGAACGAGGCCAACCTCGCGGCCCAGCTCGTCCAGAAGTGGGGGTTCGACTTCTACGTCGCCGACGCCGAGGCCGAGTACAAGTACACCTCCCCGAGCGGCGCGCCCGATCCCGTCGCCTACGGACGATCGGCCCGCTTCGTGAAGGCGTTCCGCGCCGCGGCGCCCAAGGTCACGGCCGCCCTCAGCACCTACGGGCGCGCCGACCTGTGCGACATCGACTGGCAAGCGTGGCGCGACGGGGACTTCTCCTACCTCCCCCAGACTTACTGGAACGAGTTCGCGATCTACGAGCCCTCGCTCTGCGTCGACGCCGCGGTGAAGCAGGGCTGGCGACGCGACCGCGTCTTCCCGACGATCGGGATATGGGGCGGCGGACAGCGCGCCGTCGTCCCGGCCGCCGACTACGTCATGGACCTCAAGGCCGCGGGACAGGTCGGGTTCTCGGTATACGTCGGCGAGCAGATGGCCCAGGGCGAGTGGAACGTCCTCGGGCAGGCGATCACGGCGGGACTCGCCGTCCCCTGAACGAGTCCGGGTCTCGACGCGAGCGAGGCCGGTCGTTAACCTTCCGCCGATTCCATGGGCGATATCGCCATTCCGCTCCCCGACCTCCGCTTCCCCGAATCCGGCTGGCGCGAACGCTTCGACCGCTACGTGCGCGCAGCCGAGAGCCGCGGCCTCGAGCTCGAGGCGCACCTCGAGCCGGCCGTGACCGAGGCGGCGCTCGCGGTCGCGTCGCAGGTCCAGGGCGCCCTGCGGAGCTTCTACGCGGGCGCCAACGGAGGGAGGATCGGCCACCTCCACCTCCTCCCGCTCGCCGCCGTCGCGGGGCCGAGCTTCGCGAACGACTACGTGGGGAGCTACCGGTTCCTCCCGGGCGAGCCCCACGAGGTCGCGCTCGCGCCGCGCGAGGGGAACGAGGAGCACCGGTTCACGAGCCTCGGGACGTTCCTCCAGGCCATGCTCGTCCGCGCTTACGCCGGGGCGCTCCACCGGAAGGCCGAGCTCGACAACGGAGACGACCTCGACGACGACCCCTGGGTCGTGGCTTCGCGCGAGATCGAGCTTAGAATCGACCCGAAGCTCCTCAGAACGCGGGAGGACTGAACGAGTGGCCGACCTCTGGGATCCGCCGACCACCCCCGAACAGGTGATCGACCGGGCCAACGTCTTGTTCTCGGCGCAGGTGCTCCTCACCGCGAACCGGATGGGCGTCTTCTCGTCGCTCGGGAAGGAAGGACGCAAGGACCTCCCGACCGTCGCGAAGGAGCTCTCCGCGGACCCGCGCGCGCTCGGCATGCTCCTCGACGCGCTCGTCGGGCTCGGCTACCTCGCCAAGGACGGGAAGGCGCGCTACGCCAACTCGAACCTCTCGAAGAAGCACCTCGTCCCGGGAGGCGGGGCGAGCTACCTCGGCGACTACCTCCACTTCCAGGACATGCAGTGGGAGCCCTGGGGCAAGCTCGAGGAGGCCGTGCGCACCGGACGCCCGACGCGCGCCCCCGACATGTACCAGTCGAACGCGGACGAGGCGCGCCGCTTC
>FTIH01000775.1_pt3 | contig 10715 bp, 11 predicted proteins | sample 1658451 | NCBI WGS metagenome assembly FTIH01 (sample SAMEA3914826, study PRJEB12502) | metagenome | biome: forest; material: soil | place: Canada | collected 2011-07-03 | depth 0.3 m
GCGGCGCGTCATGCCGGGGTTACCGTTGAGCACGCGATCGACGCCTTGCAGTCCTTCCAGGGAATCGCGCGCCGCATGCAGGTACGGGGCGAAGTCAGCGGCGTGCGGGTTTATGACGACTTCGCGCACCATCCAACCGCCATTACGACGACCGTGGATGGACTGCGTCGCCGTGTTGGCCGGGCTCGAATCATCGCCGTGTTGGAGCCGCGCTCGAATACAATGCGCATGGGTGTCCACAAGGACACGTTGGCCGCATCGCTGTCCGGTGCTGACGCAGTGTGGCTCTACGCGCCGGCGGACCTCGGTTGGAATACCGATGCGGTGGTCGCGGCGCTCGGCCCCCGCGGACATGCGAGTCATGATATTGATTTGCTCGCGAGCCAACTGGCGCAAGCGGCTCGTTCCGGGGACCATGTGCTGATCATGAGTAACGGTGGTTTCGGTGGCTTGCACGGCAAGCTGCTGGCGGAGTTGGAACGCAGAGCCCGCAAGGGCGCCGTCAATGGCGAGGCGCAGGACCCGTGAGCGCAACCGTGGAATTGCCGCTGTTTCCCTTGAATACGGTGTTATTCCCCGATGGGCTGCTGCCGCTGCGGATTTTCGAGACCCGTTATGTCGACATGGTCGGCCGGTGCATGCGGGAGGCGAGCCCATTTGGCATCGTGCCGATCCGGTCCGGTCCGGAGGTTGGTGGCGTTGTCGAAGCGGCCGAGCTCGGCACGACCGCGCGCATCGTGGACTTCAGCAAACTGCCTGATGGCCTGCTCGGGATCACGTGCAAGGGCGAGCGCAAGTTCCGCGTCCTGAAGCTCTGGCAGCGGCCCGACGGGCTCAATGTCGGCGACGTCGAATATCTGCCGACCGAGGTGACTCTCGATCTGCCGGACGAATACCACCACCTGGGCGATCTGTTGCGCAAGGTCCTGCCGGAACTGGGCGAGCCGTACGCCAGCATGCCGGGGAATTTCGCGGATGCCTTGTGGGTGGGCTCCCGGCTGGCCGAAATCCTGCCCGTCAGCGCGGCGGACAAGGTCGGGCTGCTGGAGCTGGATGAGCCGCTCGCCCGCCTGGCGCGGCTGAACCAGATCGTACGGCGCGTATCGAACTGAAGATTGGGTGATTCGATGGATGATAAGCGTGCCGCTGGCGTGGGCCGGCGGGGCATGGGTCGACGTGAGTTTGTGTCGTTGGCGTTGGGGGCGACGGGTGCCGCTGGCGCCGGTCTTGCCTCTGGTGCCGCGCCCGGTGTTGGGATGACCACCACCCCACCTGCTCCGGGCGCCTGGTCCAACGCAGTCATCATCAACGCGCTCGGCGATCTTGACGACCCGAATCCCGCTCCCGGCGCTAAGGACCCGTCAGGTCCGCAGGCAGCCGTGCAGGGTGTGCAGCCGCTCGCGCTCAACGAGCGCGCCATCGGCGACGCCGTAGCGTCTGGCCTGAATGCCATCAACATCACCCTAGGCTACGTGTCCGGAAGCCTGGAGCCGTTCGAATACTCTGTCTCCCAGATCGGGCAGTGGGACGCGCTGCTGCGTAAGAATTCCAGCCGCCTGCTGAAGGTCTACGACGCCTCGGATATTCTGCTCGCCCGAGGCCAACACAAGATCGGCGTGATCTACGGCTTCCAGAACGCGGCGATGCTGGGCACCAAGCCGGAACGCGTCGATATCTTCGCCGACCTCGGCGTGCGCGTCATTCAGCTCACCTACAACCCGGCGAACCTGTTGGGCGATGGCTCGATGGCGCCCGGGAACCGTGGGCTCACTCCCTTGGGACACCAGGTGGTGGAGCGACTCAACGGCAACCACGTCATGGTCGATCTTTCCCACAGTGGCCAGAAAACCTGCCTCGATGCGGCGCGCGCTTCGAAACAGCCGATCTCCATCAACCATACCGGTTGCCGCGCACTCAACGACGTACCTCGTAACAAGACGGACGAGGAGTTGCGGCTGGTTGCAACCAGGGGCGGATTCGTCGGCATCTACTTCATGCCGTTCCTGAATCCAACGAGCCACGCCACGGCCGATGACGTCGTGGCCCACATCGAGCATGCGGTGGACGTCTGCGGTGAAGATCATGTCGGTATCGGCACCGACGGTCCGGTGACCGCCATCGACGACCTGGAAGCCTACAAAAAACATCTCGCGGCCGAGATAGCCGCGCGGCGTGCCGCCGGAATCAGCGCCACCGGCGAACGCCCGGATTCGTTTCCGTTCGTGGTCAACTTGCGCGGCGTCCAGCAGTTTCGCGAGCTCGCCGACCGCTTGCAGCAGCGCGGCTATACGACGGGCCGCATCGAAAAGATATTGGGACGTAACTTTCTGCGTTACGCCCAGGATATCTGGGGAGTGCCACGCGCACCGGTCGATACCTGAGGACTGGCCCCCAGGTGAGTCGTCAGCCGGGTAAGCCCCGGCTGCGCATGTAGAGCCCGAGATACTTGCGCCGCACGTAGTTGGCTTCGACGAGCGCGAACACCAGTCCCCGCCAGCCATCCAGAAAGCCGAGTCGCAGGCAGTAACCGCGGAAGAAACGCCACTGCGGATTGATCAACACCTTCGCCAGGCCACAGCGCTTGCCGCGGTCGTAAAGCGCTTGCGCCATGAGATCGGCGTAGCGCGCCATCCGCAGGTGATGGTCGGTGAGACTGCGATACGAGTAATGTTCCAGATCGCCGTGGAGTTTGCCGACGGGACCGGTTACCCGTGTGTTTTCATGGATCTCGTAGCCGCTCCAGCCGCCGCGACGGCGGTCGAAGAGGCGGATGAGCCGGTCGGGGTAGGCGTTGCCATGACGCAGGAACCGGCCGAAGTAGTCGGTGATCCGCGGTACCCACCAGCCGGAGAAGCGCGGAAAGTCCGATTTGCGGAGCGCTTCGATCTCACCGCGCAATTTTTCACTCACACGCTCGTCGGCGTCGAGACACAATACCCAGTCGTTGCTGGCGCTCTCCACGGCAAACTGCTTCTGCGACCGATAACCGGGCCAGTCGCGTTCGATCACGCGTGCGCCGAGCCGCGCGGCCAGCTCACGTGTGGCGTCCGTGGAGTGAGAGTCCACGACAATGATCTCGTCGCAGAAGCTTACGGATTGCAAACACGCCTCGATCCGATCGGCTTCGTTGTAGGTGATGATGCAGGCCGACAACCCGCTCCGACTCGTCACGCGCAGTGCTCATTTATCCGCCCAGGAGCTTTAGAATACTCCCAATGAGCGCGACCCTGTTCTTCGATCCAGTTTGTAAGCAGCCCTACGACACCAGGACGTTGCTGCGGCAGGCTATGGGTGGGACGGAAGCGACAGTGACCCGCGTTGCCGACGCACTCGAAGCGTTGGTCGTTCAGCACAACCGCACCGAAGCCTATGACCGCTACCGGCCGCCGCAGAAGACTCCGGAAATCACGAGTGTGGTCATCAATCGCGACTCGCGCGCGCTCTCCCGGGTGCGCGATCTCTATCCGAACGCGCGCGTCTACCTATGGCTGCACGATCAACTCAGACCGGGCTCGAAACGCGCCGGCTGGCTCGCCTCGACAGCTGATCTGATGCGGGAGATGGCCGTGACGATTGTCTGCGTTTCGGACACGCAGCGGCGTGGGGTCGAAGCCGCTCTGCGCACCATGCGGATCGGGGACCTGCGGACCCAGACCATCTACAATCCGATCGACGATGCGCTGGTACCCGACGGCTCACCGGTCGAAACGAGCAAGCTCGTGTTCTTTTCTTCACCCAACAAGGGGCTGAAGTTCACGCTGGACGCCTTTCGCGCGATGCGACGGAAGATGCCGGATCTGCGGCTGGTGGTGGGCAACCCCGGCTACAAGATCCGCAAATCGGTCCTCATCGACGGTGTCGAGTATCTCGGGCCGCAGCCGCACGCCCGTATGCTCGCGGAAGTGCGGACGGCCCTGTGTACATTCATTCCGAACTTCGTCATCCCCGAGACTTTCGGCCTCGTGTTTGCGGAGTCGAACGCCATTGGCACGCCAGTGTTGACGCATGACTGCGGTGCCGCTGTTGAGGTTCTCGGCGATCGTAGTCAGACCCTGCCTGTTACGACGGCCGACCGTGTGTACGAGACGCTCCTCCACAACGTGTCCCCGGGTTGGCGCGCCGGTCCGGCGCGGTTTGCCGAGTCTCTGGGGATGTTTGATGTCTATACGGAGCGGATTCGCGCGTGGCGGGACGGTGGGCGGCCGCGCGTTGGCCCGGATCCGCGCTTCCGGCTGGCGGTGGTCGCGGAGCAGTGGCGGAGGTTGTTGGCGGGGTGATTGGGCGCCGTTCGGCGCGGGGAGGCGCCCTGAGTCAGGTCTTCTTCTGCTTCAGAAGCGTCAGCCAGGTTTCGAACACTGTGCTCATCGGGATCTCATCCAGCCGCTTGAATGCCGGCGGACCTCCGATGCCGATCACCGGCGAGCCCGACGAGCTGCGCGGTAGCCACTGCGCCTGCGGCTGCCCTCCAAACATCACCACGAGCGGTAAGCCGAGCGCCGCGGCGGCGTGAGCGGGTCCGGTGTCCACGGAGATCATGCTCTGCGCGGACGCGCACAACGCGAGTAACCGCCCCATCGGCAACTCCGCGGCGAATACCGCTTGCGGCAGATTCACGGCCTCATATATCCAACCCAGCAACAGCGTCTCCCGTGGCGCGCCACATAACACGATCGCCGCTTCGGGCATGTGCGAGTGGACGTTTCTCAGGAGCTCGGCCCAGCGCTCGATCGGCCATGCCTTGTCATCGAGAGGGGAGACCTCGAGCTTGCTCCCGCGCATCGTCCGCCGATTGCCCGGCTGCACCAGGATGAGTGGTCGGCCCGACCACCCCTGCGCGGCGACCCACGCGTCGCAATCCGCGCGTGCCGCGGCCGACACCTCGAGGCGCGGCGCGCATAGCGGTGGAGGCGCCGTCGGCCAAGGATAATCGCTCTCGCGCAACGCAGGAGGTGTCAGGCGCCCAAAGCTCACCAGCCGGTCGACCCAATGCACTTCGCGACAGCTCGCTTGCTCGGTGATGAATAGGCAGCAGGCCGGATCGGTGCCGCTCAAAGTCAACAGTCGGCGGATCCTGGTGAGCTTGCGGGGGTCGGTCTCGCACACGTAAACGGGGTCGGCGCGATTCCGGCGCAGCGCCCGTAACGCACGCCACCACGCCACATCGAACAGGAACGGCGTGTAGCGGCGTATGCAGTTCACTTGCGAGACGTCACGGTGAGTCCGGTAGATCTCCTCGGTAAATGCACCCGCTCCCACGAGACGGCACGGACTTCCGTAGCGCCGGTGAAGAATATCGAGCAGCGTGCTCAGGAGAATCATGTCGCCGACCCGGCCGAACCAGATGACGATCGGTTGCCGGGCCGGCGCTGCCGGGTTGTGTGACATCCGCGCAAGCTTACGGAGGTTGCGACCGGCTGGCACCTCTTGTTGTGGGGCCCACGAAGCTATCGTTCGTACTTCGTTCCTCGGCCGTGAGAAGGCCGAGCTTCTCGAGCCGTGCTTCGATGGCGCGCACGGTGCGGCCGTGTCGTGCGGCGATGTTCGGTAATGGGTCGCCGGACTTGAATGCCGCGACTAACGTGTTCTCCTCTTCGTCGCGCCACGCGCGACCCACGTTACCGGGAAGTTGCGCTCGTCGCTGTGCGCGAGCGGCTGTCTGCTCCAATGCCGAGACGCCCGCTAGCAGCGCTCGCAGAATATCGGCGTGTTGCAGAATCGTACCGGGAGGCAGTTCCTCGCCGGTCAGGGGATCGACGCCCTGGACGAGTGCTTGAAGAATATGGCGGGCCCGCTGTTCCTTCATGGGAATCCATCCTTGGTTTTGGGGACGCGCTCATTCTCGGCCGCGCGCACCTGCACTCGCTAGAGCAAGAGGTTCCGCGTTTATGCAGATTTGCGTGGGCGACGCCGTGCGCTTATTCAGCTAGCATCTAACGCTTTCTCAGGACCCGCTGCGATACATGCGCGCCTTCGCCTGGTTTCTCGGACTGTTTCTCGTAGCCTTCGCCGTGGTCGCGGTGTTCGCGTATCCCGCGTGGCTGCTGTTACATCCTCATTTCGATTTCCCGTTTCATCGCATTGGCGAGCGCATCGGAATGGTGGGGCTGCTGGTGGGTTTCCTGCTGGTGTCGCGCCGGCTCGGACTGGCGGACCGTGCGAGCCTGGGATACGGAGCGCCACGGCGTGAGTTTTTGCGCGAGTGGGGCCTCGGGCTCGTGCTGGGCGTGGCGACCATGTTGGGCGTGGTGGGGATCATGGCCGCGCTCGGCCTGTTGGAATGGCGTAGTGACGCCGTGTTCGGCGTGGCCCCCTTGGCGAAGCTGGTCGGAGCACGTCTGCTGAGCGGGTTGGCCGTCGCGCTCATCGAGGAGACGTTTATCCGTGGTGCCATGTTCACGGCGATTCAGCGCGAGTCGGGCACGCGTACCGCCGTCATCCTGACCTCCGTCCTGTACTCGGCGAGTCACTTTTTCGGGAAGGTTCGCATCCCGGCGGACCAGGTCACGGCGTGGGGCGGTGTTGATCTCCTGGCCGGAACGCTACATGCGTTCTCGGATCCGCTCGGTATCGCGGACGCGTTTCTATGCCTGGCCGCCGTTGGAGCCGTGCTGGCAATTGTCCGCGCTACGACCGGCAACATCGCCGCGGGCCTCGGTCTACACGCGGGATGGGTGTGGGTGATGTTGGTTGCGCATGAGCTGACGACGCCCGTGAACGCATCCCCGCTGCGTTTCCTGCTGAGCCAGTTCGATGGCTTTGTCGGTTGGCTCGTGCTCGTGTGGACGATATTAATGGGGATCGGGCTGTGGTGGTTCTACGCGGGCCGCACCCGCGTCTCTAATTCAACTGCTCTACCTTAAATCCATCCTTCCGCAGCAACTCCAGCAACCCCCCGTCGCCGACCAGGTGCAACGCCCCCACCACGACAAAGTAGTTATCCTTATCGTGTAACAGCTTCAGGATCTGCGGCTCCCAATGCTTGTTGCGATTGGTGACGAGAGACTGGTAGAGCGCCGGGAACTGCTTGTATTCATCGCTGAGCAGCGCCGCCAGTTTGGCGGCATCGCCCGCGCGCCACGCGGTGACGACCGCCTGGGTGTCGCTGGCGACGTCGTGCAGGTCGTTCACGACGAGGTCGAGAAACTTCGCCTGCTGCTCGGGCGAGAGCGCCTCGAAGAAACCGAGCTGCTCCTCCAATGTTTCCAGTCCCGCGGTGGGTTTGCCGTCCGCCTGGGCGCGGTGCTCGAGCTGTTGCTCGACACCCGACTCCGAATCGAAGCCGTCCTTCGCGTACTGCAACTCCATGAGCTGCAGTCCCAACACCCACGGCGCGAACTGATCGACCATCGCCATGGGTACGCCGAGGCGCGTGGCCTCGGTGCTCACCTTCTGATAGCGCGTATCGCCGATCGCCTTCTTCAGACTGCTGCCTTCCGGAAGCATACCGTGTTCGGCCATCCATCCGGCCGCGGCCATCGGGTCGACTTTGCCGAGATCGAGCTCCATCACCAGCGTGCGCGAGCCCGCGTACGCGCGATCGAATGCAGTCGGAAGCGCGGAGTCGCCCGCCTTCAGTAGGTGGACAGAGCCCGCGAGATAGACGGTGTTATGGTCGCCGTGGATAGCCCAGACCGGACTAGCCGCGTGAGCCGCTGTCAGGCAGCCGAGGAGACCGAGCGCAAGGAATCGGCGGCACGTTTTTCGACCCACACAACCTCCGTAATCAGCGAGCCGTCCGGGCGAAGCTCCAGCGTACGATAAGCCGGCGGCTGCCGGTCTACCGCGAAATCTGCCGCATGTGGCAGAAATTGCGCGCAGGTGGACGGTGTGGCCAACAGGCGCACTCCCTTACGCAGTCCCTCGAAGCTCTGGTGCACGTGGCCCCAGACGATCGCTTTGACGTTACGGTGTCGGTCGATGGTTTGCAAAAATTCTGCGGAATTCTCCAGGCCCACGCGGTCCAGCCAGCGGCTGTCCATGGCGACCGGATGGTGATGCAGGCAGACCATGCAATGGCGCTTGCCCGCGGTGGCCAGTGCGTCCTCCAATTCCGCCAGGGTTTGTGGGCTGAGGCCTCCGCTTGCGGAACCCGGGATGCTGCTGTCGAGCAGTACGATCCGCCAGTTCCCCAGGTCGAAGAAACCGTCGACCACGAAGGGCGCGCGATTCAGCTCACGGCGCATGGCCGCCGGCTCGTCGTGGTTGCCGGGAAGGCAGAGGACCGGCATACCCAGAGAGTTGAAGAGACGGTTGAAGTGCGCGTAGCCGGCGGGGTCGTCCTGTACGATGTCGCCAGTTACCAGCACTGCGTCAGGCGGCCAATCGCGCGCCTGGGCCAGGGCAAGCGTTGCCCTAAGCGCGGGTAGCGTTGCTATCCCACGAAGTGATTCCGTCTCGCTGCCGTAAAGGTGCGGGTCGGTGAAGTGAACGAGACGCAATACACTCTTGTCCATTGTAAGCCTGCGGCAGACCGTCGCTAAAAAGGACCACCTCGGACTGACCTCGGTTCCTTGGGATCTGAAGTCCTTCGGCAGCGGAAATCGTAACCGAAGGCCCAGGGTCTGCTGCAGTGAACTAGGTCGCTTGATGGGACTCCAAAATCGAGGGCATGACGCAGTACGCGCTCGGTAGTTGCATAATGTGAACCGGCCCACGCGAGTCACTCGCGATTAAGTCGTGCCGTGTGGAACATCGAGCATAACGCGACATTGAGCATCCCCAGCGTCTAGTGGAAAATGCGCGACTCTTGCGCACGGGCGCCCAACGCCTGAAACGCCCCCGCCACCTAAAATCCCGAAGAACTGCATGACTACACGCCGCGAGCTCGCCAATACCCTCCGCGCACTTTCCATGGACGCCGTACAGCGCGCCAATTCGGGTCATCCAGGCATGCCCATGGGCATGGCCGACATTGCGCAAGTTCTGTGGGGCGACTTTCTCAAGCACAATCCTGGCAATCCCCTCTGGGTCGACCGCGACCGCTTCGTGCTTTCGAACGGTCACGGTTCGATGCTGCTGTACTCGCTCCTGTATCTGACGGGGTATCCGCTCGGTCTGGAGGAGATCAAGAATTTTCGGCAGTTCGGCAGCCGTACGGCGGGTCATCCGGAGCACGAGCCGGCGCTCGGCATCGAGACGACCACCGGGCCGCTCGGGCAGGGACTCGCCAACGCGGTCGGCATGGCGCTTGCGGAAAAGATGCTCGCCGCGCAGTTCAATCGTCCGGGGTTGGAGATTGTCGATCATTTCACCTATGCGTTTGCCGGCGACGGGTGCCTCATGGAGGGCATCTCGCACGAGGCGTGTTCCTTCGCGGGCCGCCATGGGCTGGGCAAGCTCATCGTTTTTTACGACGACAACGGCATCTCCATCGACGGCAAAGTGCAGGGCTGGTTTGCCGACGACACGGCGAAGCGATTCGAGGGATATCACTGGCACGTGGTCCCGAACGTCGATGGTCATAATCCGGAGGCGTTGCTGGCAGCGATCCAGGCTGCCCGTGCCGAGACGACCCGTCCGTCGCTGATCTGTTGCAAAACCATCATCGGTTGGGGCGCTCCGAATAAACAGGGAACCTCCGCCACTCACGGCGAGGCGCTCGGTGCGGACGAAGTGGCCGCCGCGCGCAAGACACTGAACTGGCCCTACGAGCCGTTTGTCGTGCCGGATGAGTTGCGCGCGGCTTGGGATCACCGCCGGCCGGGTGCCGCGGCCGAGGCTTCGTGGCGCGAGCTCTTCGGCCGCTATCGGACGGCGCATCCGGAGCTCGCCCGGGAATTCGATCGCCGTGCGCGGGGCGAGCTGGCGCAGAGCTGGAAAGACACGGCCGCGCAGACACTCGATGCCATGCTCAAACAGACCGCGCCGCAGGCCACCCGGCAGTCCTCGCAGGCCGTGTTGAACCTGATCGGTCCCGCGTTGAGCGAGATCTTCGGCGGCTCCGCCGACCTGACTCCTTCCAACAACACAATGTTCAAGGGTGCCCGCACCATCACCGCCGAAGATGCGAGCGGCAACTACATGCACTACGGGGTGCGCGAGTTCGGCATGACGGCCATGATGAATGGCATCGCCCTGCATGGCGGATTCATACCCTACGGCGGTACATTCCTCGTATTTTCCGACTATGCGCGTAACGCGATCCGGCTCGCGTGTCTGATGAGCGCGCGAGTCGTGCTCGTTTACACACACGACTCGATCGGACTCGGTGAGGACGGCCCGACGCACCAACCCGTCGAGCATCTCACCGCCCTGCGTGCCATTCCGAACATGAGCCTGTGGCGGCCCTGTGATGCGGCGGAATCGGCGGTCGCCTGGATCGCGGGTATCGAGCGTCACGGCCCCACGGCACTCATTCTCACGCGGCAACCCTTGCCGCAGCAGCCGCGCACTTCCCAGCAGGTCGCAAATATCCGCCGGGGCGGCTATACGCTGATCGACTGCAGCGGCGCGCCGGAATGCATCGTGATCGCCACCGGTTCTGAGGTCGGAATCGCCGCGGAGGCGGTCAACAAGCTGAATTCCGATGGCCGGCGCGTACGCCTGGTCTCGATGCCCTCGACCGAGGCATTCGATGCCCAGGACGAGGCTTACAGGGAGGGCGTCCTGCCCCGAGCGGTGCGTAAGCGGCTGGCCGTCGAGGCGGGCGCTACACCCTCCTGGTGGCGTTACGTGGGCATGGACGGCCAGGTGCTCGGCATCGACCGCTTCGGCGC
>FTIH01000771.1_pt1 | contig 10611 bp, 4 predicted proteins | sample 1658451 | NCBI WGS metagenome assembly FTIH01 (sample SAMEA3914826, study PRJEB12502) | metagenome | biome: forest; material: soil | place: Canada | collected 2011-07-03 | depth 0.3 m
GCGGCGCGCGAGGTAGGCGTCGCCCGCGGGGTCGTAGAGGGCGCGGCCGTCGCGGCAGAGCCGGTCGAGCGCCACGCGCGCCTCGGGCTCCTTCATGCCGGCGGCCACGGCGACCTCCGGCGCGCTCGCGCGCCTCTTCTCGTCGAGCGCGAGGGCGGCGCGCTCGAGCCGGGCCGGCGGCGCCTCCTCGCCGGGCTCGAGCGGCATGGGGTCGAGCGCGGCCCAGTCGCGCTCCGTCCAGGGAGAGAGGCCGAGCGTGACCGAGAGGGCGCCGTGGTCCACGGTCCAGAACGAGGGGAGCCCGCTCCCCTGGAGGAGCGCGCGCGCCGACTTCGCGCCGGGGAGCGCTCGCTGGAGGAGGAGGAGCCGCCTCCTCCCCCACACCCGGACCTCGCGGTCCTCGGCGGCCTCGTGGCTCGAGCGCTCGAGCTCGATCGTCTCGTTCCAGGGCTCGACGAGAACGCTCGGCGCCTTCCCCGGCTTCAGCCGGAAGCGGAGGCTGCGCGGGCTCACCGTCTCCTTGCGGCCGCGGAGGTAGGTGATGACGTTCCTCAGGTCGCCCGGGTGGAGGTCCACCGCGACGGCCGGCCGCCGGATCGAAGCCTGGACGGCGAGGAAGCCGTGGACCCAGGAGTCCGCGAGCTCGATCTTCTCCTCGGCCACGGTCTTGCCGTCGGTGGCGAGCGCGATCCCCGAGGCGGCGACGCGGAGGAGGACCTTCGAGCGGCCGCGGACCTCCTCGAGCCCGCGACGGAGCTGGTCGCTGAACTCGACGTTCGTCGTGCCGAAGGCCGCGCGCTCGACCGATGCGAGCGCTCCCTCGCGCACCGAGACGCGCCCGTAGGTGGACTCGTCGAGCGAGAAGGACTCGAAGTAGACCTCGCCCGGAGCGACGGTCACGACCGGGTCGAGCGCGCGCCGCTCGATCTCCTGGGCCGAGACGTAGAGCTCGGAGCGGGCCACGTCGTGGAGCGCGAGGAGCACGTCCCGGAACGTGAGCGGGTCCGCGAGCCGCGCCACGAGGTGCACGTCGTCGCGGCGGAGGTTCGTCGCGAGCGCGACCGCGCTCCCGCCCTCCTCGGGGACGACCTCGCTCCTCCGGGCGTAGGCGACCTCGGCGAGCACGTCACTTCCCCAGGAGCGTCTTCGCGAGCTTGCCGAGGCGCTTCGGTTCGTCCTTCGCAACCTGGGCGATGCGCGCGAGCGCCTTCTTCGTGAGGCCGGACTTGTTCGGGGGCTCCGCCCCCGGGCCCCCGGAGGACTTCTTCGCCCCCGGGCTCTTGGACTTGCCCGCCGCCTTGACGAGAGCGCGGAGCGTCTCCTCGAGCGTCGGGACGTTCGTCGAGGCGAGGCACTCCTCGAGGAGCGCGAGCGCCTCCGGGCGCCGCTCCTCGTGCCCGGCGGCGATCGCCCCGAGGAGTGCCGCCGCCGACTGGACGACGCCCGGAGAGCTCGAGCCCGTGGCGCGCTCGAGGCCGCGCATCACGTCGGAGAGCCGCTCGCCGAGCTCGCCCACGCGCGCGAGGAGCATGTCGAGCCCCGACTTCACGACGGGCGCGTCCGGCGCCTCGAGGAGCGCGACGGTGTCGTCGAGAGAGCGCTCCGAGCCTTGCTCGGTCCTCGCCGCGGGGAGCACCGCGGCGGCGTCGATGAGAGCGCGCGCGGCCTTCTCGAAGGACGCGACCTGGCCCGCGGCCGCGAGCGCCTGCTCGAGGAGCTTGGGCCTCTCGCGGGCGACGAAGGAGAGAACGTCGGAGAGGGGGAGCTCGTCCTCCTTCGCCGCGCTCCCCTCGTAGACGGCGCAGTCCTCGAGGACGATCGCCTTCTCGTCGGGGACGAAGGCCTTCTTCCCCTTGAAGTACATCGGCACGAGGAGCCGCGCGAAGGCCGCGCCCAGGAAGTCGGCGTCTCGCCGCGCCCAGGCCCGACGGACGAGGGCCGTGAGGGCCCTGGGCGCGTGGTGCTGCTTGCCGCCCCACTGCTTCTCGGGGAGCTGGCACGCGAGGAGCACCCTCGCCGCGGCGGCGCGTCCCTCGGCCCCGTTCCCTTCGTAGAGGATCGCGAGGCCGATCGCGAGCTCCTTGCAGCCGTGGGGCGCGTTCGTGAGCTCGGCCGTGCGCGCGAGGAGCGGCTCGAGGATCGGGACGAGCCCGGGCCCGCGCCCGACGCCGCTCAGGGAGACCGCCCGGATGTCCTCGATGTAGACGCCCTTCATGTCACGGGCGAACGACTCCCAGCGGGGGACGTTCGCGGCGATCGCGCGCACCGGGAGGAGCTGGAGCGCGAGCGTGATCGAGGAGCGCCCCGGCTCGAGGAGCGCGGCGAGGTCGTCGCCCCAGGGCGCCGCGTCGAGCGCGGCCTCGGGGACGTAGTCCCCGTCCGCCTCCCAGCGGTGGGCGCCGAGCACGGCGAGGAGGCTCGCGCGCTCGGGGGACGGCCGTCGCGCGGCCACGATCGTCTCCCGGGCCGCGTCGATCGTCGCCTCGGCGGAGGGGGGCGCCTTGCCCGGCTGGGGAGCGTCCTTCTCCTTGAACCACGTGGCCTTCGCGTCCGCGACGATCTTCTTCCAGACCCCGGGGAAGCCGAGCCGCGAGGCGAGCCACGCGAGCGCGAGGAGCGCGTCCCTGGCCGGCGCCCCGACGTGGGGATCGAGGAGCGGCTTCCCGTCGGGCGGGGCATCGGGCGGCGGCGCCGCGGTGGCGGCGGGCGCAGGCGTCTTCTTCTCCTGCTTCGCGGGGGCGGGTGCTCGACTGTCCTCCGGGGCCGCCGCGAGGAGCGCGTGAGCCCCCTCGGGAGCGAGCGCCGCGTCGGGCTTCGCCCCGGGCCGCTGCCGCTCCCAGCGGAGCCGCATTCCGGCGAAGAGCGGGCGGTGCTTCTCGGGAACCCGCGTGCAGGCAGCCGAGCGAGCGAAGAAGGACGCCGCCTTCCCGTCGGGGATGAGCGAGGCCGGCTGGGACGCCGCGACGAGAAGGAACGTGGCGCAGAGGAGGCGTTCCTCCGCGGGGAGCTCTCGGAAGCGCTCCTGGAGCGCCGCCTCGAGGGAGCCCGGGGGCGCCGCGTCCTCGAGCACGAGCTCGAGGTTCGACCAGCGCTCGAGCGCGGCGAGCATCGCCGGGTCGAGCTTCCTCACGCGGGCCGAGAGCTCCACCTTCAAGTGCTCGTCGAGGACGCGCGCGCCGATCCCGGGGTCGAGCTCCTTGACCTCGGGCACGTCGTTCGGGAGCGGCGACACGGCGCCCCAGTAGGGACGCGCGAGGCCGAGGACGTACTCGCAGGCCCGCACGAACAGGTGGTCCGGGAGCGCGGTCGCGGCCGCCGCCAGGTTCTCGAGCGCGTCGGTGATGAAGCGCGTCGCCTCGGAGTAGACGGCGACGCTCGGGTTCTTGACCGTGAACGAGAGCTTGGCCCCGAGCACCGAGGGGCCGAGCGGCGTCGCCCAGCCGCCGAAGCTCCCCGCGAGGCCGTCCGCCGGCTTCGCGACCTTCCGGAACGGGCGCGCGTGCTCGAAGACGAGACGGACGAGCGCCGAGGGCCCCGCGCCCGGGACCTTCGGAGCGTACTTGCGCGTCATGCGCCGCACGCTCGCCGAGGGCGAGACGAGCCCGGCCGCGAACGCCGCGGCACCCGGCCCCTCGCCGAGCGCCGCGAGCGTCTTCCCCTCGAGCTTCGGGAGGTCCACCGCCTTCAGGTCCGGCGCGGTGGCGAGGCGCTCGAAGCCCTCCTCGACCTTCCCCGCGGCGAAGAGCGCGGCGATCGCATCGCGCTGCGCGCTGCTCAGGGCTGGCACGGCACTCTCCTCCCCGGCCGCCCCGGGCGGCCCCCCCGTCTCAGATCGACTTCGCGAGCCCGTCGAGCTCGGCCTTGGCCTGACGCTCCTCCTCCGCGTGGTAGTCGACGAACGCCTCGAGCGTCGCCGCCCGCTTCGCGAAGAGCCGGAGCTGGGTGCTGTGCCAGGTGTGGTCGCGGAGCTCCTTGGTGATGACGATCCCGAGCTTCCGCACGACCTCCTCGCGCCGCAGGTTGAGCTGGGACTCGCGGACCTTGAGCTGCGTATCCCTGGCGAGGGAGGCGACCTTGTCGGCCGCCGACGACGCCGCGCCCGCGAGCTTGGAGAAGATGCCCGTCTTCGCGGGCCCCGCCTTGGCCGCCACGTCGGCGAGCCGCACGCGCTCGAGGCGCACGGCGCCGATCTCCGCGTCCACGAGCTCGAGCGGCTCGATCGGGTCGGCCTTGCTCATCTCCTGGGCCGCCTTCTTCACCTCGTCGCGCACGCGCTGGTCGCAGGCCACGACCTTCGCGACCTCGTCCGAGGCCCTGAAGAACTCGATCTGCTTCTCGGCCTTGTCCTTGGTCGCCACGGTGAGCTTTTCCTTGGCGGCGGCCGCGATCATCGACGCGCCGATGCACAGGTACTTGGTGAGCTGCGCCTTGACTCCCGGCTTCTCGAACGAGCGGCGCATCGTCCCCGCGAAGCCGCGCTCGTTCTCGATGGTCTTGGCCTCCTCGCTCTCGGGGTTGAGCGCCGCCGCCTTGCCGAGCGCCTCGAGCGCCCCGTCGTAGTACTGGAGCCCGATGAGCGCCGAGCCCATCGCCGTCCAGGCCTTGCGCACCGTCTTCCGGGAGTGGTGCCCCTTCGCGAGCGCGAGGCGCGCGAGCGCGACCGCGAGCCGGTAGGTCCCGGCGACGAGGTTGTCCTTCGCGTCCACGTTCTCGATGGTCTTCTTGAGGAAGCCCGTCTCGAGCTTCTTGAACCGGTCGCGCCCGTGGAGCGCGAGGAGCTGGGCGAGGTCCACGTCCACGGTGCCCCCGAGGGGGACGTCCGGGTTCTTCTTGCCCGGGTAGAGCTGCCAGGCCCTCGCGACGCAATCCTCGAAGCGAGCGTTGTCGCGCTCGAGCTTCGCGAGGAAGGCGGCGAGGAGCCAGGGCTGCGGGCACCCCGGGTGCTCCTGCGCGAGCTTCTCGAGGAATCGCCGCGCCTCGGCGGCCTTGCTCGCCGCGATGAGCGTCCGCCCCTGGGCGAGCCCCGCGGCGAGCTTCGCGCGGTCGCCGTCGCCGCGCTGGCAGCGGATTATGATCTCGACGGCGAAGGGGTTGCCCGGGTCCTTGTCGAGCGCGACCTTCGCTTGCTGGTCCGCCTTCATGGCGTTCCCGCCGAGGAGCTCGACGCGGGCGAGGCCCGCCTGCGCGAAGGCGCGCGCCGTGCCCTCGGGCGCCGCCGCGATCGTCTCGGTGAAGATCCGCTTCGCCTCCGCGAGCTCGTCGGGGTCGCCCGTCCGGTCGTACTTGACGAGCGCCGCCTGCGCCGGGTCCTTCGGGAGCTCCTCCTCGGACGACGCGTCCTCGGGCGAGATGTCCTCCTTCTGGGCCATCTCGCGCCAGTCGTCGTTCGTGTCGAGCGAGAACTCCTTGATGTGCATCGTCGTCGTCTTGATGCGGCCGCTGCGCGTCTTGGGCTTGTCGATCGTCTTCACCGGCTCCGTCGTCGCCTCGGCGAGGAGCTTGTCCATGGCTGCGTCCGGCTCGGCGTCGTTCGCGGGCGCCTCCGGGGCGAGCTCGAGAGCCTTGGACCCCTCGTCGGTCTGGCGGGCGTCCCGGCCCGCCGCCCCGGCCGCTCCGGTCTCGGCGGCCCTGTTCTCGGCTGGCTTCGGCTCCTCGACCTGCCTCTCGGACGCCCCGTCGGCGGGCATCGAGAGCTCCTCTTCGGTCAGCGCCGGGATGGCGACGGTCGCCGTCTTCTTGGGCGGGGGCGCCGGTTTGGGCTTGTCGCCTTCCTTGAGCGTCCGCTCGAGGTCCGCGAGCATCCGCACGTCGAAGCCGCGCGTGCGCTCGCCGGGCTCGGTCGAGGAGCGGGACCTGGGCTTCGCGAGGTCGAGCTCGTCGAGCTCGTCCTTCTTGACGACGGGGAAGACGCCCGTGGTCTTCTTCGGCTGCTCGATCGTCGGTCTCGCCCCGACGGTGCCGTCCGGGTTCATCTGCGGGAACCGGCCGCTCGATGGCCGCGAGGGATCCGAGATCACGGGGTAGCGGCCGCTCGCCGAGGAGGAGCGAGCCGGGAACCGCCCGCTCGGAGAGGCCTCGTCGGCGTTCACCGCCTGGAAGCGTCCGCTCGACGACGCCGGGGGCTCGGGCTTGACTGCCGCGAACCGCCCGGAGGGAGAGGGCGCGTCGGCCGCGGGGAGCCTCCCGCTGGAGGAGGGACGCGAGCGCACGTAGAGCGCGCCCACCGCGAGCACGATCCGCCCGAAGCGAGCGTCGTCCTTCACCGCGTCGCGGACGGTGACGAGGAAGCTCGCGCCGCCGCGCCCCGCCTGGGCGACGCTCGTCGCGACGAACCCGAGGTCGTCGACCTCGGCGTCCGTGATCTCGACGCCCGCCTGACGGATCCGCTCGGGCCCCGAGCTCCAGCCCTTGGCAAGGAACATCCCGAGGGCCTCGGTCCGCGCCTCCCGCTCCTCCGGGGTCACGGACTGGAAGCTCGGAAACACCTGCGTGATGACGCCTACCAGCTCTTGCTCCGGCGTCACGTTCCCCTCGATCCATCCGTTTTTTTATCCGCGCGACGCGTTTCACACAAGCTTGACCGGACCCCGCTCCCCGGTCATAGTCGCGCGACCGGGAGCCCTCGGGCGCCAAGGACGGACATGACCTTACGAGGGAGCGTCGAGACGATCGGGCTCGTCGACCTCCTCCAGCTCATCCAGGGAAACGGCCACAGCGGAACGCTCAAGGTCGTGGCCGGTGAGTCCACGTCCCGGCTCTACTTCTTCAAGGGACAGCTCTACCTTCCCACCGGTGGAGCGGGCGGCGCGCTCAAGATCGGCGCGCTCCTCGTCCGCGCGCGGAAGATCACGGGGAAGGACCTCCTCCGGGCGCTCCAGCTCCAGGCAGCGGGCGGCGGCGCCGAGAAGCTCGGCGAGGTCCTCGTCCGCGAGGGCCTCATCGAGAAGGAGGAGCACGACGCCATCGTGCGCCGGCTCTACGAGGAGGAGATCTACGACCTCCTCTTCCGCGAGGGCGCCTACTTCGAGTGGAAGCGCGACGTCCTCCCCGCGGGCTTCATGGACACCAAGGGGAACGTGCGCGCGCTCCACTTCGACACGCGCTCGATCCTCATGGAGGCGTCGCGCCGCCAGGACGAGTGGCGCCGCGTCCGCGCCCGCGTCCCGACGACGAAGGCGATCTACCGGCTCACCTACCCGGACGAGCCGGCGCTCGAGGAGAGCGAGGGCGTCATCGAGGCCGACTCCCCCGAGACGAGCGGGCTCCCACCCGACGAGAAGGTCATCGCGCGCGTCCTCGACGCGCTGGGCAAGGAGGGCGCCGTCCTCGAGGAGTGCCCCTTCGACGGGGCGCGCAACCTCGAGGACGTGATCGCGCTCACGAACCTCACGCCCTTCGAGGCCCTCAGGGTCGTGACGCAGCTCCGCGACGACAACCTCGTGCGTCCGATCGCGGCGCCCGAGATCGAGCCGCGCGCCATCGTCGCCTTGAAGGAGCGGCGCTTCACCGACGCCTTCAAGCTCTACGCCTGGGCGAACGAGATCGAGCGTCTCCGCAGGATCGCGGGGAGCCTCGACAAGGAGCTCCTCCAGCCCGAGAACCTCCACGGCGCGGGGAGGCCCGCCTTCGCGGGGCGCACGGGCGGCGCGCGCGCGCTCCAGATCCTCTCGCGGCTCCTCCGGCGTGGCTCCCCGTTCCAGCTCTCGGCGCGCGAGGAGGAGAGCGCGATCGACGTCTACGCGACCGGCCGCCTCCTCCGCCTCCACCTCATGGGGCCGCGCCGGACGCACTCCGCCGTGCGCTACCTCAAGGCGCGCAACTTCATCTCCGAGGACGAGCTCAAGCGCGCGCGCGAGCTCTCGAGGATGAAGGGACGCGACCTCGACCGCATCCTCCTCGAGGAGAAGCTCGTGACCCGGGAGCAGTGGCTCCTCGCGGTCAAGGACAAGGTCGTCTCGGCCCTCTTCTCGATCTTCGAGTGGTCGGACCCGTTCCTCGAGGTCTCGGGCGATCCCCAGCTACCTCCATCGGACGAAGAACCGCGCGGCCTCGTCGTCGAGATCCCGCTCGACGACGTGCTCCGCGAGGACCTCCGCAAGGACCTCCTGCGCTGGAAGGCGATCCTCGAGGCCGTCCCCTCTCCCGACGTGATCTTCGTCTGCTCGAAGCCGCGGGCGACGGACGGCCCCAAGCACATCCACGACCTCCTCGACGGGAGGCGGAACGTCGCCGACCTCCTCGCGCTCGCCAAGGTGGCGCCGCTCGAGCTCGTGAGGTTCCTCCTCGACGCGCTCCTCGGGCGGAGGATCCGCCGCCTCTCGGACAAGGAGCACCGCGAGCGCGTCGAGCAGGCGGAGGCCGCGGGCCGGCTCGACGACGCGCTCGCCTTCGCCAAGTCGGCCGTCGCCTTCGGCTACTCGCCCGACGCCTACCGCCGGAAGACGCTCGAGCTCCGCGAGCGCAGGAAGGGCATGCCCTCCGCCGAGGGCCGCCCCACCGTCCAGGGAGAGCTCGGCCACGTCTCGCTCGCCGAGGTGCTCCAGCTCCTCCACGGCGGCAAGCGGAGCGGCACGCTCAGGATCAGCGCCGGCGTCCGCGAGGGGGCGCCCATGGAGAAGACGCTCTACCTCGACCAGGGCGAGATCTACATCCTGAACGTCGAGGGCCCGGCGCCCGACTCCGAGCTCCAGGAGCTCCTCGGCGAGAGCGCCGTGGACCGGCTCGGCATGAACGCGCTCATCCAGGCGAAGCGCGGCTCGTCCGTGAACGAGGACCAGGTCGGGAAGACCGAGATCGACCGCATCAAGAACGACATCTTCGAGGCCTTCCTCTGGGAAGGCGCCCGCTTCGAGTTCCTCCAGAACTTCCTCCCGCCCGAGCTCCGCGCTCCGGCCCCGAACGCGACGAAGCTCGCGCTCAAGACCGAGGGTCTCCTCTTCGACGCCATGCAGCGGCTCGCCGAGTGGGACGAGCTCCGCGGCGTCCTCAAGAGCGCGCACGCCGTCTTCCGCTTCGCCTCGGACAAGGCGAAGGAGAGCGCCGTCGCCCACGCCGACGGCGCCCTCGCCCACCTCTTCGACGGCGAGCTCTCGCTCGCGGACGTCGTCCGCCGCTCGGGCGAGGACCGCTACCGCGTCTACCGCTTCGCGGGGACGCTCGTGCGCGAGGGCTCGCTCCTCCACTCGCACAACAAGAGCGTCTCGAGCGCCGAGTCGCCGACGCGGCGGATCATGGCGAGCGGCCGCTTCCAGACCATCCCGCCGGCGACCGGCTCCGACGAGGGGCGCCCGCTCACGACGCGCAGCTCGGGGCGCGCCTTCCCCGGCCTCTCGGGCCTCGCCGACCGCACGGACGACTCGATCCACGAGATGGCGCCCGCGCCCTCGCCCGACACGCGGAAGTGGGGAGCGCCGCCGCCCGGGGGCCGGGGGAGCGGGCCGCCCGGGAAGAAGACGACGACCGTGCACGCGGCCTCGCCCGAGCCGCTCGAGCCCCTCCCGCGCGTCCGTCCCGAGACGCCGGCCACGGCGGACCCGAGGAAGCCGGCGAAGAAGAGCGGGACGATCGAGAAGAAGTCCGGGATCGTCGACGCGAAGAAGTCCGGGACCGTCGACGCGAAGAAGTCCGGGACCGTCCCGGAGCCGAAGAAGTCGGGCAGCATCGAGAAGAAGTCCGTGCCGGCTCCGGGGGGGCGGCCCCCCGCGCAGAAGAAGTCGAGCGCGATCCACAAGCGCCGCCCGGGTGGTCACGACGCGAAGTGAGCGTGATAAAACACCCCTGTGTACCAGCTCACGTCCACGGTCGAGGAGCGCCTCCGTTACGCCGGCGAGAACGTCTCGCGCGAGCTGTTCGAGGAGATCCTCGCCATGGGGGATCCCGGGAAGAAGATCTTCGAGGCCCGCCACGCGCAGGCGCAGGCCAACAACGAGGACCTGCTCATCCAGGCGACCACCAACCTCTGCGTCGGGCTCTGCGACGGGTTGATCCTCGGCGCTTGCGGCCTTCTCAGGAACCTCCCCAACGGCGAGAAGATGCCGGACCACATACTCCCGCCGCGGCGCGAGACGGCGATCTACGCGCTCAACAAGACCGGCCCACGGTGGATGCTCGAGGGCATGGAGCTCGGCCGGATCGACCCGCTCGTCGCCGAGAGCGGAGAGACGGCGCCCGATCCGGGGGAGGGTGAGCCCGCGGCCCCCGGGGGCGGAGCCCCCGACTTCTCCCGGGCCGGCCGCAACGACCCCTGCCCCTGCGGGAGCGGGAAGAAGTTCAAGAAGTGCCACGAGCCCGAGCTGACGGCGCCCAAGGCGCGGCCGCTCCCCGCGCTCCTCAAGGCGGCGACCTACGCCCGGCAGTTCTACCGGCTCGACTTCAAGCAGCAGCTCGAGCGCTACGGGGAGGCGCGCGTCCGAGAGCACCTCGACATCCTCGCTTCTCCCGAGCTCAGGACGATCACGCGGAAGGACCCCTACTTCCAGCTCGCCGTGATCGCCCGCGCCGCCCACAAGATGGATGCGGCGCCGCGCTGGGCGGTGAACCAGGCGCTCGACTTCATCTGGGGCGAGGGGCACGAGGCGGCCGATCGGGGGCGGATCGCCGCCTTCGCGCTCG
>FTIH01001132.1_pt2 | contig 10590 bp, 4 predicted proteins | sample 1658451 | NCBI WGS metagenome assembly FTIH01 (sample SAMEA3914826, study PRJEB12502) | metagenome | biome: forest; material: soil | place: Canada | collected 2011-07-03 | depth 0.3 m
TAGAGGTCCTCGCGGAACTCGCCCCGCTTCACGAGGTCCTTCAAGTCGCGGTTCGTCGCCGAGATCACGCGGACGTTGATCTTGATCGTCTCCTTGCCGCCGACGCGCCGGATCTCCTGCTCCTGGATCACGCGCAGGAGCTCGCGCTGCATGCCGCGCGACATGTCCTGGACCTCGTCGAGGAAGATCGTGCCGCCGTCCGCCTGCTCGAAGAGGCCCTTCTTGTCGGCGTCGGCGCCCGTGAAGGAGCCCTTCACGTGACCGAAGAGCTCGCTCTCCATGAGCGACTCGGAGATCGCCGAGCAGTTGATCGAGACGAAGGGCCTGTCCTTGCGCGGCCCGTTGAAGTGGAGGGCCTTCGCGACGAGCTCCTTGCCCGTGCCCGTCTCGCCCTGGATCAGGACCGAGACGTCGCTGTCGGTGATCCGGTCGAGGAGCTTGAAGATCTTCTGGATCGCCTGCGACTTGCCGACGATCTTGTCGTAGTTGTACTTGAGCTTGAGCCCCTCGAGCGTCTGCTCGAGCGCCTCGAGCTCCTCCGCCTGGGCCTCCACCTTGCGCGCGAGCTGGGCGTTCAGCTTCTCGAGCTCCAGCTTGTGCTTGACGTTCTCCTCGTAGAGCCGCGCGTGCTCGAGCGCGCTCCCGATCTCGCGGGCGAGAGCCTGGAAGAAGATGAGGTCCGACTCGGCGAAGTCGCCGAGCGTGGCGCGCCCGGCGGTCACGTCGAAGTACATGCAGCCCACGTCCTGCCCCTTGACCGTGAGCGGGACGCAGACCACCCGATCGAGTCCGGTGCGCCGCACCGCCTCGGCGAGCACCTCCTCCTCGGAGCCGTGGGCGTCGCCCGTCACGAGGAGCGGGATCGACTGCTTGCGGACGCGGGCGATCACCTCCTCGCAGACGTTCTGGGGCTGGATCGGGTTCCGGTGCTCGTCCTGCGCCACCTCGGGCATGAGGACGCCGTCGTGCTCGAGGAAAAGGATCCCGCGCTCGGCCGCCGAGAGCTGGATCATCATGTCGAGGAGCGTCCCGAGCACCTGCTTGCGCTCGAGGAGCGAGTTCACGACGACCACCGTGTCGAGGAGCATCATCACGTTGCGGTAGTCCTTCGCCTGGTTGCCCGTGATGATCCCGAGGAGCTTGTCCGAGCGGAGCGCGTACTTGGGGATCCCCTTGTGCCAGGCGAGGGTCTTCTTGCCGCTCGGGTCGCCGCTCGTGCGCGCGATGAAGAGAGTCTGGTCCGCCTTGCGGATGAGCTCCTCGCGCGCCTGCGCGTGGTAAGGGAAGACGGAGATCCCCGTCGAGAGCGTGACCTCGACGCCCTTCTCGAACCCGCGGTACTCGGCCACGGAGCGCGCGATCTTCTCCGCGGCGATGAGCGCGCCCTGCTCGTCGGTGCTCGGGAGGACGAGCGCGAACTCCTCGGCGCCGTAGCGGACGCAGGCGTCCTCGACGCGGACCTGGGTCCTGACGATCCGGGCGACGCGCTCGATCACCTTGTCGGCGCGGGCGTGGCCGAGCTGCTCCGAGAGAGTGCCGACGCCGCCCGAGACGCTCACCATGAGGAGCGCGAGCGGAGTGTTCGCGTGCTCGGCGAGCGTGAGCTCGACCGCGAGGTGCTGCTCGAGCTCGCGCCGCTGGAAGAAGTCGGTGACCGTGTCGCGCGTCGCCTTCTGGTAGAGGCGGGCGTTGACGACGGCCTCGGCCGCGTGCGCCGCGAAGGCCTCGAGGGCGTGGATCCGGTCGGGCGAGAGCGGGCCCGCGGCGCTGTCGCGCCCGATGAGGACCGCTCCGAGCGGCTTCACGAGGTTCGGCACCTGGTACTTGCGGCGCTCGCGCGCGACCTTGGAGGGCATCCTCAGGCGGACGCGCAGCGGGAGCGCCAGGAACGAGCGCGCGCCTCCGAGCGCGAGGTGCGGGGAGCCTCCCTCCCGGAGCACGGCGTGCCCCTCCGTGATCGCCTCCTGGACCGCCTCGAGGATCGCCGTGTCCTCGAGCACGGCGTCTGTGTCCACGTTCCGCGCGACCTGGACGAAGATGTCCTGGTTCGAGCGCTCCTGGAGGAGGACCGCGCCCGCCTCGCCGCCCGCGAGCTTGAGGGCGACCTCGAGCACGCCCGCCGCGGCGCGCTCCTGGTCGTAGGACTTGGCGCTCGTGAGCGTCGCTATGTCGTAGAGGACGGCCCAGTGGCAGACCTCCTCGCCGGGGTCGCTGTCAGCTGCTCCCCCGGTCGCCCCCGCGGCGGCCCCGGCGGCGGCGCCCCCGTTGGCGCCCTGCGGGGCCTTCTCGTCCGTCTCGTCCGTCTCGGCTTCGGTCGGTTCGGTCACGTGACGTTCACCGCTGGAAGATCGGCAGGTAGCCGAGCGGGACCTCGAGACAGAGCACGGCGACCGCCGTCCCGAAGACGGGTCCGATCTGCGGGTCCTGCCACGCGTGCTCGGAGTTCGTGGCCCCCTCCGCGAGGAGCTGCTGGCGGAGCTTGGTGTAGTAGCTCTTCCACTCGGGGAGACCCCGCTGGTACATGGCCTGGACGGCGTAGAAGTGCGTGTAGAACCAGAAGTGAGTCTTGTCGTCGAGCCGCATGTTCCGCGACAGGTACTCGAAGCCCCTCTCGATCCCGGGCGAGCCGTACTCGCCCGCGCCGTAGTAGACGGAGATCCCGGCCGCCGTGAGCGCCGGAGACGGGTCGCCGTAGTGGATCGTGTAGCGGACGCCGCCCGCGCGGTTGGTCCCCGCCGGGTACTGCGAGCGCCGGATGTAATCGACAGCCTTGTCGATGATCGCCTTGTTGATCGAGATCCCCGCGTTCCGGGCCGCGCGCAGGCCCTGGATCTGGGTGATCGTGACGGAGCCCTCGTCCTTGCCGTCACCCGGCTTGTAGAACCAGCCGCCCTCGCGGCTCTGCGTCGCCTCCGTGAGCCCTATGGCGCGCCTCAGCGACTCGCGGATCCTCTCGCGGAGCTTCGGGTCCGAGATCTGGCCGTACGCCTCGGCGAGGAAGAGCATGGCGTAGCCGTGACCGTGCATCGGCCGGTCGGTCTTCTCGTCGTCGGCCCGCTCCTGGTCGTAGTAGAGGCCACCGTTACCGCCGGGGTGGTTGTCTCTCCACTGGTTCTCCATGAGCCAGTTGGCGGCGCGCTCGATCCTGTCGCCGTAGCTGACCTCGGCCGTCCCGTCCTCGGGCTTGCGCGGGCTCCGACCCGGCTGGTCTCCGTGAGCGAGGAACGCGAGGCCCGCGAGCGCCGTCACGGCCACGTCGAAGTGACCACCCTGCGAGAGCCAGAAGCCCCCCCGGCCGGCGGGCACCTGCTTGCTCGCGAGGAAGCGAAGACCCTTGTCGATCGCGTCGTTCTGTTCCTTCGTGTACTCCCAGGAATAGCGGGAGGAGGTGTCTCGCTCCTCGTCATCGGCCGTCTGGGGGGCCGTCGCCGGAGGCCTCTGGGAGTCAGGAGAGTGGGCATCCTGGGCGAACGCGAGCGCGGCCGGGAAGGCCGCCACGAGCGCCACGATCCATCTACAGTGGTGTCGTCGGAACGCCACACTTCCCCCGCCAACTGGTTGGCTCGACACGACTTCCGCCTGGAGGTGACGCCAGTTGGAAACAAGCCGAGCTTAGCGGGGAAGAAGTGTCGCCGCAAGGCGACTCGTAGGCAGGCTCAGGACAGGCTTGCAAGCGTTGATAAGATAAAGGCATGCCCGTCTACGAGTATCGCTGCGCGGACTGCGAGAAGACCTTCGAGAAGCTCATCCGCGGCGAGGGACAAGGTCCCGGGTCGTGCCCCTCGTGCGGACACGAGCGCGTGAACCGTGTCTTCTCGACGTTCGCGGTCGGCGCCGCGACCTCCCCCGCGCCCCGGTGCGAGAATCCGCGACCCGGCTGCGGGCGTTGCGCGAGCTAGCATGGCCGAGGGGCCGGGACTGATGGTGGCACGGGCGCCCTTCGCGACCCGCGGCTTCGCGATCGGGCCGCTCCCGGTCGCGACGCGCGTCCTCATGGCCCCCATGATGGGCTACAACGAGCCGGCGATGAGGCAGATCTTCCGACGCTTCGGCTCGGGGCTCGCCCTCACGGAGATGATCAAGCCGGAGAAGCTCCTCCGGGGCGACAAGGACGTGATCCGCGAGCTCGCCTTCACCGAGGAGGAGCGCCCGCTCGGAGCGCAGATCTGCGGCCGCGACCCCGAGCCCGCCGTGCAGGCGGCGCTCGACCTCAGGCGGCGCGGCTACGACCTGATCGACCTCAACATGGGCTGCCCGCTCAAGAAGGAGGTCGCTCGCGGCCGCGGCGCCCAGCTCCTCCGCGAGCCCGCCGTCGTGAAGCGGCTCGTCGACGCGCTCGTCCAGGCGCTCGACTGCCCGCTCACCGTCAAGATCCGCGCCGGCTGGGAGCCGGGCGAGATCACGGCCCCCGAGATCGCGCGCCTCTGCGTCGAGTCCGGCGCGAAGGCGGTCACCGTCCACGGCCGCACGAAGATGGGCTGGTACAAGGAGCGCGTGGACCGGGGCGTGATCCGCGCCGTCCGCGCGGCCGTCCCCGCTGCGATCCCCGTGATCGGGAACGGCGACGTGGTGGACCTCGCCTCCGCCCTGGCCATGTTCGACGAGACAGGATGCGACGCCGTCATGATTGGCCGCGGCGCCGTGGGGAACCCGTGGCTCTTCTCGCGGATCGACCACTACCTCCGGACGGGCGAGGTCCTGCGCGAGCCGACCTTCGCCGAGGTGCGCGCGCTCTTCCGCGAGCACATGGAGAGCGTCCAGTCCCTCTGGGGCGCGCGCGCTGGCTACAAGCAGGTCCGCCTCTACTCCTTCTATTACTTCGGCCGCTTCCCGGTCCCGGGGATCCGCGCGCGTCTCGGCTCGACGAAGACGTGCGAGCAGCTCTACTCCGTGATCGACGAGATCGAGAAGGAGGCGGGCGACCTGGAACCCGGGGCGCCCGCGCTCATGGCCGAGGAAGGCGCGGCCTGACCTCGCTCAGTAGCGCGTGAGCGAGAACGTCCCCGTGTCCGCCGCCGCGGAGCCGACCGTCTCGTAGACGCCGGAGATCTTCGTCGTCCCGATCGAGGCGAGCAGGTAGACGACGGCGTCGCCCGACCCCGAGGAGTCGACGAGGAGGAGAAACGGCGGCTGCGTCGCGACCGAGCCGGTCACGAGCCCGAACGTGAAGGGTCCGCCGTTCACGATCCCGTCGGACGCCGTCCCGAGGAACCCGTTCTGGTCCTGGACGAGCTGGAAGAACGTCAGATCCCCCTGGACGCCCGTCCCGAGCTGGGTCCCGAAGGAGCCGGTCCAGGTCTGCGCGGTCAGGTTCGTCCCGCTCGGAGACGCGGCGCCCGGGAACGTCACTCCGGGCGTCGGCACGAGCTCGAGGTGGAAGACGCCCGCGTCCGTGACCGTCCCGGTCCCCTGGTAGGTCCCGTCGATCGCGTTCGCGGAGAGGGTCCCGTCGAACTGGACCTGGACGCCATTCCCCGTGGCGACGCCGAAATTGATCGCGGTCCCATTTACCGTGCCGGAGATGCTCCCCAGGTCGATCACGGAGTCCGTGACCGATGCGCTCCCGGTGAGCTGAGAGCCGTAAGCGATCAGCGTCACGGCCACGATGCCGTGCGCCCGGGAGACGGGCACCGTCACCGCCCCCACGGTCACGAAGGAAGGGCCGAACGTCGAGGACCACGTTCCCTGCCAGGCTCCGTTCACCATGCCCATGCCGGCGAACGTGGTCACGGGGCTGGTCGTCGCCCCCGGCGCGCTCGCGCCGGGTCCCGTGCTCGCGCCGGGTCCGGTCCCGGTGCTCACCGGGGTGAAGCCTCCGCCCGAGCCGCCGTGAGACCCGCCGCCGCCGCACCCCGCGAGGACGAGGACGACCTGTGCGAGAACCAAGAGACGCGCTCGTTCCATGAATCCCTCCCAGCCTTCCTGTGAGACCGGGAGACTAAGGACCGATCATGTCGGCATCGTGTCAACGGCGCCGATTGTGTGTAGAGCCGGATGCCGCCACGACTTGAGGCTCGCCGAGCGCCTCGCAGACACGCCGCGCGAGGGCGATCGTGCGCTTCCAGGAGAGGGCGCGCCCCTTCCTCGAGACCGTGGCGAGCTCTCTCGCCCCGAGGGCCTCGAGGGCCCCGGCCACGGCTCGATCGCGGAGCGCCGCGTCGCGGGGGAAGACGGGAACGCCGATCGACTCACGCAGAGCCAGGGCCGCGGCGAGGAGCTGCGCGGCGCTCGCGGGGTCCTCGGACTCGAGCGCGATGCGCGCCATGTCCTCGATCGCGCGGGCCCAGCTTGGCTTCGGGTGCTCCTTCTCGAGGAGGAGGAGGCCCTCGGCGAACGCCTCGCGCGCCGCGCGAAGATCGCCCGATCCGTGGAGCAGGCTCCCGAGCGTGAGGAGCCCGTCGACGAGCGACTCCTGGGTCTCGCCGCGCCGCGACTCCCGGTGGACCGCGATCATCCTCCGGATCTGGTGGAGCGCGAGGTCGGGCCTCCCCTCGAGCTCGAAGACCTCCGCGAGCTGATGCTCGGACGTGGCGCACTGGCCCGCGTCGCCCGTCTTCCGGAAGATCGTGATCGAGGCCTCGAGGGCGCTCCGGGCCGCGGCGGCGTTCCCGAGCGTGAGCTCGAGGTATCCGAGGAACGCGAGGGGGAGCCCGCGCGCGAGGTCACCCACCTCCGCCGCGAGGGCGAGGCTCTCCTCGAGCAGCGCCCGGGCGCGCGCGTAGTCGCCGAGCTTGATCGCGATCGAGGCTCCGTTCACGAGCGCGGACGAGATCTGCTGGCGCGCTCCCACGGCGCGCGACGTGGCGAGGCACTCGACGTGGAGCTCGTAGGCGCGGGCGTACTGGCTCCGGGCCTCGGCGTAGGCGCTCAGGTTGAAGAGGGCGGACCCGGCGGCGTTCCGGTCGCCGAGCTCGCGCGCGATCGCGAGGGCCTTCTGCGAGAGGCGCTCCGCCCCGTCGAGGTCGCTCCGGTGGTAGGAGACGACCGAGAGCGAGTTCTCGATGATCCCCTCGGCGCGCCGATCGCCGAGCGCGCGCGCCGTGCGGAGCGCCTCCTCGAGGAGCTTCGCCCGCGCGTCCACGTCGCCCTCGAAGCCGGGGGCGCCCATGAGTGCTCTCAGGCGAGCGGGCGTCCGCTTCTTCGTCCGCGCGAGGACCGCGGTGAGCCAGCGCCGTCCCTCGCCGCGCTCGCGCCGGAGCGACCAGTACTTCGCGAGCGAGCCCGCGAGGCGGAGCGCGAGCTCGCCTCCTCGCTTCCCCGCCCCTCGCTCTCCCACCTCGAGCTCTCCCAGGGATGCCGCGAGCGCCGCGGAGAAGTTCTCCGCGTCCGCGCTGACGCGTGCGAGCCAGAGCGTCTGCTCGGGAGAGGCGAACCCCTCGTGGGCACGCTCGGCGAGGAGCGCGAAGTGCTCCGCGTGACGGCGCGCGAGAGCCGCCCTCTCCCGGGGTTCGAGCAGCCCCGAGGCGTACTCGGCGAGGACGTCGAGGAGGCGGTAGCGGAGCTCGTCGGTCGCTCCCGCCGGGATGAGGAGCGAGTGCTCCCGGAGCGCCGCCGACCTCTCCCGCGCGGCCTCGGGCGAGAGCTCGCAGACGGCCGCCGCCGCGTCGACCGTGAAGCCGCCGCGGAAGACGGAGAGCTGCGCGAAGAAGCGCTGGAGCGGGGGCTCGAGGGAGCGGTAGCTCGCGTCGATCGAGGCGCGGAGGGTCCGGTGGTGGGGCGCGGCGTCGCGCTCCCGCGCCACGAAGGCGTCGATCCGGTCGTCGATACGCGCGAGGAGCTGCGCCGGGGCCTGCTCGTGCGCGCAGCCCGCGGCGAGCTCGAGGGCGAGCGGGATCCCCTCCAGCCTCCGGCAGAGCTCGGAGATCGTCGCCGCGTTCGCCGCCGTGAGCTGGAAGTCGGGTCGCCGCGCCTGCGCTCGGTCCACGAAGAGCGCGACCGAGGCGACGGAGGCGAGCGCCCCGGGGCTCGCCGCCTCGGCGGGGACGGGGAGCGGCAGGAGCGCGAGCTCGGTCTCGCCCGCGAGCGCGAGGGGCCGGCGCGAGGTGACGAGGAGGGCGACGCCGCTCGCGCGCTCGAGCAGCGAGGAGAGGACGCCCGCCGCTCCGGGTCCCCCCCGCGAATCGTCGAGGAGGTGCTCGAACCCGTCGAGGACGAAGAGCGCGGGGTCCGAGCCGACAGTCCGGGCGACCGTCGCGAGTGCGTCGGGCGAGCGCTCGAGGCCGAGGGCGTCGGCGAGCGCGTGCGCGAGCGACGCGGGCTCGCCCACGGGCGCGACCGGCACGAACCAGACCGCGTCCCGGAAGCGCGGCCTCGCCCGCGTCGCCGCCTCGATCGCGAGGCGCGTCTTTCCGACCCCGCCCGCGCCCGTGACCGTGAGGAGGCGCGTGCGGCCCGGGAGGAGATCCGCGACCCGGGCCACCTCCTCCTCGCGGGCGAAGAAGCGCGTGAGCGAGAGAGGGACGCGCCCCGAATAGCCGGGCTCGGCGTCGGGAGCCCGCGGCGGGTCGGTCTCGTCCGGGAGGCGCGCCTCGGAGAGGCGCTCGGGTGCGCTCGCTCCGCGGAGCCAGAAGCGGCCGAGGTCGCGGAGCTCCGCGGGGAGGGCGGTCCCGCTGTTCGCGAGGAGCGCCGAGGCGGCGTGGGAGCAGAGGACCTGCCCGGGCCGCGCCGCGATGAGGAGGCGGAGAGCGTGCTCGACCGCCGGGCCGCCGGTCACTCCCTCCTCGGTCTCGCCGGCGTGGATCGCCATGCGCGGAGCGGGAGCCCCCGCGATCGCCTCGACGAGACGCCGGCGCGCCGCGACCGCCGCGGAGAGCGCCGCGCTCGGCGCCCCGAAGCTGAGGACGCTCGCGCCGTCGCGCTCCGCGACCGAGCCGCCGTGCTCGCGGGCGACCTCGTCGAGGACGCTCCTCTGCGCCTGCTCGGCCACCAGGAACGTCGCCATGGTGACGCGCGGTGCCCGCGGCGGCTCGCTCGCGGCCGCGAGCGGCGGAGCCGCGGCCGCAGCGGGAGCCGCGGCGGCCCGCTCGATCTGTCGCGCCAGCTCGGCGGTCACGGGCATGGGGGCGACGCCGAGCTCGCGCGCGAGGAAGCGCTCGAGCTCCTTGTACCGGCGCAGGGCCTCGCGGCGCTCGCCGGTCGCGGCGAGGACGCGCATGAGGTCGCGGCAGGCCGCCTCGCCGCCCTCGTCGCTCAGGACGCCGAGGCGCGCGAGCTCGATCGCGCGGCGGTAGTCGCGCGCCCGCTCGAAGGAGCCCACGAGCTCGTGGATCGCGCGCCTGTAGGCGGCGTCGAGCCGGTCCCGCTCTCCCGCGAGCCAGTCGGCGTGATGACCCGCGAGGAGCTCGCCCCGGTAGAGGGCGACGGCGCTCTCGAGGGCCTGCCGCCGCTCGAGCTCCCGCGCGGCGGTCCCGGCGCGGGCGAGCGCGGACTGGAAGTCCGCCAGGTCCGTCGTGCAGGCGAGCGCGTTCAGACGCACGCTGCTTCGGTCCGCGACGACGACCGTCCCCGCGGACACTCCGGGCGGTTCGAGCTGGCGGCGGAGCGACGAGAGCGCGATCCTCAGGTTGTTGCGGCCCGTCTCGGGCTCGCTCCCGGGCCAGATCCGCTCGATGAGCGACTCGCGCGCGTGCGCCCGGTCGCGGTGGAGCGCGAGGGCGCCGAGGAGGAGGGCCGTCTTCTGGGTCCTCCAGCGCGTGATCTCCTGACCGGATCGCGCGGCGCGCAGCGTGCCGAGGAGCTCCATGCGCCACGGCTCGTCGAGGGATCCGCCGCCGGCCGGTCGCGCCACGCGCTCTTCTCTCAGGGAGACTTCTCGAGCTTCGAGAGCTGCTCGCGCGCCTCCTCGGAGCTCGGGCCGTTCGGGTCGAGGTCGAGGAAGCGGCGGAAGTCGCTCGTGGCCCCCTCGCGGTCCTTGAGCTTCAGGCGCGCGTGCGCGCGGACCGTCCAGGCACGGGCGTCCATGGGGTCGAGCTCGATCGCGCGGGAGGCGTCCTCGCTCGAGCCCTTGTCGTCGTCCGTGAGCTGCCGCGCGTAGGCGCGCAGGATCCAGCACTCGTTGTTCCGCGGGTCGAGCGCGATCGCCCGGGACTCGTCCTCGATCGCGCCCGCGAAGTCGTCCTGGTGGAACCGCCCGCCGGCCCGCGCGTGCCAGCCGTGCGGGTTGGCCGGCGCGAGCTCGATGCCCTTCGTCGCGTCCGCGATCCCCTCCGCGTTCTGGCCGAGGTTGACGCGCGCCTCGGCGCGGACGAGCCAGCTCTCCGCGGTGGCGGGCGCGAGCTCGATCGCGCGCGTCGCGTCCTTGACCGCTCCCGCGAGGTCGTGGACGTTCCAGTGCGCGGCGGCGCGGATCTGGTAGCCCCGCGCGTCGTCCGGCTTGAGCTCGATCATGCGCGTCGCGTCGGTGATCCCCTCGGGCTGGCGCCGGTTCGACTCGACGACCGCGCGCGCGTAGATCGCCTCGTAGCAGTTCGGGTCGAGGGCGATCGCGCGCGCCGCGTCCTCGAGCGCGCCGTCGTAGTCCTTGTTCAGGGAGCGGCACGCGGCGCGCACCGCCCAGGCCTCCGCGGCGGTCGGGTCGAGCTCGATCGCCTT
>FTIH01003845.1_pt1 | contig 10543 bp, 8 predicted proteins | sample 1658451 | NCBI WGS metagenome assembly FTIH01 (sample SAMEA3914826, study PRJEB12502) | metagenome | biome: forest; material: soil | place: Canada | collected 2011-07-03 | depth 0.3 m
GCCCGCCGGCGGGCTGGGCGGCGCAGGGCGCAGGTCCGGACAAGGCGATCAGGAACAGGATGCTGGCGAGGGTCTTCGACATGTCGGACCTCATTTCAACGCGCGCTACGCGGGCAGCTGGTAGCCGATGGCGGCCTCGATCTCGCAGGTCTTCACCACCGCGGGCCGCGCCATCATGCGATCGTAGTGGGCGACGAGGTTGGGGAACTCCCCAGGACCAAGGTTCAGCGATCCCCTGAACCGCCAGAACAACCGGAACAGATGGATGTCGGCGATGGAGTAGGCGCCGATCGCCCACGTCCGGTCGCCCAGGCGACGGTCGGCGAGCTCATAGGCCGCGCGCGCCGCCTCCAGGCCCAGCCGCCGGGTCGGGTGGACGGTCGAGGCGATGAAGGACATCCACGAGATCACCTGGGCCTCGGCCTCGATATCGCCCTGGGGCAGGAGGCCGGCCTCGGGGAAAAGCCGGGCGAGATAGAACAGGATCGCCGCCACCTCGGTCAGCGGGCGGCCGTCCACCAGCAGGACCGGGACCTTGCCCTCCGGATTCAGCGCCAGGAAGGCCGGGTCGCGGTTGTCGTGGGCGTGGAACGAGACGGGACGGGCCTCGAAGGGCGCGCCGATCTCATGCAGGGCGATGTGTGGCGCCATGGAGCTGGAGCCGGGGGCGAAATAGAGCGTCAGCATCGGAGTCTCTTGTGAGCCATTCTTCCCAGACCGTCATCCTCGGCCTCGCGCCGAGGATCCCTCGCGCCGCTCCCTTGGCGGAATGGCTTATCCACCGTCGATCCCCACATATTGTCGTAGCGCGACAAGGCGGCATCTAGATATGGTGAACCAGTCGTTCACTATGACGCTCCAAAATTCGCCGAGTCGCATCGTCTGACAGGACGCCCGTTATGACCACCCCCGGCCTGCTCACCCCGTCCCACGCCTACAAGCCCTTCCGCTATCCGTGGGCCTATGACTTCTGGAAGAAGCAGCAGCAGGTCCACTGGATGCCCGAGGAGGTACCTCTGGGCGAAGACTGCAAGGACTGGGCGGCGAATCTGAACGACGCCGAGCGCAATCTGCTGACCCAGATCTTCCGCTTCTTCACCCAGTCCGACGTCGAGGTGAACGACAACTACATGGAGCGGTACGCCCGGGTGTTCAAACCGACCGAGGTCAAGATGATGCTCTCGGCGTTTTCGAACATGGAGACGATCCATATCGCCGCCTATGCCCTGCTGCTCGAGACCATCGGCATGCCGGAGTCCGAGTTCGGAGCGTTCCTGGATTACCAGGCGATGCGCGACAAGCATGACTACATGCACTCCTTCGGGGTGGAGACCCACGCCGACATCGCCCGCACCCTGGCCATGTTCGGGGGCTTCACCGAGGGGCTGCAGCTCTTCGCCTCCTTCGCCATGCTGATGAACTTCCCACGCTTCAACCGCATGAAGGGCATGGGCCAGATCGTCAGTTGGTCAGTGCGCGACGAGAGCCTGCACTGCGAGGGGATGGTGAAGCTCTATCACGCCTTCCGGCGCGAGACCGGCTGCGTCACCAAGTCGGTGGCCGACGACATCGTCGACTGCTGCAAGACCGTCGTCGGCATGGAGGACCGCTTCATCGACCTCGCCTTCGAGATGGGCCCGGTGAAGGGAATGAACCCCGAGGACATCAAGGCCTACATCCGCTTCGTCGCCGACTGGCGCCTGCGCCAGCTCGAACTGCCTGAGGTGTTCGGCTACAGCGGCAAGGAGAATCCCCTGCCCTGGCTGCAGGCCCTCTTGTCAGGCGTAGAGCACGCCAACTTCTTCGAGGCCCGCGCCACCGAGTATTCCAAGGCGGCGACCCGCGGCCAGTGGCACGGCGCCGACGGCGTCTGGGCCGAGTTCGACCGCCTGAAGAGCGGCCGCACCGCCAACACCCTGCCGGCGGAATAGGAGCGGCGCTGCTGATGGCGCCGGACCCTGGGGGCGCGGGCAAGGTTAAGCCCGCTTAGGGATGCCTTTACCGCGCAGGGCGTATGCAGCGGGCTCGCTGGGGACTGCGAAAGCGCATTATCTTGATCATCCGATGGCTTGACGGATTCCGGCGCGACCGCCGGGGCAACGTGGCCCTGACCTTCGCCCTGGCCGCCGTGCCGCTCACCATGATGCTGGGCATGGGCGTGGACATCGCCAACGCCACGCGGGTGAAGCTGGCCCTGCAGGACGCCACCGACGCCGCCGCCATCAGCCTGGCGCGCCAGGCGCCGACCATCGCCGACGCGGCCATCGCCTCGACCGCCAAGAGCTACGTCCAGCAGAGCTACACGGACACCGCCTCGGTCACCGTCACCACCGCCACGATCGATCGCAACACCATCACCGCGACCCTGGACACCCAGGTCAGCGTGCCGACTTTCTTCTCCCAGATCGTCGGGGTCTCCAGCCTGTCCGTCACCTCCCACGCGGTAGCGAAGGGCATGCTGCTGGAGATCGCCATGGTGCTGGACACCTCCGGCTCCATGAGCCAGTCGGCGGGCTCCGGCGGATCGAAGATCGCCGCCCTGAAGACGGCGTCATCGAGCTTCCTGGACGCCATGTTCGGGACCCAGACCACGAGCCAGAGGGTGTCGGTTTCGATCGTCCCTTTCTCGACCGCCGTCCGCGTGGTCGCGGCAGGGACCACGGCGCCCAGCTGGATGGACACGGGGGGGACCGCTCCCGACGCCTTTGACGACTTCGACGTCGCCACCAAGACGCGATTCCAGATGTTCGCCGCGATGCGGAGCCAGAGCTGGGGCGGCTGCGTCATGACCCGGCCGTCGCCCAATGACGTCACCGACGCTTCCCCGGTCGCTGGAACGCCAGCGACCCTGTTCGTGCCCTGGTTCGCGCCCGATGAGCCCGACACGCTGCTGTCGGGCGCCCAGGTCGCCTATGAGAACAATTACATCTCGGACACCGGCGGGACCTGCTCGGGCTCGACCAACGGCAAATCCGACCTCTGGCGGCAGAACCGAACCTGCAAGTACTCCAACGCCACCGCCGCCAGCGGCTACGGCCCCAATTACTTGTGCGTCTCCCAGGCCATCACCCCCCTGACCGGCACGCGCGCCACGCTGGATACGGCCATCAACGGCTTGGCGGCCAACGGCGACACCAACATCATGGAGGGCATGATGTGGGGTTGGCGCGTGCTGTCCCCCGGCGCGCCCTTCACCGAGGGCAAGAGCTACACGGCGCCCAACAACCGCAAGGTCATCGTGCTGATGACCGATGGCGTGAACAACTTCAACGGGGTGAACAACCCCAACATGAGCTACTATTTCACCTATGGCTTCGCCAAGGACGGCAGGATCGGCCAGACCACCAGCAACAACACCACGCTGCAGAACCTGCTCGACACCAAGACCTTGTCCGCCTGCACAAACGCCAAGGCCTCGGGCATACTGATCTACACCATCGGCTTCGGCTCCGGCGCCGCGGGATCCGCCGGCCTGCTGCAGAGCTGCGCCACCGACGCCAGCAAGTACTATGCGCCGCTGAACTCCAGCGACCTCGTCCCGGTGTTCCAGAAGATCGCCCAGAGCATCAACAGCCTGCGCATCGCGGAGTGACGGAGCGAGGGAGCCGTCTCTGAGCCAGACCATCTGATACGTCGCTTGGCTATCTCGGTCCCTTCCAGGGAGAGGGGCCAGAGGATTGAACGCCGATGCAGCCGATGGCGGCCTGGTGTCACAATTGCCGCCTATCCGCGTTAGGGCGCACAGACTTCTGGCGAGACCCCATGGCTGATCACAGAATTGTTTCGCTCGTTTCCGCCGTCGCCTTCCTGGCCGCAGCACCGGTGCTGGCGGAACCCGCGACCGACTCCCCTCAGGTCTTCGCGCTGCACGCCCAGACCACCGTGGTCGCCCAGGGGAACGCGGCCTTCACCGCGCCCTACGGCGGCCCCAACAGCCTGGATCCGCACGCCAATGTCCGCGAGACCTGGGATGTCACCCTCTATGCCGGGATCCGCCCCTGGCGCGGCGCGGAGATCTGGGTCAATCCCGAGATCGACCAGGGTTTCGGGCTCAGCGACACCCTGGGCGCGGCCGGCTTTCCCAGCGGCGAGGCCTACAAGGTCGGCAAGTCCGCGCCCTATCTGCGCCTGCAGCGGCTGTTCTTCCGCCAGACCATCGATCTGGGCGGCGCGCGCGGCGGGGTCGATGCGGACCTGAACCAGCTCGGCGGCGCCCAGACCGCCGACAGGCTGGTGCTGACGGCCGGAAAGCTGTCGGTCGTCGACATCTTCGACACCAACGCCTACGCCCACGACCCGCGCGGCGACTTCCTGAACTGGGCCGCCGTGGACGCGGGGGTGTTCGACTACGCCGCGGACGCATGGGGCTACAGTATCGGAGGGGCCGCGGAGCTCTATGCGGGCCGTTGGACCCTGAGAGCCGGGCTGTTCAACCTCTCCACCGTGCCCAACAGCGCCGACCTGGAGACCGACTTCAGCCAGCTGCAGGTGGATGGCGAGATCGAGGAGCGCCATACCCTCGGCGGTCATCCGGGCAAGCTGAAGCTCACCGGTTTCGTCACCCGCGGCCGCATGGGCCGCTACCAGGACGCGGTCGCCCTGGCCCAAGGCAGCGGCCAGGCCGCCGACATCGCCGCCGTGCGCCGATATCGCAGCCGTACGGGGATCAGCCTCAACCTCGAACAGGCCCTTTCGTCCGACCTCGGGGTCTTCGCCCGCGCCGGCGTCGCTGGCGGCCAGATCGAGCCCTACGAATTCTCAGACATCGACCGCACTGTGTCGGCTGGCCTGTCCCTGCAAGGCGGCCGCTGGGGGCGCGGGGGCGACACGATCGGCCTGTCGGGCGTGTTCAACCAGATCAGCCGGTCGCACCAGGCGTTCCTGGACGCGGGCGGGACCGGGATCCTCGTCGGCGACGGCCGCCTGCCCCACCCGGGGCCGGAAGAGATCTTGGAGACCTATTACAAGCTGGCCCTGACCCGGCAGGTGGCGCTGAGCGTCGACTATCAGTTCATCGACCACCCCGCCTACAACCGCGATCGGGGACCTGTGTCCGTGGGCGCGGTGCGCCTGCACGCCCAGTTCTAAGGAGCCGTCCCGGTCACGCCGCCGCCCTGGGGACCGGCCCGACATAGCGGGACTTGGGCCGGATCAGTCGGCCGCTGAGGACCTGTTCGCGGGCGTGGGCGATCCAGCCCGCAGTGCGGCCCATGGCGAAGACGCAGGTGAAGGCGTCGGCGGGGAAGCCCAGCGCCTCCAGCAGGACCGCCGTGTAGAACTCCACATTGGTCTCAAGGGGCCGGTCGGGCTTGCGCCGTTTCAACAGGTCCAGGGCCGCCGCCTCCACAGCTTCGGCCAGGGCCAGGCGTCCCGGCAGGGTCGGCGACGCGGACGCCAGGGTCTTCAACGCGCGCCGCAGCACGTCGGCCCGGGGATCGCGCACCCGGTAGATGCGGTGGCCGAAGCCCATCAGGCGGTCCTTGCGGTCCAGCGCCGCCTCGAGCCATGGCTTGGCCCGGCCGGCGTCGCCGATCGCATCCAGCATCTCCACCACCGGTCCAGGCGCGCCGCCATGCAGGGGGCCCTTCAGGGCCGACAGGCCGGACAGGACGGCGGAGGTCAGGCCCGCCAGGGTCGAGGCGGTGACCCGCGCGGCGAAGGTCGAGGCGTTCAGGCCGTGGTCGATGATGGTGACGAGATAGGCGTCCAGGGCCGCCGTCCGGGCCGGCGTGGGCGGCTGACCGTCCAGCATCCGCAGAATGTCGGGCGTGGCCCAGCGCCGGGTCCGGTGGGATCGGCTTAAGTCCAGCCCGCGCCCGGATGATCGCCGGGGTGAAGACCGCCGGCGCCGCCAGGAGGGCGAACGCCGTTTCCAGGTCTTCTGCGTCCGCAAGGCGCGCCATCAGAGCCCGCAGCGCTTCGACCGGAGGCCGCCGGGTGAGGTTAGGCCCCATGGCTATGACGTCGGCGAAGACCTCGGCGCGCGCGGCGCCGAGCGCGGCGCGAAACCCCTCCGGGTCCGGCGTATCGACGAACATGTCCCGCCACAGGAGCTGGGCGACGGCCTCGAAGGCGACGCGGCCGGCCAGTTCGTCCAGGTCGTGGCCCAGTATGATCAGGCGCCCGTTGACCCCGTCCACGTCCGACAAGGCCGTTTCGGCCGCGATCACGTCGTCAAGTCCAACCATCGCAGATGCTCCTTTGACGGATGGAGATGGAATCAGCTATTGTTATCGTCAATCTTGATCATCTGGATCAATATATGCCTGGAGCCTGGCTGGACGGAGCGGACAGCGCCGCGCGCCTCGGGGTGAAACCCCAGACGCTCTATGCCTATGTCAGCAGAGGCCGCGTCGAGGCGCGGCCCGACCCCAAGGATCCGCGCAGGAGCCTCTATCGCGCCGAGGACATCCAGCGTCTGGCCGGCCGCAAGTCACGCGGCCGCCGCGCCGCCGACGTCGCCCAGGGTGCCATCGCCTGGGGCGAGCCGGTCCTGACCTCGTCCCTCACCGCCGTCTCGCACGGGCGGCTGTATTATCGCGGCGAGGATGCGGCGATCCTGGCGGAGACCCAGACGCTGGAGTCCACGGCGCTGAAGCTCTGGGGCTGTCCTGACCCATCTGTTTTCAGTCGCGAGCCCCAGCCGCGGGTGAAGCTGCGCGGCTCGGCCCAGGCGCGCGCCTTCGCCGTCCTGGCCGCGCGGGCGGGCGCCGATCCGCCGGCCATGGGACGTTCGCCCTCGGCGCTATGGCGCGAGGGCGCCGGCCTCCTGATCGACCTTGCCGGGGCGCTCGGGGACGGCGTCACCGAGGATCCGGCGCATCTGATGCTGGCCAGGAGCTGGGGTCTGGGCGGGGCCGACGCCGACCTGATCCGCAGGGCCCTGGTGCTGCTGGCCGACCACGAACTGAACGCCTCGACCTTCGCCGCGCGGGTGGCGGCTTCGACAGGCGCGTCCCTGTCAGCGGCGCTGCTGGCGGGCCTGGCGACCCTCACCGGCCCGCGCCACGGCGGCGTGGCGGCGCGGGTCACGGCCTTCTTCGAGGAGGCGGACCGGATCGGCCCGGAGCCAGCGGTTCGCGCCTGGATCGCGCGCGGCGATCCGCCGCCAGGCTTCGGCCAACCGCTCTATCCCGAGGGGGATGTACGCGGATCGGCCCTGCTGAACGCCTTCACGCCGCCCCCGGCGCTCGTCGAGCTGAAGCGCTGCGCCGAGGCCCAGACCGGACTGATCGCCAACATCGATTTCGCCCTGGCCGCCCTGGCGCGCACCCTGCACCTGCCCGACGACGCGCCCTTCGCCATTTTCGCCCTGGGCCGGGCCTCAGGCTGGATCGCCCACGCCCTGGAGCAGCTGCAGAGCGGGACGCTCATCCGGCCGAGGGCGCGTTACGACGGGCTGGCGCTGCCGGGGTAGGGGCGGCTTCCGACCCATCGGTCCGTCGCCCTCTGGCGGCGAGCCCGAGCCGACCAGGACCTGATCTGATGAGCAGCCTGGAAGCAGGCGCTCCAAACTTCTGTGTTGGGTCGACAGCGCCCCTTCGTGTGTGAGCGCAAACGGCTGTTTGCTCCGGGATCCGACCTGTCGGGGTCGTCCCGGTCCTTACGGATGACCGGGTTGGCCTTGACGAGGCCCCGGGCGATCCATTCGGCCGCCTCAGGCCGCTCGCCAGCAGGCGAACTGATCGAGATCGGCGGTGGGCTCGGCCTCGAGCGTCAGGCGTGAGGCCGGGGTCGCGATGACGAGCGGTGAGATGGTCGAGTATCGCTAATGCGGCGCCACAGGCGGCGGTGAAGTCGCCTGCAGCCAATAGCTCGGGGGCGGGGGCCAGCCGACGGGGCCCTGGTTGTACGAGGGCGGGTAGCCCGGGGTGCCCGTGCTGCCGTCCCCGTAGCCGCTGCCGTCCCCGTAGCCGTAGCCGTAGCCGCCCTGGCGGTAGCTGGGGTACTGCGATCCGTCTTGTTGCAGCATGACCTGGCGCCATTCCCACTGCGTCAAACACAGCTGCGTCACGTATGGGCTGGGCTGCTTGATCTTTACCATCTTGCAGATTTTCTTCGGCGGATCGCCGGCGCCGCGCTTATCCGCGTCCTGCGCCTGGGTATCCGCCACGAGATTCAGCCGGGCATCCGGGATTTCCGCGCGCGTTACGAGCGGCAAGGGCTTCACGAGCTCAGGCGGAGGGTCAAGCGGCGCCGGATCCAGATGGAGCGCTGCGATCTGCTGCCCTTGGGCGCGGGGCGCCGCATCGGTCCGCACCAGGGCGTTCGTTTTCGCCGCCGGGATCCTGTCGGGTGTGGATGCGGCGGCGGGGGGCCCACCGATAAGGGCGCTCGCTGGACTGGACGCCAGGGCGACGGCGCGGGACACGACCTGCCGCTCGGCCGGCGAGGTCAGCCACCCCGCCGCGACGGGCGAGGCCAAGGCGCAGACTCCAGCCGCGATCAGCACGGTTTTCGCCGCGCGTGAGAGCGGGGACCGAAGCGGCAAGGTCATGATCATCTCCACCCGTCGCGAGAGGTTGGAGCCGGATGCGCCCGCGACGCAGCGCAACGGCGATTGCAGGAAGAGGCGGCAGCACTCCAGCAGGCTCGCGGCGTAGACGGCCGGGTCGTGGCCGGAGCGGACAACCGCCTCGTCGCAGGCGCGCTCGCGCTCATCGACGAGCCGCCCGCCGATCCACCAGACCATGGGGTGGAACCAGAACAGCGCCTCCGCCAGCATGTGTATCGCGGCGGTCAGATTGTCCGCGCGCCGATAGTGGCAGGCTTCGTGCGCCACCAGGGCCGCGATCCCGGGGCGGTCCAGGTGATCGAACAGGGTCCGGGGGAGCAGCAGGACCGGGCGCCAGAGGCCCACGAGCCCAGGCTCCAGCATCGTCGGCGTGGCCAGGACCGGCATCGGCGCCATAAGAGCCACCGGGGTCGCCAGGCGTACGAGCGGGCGGATCCTCGCCCAGCGCGCCATCCAGAAGATCAGAACGACCGCGAACCCAAGGGCCCAGACGCCGAGCAGCACCGGCGTCAGGCCCGGCAGGGCGCCGGCATGGGACGTGATCGCGGTGTGCGCCAGGGGCGCTGCCGTCTGGGCGGCGCCCGCCGTTGCATCGGACTGCGAAAACGGCTGAGCCGCGCGGGCGACGAAGACGGCGTCCAGCGCCGCCGGCGGGCGGATCGCCGGGGCCAGCAGCCTGCCCAGGGCCGCCAGGACGGCGAACGGGACCAGGAACTTCACCGAGGCCGTGAACCAGAGGCCGTAGCGAACCGACGCCCGCGCGTTTCGGAAGACCATGGCGAGACTGCCGATGGCGGCGGCCAGCAGGGTCGACTGCCACAGATGATCGAGAACGGCGGAGATCATGACCGCTTCCCCTTCGCCTTGAGCGCTTGCAGCAGGCGCTCGGCCTGGCGCACATCGTCGAGCGTGAGCTTTCCGGCCTCGATCAGGTGCGTCATCACCGGCATGGCCCGCCCTCCGGACAACCCGAGGACCTCATCGATCAGTCGGCGCTGCGTCGACGCCCGGGTGACGAGGGCTTCGAAGATCAGGGCGTTGCCGATCTTCTTCGTGCGGCGGACGGCCTCCTTGGCCTCCAGGCGGTAAACCAGGGTCTGGACGGTCGTGTAGGCCGGCCTGGAGTCTTCCGGGAATTGCTCCTGGACCTCGCGAACCGAGGCGGGCCCCAAGCCCCACAGGATCTCGATGATCTGCTGTTCAAGCCTGCTGAGTTTGCCCGGAGCCAAGCGAAAATCTCCTACATTTTGTAGTTATTCCTACTCAAAATGTTCGCGGCACGCAAGGGGACTCAAATGAGGTCCGGCCTGCGTTCGAAGGCCGCGCAAGCCGACGCCGGCCGCCCCAGATGGACGCGGTTCCACAGCTGGGGAAGCGGATCTTTCAAACGATCGCAACGGGTCGAAGGCGGCCCTCGGCCGTCTGTCGGAAAGCCCCATTTGAGGTTCCGGCCTGCAGGGACTTCCACGACTTCAAGCGCAGCCAGGCGCCCTAGGCCGTCGCCGCCTCTGATTCTGCGCTCAGCGGGTGGGTCAGGCGGGCGACCATTTCCTTGGGACAGACCTGCCAGATCTTATCGCGGGCCACGTCCCAGTCGCGCAGGAGGTCGGAGGCGAACCGCGAGCCGGTCTCCGCCGCGTGTTCGGCGATCAGGGACCGGAGGGTCTTTTCCCAATGGGGCGAGGCCAGGCGCTGGACCACCACGCTGTCGGGGTTCACGGCCGCCTCGAAGCGGCCCTCGCGGTCCAGCACGAAGGCCATGCCGCCGGTCATGCCCGCGGCGAAGTTGTCACCGACCGCGCCAAGGATGACGGCCATGCCGCCGGTCATGTATTCGCAGCCGTTGGCGCCGCAGCCTTCCACCACGGTGGTGGCGCCGGAGTTGCGCACCGCGAAGCGTTCGCCGGCCCGGCCGGCGGCGAACAGCCGGCCGGCGGTCGCGCCGTAGAGCACGGTGTTGCCGATGATGGCGTTGCCCTCTGGCGACTGCAGGTGCGGCGAGGGCTTGATCACCAGGGTGGCGCCCGA